>Ga0209012_1003653_pt1 | contig 11290 bp, 11 predicted proteins | sample RS3BMetagenome_FD_184735 | JGI IMG/M metagenome (GOLD analysis project Ga0209012, IMG submission 184735) | Ferric oxide microbial mat and aquatic microbial communities from Rainbow Spring, Yellowstone National Park, USA - RS3B (SPAdes) (version 3) ...
TGGTGATGGCCCGTCATACTCAACCGCAACCGGAGCAGCAACTGCTGCTCGATAAGCTGGGGCTGCATCTTCCGGAACAGCCGCCACCCAAGATTTACGCCAGTCAATTGGCGGCCTTGGCACCGCACATGGAGGTAACAAATCCCTGAGTTCCCATGAGTTTATGGTACAGACTTTTTCCCCTGGTTGAACGCCAGGGCCTTTTTTTGTGCCAAAGTGCGAAGGTTGGGTTAGCGGGAATCGCAGCACCGCCCGGCGATTGACACAAAGCTGGACGTGAATCGTAAAATATGAGCTTCGCGAGGAGGAGTATTTTTACGTCTCGGGTACCATGGTTTTTTCCTGTGCCGCGATCGCATCATAAATTTCGTCAGCGGTTTTGGCGGCTTTTAATTTGGACCGGAAGGCGTCAATGGTCATAAGCCGACTGATACTGGCCAAACTTTGAATATGAGCACCGGTTTGCTCCGGCGGGCTGACAAGAAGAACAATGAGATAAACCGGCTGGCCATCAAGTGATTGAAAATCCAGGGGCTGTTCGGGCTTTCCGATCGCGATGGTAAGCTTATTAACGCCGCCGCATTTGCTGTGGGGAATCGCCAAGCCATAACCCACGCCAGTGGTGCGAATGGATTCGCGTTCCAGGACGCTGGCGAGAACCAGGTCCGGATTTTTAACGTCCTTATTCAGAGCCAGCAATTCAACAAGCTCCTTAATAGCCTCTTTTTTATCTTTTGCGGCCAGAGGAGCTTTGATATTTTCTCGCCTAAGTATGTCTTTTAATTGCATGAAGCTTTCCGTATCCAAAATTCAGATCGCCAAAACCAATCCTAGAGTGGTACTCTACGCCGGTTAGGGATGATGTTCAAGACATCCGACGTGTCGTAGGGCATTAATATTGCGATATGGGTGAAGCTAAGCCAGCAATATCCGGTACAATACAAGGCCAAATATCAGTCGGACAACCATAAAAATCAGATAACGGGCCAAATTTTCGGCTGAGACTGTGGCCGTAGCACCCACTAAATTAAATTTACCAATGCGAACAAACCAATGAAACTAGAGCAGCATTTCAATGGCGTTACTATACGGAAAAAATCGCTTAATAAAAAAATAAAAAGAATTTGCTTGCATTTCTGAATTGACATGCTATTATTCTCTACGCCTGTGGGCAGTAGCGCCCGAGTTCGAGGTTGGCCGAAGCCATTCCCGCACCGCCCATCGCTTTTCTCTCAATTCCCTCATTTCTGGTATACCCAGGGAGCACTCGTATGTCCTATGAAGACAAAGTTATCGCATGCGTCGATTGTGGCGCGGAATTCACGTTCACTGCGGATGAACAGCAGCGGTTCGCCGAACGTGGATTTACAAATGAACCCAAACGCTGCAAAACCTGCCGCGATGCACGGAAAGCCCAACAGGGCGATTCGGGCGGTCGTGGTGGAAGTCGTAGTTTCTCTTCTCGTTCCGGTGGCGGTGGCAGCAGTGGCGGAAGCCGCGGCGGCTTTTCCTCCGGTCCCCGTCAAATGTTCCCAGCGACCTGCGCGTCCTGCGGACAGCCGACGGAAGTCCCTTTCAAACCATCTGGAAATCGTCCGGTTTATTGCCGGGATTGTTTCCAAGCGCAAAAGAGCGGCCGCTAAACGACCGCTTTTTCCGAGCGCTGCTTTATTTGGGCGCTTGGTTGCTGTATGACTTGATTGTTGTACAGCCTTAGTTTAACGGCGAAGTGTTTTCGCCATCGATGAGCGCATGATCCAGCCATATAATGTGGCGGATTACGCTAAAGAACCACAGGCAAACGGGCCGGTTGAAAGACCGGCCCGTGTTCTTTTGGTACCCGCATTTACTTTCTCCCCGTTATCTCCCTAAGGGCTCTGTCCAAGTAATGGCCAGCATTGCGATGGGCCTAAAATGTCCCGTATGCCCGGCGGCGCATTGAGCCGACTCTGAAAGATGAGTCTGCGACTTCCGACCACCAAGCAGACTGGGCATTTCAGGGCCGCCTCCTGACCGCCAGCACGTACTTTTTATCCCCTGCCTCCCGCGGTGCGGCAAGAACTCCCCGGCCTTTTTTGGCCTCATGCAATAATGTGACGATCGCTGCGCCATTGAGGGATTTGCCATCTGAATCTTCGGATTTTTTCTCAACGCCCGAGCTACCCGGTGCAATCATGCGGGAATCAATGAATCCGTTTTTATTTAGTGGCGTTCCTTGACAGTCTGGTGAGCTTGTCCGTAACATACTGGACTCTGGAATTTCCAGGGGACGTAGCTCAATTGGTTAGAGCACCGGATTGTCGATCCGGTGGTTGCGGGTTCGAGTCCCGTCGTCCCCGTTTGCTTGATAGATATGCGTTTGCTGCATCTGGTGCGGGTTTTGTTGACCTTGTGCCGATGCGATTGTTTGTCTACCGAGTAAGTCAATTCCCAAGGCGAGACCCCAGCGCGCACACGTTTTGCCACAGTTTCCGGGTGAAGCTCGTTGTCGATCAGCAAGACACAGCCACGTTCATATTACGTGGCTTGGACGAAAACCCTGTCCGAAATCCGCTATAAAATTGGTGATCCGCAGAACGTTCCCTCGCGATATTGAGTGCTATGGCCCAAAGGCTCCGTGACGATAGTTGCGCGGATTCACCAGGTGTTTGTAATTCGGAATATACTTTCCATGTGATTGGTCGACCAAAATAGCAGGCGAAAGCATGACAACGATAAATGTCAGCCTTTCGTGCGTCGCGATCCGCGAAGGGTTATAATCTCATTGACTGAATGATAAATGGGGTGTGTGGTCATGGATTTACAATTAAAAAATAAAACAGCCCTGGTGACTGGCTCCACGGCGGGAATCGGACTGGCTATTGCGTCGTCTCTGGCCGCCGAGGGTGCGGCTGTGATTGTAAATGGACGCACGGAAGTACGCACAAACGCTGCGGTATCATGGATTAAGCAGCGCCATCCCGGCGCGGTAGTGCGGGCGGTCGCTGCCGATCTTGGTACGGCCAACGGGGTGGCTCGCCTTGCGGATGTGGCTGGAGAAGTGGACATTCTGATAAATAATCTCGGCATTTTTGAGCCGATTGCATTTGAAAACGCCACCGACGAAACGTGGTTAAAATTCTTTGAAGTTAATGTGCTTAGCGGGGTGCGATTGAGCCGCCGGTTTCTGCCGGCGATGCTCAAGCAAAATTGGGGTCGCATCATCTTTATTTCCAGCGAATCGGCGTTGCAGATTCCCGCGGAGATGATTCATTACGGCATGACGAAAGCCGCGCAGGTCGCCTTGGCCCGCGGATTGGCGGAACTGACAGTTGGAACTGCCGTCACAGTCAACAGCGTATTGGCGGGACCGACGCGCTCGGAGGGGGTGGAAACATTTCTGGCGGATTTGGCCAAAGCGGGAAAAACGGATGGTGGACGCGATCGAAAAGGAATTTTTTAAATCTGTGCGCCCCAGCAGCCTGCTGAAACGCTTTGAAACGCCGGATGAAATAGCCGCGATCACCACATTTTTATGCAGTCCTCTGGCCAGCGCCACCAATGGCGCCGCAGTGCGCGCCGAGGGCGGCGTGTTGAAATCGGCGTTCTGAAGTGGTGCATTGGCCCACGAGCCTGTTCCAGGTAATCGCCGCGATCAGCGTTCCCGGATGACTGATTATTGCCGTATCTTGGCCCGGTAATAAAACCGGAAGGGTGGGCCGCAGTCGCCGTTGAGGTAAAAATCGGTCCAGCTTCCATTCTGCCGGATGTTGTCGGCCCATTTGAAGTGAATTTCATCGGGCATAAGGCCGGCAATGCCCAGAGCGGTGCGGGGAACCGCCATTTGCAACTCATTACCCTTGATGCGGATTTTCGCCTGACCCACCGGATGCCAATGGTATTTTCCGTTGACATTTTGTTCTATAACCGATGTATGTGCCGTGACCAAACGCCGATTAATGACATAATTGTAACCCATCCAATGAGCGTCGTGCGCTTCGTGAGGAATATGCAAAAACAGCAACATCCATGATTTTTCCTTCCAAGACGTCAGTGGTTTTCGGGTTTTGACCCAGAAATAAATATTCTTGAGATCATAAGTACATTTACTGGCGACAATATCATTGCGGCCCGTGTTATTCACATAGCGTCGGCTTCCCCAGCCCGGCGAATTCCGATGCACGGCCAGTCCGACATTATTGACAAACAGCGGGCCGATGTTTTTCCATTGTCTAAACGAGCCATCTACATCAATCGTGGCTGGATGTACAAAGGGCAACGGATCAACACCCTTATAACGGCGGATGTAAGAAATCATCTGATAGTAATAATTGTCGCCAAACCCGCCGTACAAGCCACCCTTGTCATCCCGCATGGGTTCGGCATCGCGGCTGTATTCGGGGCTGTATTCATCGATAAAAATGGGAGCACCCTTATTTACCCAGTGGCCCGCGAACTTTTGGCGACCCGGTTCCGGCCAACAGCCGGCAGTCCATTCATTCCAGCCTGTAATAAACACAAATGACGGATCGACTTTCAGCACATGCTGCCACTGCTGAGAAAAGCAAACTCCAAGGCCAGGGCGCTGTTGATCAGGGGGCGGTTCATGGCCGTTGAAATAGCTTCTCCCTGTCGTGTTATTGGCCCAGCCTGCAACCGACGCGGGCATTTCCTCCGGGATATGTGCATTGATATGCCACGCATAGAGCCATGGGCTGGCTGAAACATTATCCCAGCCCCATTTATTTTCACCGCCCGTCCAGGCCCAGCAATAACGGAGCGTGAAGAACTTTCGTAGCGTGGCCGGGATCGCCCTATTTTTAGCTTTATAAAGCATCAGCGGTTTACCATCCCAATAAAACCAGAGTTTCTTGGCCAGGCCGGTTTTATAGATGTTTCTATAATCGGTATTCCACGCGCGATTGCCCGTAAAGCAGGCAAAATCCGGGACCGGGTTACCCAGAGCTTTCATGTGCAGCCAAATTTTAAACAGCGATTTCTGAACTCCGTTGAAATACGTTGGCCCATTGGTATTATCGAAAATCACGGTGTTGATTCCCGCATCGCCCAGCATGGCGGCGTGTTCACGCAGCACAAAAGGATCCGAGCTTATGTAATAACCGAACAGCGGCTGGCCCCACCAGTGCTGGGAATGAAGCGGACCAATGACCGCGTTGGGATTCTTTGCCAAAATCGCGGCATTATTCAAAATCGGATGGCCCGGCTCATTGTTGGCGGTGAAATAAAATATACCCACCGTTTTATCCGGCTTGGGCGGCCCGACCTGTCGATAATCCGGCAGTACCCGTCCCAAAGCATCGACGGCCCCCCAGGTATCCGGCCCGGCCACCAACACTGCACCACCTTGGCGGGAGCGTGGCGTTTGTGCGTTGGCCAACAGTGGAAAGCCAATCCGAAGAAGCAGGAACAGAACAAATATCGCCGCGCTGGAATGTAATAACTTCCGACAATAAAATTCCTTATAAAACGCCATTGTTAAATACTCCTGTGACTGATCCGGGAGATAGACCCCGGCACGCATTTGACGCACTGGAACTGACGTAAACAGAAGGCGCCATTATTCCGCACCCGGTGGAAACCCCAAAATGTGTTGCGAAAATTTACGTACAAACAAACTCATCCCCTCCGCCCCGCATCACCGGCATGACTTGACAGGTACTTCTTCACTATATATCGAAATCCATGCTAATTGGTCACGCCGCTTGGTCACGCCGCGAGTCAATTATTCAAACATTTTCATCTGATGACGTTCGAGACCAAATTTACTGACGGTATTATCCACAGGAATAGGATATCGCCCGGACCAGCAAGCGGTACAATAATGTGTTTCCGGCTGCCCCAGGCAGGACAACATGCCATCCAGAGATAAATAATGCAGCGAATCAACCTCAATAAAATCGCGGATTTGCTCTACGGTTCGACCATTGGCAATTAATTCCGTCGGGGTGGGGAAGTCAATGCCGTAGAAACAGGGGTGGCGAATGGGCGGACAGCTAACGCGCATGTGAATTTCTTTTGCTCCAGCCCGCCGCAGCGCCAAAATCTTGCCGCGCGTGGTCGTGCCGCGGACAATTGAATCTTCCACCACTACAATGCGTTTGCCCCGCACAACTTCAGGAATCACAATGAGTTTCATCTGCACAGCTAAATCGCGCATCTGCTGGGATGGCTGAATAAATGAACGACCCACGTACCTGTTGGGCACAATGCCCTCTTCAAACGCAATACCGCTTTGCTTGCTGTAACCAAGTGCCGCAGAGCGCCCGCTGTCAGGAATTGGTATGACGATATCCGCGTCCACCGGGGCTTCAATGGCCAGTTGTCGGCCCATTTTCTGGCGTACAGTTAATACCGTATCACCAAAAATGGTGCTTGACGGGCTGGCAAAATAAACGTGTTCAAACGCGCAGTGCGCGGGCGTTTCGGGCTTTTCGATAAAGTAACGGCTGGTCAGTTGGGTTCCACCAATGTCGATGGTGATAATTTCACCGGGGTGAACTTCGCGAATAAAAGTTGCCTGAATGCTGGCCAGAGCGCAGGTTTCGGACGCCACGCAATAAAAGCCGTCGCGGGTTTTACCAATGACCAGCGGACGGAAGCCCCAAGGATCGCGGCACGCCTCAATGCGATCCTTAAACAGAAACAGAAAACTAAATGCCCCCTGCAAATGCCGCAGCACATGCGCCAGGGGATCGCTTTTTTCCTGATGCGTCGGCTTGGCCAGCATGTGAATGACTATTTCCGTATCACTGGTGGAATAAAAAATATGGCCATATTTCTGGTATTCCGCCCGCAGCCGCGTGGCGTTAATTAAATTTCCATTATGCGCAACGGCTACCTGACCTTCACTGTATTCTTCCAGCAGCGGCTGGGCGTTGCATTTGCGGTTCGAGCCGGCGGTGGAATATCGTACATGGCCAATCGCGGCAATCCCGTTGAGATCCCGCAGGACGCCTTTGTTAAATACATCCGCAACCAGCCCCAGGCCGGTGTGGGCGGTTATATTCTGACCATCGGTAGTGGCAATACCGGCGGATTCCTGTCCGCGATGTTGCAGGGCATATAGGCCATAGTAGCAGCGTTCCACGGCATCCCGCGGTCCGGCCACGCCAAATACTCCGCACTTTTCTTTTTTCTCATAATCGCCGAGCACCTGTTGCAGACCCTCAAGAGGTGATGGCTGATGGTTAAGACACGGTAGAGAAACCGATACCGGCGAAGTTTTTTCAAGACGCTCTGGGGATTCCGACTCAATACCGCCCATGAGGGGAGTCTCCAACTACCGGGTACAACCATCGCTACGTGCGATGTAGCTTTAATTATACACGTTCAGACGGCCATGCAAACTGCGGCTTGCGGAATCCGTACCGTTGGGCGTGGCAAATTGGACATTGGCAACGCGCCAACCGCCGCCAAACGGTTGCACCAGCCGCCGGGGTAACCAGCCGCCGGAGCGCTGGAAAATATAGGGAAAGAGCGTTATTCTACGCAACTGTGTTTTTAGCCGCGAAAGCCCGATTGGTTGGGAAGCGGCATCTTTAGCGTTTTAAGCGACGCTGCATAGCTCCGAACCCCCCTGCGCGTTATCAACTGAAACGACGCGGCGGGCCTCGCAGCCGGTGAAGCAGGTCATGGAAATAATCAAAGGCATCGGTGTGTCCTCGGGCGTGGTTATCTACCCGGCGTTTCTGCTGACGGAAGATGAAATCCGCATTGGCCGCCGATCAATAAAACCTGCCGAAACAGATTCAGAAAAACAACGCCTGCAAACGGCCATCAGTTTAAGCAGTGATGATATTCGTGAATTACGGGATACCACCACACGAAATCTGGGCAAAGAAACCGGGGCGATTTTTTACTTCCATCTCGGCTTACTCAATGACCCTGAACTGCTGAAAGCGTTTATCGGCGGAATTGAGACACAACATTACACCGCCGAATATACGGTGCATAAAGCGCTGCGGGAATATGGCAAGCACTTTCTGGAACATCCGGATAAATACTTCCGGGAACGCATTAAGGATATCTACGATATTGAGCGGCGATTGCTGCATAAATTAGCCGGGCGCGATCGCATCCGCCTCACGGATGTTGAGGGGCCGGTAATTATTGTCGCCAAAGATTTGACACCGTCACAAACCGCAGCGCTGGATCGCAAACTCGTCAAGGGCATAGCGATTGAAGCCGGTGGCCAAACCAGCCACACCGCCATTATCGCTAATTCCATGGGGATTCCCGCAGTGGTGGGTCTGGAAAATATCACGCATGAAACCGTCTCCGGCGATTTGATGGTGGTTAATGGATACAGCGGCGTGGTGATTGTTGATCCTGACGAAGTCACGATTACCGAACATAAAAAATATGAAAAGCGTGTCCAGAGCTATGAAACCAAGCTGGAAGCCATACGCGATCTGCCGGCCAAAACTTTGGATGGCGTGGATATTAAGCTTATGGGCAATATTGAATTTCCCCATGAGGTGGACAACGCGCTGGAAAAAGGCGCCGTCGGCATAGGGCTGTACCGTACAGAATTTTTGTATCTCGCGGCGGAGCGGGAACCTACGGAGGATGATCATTACGCGGCGTACGCGGAAACCGTTCGTCGCCTCGGTGGCCGGCCCATTATTATCCGCACGCTGGATCTTGGTGCGGATAAATATTCTCCGTTTCTGGATCAGGCGCCGGAAGCCAATCCATTTCTTGGATGCCGGTCTATCCGCCTGTGCCTGCAGAACATTGAAATGTTCAAAACGCAGTTGCGCGCCATTCTGCGGGCCAGCGTGCTGGGCGATGTCAGCGTGATGTTCCCCATGATTTCAACTCCGCGCGAGCTGCGGCAGGCGAGATTTGTCCTTAATGAAGTGATGGACGATCTTGATGAGCACAACATCGCTTACAACCGATATATCCGCGTGGGAATGATGGTTGAAGTTCCCTCGGCGGCATTGTTGCCACATAGTTATGTAGATGAGTCTGATTTTCTTTCCATCGGCAGCAATGATCTTATTCAGTACACGCTGGCGGTGGACCGCGGCAATCAGCGTGTGGCATCTTTGTTTACAGCAGCTCACCCTGCGGTTATCAAATTGATCCAGACTGTGATGCGTGCGGCAAAACGTGCCGAGACAACGGTCAGCCTGTGCGGTGAAATGGGTGGCGACCCGGAATTTACCCTGTTGCTCGTGGGCTTGGGGCTGCGTAATTTTTCCATTACGCCGCACAGTATTCCGCGGATCAAACAGATGATCCGCAGCATTGATTCCAGAGATGCCCAAAGGGTCGCCCGGCGCGTATTGAGTTTTGAAACGCCGCAGCAGATTCTCAATTTTCTGCGCGATGAAACCCGGAAGGTATTACCTGATCTTTTCCGCGATTGATTCCTCCACGGCGGACTTGATCGCCCGTGAACAAAACGTCGCACCTCATGGAGTGTACATGCCAGAAGTTGGCGTAAGCGTCATCGTCCCGACATATCGCGAAGCGGAAAATCTGCCGCGGCTGATTCCGCAGGCCGCAGCCGCCCTTGGCAGCCGCGGCTGGACCTGGGAAATGATTGTTATAGACGACAATTCACCCGACGGAACACGCGAAGTGCTCGCCGAGTTGGCCAGGCAGTGGCCACAGTTTCGCTATCTGATACGGGATAAAGACCGGGGATTGTCATCAGCGGTTCTGGCAGGTCTGGCAATGGCACAATATGACTATCTGCTCGTGATGGATGCGGACTTAAGCCACCCGCCCGAATCCATTCCGGCGCTTATTGATCCTCTTCTCCAAGGGCGTGCTGATTTCACGATCGGTTCACGTTACGTTGCCGGCGGAAAAACGGAAGACTGGGGCCGCTTCCGCTGGATTAATAGCGCGGTGGCTACCATTTTAAGCCGCCCGTTTACACAGTCTGTGCGGGACCCGATGGCCGGCTTTTTTGCGCTGCCCCGGCGACTTTATTGCGCGGCTGATGAACTTAACCCCATTGGCTATAAAATCGGCCTGGAATTAATGGTCAAATGCCATGTCGCCACGATTGTTGAAGTGCCGATTGTTTTCCGCAACAGATTGCACGGTGAAAGCAAATTAACGATCAAAGAGCAGTTCCGGTATCTGGAACATCTTTCGCGGCTTTACGACTACAAATTTCCGAAGGCTTCCCCACGCATAAAATTCCTGATTGCCGCAGCGTGCTCGGCGGCAGCGTGTATGGCACTGTATTTTTTAAGTTCAGCAGTGGCTGAAATTGCCTTTCTCCCGGCGCTTGCCGTGGGGTTACTAACTATGATTGCCGTCACCCTGCTGTTTTTTGTCCGTTATGTCCGCACGCAAAAAGCGGATATTGCCATGCGACACCCCTATGCGGAATTTGCCATTATCAGCATCGTGGAACTTGCCGCCGGATTGTTCACCGGCTGGATCGCACAGCCGCACGTTGGCCGATCTTTCGCGATGGTCATCGCTATTGCGGCGGTATTAATTGTTCGCTACCTGATGCGCAAGCTTTTTCGCCACGACCTGCGCGGCCTGCGACACCGACCAACGGAAAAGCTTTCCACGAATTCAACATCTCAGGCATGACGCCAAATGGGTGTCGATCACAATATTCTGTTCGACCTCTTTTTTGGTGCAAATTTTTGAATAGCTCTGATTCTTCGCCGATCGCATACAGTCCGGTTTAATTTGCGTACCCATTAGCGTTTCCACCCGTGAATAACCACGGCATGATGGGACGGCGGAAGATCGTAATTGAAGTTCCGGAAAATGGCGGCCCCTTTTCCAAGACAATAGAGTCCGGGGCGAAGACTTAGATAGCCACCAAAGGCTTGATGGGTGTAACCGCCGACATAAACAGCGGGGATCAGCTTATGCAACCGATGGTCGGGTCGTCCCACAAAACATTGCACTGAATTGTGGCTGTTCATGATTTTCACCACAGCCCGGGGTCCGGCAAAGGTACCAGCATCGTGAATATGTCCCGCGATGCCATACCAGAGACGGCCATGGCCAATGCCCACACTGATGAACTCCGATGGATTATAAAACAAGACCAGCCCCGCGCTGGTTCCGGGCGTTACCCGCACATCCACTGTTACGGAATACGATTTGGCCACCGCCATGCACAGCATCGGAGAACTCTCCGCCATGTCTGGACCGGTGGCATGAAGGATTAATCCGGAGTTTAGCCCGCAGAAATGATAAAACCCTTGCAGTACAAGGGTTTGGTTCATTTTGTCACTTCCCGTTACTGGGTACACTCCAGTAACTCAAAGGCCCGCCGTTGCAGGACGGTGGGCATCGC
>Ga0209012_1003655_pt1 | contig 11289 bp, 14 predicted proteins | sample RS3BMetagenome_FD_184735 | JGI IMG/M metagenome (GOLD analysis project Ga0209012, IMG submission 184735) | Ferric oxide microbial mat and aquatic microbial communities from Rainbow Spring, Yellowstone National Park, USA - RS3B (SPAdes) (version 3) ...
ATTGGGCATTCTCCATCACCACTATCCTTGGCTGACCTATGTCACTCATACATATCTGGTGCAGATTATCAGATAGTATCTTCATATGCCCATCCATATAGATAAGACAATCATAACCTTTCTGATATGCATATAAAGCCATAACATTTCTTGCCTTTCCTATACCATGTCCAATAACCCTAGTCTGGTAAAACCTAGTCGGTCCTGTTAGGTTTGGAGTTCCCTCATCAGTGACAACGAGGATGTCAACATCTCCGAGCTTCTCACGTATCGACATCAGCGTAAGATCTAAGAAATATTTATCGTCAGAGAAGTGATAAGGGATTCCAACTAATATCGACAAAGCAAACTACAACCTCACATTTCGCTTCTCTTAACTACCAAATTCGTAGTATAGAAAAGCACCTATACCTAACGCCGCTAATAACACTATTGCCACTATAGTCATCATAGATGGTCCAGGAGATGGAGAAGGAGATGAAGAAGGAGATGGAGAAGGAGATGGAGACTGAGTGGGCTGGCATATTTCAATTTGCACCGTACCTCCTGCATAAAACGGTCCCCAACCTACACCCACAGATATCGTCTGTCCCTGTTGAACCACTACGTTTGTAGATCCTCCAGTACCTTGTATTGTCGTAATCAAGTTACCGTTTACTCTCACTCCGAACTGACTTGGAGGACTTCCACTAGTTACGGTCGCAGTTATTGTGTATACACCTGATACTGGTGCTACGATGCTTATAACTGATGTTATACCTCCCCCTAGACCTCCGAATCCTATTGTCTGAGTACAGGAGTAACAATTACCGCTCGTGCTACATTGTCCGCTATTACAAATACACTGTTGGGACGATGACATGATGTGATATCTAACAATAAAAAATAAATAGTTTTTGTTACACTTCCAACTCTTGACGACTTCCTCCCCGCCCTTACGGATGGAGTCTCAGGTGTTAAAAGATGAGAAAAACATATGTCGTAATTCTTTAAAATGGCATCACCATTTCCCAATTTTTCGTATCATACACGGCCCTGTACGGTTGGAAAATCTTAACGTAATCCCTGATAATATTAACAATATTTCCACGACCAGATACATGCTGCTTACCATAATATCTCTGTACTATATCACACGCTTCGTTCTCTGTAAACCCTCCATACAACCTCTCCTTATCAATTTTCTTTAATATCTCAAAATAATAGTCTCCAGGTAGAGGGTCTCCAACAGCCAGTGGAAAATACCCAACTATTTGATCTACTATCTTATCCAATTTCATATTCCGTACCACTACATCCAATTTTACCAGTTCTATCGCCACCTTCTCAAACGTGTGGCCCTGTCCTACAACCATAATAACATATTTAATTCCAGTTCTAGGTTTCGCGTTAATCCTCCCAACCGAAAACCCCAACTTCGTCAAATATGACCGTATAATATACGAACTATTACATAAGAAAGGGAACTCAAAATCAGTGAATGAACTTATCATAAAGGTGTGAATATCTGCAATGACCTCATCTGGTTTTGCAACTCCTTTATCATACGTCGATTCATCTATTACGCTACCATCAGCAAACATGACGTAATCTCCTGGCAATAATCTAGTGGTGAACCAATTTTTCACTCGTTCAACAATTTCATACTCTTCTTCCATTTCTCAACACCATAGACCCCGTTCGTACTGGCGAGGAGTTAAATCTGACTTCCTCCCCGCCCTGGAAGGGCGAGGGTTCCCTTCCAGAGGGCTCATCGTTCCCACCATCGGTTCGGGACTACATCCCTCATTTGGTGGGCAGTCGAGGGGGTCAGAGACCCCCTCCCATTTGAAAGGGGGACTTTCATTGCCGAGCTCTAGTCCCATGAAGGAAAAGGAAGATAACGGTTGCTCCTCCCACAGTCCCATTAAGCCCTCCATCGAGCTGGGGTGGAGCGTCGTTAGCGTCACTAAAAGATATCTCAAAAAAGAAGTATTTAAACTTTCTATAAGGGGGCTATCCATCCCCGCCCTAAAGGCCAAGGCTTTCCGCCCCCTTAACCCCTTTCTTTGTAAATACGAATCACAACTTCATTTTTTCTACACGTGCCTTTATGATGGGTTCATCTTCTGTTTCATCTGCCATATCCCGTAACTCTATTGTATTTACACGTTCTTTTGGAAGTGGTTCATTTTTGAGTTCATCTACTATTCTGCTTATTCCCTCTCTTATTGCTTCACTTCTGCTTATTTTGTGTTTCATAGCATACATGTCTAATAGCTCTAGTAGGTCTTCTTCTACCTTAAATGTTACGATTCTCATGGTTTTTCTGATCTACAATTAGGACGAGGAGGTTAAAAAAGGTAACACCGAAAAACACGGTATTACTTTGCTTGAGCGTTTAGACGTTACCTTAATACGATCTTCTCTATACTTATGTCGTTATTAAAACATTTAAAAATATTTTTTGGTATATATATGGGTGTATGTTGGTGCATTGCAAGTCTAACAGACGATGAGCCGTGCACTGCCCCCAGCTGACGGCGGGCACTGAACAATGATGCCACGCCCGTGAGGGGTGCTTGAACTGTGAGAGACACCTCAGTGGGCGTAGAACCCCCGCCCTTTAGGGCGGGGAGCCGTCAGCCAAGTGCTATTAGCAATCTACGACTAACTATTGCCATCCCCCGACAAGAATATGTTGAACGTTCCAGAACCTTGGAAATTGGAAAGGTAAATGTAACCAGTCCTAGACTGTAACAATGTGGATCCAGTAGGAGGATACTCCGCTTCCCCAGACTGCGTAACTAGGTTTACGGTTATTGATGTTCCTGCTGGAGAGTTGGTTACTGGGTCGTAATCACTGACCGTAAATGAAACTCCAGATCCTACAAATGCTATATTCCTATCCCCGACATAGAACACAGATTGGACTACGCTAGGCTGTCCGTTTATAACTACAGATGAAATAGAGCCGTTTGATACTGACACATTGATGTGTTTATGCGTCTGTTGATTTACCTCAGGTTCTGCGTTAATAACACCTATGGCATGTGTTTCTACATTTACTTTCAAATTACCCTGGAACGTTATACTAGTTACGTTAGTCAGATTCTTAATCTCGAGCTCCCCTACTACTGGTATGACAACAGTGTTATTACTGGTAACAAATCCCTGCAACGAAGTAGGAGGAGCAGACGAGAATTGAATTGTGACCGAACCCACACCATGAACGTGGATATTGATAGCTGACCCTTGAGATGGGGTAAAAGTTTGAGGAGATGATTGCGTTACGGTAATTTGTTGTGTTTCTTTAGCGTGTACCATACTTCTCTCTCATTGCTTGGGACTAAAAATTTTTATAGTTTTTGCACATTCTCAGCGACCGTACCACGAGCCTCATACACCAGGGCGGGATTAAATATGACTACGAAGAGGGGCTATCCATCCCCGCTTCAGAGAGGCGAGGCTTTCCGTCCCCTTTGAACCCCTTGTCAAGATAAATTTAAATTTTTTTGGCTAGAGTAACTCAAATGAGTTGGGGACTTGAAAAGAGAGGGTATGTTTTCACTACTTTACTTAAATACATGCAGAAGTATAAGAATGCTGGGTTTGAATTCACTAACTCTATACCTCGCTCTTATGTTAAAAAAATACTCGACGTAACGAAACTTAGTAGTTTTGGTAAGCTAGTTGAAGAAGGTGATCAATATGTCCTAGATGATGTAGTCATAGTTTATGAAGACGAGGAAAAACAAGTTCATATAGCTATTCCTACTCCGTGGAATGAACTTGAAATCTTTACAAACTTTGAAAAGATAGTAATTACAAATAAGATTGAAATGCTTAAGAAAATTATACAAGAAGCTGTTATGAATAAAAATAAGAACAGTTACATAACGCGTAGTTTTGACACAAATTTCTATTACAGTAAAATTATCTATTACACAGATGAGGTAAAGGTAAGTTATAGCATGCTACCAGTCAAGGGTTTCTTTTATGCAAACGGTAATGTTTACACGGATGATCTCGATTTATTAAATTTTGCAGCAAAATATATCATCGAGCTAAACGGAATAAAGGTAAACAACTTAAAAGAACTAATTCAAATGTTCATGAAATTTAAAGACAAATTATACATAACTGGAGACACGTTAGCGGACTTCAAAGATAACATAGAAGTAAGACTTGCTGATACCTGTGCAGTTCCATTTTATCTAGACTACTTAGTACTATATACTAACGACTTTAAGGCTGAAATAGTCTGCGGACTTATACTTAAAAAAGGAGTTATAGCATTTAGCTACGAATGGGTAGCTGCGTCTCCAGATGTATGGGATGCTCTTTCCACCCCCTTATAGAAAACTTTAAATTCTACTACGTTATTTGTGTGCTCAAGCGGGGTTCCCGCAAGGGTAGACCCGCGTCCTGTGGGTCACGCACCCCCACGTGAATAAGCGACGATGCGGACGGCTGTAAAAAGGTATATAAACTTTCAGCTACAACTCTATAGAAGTACGGGATGGTGTTGAAAAGATGAGACCACATGCCAGGATAGGTCAGATATATATCAAGAAAAGTATTGCTACCCAGCAACAACCATCATTAACATGGCAATTTGTTCCTCAAGATCAAGCTGTGATATGGACTGTAAGTAATCCCACTAATACATCATTGTCAGCGGCCATATGGAGGGGAGTGCCTAATTATGCACCTACCTACTTCTTTGGGGGTGCATTCAACATGGTATACCTACCTAACGGTGTACCATCTTGTGCTCCTCCACAAGAGTTCTGTTTGGGCATACTCAAAAACCCAGACTCATTAATAGGGTATCCAGCATTCGTGTTTAACTTACCTCCTAACACATCATACTCCATCGAGGAGTTTGGGTTTACCCAACAAGCCGCACAGAACATACAAGCTGAGTTGGTTATACTCAACCCTGGCCCTGTAAAGAAGTACGTAGTATATTATGACCCTGCGTTACCTTTGATGTACATGCTTGAGATAGGTATGCAGGTTGGTTATCTGCCATCTCCGTACAGTATCATCACACAGATGTATTTGACTCCTAAGTTCTACCCTAACACGTTTAACTACTGGGTTTTGGAGGACAACATCCTTACTAAAAATCCCTTCATGAAAGCGTTGTATAACATTAACTTACTGGCTTCACAGATAGCCAACGCTCTCAGCTCCTCCAAGCCCTGAAGGTCTAGGCTTGCCGTTTGTTTCGTCAAAAGATGATTGGTTGCCACGTTTTTGTGTCATATACTACGCGGTACGGTCTGAAAATCTGTTCATAAGCCGCTGATATCTTGAATACCTCTTTTGATAGGTCACGTTCATTTTTATTAAAAAATCTATACACTATATCATCAGCGTCCCTCAACGCGTGGCCAGCGAAGAGTTTTTGGCTACGCACCCGATTTTCTATTTCGCCAAGCTTATCATGTTCAATCATGTTATTTTCACTAAGTAATTTAGGGCCTAACACCGAGGACACGATTTTAGGGAGGTTGAGGTTGTTGGCTGCGACGTCTAGGTCAACGAGTTCTATGACTAATCTATTTTCAAAATCGTATTGCGTGTAATTCTTAATACAATACATAATATACTTTAAATTGGGGAGTGGAGCTGGACCTAACGGACTATCTCCTATAATCACATAACCTATCTTATGGAGGTAAGCATACGGTATAAAGTCCGATTTGCTAAGCGTTGGGAACTCTAAAGTGGATACATAGTTAGTTATATCGTAATTAACATATCCTATGACTTGTTTGCTTATGGACGGATTGTGTTGATATGAGTGTTCATACGATACGTCCGAGATAATGGTTCTATCGTTTAATAAAAAATTATGAACTGCTTTAATTGATCCTGTCCTATACCTATCTTTCACTAACTCCACGATTTGATACTCGTCCATAAGTCATCTTGACAAGTTAAAATATAAAAACACTAATTAGACCAGAACGGGTTGCCACGTTTTGGTGTCGTATACTACGCGACGGGGTCTAAAAACCTGTTCATAAGCCTGTGATATCTTAAAGACCTCTTTTGATAGGTTACCTTTATTTTTATCAAAATATCGATGCACTATACGTATAGCATCATCCAACGTATGGTCAGCAAAGAGTTTTTGGCTAAGCGTCCGATCGTTTATTTCGTCAAGCTCATTTTCAATAATCTTATTTTCACTAAGTAATTTAGAACCCAATACCGAGGACACGATGTTAGGGAGATTAAGGTTGTCGGCTGCGACGTCTAGGTTAACGAGTTCTATGACTAATCTATCTTTGAATTCGTATCTCGTAATACCTATATGTTCCGTTTTAATAGTAATACAATATATAATATACTTCAAATTGGGTAGTGGAACGGGACCTAATGGCCTATATCGTCTAATCAAGTAACCGTTCTTATAGAGGTAAGCATCCCGTATAATATACCAATCAGTAAGCATTGGGAACTCTAAAGTGGATACAAAGATAGTTCTATCATTCCTAACCTCTCCTATTACTTGTTTGCTTATGGATGGATTGTGTTGATATGAGTGTTCATATGATTCGTACGAGATAATATTTGTATCTTTTAATAAAAACTTACCATATGCTTCAGGTGACGTCGTCCTGTACCAGTCTTTCACTCGCTCCACGATTTGATACTCATCCATAAGTCATCTTAACCAATTAAAATATAAAAACACTTATTAGACAAGAACAGGTTGCCACGTTTTGGTGTTATATACTACGCGGTAGGGTCTGAAAATCTGTTCATAAGCCACCGATATCTTCAAGACCTCTTTTGATAATTTACGTTTATTATCATCAAAATATAGATACAGTATATCGTAAGCTTCACTCCACGTGTGGCCAGCGAAGAGTTTTTGGCTAATCATCTGTTCTATTATTTCGTCATACTCATGTCGATTTATCTCATTTCCACTAAGTAATTTAGAACCCAACACCGAGGACATGATCTTAGGGAGGTTAACGTTGTTGGCTGCGACGTCTAGGTCAATGAGTTCTATGACTAATTTATCTTTGAATTCAGATTGCGTAATGCCCGTATCTTCCGTACTACTAGCAATGCAATATATAATATACTTCAAATTGGGGAGTGGGGCTGGACCTAACGGACTATATCGTCTAATCAAGTAACCTATCTTATAGAGATAAGCATAGGATATAAAGTTCCATTCGATAAGCGTTGGGAACTTTAATTCGGATACAAAGTTAGTTCTATCATGATAAACATATCCTATGACTTGTTTGCTTATGGATGGATTGTTGGATGGATTGTGTTGATATAAGTGTTCATACGATTCGATCGAGATAATAGTTCTATCACTTAATAAAAAATTACGATACCGTTTAATTAATGTCGTCCTGTACCAGTCTTTCACTCGCTCCAGTATTTGATACTCGTCCATAAATTGACTTAATCAATTAAAATATAAAAACGCTTATTAGACCAGGACTGGTTGCCACGTTTTGGTGTCATATACTACGCGGTATGGTCTGAATACACGTTGATAGGCCTCTGATATCTTAAAGACCTCTTTTGATAGTTCACGTTTATTACCATCAAAATATTGATACAGTATATCGTAAGCATCATCCCACGTGTGGTCAGCGAAAAGTATTTGCCTACGCATCCGAGCTGCTATTTCGTAAAGCTCATCTTCATTCATGTTATTTTTGCTAAGTAATTTAGGACCTAACACCGAGGACACTATCTTAGGTAGATTAAGGTTGTTGGCTGCGACGTCTAGGTCAACGAGTTCTACAGTAAGCCTGTTTTCATGTCCTACCACATAAATAAAATATTTCAGGTTGGGAAGAGGATAACGTTTTTTATCGACATACGATTCCACTATTTTCATGCCATTATTAAACATTGGAAATTCAAACAATGTTATTGGACCGTCTATCATTCCGAGCAGATAGACCGATCCTATTGCACGATCACTTATCTGGCCCTGTGTATTGGATTCATAGAACGAAAAGGGCGTAACAAAGCTAATCCTGTTACCCTTAAGCAAAACATAATATGATCCACGGTGTCCTTCTCTATACCCGTCTTTCACTCGCTCCACGATTTGATACTCGTTCATAAATTGATTTGACCAATTAAAATATAAAAACATCAGTTACATCAGGACAGGTTGCCACGTTTTGGTGTTATATACTACGCGGTAGGGTCTGAAAATCTGTTCATAAGCCACCGATATCTTCAAGACCTCTTTTGATAATTTACGTTTATTTTCATCAAAATATAAACCCACTATACGCTCAGCATTACCCCACGTATGGGCAGCGAAGAGTTTTTGCCTATACATCCGATATATTATTTCGTCAAACTTAACATATTTAATGATCCTATTTTTGCTAAGTAATCTAGCACCCAACACAGACCACACGATTTTAGGGAGATTCAAGTTGTTGGCTGCGACGTCTAGGTCAAGTAGTTCTATGACTAATCTATCTTGGAATTCAGATTGCGTAATACCCGTACCACTCATAATACAATATATAATATACTTCAAATTGGGTAGTGGGGCTGGACCTAACGGACTATCTCCTGTAATCACGTAACCTTTCTTATACAGGTAAGCTTCCACTATAAAGTTCCATTTCAGCATTGGGAACTTTAATTCGGATACAACATTAGTTCTATCATTATAAACATATCCTATGACTTGTTTGCTTATTGATGGATTGTGTTGATATGAATGTTCATACGATTCGATCGAGATAATAGTTCTATCGTTTAATAAAAAATAATCATATATTCCAGGTGATGTGGTCCTATACCAGTCTTTCACTCGCTCCACGATTTGATACTCGTCCATAAATTGACTTGACAAGTTAAAATATAAAAACACTAATTAGACCAGGACTGGTTGCCACGTTTTGGTGTCATATACTACGCGGTATGGTCTGAATACACGTTGATAGGCCTCTGATATCTTAAAGACCTCTTTTGATAGTTCATGTTTATTTTCATCAAAATATCTAGACACTATATCCTTAGCATCATCCCACGTGTGGCCAGCGAAGAGTTTTTGGCTACGCATCTGTTTGTCTATTTCGACAAGCTCATATTCAAGAATCTCATTTTCGCTAAGTAATTTAGGGCCTAATACCGAGGACACGATTTTAGGGAGATTGAGGTTGTTGGTTGCGACGTCCACGTCAATTAGTTCTATGACTAATTTATCTTGGAATTGATATGCCATAATACCCATATGTTCCGTATCACTCGTAATACAATATATAATATACTTCAAATTGGGCAGTGGAGCTGGATAGAACGGACTATAACCTATAATCACATAACCTATCTTATAGAGGTAAGCATACGGTATAAAGTCCCATTGGAGCGATGGGAACTCTAAAGTGTATACAGAGATAGTTGTATCATTAAAAACATATCCTATGACTTGTTTGCTTATGGACGGATTGTGTTGATATGAGTGTTCATACGATACGTCCGAGATAATGGTTCTATCGTTTAATAAAAAATTATGAACTGCTTTAATTGATCCTGTCCTATACCTATCTTTCACTAACTCCACGATTTGATACTCGTCCATAAGTCATCTTGATCAGTTAAAATATAAAAACACTAATTACAACAGGACTAGTTGCCACGTTTTGGTATCATACACAATACGATAAGGTCTGAAAATCCGTTGATAAGCCACAGATATCTTAAATACCTCTTTTGATATTTTACGTTTATTATCATCAAAATATTGATACACTATATAGTAAGCATCATCCCACGTGTGGCCAACGAAGAGTTTTTGGCTACGCATCTGTTTGTCTATTTCGACAAGCTCATCATGTTCAACCATGTTATTTTCGCTAAGTAATTTAGGGCCTAACACCGAGGACACGATTTTAGGGAGATTCAAGTTGTTGGCTACGACGTCCACGTCAAGTAGTTCTATAACTAATCTGTCTTTGAATTCGTATTGAGTAATTCCCGTAGATCCCGTACTACTCATAACACAATATATAATATACGTCAAATTGGGTAGTGGGGCTGGACCTAACGGACTATACCATTTAATAACGTAACCTATCTTATGGAGGTAGGCATACAGTATAAAGTTCCATTGGAGAGTTGGGAACTCCAAAGTGGACACTAAGTTAGTTCTATGATCATACACATATCCTATAACTTGTTTGCTTATGTATGGATTATGTTGATATGAGTTTTCATACGATTTCTCCGAGATAATAGTTGCATCGTTTAATAAAAAATTATGAAATGGTTTAATTGATCCCGTCCTATACCCGTCTTTCACTCGCTCCACGATTTGATACTCGTCCATAAATTGACTTGATCAATTAAAATATAAAAACGCTTATTAGACCAGGACTTGTTCCCACGTTTTGGTGTCGTATACTACGCGGTAGGGTCTGAACACGCGATTGTAGTCTATTCCTATCTTAACTACCTTCTTAGCTAGACGACGTCTGTCCTCATCGAAATAGTTATATACTATTTCCCAAGCGTTGTTCCATGTGTTACCAGCAAATAATTTTTGTCTAAGCAACTGTGTCTGTATTCTATCTAACTTATCGTCAGGTATCACATTTGTACTAAGCAATTTAGAACCCAGCACTGAGATTACAATCTTAGGGAGGTTAACGTTGTTGGCTGCGACGTCTAGGTCAACGAGTTCTATTGCCAGTTTGTCTGAACGCTCGACTGCCACAATGTAATACTTCAGGTTGGGGAGGGGGTAGGCGTCAGACCATTCGCCTTCCTGGATGTAGCCTATTTTGTACAGGTAGAGTATCGGCATAATGTCATCACGTTCAAGCATGGGGAATTGGAATAGTGATAAATAGTTAGTGGAAAACGCATATACATATCCTATTACTTGTTTGTTTATAGATGAGTTCTGTTCATATAAGCGTTCATACGATGGCTGCGAGATAATTATTTTATTGTTAAATAAAAAATTGTCTTCCGTCTCAATTGGTTCCGTCTTATACCACTCTTTGACTCTCTCTATGATTTGATACTCATCCATAAACCGTCTTAACCAGTTAAAATATAAAAACACTAATTAGACCAGGACTGGTTGCCACGTTTTGGTGTCATATACTACGCGGTAGGGTCTGAAAACCTGTTCATAAGCCTCTGATATCTTCAAGACCTCTTTTAATAGTTCACGTTCATTTTGATTAAAATACTGATACACTATATGGTCAGCATCATCCCACGTGTGCCCAGCGAAGAGTTTTTGGCTACTCATGCGATCTACTATTTCGTAAAACT
>Ga0209012_1003663_pt1 | contig 11265 bp, 7 predicted proteins | sample RS3BMetagenome_FD_184735 | JGI IMG/M metagenome (GOLD analysis project Ga0209012, IMG submission 184735) | Ferric oxide microbial mat and aquatic microbial communities from Rainbow Spring, Yellowstone National Park, USA - RS3B (SPAdes) (version 3) ...
AATTTAGAGGTCATAACATGGGATTTAACTGATACCCAAACCATTAACGGAAGCGTAATAAGGTTCATTCCATTGTGGGCCTGGCTGTTAAATCACAAAACCGTATACTAATGCCTATTTGCTTTGCGGTTATAAAAATTTTTTATCAGGTAAACAGCCTCACTAGTAGTGCATTGAAATTCTAAAACCTTCGTTTCTTGCATGTTGCAGTAGCTATTGCACCAGCAAACAGCATAACAAAGTTCTTCAGGTGTTTGGCTTGGCAAGAATAGATCTATCTGTAAAAGTAAAGTAATGGTTCAATGGCCCTAAATAGTATAGCATAAATTTCAATAACCCTTAAACCAACGAATGCAAAAATATTTAATAATATAAGTTTAAAGTTTAAAGTATACCGGTTCCATTTTGCATGAAATATAAATATTTGGGGTATAAACATGATCGGACCAAATAGTGGTGGTGATAACCAGACCAACTTTGATCCCACTAATTTACAAAATAATGCAAATACACCTTCCAACACCTCTTCCAGTATGCAAGGATCTGTAAAACAAAAAAGTAATAATGGAATGCTTATAAAAGCTATTGCAGCACTTATAATAATTGTTATTGTGGCTTATCTTGCTTATTCTTTTACCAAGCCGGCGTACAGCAATCCTGTTATAGCACTACTTTCTACTAATAAACCTGTGAGCATGGTTGCTGTTGTAAATGCAATGATTAATACAGTCAATGCAACGAATAAGCTTAATGTTTCATATACAGGTACTGTAGAATTACATATTAATAGCTTTTTGACAGGCTCTCTAAGCACTTCGGCCCCTATTGAATTTAGCTACAAAAAATACTATAATATTTCAAGAATAAGTTTTGGAATAAGTGGTGTGCCGCTTGTAGGAAATATGAGCTCAGTAATTATTAAGAATGGCTCTACATTATATACATGCTCAAAAACTTCATTTTCAGGCCTTCTTATGGGCACTTCAAACTACACCTGCACAAAAAATTTGAACACCACAATATCCCAAATTCAAACTCCAGGAATATCAAATATTACAAACACCACTAAAGAGTTAAACATTACTGTTCATGGTGTAAAGGAAATAAGCAATAATAAGATAACATGTTATCTTATGCAGGGTAGCGGTAAACTCAATATACCATTGAATAATACAAATTCAAGTCCTTTTGTTGGTGTGTTAAAATCAGGAGGTGCCAATGTTACATATAACCTTACAAGCTGTGTATCTACACAATATGGTATACCTATAAACGTTTCTGGATCGATTGCTGAAATAAATTCTTCTATACAGTTTAAGATTTTACTCAGCATGAATGCAACATACATTAATAACAATACTAATCCAGAAATTGCTTCACTGCCTGGACCTATATTAAGCAATCCATCATTTTTTGGCAATATTTGCATTCCAAGTTCAGGCTTCTTATGCATCAATCCTGAGCTGAATAATGGAACATTGAAGGTAACACTTGGACAGGCCACTGGGGAAACTTGGAGTAATGTAACTTACTGTTTTGTGCCTAATAGCACTGTTTCACCATCTTCATGTAGCAATTTTCCGTCCAGTACACTTGTAGGTAGAGTATACTCTGGCGAATCTAGCAATGTTTCATTTAGCAGTGCAGATAACGTAACTTTTCCGGTTACACCAGGAGGTACAATATCTGGAACTATATGGGCAAGCTATAATACTAATGGTTCTAAGCATATGACAAAGTTAGCAACAATAATAGTAGGAGTAAAGTGATTTTTATTTTGTCTTTATTTCTTCATTTATTTTAGATGTGAAGCATGTTTTTACTTTATAGTATCTGTTAGCTAAGCACAGATAAATGAGTTGCCTACTTGTATAGCTATTTAAACGCCTATTTTGTTAATAGTTTATTGCTAGAGCAGAAAGCTTATGACGAGTATTAAGTCGTTGGGCATGGCATACATAATAGATATAATCTCAACAGGCTAAGCTATCAATCAAATATAAATAAATATCTTTACCTATTTTTATAAGAAAAGTGGTTAGATGGCTAAGAAATTGCTAAAGCCAGATTTTAAGGTCGAGAACATTGTAGCTAGTGCAGACCTTGGTGTGGATTTGGATCTTTATGGTATAGCCAAAGCTTCTCCAGATGTTGACTATGAGCCTGAGCAGTTCCCAGGAGCGATATGCAAGATAAAGGATCCTAAATCAGCTCTGCTTCTCTTCAAAAATGGCAAGATTATATGCACAGGTGCTAAAACAGAAGCAGACATAAGGCGTGCTATAAACCAAGTAATAAAAATAGTAAAAGATTATACAGTGACCTCTTATAAATAATCAAATAAGTCTGGTTTTAATTTTTGTTATGCTCTTTGCTTTTCCTAATATTATTAATTGCAACCTTGTATATGGTATATAATACAATTCCAAATACGCCTATTGCTATTAAAACATTGGTAATGTTGTTTGCGGCTAAGCCATAGTATCCAAAAAGGACAAGAGCTGTGTCCCAAATTACTGCACCAGCCATAGAGTAAGAATAGAATTTCTTCTGGTTCATTAGTGCAAATCCAGCTGGAAAGTTTATTAAACCTCTAACAAGCGGTAGAAGCCTAGAGATAAAGACTGTAAAAGGCCCGTTTTTATCAAACCACTTCTCAAATGCCTTTACATCTTCTTTCTTTATCCTAAACCAGTGTAAATGCTTATAAACAACATCCTTGCCAAGCCAGTAAGCGATATAATAGTTTATTGCCATGCCCACGAAGCTGCTTATATATACAACAACCAGAGCTATGTATATATTAAGAACACCTTTTGCAGCAAAGTAGCCTGTTGCTGGCAATAATAGTTCGCTTGGTACGGGCATAGAGGCTGATTCAAGGATCATGAGTATTAGTATTGCAAAGTAGCCGTATGAAGAGATAAAGCTGCTCAAGGCAGAATAGGTAAGGTTAAATATGCTAAATACATCAAACATATTAAAACTTTTGACTTAAAGTTTTATAAAATAACGTGGTGCAAAAATGCGTGTGATAAGGTTCAATGAGCTTGCAAATGCGCTTAAGCTGCAACCAGATTCTTTTGATGATCTTTATCTGCTTGCAAGGATAGTGAGCCCAGGTGATATAATAGAGGGCAGGAGCTTTAGAAGATTTCAGAATGAGATGGGCGAGAAAGGTGAGCAGAAAGAGATTTTTGTTTCGATAAGCCTTGAAAAGAGCGAGCTTGATAAGAGTGGTGAAAGGCTTAGGCTTACAGGAAAGATAATAAAAGGCAAGCCCGAGGAGCTAATAAGGATAGGAAGCTACCATACCATTAATATAGCTCCAGGCGATGAAGTAACAATAGTAAAAGAGGAGTGGAAGGATTATATTCTTAGAAGGATAAAGCAGGCTGTACAAGATACACGCAAGGTAAGGTTTGGAGCTGTAGCAATCGACGATGAAAAAGCAACAATTGCAAACATACATGGCTATGGTATAGAGATTATTGCAGAGGTATATAGCCATTTAAGCAAGAGAATGAAGGAGCAAGACTATGAGAAGGCTAGAAAGGGCTATTTTGATGAGATCATAAACATGATAAAAAATATGCATATAGATACTGTAATAATAGCAGGACCAGGTTTTACAAGAGAGGATCTCAAGCATTATATAGAAAGCATGCAAATCGATACAGGAAAGAAGCTCTTATTTGTGCCTGCAAGTGATGCTGAAAGGTCAGGTATTAGAGAAGCTATGCAAAGCCCAGAGGTTGCAAAGTTTCTAGAGCATGAGCAGGTAAAAAGGGAGTTTGCCATGCTTAACTTATTTATGCAGGCTCTCCAGTTTGGAAACGCATGGTTTGGTTTAGAAAATGTCGACAAATCGTTAGAAGATTATCTTGCTGGTGTTGTCTTGGTTAATGATGATCTATTGATAAGCAGGGAGGTGCAAAGTGTATTGGATAAAGCAGACAAGCAGAAGGTGAGAATAGAGATATTTAATTCAACTGATGAAGCTGGAATGCAGCTTGCAGGCTTCAAAGGAATAGCTTCTATAGCAAAGAGTATGCTTACTGAGGCAAGTTTGTAAGGTTGAGGGCCTGCATACCATAGCAGTTGCTTGCCCATACAACTTCTAATTTCGCCACTCCATTGTTTAAGGTTATAGTGTTTGAATAAACTGTTGCACTTTGTAGCTTCCATGCACCTCCGCTGAATGTGCTTATCCACACATTCGATGCAGGCTCCTCATAATAAACCTCTTCAGCCCCTGCTGTATCTATATAAACCCCAACGCTCCTGCTTGTTGGCATGTAGAAAACCGTTGAAGAAATGCTGAGCATTGAGTTATACGGCGGTGTACAGAGAGTATTGCCGTTTAGAAGAGAGGTAGTATAAGGAAAAGGCACAAGCTTAAAGCCGAGAGCTGTGCCAGAGTATTGCGGGGTTAAGGTGTATGCATAGCCATTTGGATAAGTAACCCAATATCCATTCTGTACTATGCTCCAATTGTTTGGCACCAATGGTGCGTTTTGGTAGTTAGGTATTGCCTTGCCTTGAGGCCCAGCAGCAACAACAACCGCAAATGCTGTCGGCTTTTTTATCGATGGCGAGGTTGTGAATGAGCCACTGTAGCTAAAACTTTCACCGCAATATCTTCCAAGATTAGCCAATCCTGTATTGCAAGCTTTTCCTGTTATTGTATAAAAGCCCTGCACTAAGCTGCCAAGGTTATATACATTATTTGAGCCAGCTATGCATAAAGTATACATGCCTGGATACAAAAAACCAGGTGAGCAGTAGCCATTATATTTGTAAGACCTAACCATTACTGTTATATTTGTTACATTTATTGGCATTGCCTCTGAATTCTGTAGTGCTATAATAAAGAAGGAGTAGTGTGCGCTCGAGTTTGCATAGTAGCTAGCTAAGCTGCATGTTGGGCCGCTAAAAGAGGTGCAGCTCATCGGCACAGTGCTTTGTGGGAGAGTTCCAAAATAAAAGAGAAGGCTTGCAAGTACGCCTAGCATTATGAATAGGAAGCTATAAGTGGTAAGGAACTCGATAGAAGATTGGCCTCTCTTATCCATACAAAACAAATAAAAATAAGGAGGTTAAATTTATATTATTGTAGTATGGAACTTCTTTTTTCACCAAGCAAAAAATTAGGTCAAAACTTCCTCGTGAACAAGCGCGTAGCAGTAGCTGAGGCTATGCATGCATATGGCAAGGCTGTGCTTGAGATAGGTCCAGGATATGGCATACTTACTGAAGAGCTGGTAAAGAGGGCTAAGCATGTAATAGCAATTGAAAAAGACCACTTTCTATACTCGCTGCTTTCAACAAAACTAAAGAAGAAGAACCTTGAGCTTATAGAAGGTGATTTCTTTAAGGTAGAAAGTAACCTGAAAACAAATGACATAGATATAGTGATCTCAAACATTCCATATAATCTTTCAAGCAAGGTTATAGAGTGGCTGGCCTCAAATAAAAAGGAAGCTTTGCTCTGCATGCAAAAAGAGTTCATAGAGCATATGCTTGCAGTGAGCGGCAGCAAAAAATATTCTAAGCTAAGCGTTTATGCACAGCTTTCATTCAGCATGACAAAGCTTATGGATGTGCCTAGGGGAAATTTCAGGCCTATGCCAAAGGTTAATTCTGCACTCATTTATCTTAAGCCTAAGAACAGGGAGCTAAGCGAAGATGGGCTTTTGGTTATTGGCATGTTGATGCAGCATAAGAAGAAGGAGCTCAAGAATGCTGTAGTTGATTCAGCTAAGCAGCTCGGGCTTAGCAAAGAAGAAGCGGCTAAGCTTGCAAGCATGCTTGCAAACAAGGAAAAACGTGTATTCAAGATGAGCCCTGATGAACTGCTTAGCACTGCAAATGAAATACTAAAGCTTAGAAAGAGTAGCTAGGCTCCTGCACCTCTTTTAGCAATATACTATTCCTAACCTCTTTTTTGAACTTATCTTCTGCTTCTTTAGAACCTTCCCTTCCGAGAAGCGCTTTATAATGCATAGGTGCAAAATATTTTGCATCTATCGCCTTTGCTGCTTCTATTGCCTCTTCAACGCTCATTGTATATGTGCCTCCAATAGGAAGCAGGGCAAGATCGCATTTAACGCTTTTCATTTCATCTATAAAGTCTGTATCACCAGCATGGTATATGTGCTTGCCACCTGCATTTATTATATAGCCAAGCCAATTATTCCGTTTTGGATGAAAGTTAAGCCTTTCTTTCTTTACATTGTATGCATACACTGTTTCAAATTCTACCCCATCTAAATTATATTTTTTCATAGGCTCTGCAAGAAATGTATTGAATGAAGCAAGCTTGCTCTTTGCTTCTGTAGGTGCAACAATTATTGTTTCTTTTGTTGCCACTTTCTTAATGTCATCGATGCTCAGGTGGTCGAAATGTGAGTGTGTTATGAATATAATGTCTGCATCGCCAAAACTTTTGCTCAGCTTAAATGGGTCTATATAAATCCTTTTCTCGCCTTCTATCATGAATGATGCATGGCCTATCCATTTTAAGAAATCAAATTCCATAAGACCACAAGATAAGTTGGTATTTTAATAAATAAATAGTTTTCCAGCAGATTTCTTTATTCTTCTAAAAACATTTATTTTGGTTAGATTTTTATAGGTATTTTGCCATAATATAATAGACAGAGTGATTTATTTGAATAGGTTATCGCTCGCTATATTTGCTTTGCTAATATTTATCTCTATTAATTATACTAAAGCTTTGACACCTAGCAGTATGCAGCCACCTACGCCTCCTCCTTTGCAATGTCCTGCTGATTCGATATATTACTCTACATACATATGCCCTTCAGGTTCAACATGTATTTTGCCAGATGCAGATATATGTGCAAACACAATGATTGTACAGCCTTCTGCAATATTAGAAACCAATAATTCTAATATAACAGTTCTTGGGGATTTTGTTAACTACGGCACAGTATATGGAAATCCTGTAGATCTTAGAGAGACAGGATCCGGGCCTGTATTCTTTTCATCAGGTGCTGGTGGCATTGCTTGCGGTACTCAGAGCTGTGTTGCTTCAACAAACGGTATAAATGGTATTGTATCTTCATTGATAGTAACATCATCGCAGGCGTGTCCTTTACCAAATACCCAAGGGTATTGTGGTGTCGCATGTGGTTCTGGTAGTGTATGTGGTCCTAGAGCAAACTTACCTTCATGTCCTGGCAGTAGTAGTTATCCCTCTGGTCTGTGCTTTAATACTATCTTCCCGAACGGTGGCAATGGGGGTAACAGTGCTTGTGTATTATATAATGGATATCTTAATTCTGCCGGGGCTGGTGGCGGCGGGGTAAATGCAAGTGGCGGTACACCTTCATGCACCCCTCCTGGAGTTATTCAATCATCTACTTCTACTACTACTCGATCTACTTCTACTACTACTCGAACTGGTATACCTATGGTAAGAGGACCTGGTTTATCCGCTTCTCCAAATAACAACCCTGGCGGCGGGGTAAGTGCAAGCGGCGGTTCTTATACACTCGCCTTTGCAAATAACTACCCTCCACCAAGTTATAGCCTTGGTGGCTCTAATGCCGGTGGAGGAGGCGGTGCATCAATATTATTGCCCTTCCCAAGTATTACCTATGGAAATGGCGGAAGAGGTGGTGGTCGTATAATAATAAATGCAACAAACTTCTATAATTACGGTATAATAACAGCAGCAGGTTCTAATGGAACAGCGGCAAACTTTCCCGGTGGCGGTGGGGGCGGCGGCTACATCTTCATAAGTGCATTGAATGCATTTTATAGTAGCAACACAATAACAGCTGCAGGTGGTAATGCAGGTTATGCTTATCCTTTCATTGCCCCAGATGGAACTTACCTATGTGCAAAAGGAGGTGGTGGGGGTGGTGGAATAGTGGAGTTTGCAGTGCCTGCACCTATAAATTCAATAATATCTAATAGCTATACTTCACCTTCGTTTACGTTAAATTCTCTCATTGGCGGTGGAGTTGTAGATGTTAGTGGTGGTTTAAATCCGGGAAATTACTTATGTGATAAAAATTCTTTTTCTTTAAGTAGCTGGGGCTCACCAGGCAAAGTAGTGATAAAAACAAATCAAGAATTTGCTGTTACTTTCAACGCGGTTTCAAGCTCTGGTAACTTTGGTTTCTCAAGCTCTAATGTTATTCTTACCATTACCGCTAATAACGGACAATGGAGCACATCATTAACACCCCTTGACTTACCATATGAATTTGTTGTGGCTAATGGAGTAAAGATAAGCTACGCATACAATTCAATGCTTTCACATCCTGGCGGATACAGTTATGGATTTAACAGCATATTGGCTGGTCCAAACACATTAATGAGCGGCTCATTTATAGTAAAAAAGAATGTTACCGAGATTGCTTCTTATATGCAAGAACCTTATACGAATTGCCAAAAAGGCACATGTCAATATCCCGTTTCTATACCAATAACAACTAGTTATCCACTTCCATATTACCCAATTTCTGTCTCTCAATCAAGTGAATTTGCATATTCGCCTGTAAGCCTTGTTAATTCATCAAATTCAGCAAATGCTATATGGCTTCTTACAGAACCGTCTGGACCACAGCCGCCACAGCAGCCATACATAGATAATTATCTCTTTCAGCCTTATCCATCTTATACGGGAGGCGAGATATCTTATATAAGTGGTAATCCATTTACCTATTACTATGGCAACTCATTCTGCAATCCTTACAAGGTTGGCTACTCATGCCCGCCTGGTACATCTGCAACGAGCTGCTCCACAGGAAATCTTTTGGATCCTACAGGTGTGATATGCAATATAGAAAACTCTAATAACCAAAACCTTAATAACCTAGATTGTGGTAGCACTACCTGTGTTTATGCTTCTCTCAATTCTATTATTAATTATGATATAGTTGTAAATGGTCCTTCTACTTCCGACGTAAGCATAGCAAATTTCAGCATAGACAATATAGGCACAATGAATCTAACTAACCTTGGCTATTCTCCACTTGTAGACAATACCATCTCGAATGGGTTTAATACAAAGAGCTATGTTTATCAGCAGATGCCATCATTTGTACAGCACGGGCTGTGGACCTGGAGCGCCAAATTCGCTCATCTCAAAGCAAGCAATACCATGCAAATAAATTATTTTGGTAATACCCTTACAGTTAATGTTAATGTGAATAATTATCCGTTGAATTACAATGTGGTGCTTGGAAATAATGAGTACTATACATTTAGCACACAAATACTCCCTTATCTTCTATATAACTTTTCGATGCCTTCTCCTGGTTCTCTTCTTCTGCCGATGCATATGAATATGTCATACGATATCTTTGGACCATGGAATTATGCTAATCCTACTAATACAATAGAGCCATTCCCTATAGATACTGGCTCTAGATTCTTTGTGAATTACAATGGTGTTTTAGTAAATAGCAATCCGAACGAAATAGCTAAAATGCCTTGGCTCAAATTCATGAAGTGGCTTAGGAAAATACCAAACTTAAATCAAGTTATACCAAATTACATAAGCCCTAGTATAAATGGCATTATATCAATAGCTGCTACACCAAACAACTACATATATGTGTTGAATTATTCAGATTCTCAAGGTGCATATTTTCTAACAATGCTTAGGCTTATACCAAAAGGCTATTACAATACAACAAACTATCAACCTAACAGTGTTGGGAGCGCAAATAGTGAGCTGCAGTGGTATGACAACTGGAATAGCTATTGGGCTAATGTGATTGCCTTACAAAACAGCTCTGTATATGTTGTAAACAGCATAAATCTATATACCTTTAACGGTAGCTTTTTGTCAAATTTGCCAAACAGCGAAGAATTCACACCTATGAATATATCTGTTGACAATTTTGGCGACGTTTTTATAACTGGATATGTATCATCCTCTGCGTATTCCATTTACACTCCAGCTCTTGTAGAGATAACAAATACACTTGTAAATAACAATTGGGTTGAAGTTTACAATTCGATTGACACAAATTCGGAGAATCAGGTAATGCCTGAGATAGCGGTCTCGCCAACAGGATCATTAATATTCTTAGCAAACCAGAGCGATGGTGGCTATATATATGTATATAGCAGCTCTAATTTAACGCAAATTAACAAAATAAATCTTGCCTATGCAGTCTATGCTGGTGGCAGCAGTGGCGCTTTTCCTTTAGCTACGCTTAACATTTATTCCTGGCTTTCTAACAACGGCTTATATAACCAATCATTGCCATCTGAACTATGGAACAATTTCTTTGTGGATAAAGCAAAGGTGCTAGATTCGCCTGAATACCATCATCCTCTTGGACTGGCAGATATTAATGGCTATTTGTATGTTTTAGATGAATGGGCAGGTGGAATAGGCGTCAAATATGTTGAAGGTGATTGTAATCCATTCTCATATCACGTAGGTACCGCTACCGGTGTATTTTTCAATATCCTAACGTTGCGCGTATTCAATTCAACAGGCAGCAATATACCTATTAACCCTAACCACTTCAATGATATGTATACAATTCAAACATGTGGTCAACCTTACTATTTAACAACAGATAACGCTATAACACCTAATACATGCAATACCCTTTACTCCAAAAGCGGCGTTAGCTGCTCGAATAATTGCGAGTTATTAGCAAATTCATGTAGTGAATGCGTAGAGCATGTTAGTGGCAGGTGTGTCAAATATGTTTCAGGTTATACCTATAACTGCATTTCTGCTAATACTCTATCAAGCACCTATTATAGCTTGGCTCCACCATATTACTCTATAGGTGGTGCATATCCTCCATATGGCTGGATATTGGCAGCAAATATAACTGGGGCTCAACTTACGGGGCAAACATGTTTTTCATCCGTATATGACATAAGCAGCGATGCAATAAGTGTAAACTTTTGTGGCAGAAATGATTACCCTTATTCTTCCAGTTGTTCTTCTTCCGGTCCACCACTATATTTATGCACTTTCAACCCTACCGATCTCAATCCTGCAAATTATCGAATACTCTCAAAAATATATGGTGACAAAGTTTACGCAATCGACCGCTCAAGAAACTGTTATACTATACAGGAAAATTACTATAATGGTACGTACTACCCTATAGGACCGCAGCTTCGTGCGCTTGCTATGAATGTTACCAAAAAAGCATCAGTACAGACCTCTGGCTCTAAAGATGGCACGTTTGACTGGGTTCCTAAGTACAACAAGATAGGCTTCTCAGTAAACTTCAATGATTCTATAGATAT
>Ga0209012_1003664_pt1 | contig 11259 bp, 8 predicted proteins | sample RS3BMetagenome_FD_184735 | JGI IMG/M metagenome (GOLD analysis project Ga0209012, IMG submission 184735) | Ferric oxide microbial mat and aquatic microbial communities from Rainbow Spring, Yellowstone National Park, USA - RS3B (SPAdes) (version 3) ...
GGTTCCGCTGACCCACCCCGTGGACGCAGTCCAGCTGCCAACCTCGCGAAGCTGCTTCACGAAAGAAGTCCTCGGTCAGCTCCAGTCTGCTGAAGAGAAGCGCATCTCGCTCGGTGGCCTGCGGCTGCCTCACCAGGAAGATCGCGGCAATGAGCGCGCGTAGGGCTTCACGCGCACCGGCTCCGGTTTTCATCACAAAACCGACTTGTTCCTTGGACTGCGCGGGATGCTGGCGTCGACAACGCCCAACGACAAATGCTTCCGTCTCAAAAACACGCAGGAGCGTTGCTACATCTGATGCAGACTCGCTGAACCAGTGCATGCGCACATCTGGAACGACCTGAGGTACCGTCGACCAGTGACTTTGCCAGTGCAGGAAGCGCTCTCGCTGGGCAACCTCCTCCGGACTAAGGACAAGTAACGTCTTCATGGTGCCGTTTTCACGGACATTCGACACGTATTCTTGCTTGCGTATGGGCCTGATGGCTTCGCTCGCTGTCGCTGCGGCGGCTAGACGACTTGCGACGTACGCGTCGACGAGCAGCACTGCACGCTGCAAGTTCAGCAGGGGTAAGACGAGTACCCGCATCGACTGGATCCGACTGTACATCTGTCCGGCAACGACAATTCCGAAGATTGCCCATGTCCAGAAGAGATTATTCTCTGCGAAACCGCGATAAAGAGAGAGTCCGATGGACATACCCAGGAGTTCCGCGGCAATCGACTGGGCATCGCCCTTCGCGGTGACATCACCGATATTCGACCGCGTCGCAACGGTCCGGTAGATGGTGCTCCGTGTGGAATTGAAAACGACATGTGCCATACCCTTGAGCGCATAGGCACCCGAAGCCAGACCGATAAACGAATCCGGGAAGCTCCGTGATACCAGTTCGAGGCCGGTTCCGAGATGCCAGAGCACATCCGCCAGGACGCGCAACCGTTTGAGGTCTCCATCAAAGCGATGGGCATATCGAGAGCCAAATGCAAGTCGAACAAGATGCCCAACACCGTCTTTGAGGATCCACGAGGTTACCGCAGAGGCACTCGCAGCAGTCGGTAGGTGTTCCAGTGCTGGGTCTCGGGTCAGCGCTGTGCTCGCTGCACGAGACGGGTCAGCGACCACCCCTGCCGATACCAGCAACGCGGTGGTGCCCAGCACGCTATTACAGGCCGTGAGCGTATTATGCAGAAAGTGCCAAAACGCATACGGTGCATAGCTAGCGGTAACGGAGTGCGGATAGTTCGTAGGCAAAAACACCGATGCAAGCAGTCGTTGAAGCGGCTCCGTGCTGAACTGGAGGCCGTGCCTCACTTGCGGGCCAGAAATCTGGCGTTGAACGCTCAGCTTTCCTTCGTAATCACAATAAGTTTCAATGCGTCGACGACTAGTACCGCTCCACTGTTGCACAAGCACCCGTTTTTCCGGCAGTGCGTCAGTGTTTTCGGTTCGTTCTGACAGACCCGACGCTGCTGTTGACTCGGGCTCTGAACCTCGCGCTTGCAGCACAAGTGTTCGAGTGCGACTGCATGCTGGTTGCGAGCGACTCGCAGTGGGGCGTCGGCACCTCCGCGCCGTGCCCAAGTGACTACCTCTCTGCGTGAACGCCTGCCACGGGGTAAGCCAAGGCAAACGCGTCCCGAAAGCGAACGTGCACCAGCGTGTTCCTCTATGAGGAACTCGTGAAGCATTCCAAGCCACCTGGTTTCCGGTTTTGCTTCTTTTCATTTCGTAACCTCGAACAAGTCATCTGGAACAGTCACGTGTGCAGGCACTGCATGCTGGGGCACAAACGTTTTCACCCGCGAACCCAGTACGAGAACGTACGAAATGGCTTCGCGACGATTTGTTTCTCATTGACAAAACGTTTACGTTTGCCAGCGTTCTTCGATATTGCGCTTTTTTCTGTTCTTTTTTTCCTTATTTTTGTGTTTTTGTAGTGCGCGGTGACGCGTCGAATGCAGCAACTCGTTTGCTGCTGCGCACAAGACGACAAAATGTACAACACTGGTCGATCAGGTCGTTTGCTAGGAGCATTTGAGGTTTTTGTCTTCGTGCTGTTCGTAGAACGATAGGCGGTGCCACCGGGCTCACGCAAGTCACAGCAAAGGATGCCAGGGGGATTCGTACGTTGCTGTGGATCGAAGTAGAACAAAACAGACCACCAAGGTTGCTCGGGTAACCTCTCAATACTCTGGGAGGTTTGCATCCTGACTCAGTTGCTTGTGCTGCTCGCTACACGTATACGGTTGGTGCTCGAGTCGAGCAGGTAACCTCGAGGACTGTAGCAGCGTTCATGTGTGGACCACAGCTGCGATATTCCACAGATACGGACGCAAGCATGCACGTATTGCAAGGATTTGGCTGGGAGATCTACTTCGAGGATTCTCCAAAGAGAAAGCCTTGTGAACTGTTTGGAGTGCGCGTTTCGGTCACGAACGACATCCTGCCAGCGAACTTGCCCAGCATAACGGAACGCTCGCTCCGAGGCACTCCCAGCTGACGACGGAGCGGGGTGCTGTGAGAATCGAGTGCATCGTGCAAGTGCATATTGCTCGCTGGTCCACAGTCAACGCTCAGGGCAATATGAGACATATGAACGAAGCCGGCTTCTACATCCACGTCTGTGGACCGCTTTGGAGTCCTGGGTCCGAATCCAGACCCTTGAACGGCTGTAGTATTCGGTGGGAGATTCTCGCTTCTTGCTGTTCGTCCTTTTCATCATTTCCTGGTCAAGACAACCGCTCTTGTTGGTGCTGTTGAAGAGACGGTACTACGCTTCGTGAGGATGGTTGCAGCAAGCACTCCATCGTTTGCCTGTAACTGCGTTTTCGGCATAGCGACGATGGCCCCTAAAACAATGCTGTCTTAACAGCGCTTGTTGTTGAATGGTGTATGCACGCTTGCAAAGCGTCAAAGCAGGACCACGCGCTTCCTTCTCAAGCAGCATCCTCGCGAAAGACATCCAGTGCTCAGCGCGCAGTGTTGCCACCTGCGTCGGCCGTGAGACACATGAGCCGCCAGCTCGCGGAAACGCATAGCATAACTCGGACGCGTTCCTTGTTCGGCCTCGCAACCAGTACTCTGGTACGACATCGTTTTTCGTGCACTGTAATGTTGCCCCCGGATCCACCAGCGAAACCTCAAGGAATATCTACCTGTTTACACGAACAATGTACAGAGCCGGAGAGAGGCGAGCCCAGCACCTCGCTACGCCCCCAGTACCGCGACAGCCTCGCCCGCAGTCAGATGCTGCACGCTCCACCGGACACAATGACGAATCACTGTATATGTTTCAGCACCAGAAACCGAAGCGATAGCTGAGCTCGCCAAATCGATGCACAAATGTGCCCTGCACGTAAGAGGCTCGGCAACCTCGATGAAAAACACGGCCTTGGAGCACCAGATGATACCGCGTTCGCCGAGCGAAGCGCTCTGCCAGGCGCTGTGTTCGATGTCGCCTCTAAAAATTTGCCTCATCTTCCAGGATCGACACGAGCTCTTCCACATTCGCAACGGCTTGAATATGACAACGATCCCCGTAATATTGCTCAATCTCCTGTAATAACTGACGGCTCCAGTGATCGTAGATAAAGTTGATGGCGATCCCTTTGCGTCCAAAACGCCCGGTCCGCCCTACGCGATGCAGGTAGGTTTCGGGATCAGCGTGCCCTGTTCGATCCCGCGGCAGGTCGTAATTCATCACCACCGTCGTTGCGAGCACGTCGACGCCACGCGACAACACGGAAGTGCTGATCAGGATACGGTCGGTGCCGGCACGGAAGGAGTCGATGACGCGGTCGCGCTCCTCGGGGGTCATGTCGCCGCCGTGCAGCAGCGCTACCGAGTGGCCGTCGGCGCGCATGCGGCGTGCCAACTCGGATGCATCACGCCTTCGCTCCACGAAAATAATGGATTGACCAATTCTTAGCGATCCGTAAATATCGCTGAGTACCTGGAAACGGCCTTCGGATGAACCACAATCGATATAGAACTGTTTCACGTTATCCAGACTGAGTTGCTCTCTCTTGACAGTGATTTGATTCGCATTTGGCACCACTTTGAGGGCAAAGTCGCGCACATGATCCGGATAGGTTGCGGAAAACAAAAGCGTTTGCACGTCCGGTGAAAGCAGTTTCTTGATGCGCAGCGTTTGGTCACCCATACCCTGCGTGTCAATCATTTCATCTGCTTCGTCCAGCACGAGAATACGAATCGTCTTGCCGGAGAATACGCGGTGCCGCAAGAGATCCATGACCCGGCCCGGAGTGCCGACGATGATGTGATCACGAATGCTCGTGACGCGGGGCTGGCTGCGCTCTTCCTCTCCCTGCTTGACAGCCAGGTAGACACGGCAGCCTGTGTACTTGCCCAGGTTCATGATAACGTCTCGAATCTGCCGGGCGAGTTCACGCGTCGGCACTAAACAAAGCGCCTGGGGGACGTCTTTCGTCGTGTCTACTCGAGAAAGCATTCCGAGGACAAAGCAAGCCGTCTTACCCGAGCCATTGTGTGCTTGTGCGATGAGGTTGCGTGGAGGCGCTGCTAGGATCATCGGCAATGAAACTGCTTGAACTTTGCTCGGTTTGCTAAACTTCATGGAATAGACCCCCTGAAGGAGTTCAACAGGGAGACCAAGCTCTTCGAACGTGGCCGCCGACGTGTACAACGCACGGTCGTCGGAGAGCGTGACCTCGACCTGATCGGCGCCCTCGACCTCGTTGAGTCCGCGTAGAGGCAGAGGCTCATCTACGTCGTCCTCCTCGTTGCCGTTGTCATCTTCATTATTGTTGCCTGCACCGTTAGCGCTGCTGGTCTTGCGTGCGTCTTCGGAAGCCGCAGTTGTCGGCGCACTGGTTTTGCGTGCCGCGGAAGCGCCCGTGCTCTCGTGACCTCGACCAAGCCTCGGGAGCCGCTCCAGCTGCGAAATAACTTGGTCTTCCTGCTTAGATGCTTCCTCGTTGGACTCTGCTTGAGAGGAAGGAGACGACGTTTCCGCAGCTGCTGCTGGTACTGCTGCCTCCGCGCTGCTCCCTGGCGGAGACTCCGTGCGCTTCACAGCTGTGGCCGAGGCCGCGGCCGGTGCCGCTCCGATCCGAGTTGTCACATCTGAAGAGCTCATCTGTACAACTCTATCTGCCATGACAACGAGACTATCCAGACAGTTACGCTTTCTTTCCACCGCCTGGAGAGTGCTCGAAAACAGGGCGACGAGGTAGTGGGGGCAGCGAATGCGAGCGCCGCCACAGGCGCCACCAACATTGGATACTATTGGCAAGCTTTGTCCATAATCATGGCATGCGATTCGATTCTGGTCCACCGCCCCTGCATGCCATCGAACGCTTTTTCGCAGAACAGAGCAGGAGATGGAATTTTCTGTGTAATGTACTGAATTGATCCCAGACGCATAGCGTATAGTATATATTCTGCAATGAACAGGGCATGACGGAATGCATACCTCATTCAGGCCAGTCGTACAACTTGACTCAAATGGCTGAGGAACACTGAAAGAGTTACGTAGATGCACTTTGCGCTAGAAACCGACATTCTCGACGGCTGCTTGCAGTCCATGGCAAAAACGACCTGTTAGTCACTTTACGGAAACCGGAATCGACGATAGTAGCCACCGCGGGCATCTCTGCCTCTCAATAGCTTGTTCGTCTGGCCCAGAATACGTTGGGAAACAGTCGCAAAGATGCCCTAGTTCTTTCAGGGCCGTCTTCCACCGAAACCGCAATCACAGCTTTCTTGGAACTCGACGATCGGTATGAAGCGCAAGGACGTCGATTTTTGTTCTCAATCGATGAGACTTGCTTCGGACGAAACGGTCGGAGTGTATATGGGTATTGGCGGGGCATAGTGCCTGTTGCATGTATGATCCAACTCGGAGAGAACGAATATATCATCATCCGTTCCAGCTCCAGTGGATACCTATGGCTGCCTCAGTCTCGCTCGCAGAGAAGGCTCATCCAGCAGCATCCACTCTGTCGAATCATTGAAGACCTTTCCCCATCTGACGCCTAGCGAAGCCCGCCTGCTGGACGACGGGATATTCCACTATTCCCGTTGCTTTCGAGCGTAGGCGGATTCTATCCGAGTAGAGCTGCTTTTCATTCCTTCGTAATCTCCATGATTCACCCAGATTCAGGCAGCGTTTTCTATTGTGAAACGTAATGCTCGCTCTGCTGGGCACATCGCTAAAGCGTTCGGCACACGTTTACAAAACGGCACTTTTCGTCGTTCTTCCGCAAGTCAATCTCCCTACGGGAAGTTTCTCACCCAGAGGCATCAGGGAGTGCACGCATTTTCAAAACTAAGAAATCTAAAGGAAAGTTTCGGGCATGGAAGTCAGGGATCCCGGAAGGCCGTTATCGCCGGCTGCCGGAAAAAACTCCACAATCCTCCTCTCGCCCACGGTGGGTCGAAGAAGAGCAAGTCACGAAGAGAAAGAACAGGGAAAATAGAGGAGAAAAAGTGTTTTCCTGATGAGACGATGACGGTACTGTAGTGACACCGAGGGCACGAGTTCTGACAATCCTTGCAAAGGTGAATTCCATCAGAAGCAAGAAACGCATGGAGTTCGTGAACCGAGACTTCAGCGCGGCCATCAGTATCAGACGGCATGTGGTATTGAAGCCGACACCCGAGGAGCTGAAGCCATCCAACGTCACGGGGGAGGCTCTCAGGCTCGAAGTGTGCCCGGATAACCTGGAACCGATAGCAGTGGGCCGGTCGAAAAGGCAGGGAGGCGTATGCACGTGCACATATATGTACCCTCCTCAGTCGCGAAACAATGCTGATTTTATTGATCACATGTGGCGTAAAAAATCGTTTCCTGTTCACGAGGAGATTTCCATAGCCTCTCTCCTGATCATTTATTGGTTAATCATCGGGAGTCTTCAGCGTTTGAGGATAATCCCCACAATATGTAGTATACGATGTCATCAAAATTTGCTCGACATGAACCTGCGAGACATTCCGGAACCTCGACAGCCTTCCCAGACTTGAATCATAGCGCTCAAGTCTCGGTGTAGAAAGTGCTCGCGAGTGTATAACTATTGGTGTTATCACACCACAGCAAGCTTGCCAGCTTGGATTGCCTGGAAATCTGGCGTTCGCTCACCTTTTACTACATCACCTCGTGCATCCGCCTCTGTCTCACTTTCTTTTCTGCAAGTTTCAGCATGCACCTGAGCTCTTCATGCGAGCAAGTCTTACCGATCTCATTGATGGGAATCGAACACAGTCGACTCCTCGACTCGCTACATGCTGCCGTCCAGGGAGCAGGAGTGCAGTTCGTGCACGCTACAGCACATCCGCTGTTGTAGGTTGACATCAAACGACGCGAGTGACGAGTCATTTTCTTTTGTTTCTCACAGAGCAAGCTCGCGAGAGCACGCTGCTTGCCTCCGTACGATTGCAGTGGTTGGTGACCTCGGCGCAATGCTCAGCCTGCACCCGAAGCACATTTTTACCATCCATAGGACGGTACTAGGTACCGCCACAGCGTAAGAAAAATCAGCCAGTTCGCCTTTGGTGCTCGGACTTGTGCGTGACGAGCATCGAATGATGGTAGGAGCACTCGCTCAATCTGTCAATAGTCCTGATCCTCAACGGAAACATATGCACTCTCAAGGACAGGATCCCAAAGGCGCAATTACGTGGAGCTTTGCAACAGCAATTCGAGATTCCACGTTCGGTATGGTTTTTCGAGAGAGGCTTGCGAAATCTCTTATCCTCACAGCTCCGCGACCTAAATTCGTACAAGCTGTGCAGGCTATCTTGCTAGTTACAAAGGCGACAAAAGCGCCTCTCACTGAAGAGAAGCCGGTTGCGATATAGGATACATGCTCGCGTCTCTCGCGGTGCTATGCGGTTGTTGATTTGGACCAGAGGAGCACGGGCCCAATGGCTCAGGTGCTCGGCGCTTATCGTGACGCTAGACTCGCTCGGACAATTACGCGCTTTTCCATTTCGTCATGGCGTTTGATCCTTAGCGCGTACGGAGCCGGCGAGCGACCGTTTCCGCATTCGCCATGTTCTCGGTTGTGGTTATCGCTGACTTGAATCCCGTTCAGAAACAGATCCAAGTCCATGGGTGTACGGCTCACAAAAGCACCGGTTCCAGCGATCGATCGACCGGCTGACGCAGCATCTATTCCGAATACGGCTCTGTCGACATACGGCATAAGCGGCTCTGTGCGGCAGCTACACGAGCACCCTGTAGTTCACTTGCAGGCGAATGCGATGGATCCCTCGAACACGCTCAAGACTGCCATACGTTCTGGAAGGATGACCGGTGTGCATACGGCAGCGTGGAACCTTGCGCTTGTGGCCTGCCATGGAGCGCGACACCGATGCAGCTGCCGCGGACGCCTACAACACCATCCCAGGTGAGAAGCCTCTGAACATAACGCTCAGCTCGCCTCCAGCGGATGCTGGAGCGCTCCAGCAATTGCTTTTTCAACGAAAGGTGGCAGAACGAAGGCAGACTCGTGCATCTCGGGACTGTAGTAGCGCAGGTGACGTTGCAGTTTTTCACTGGGTCGCCGAGCCGCGTGTCGTGGTCGACCGCCGTTGCGCCATACCGTTCCCTTTCCACAGAGCAGGAATCCTATCTGGCCACTCGGATAGGTCGGAACGCTCGCTGAAGCGTACTCAACCACATCGAAGATATTGCGAAGGATGCGCACAACACTGACGATGAGATCAAGGTGCAACCAAAAACTCTCCCCCTGAACACATGCAATGCCACCCTCCCGAAGAGCGGCATACATCGATCTGAAGAAGGGTTCCTGATAAAGACTTTCCGCTGGACCCAGCGGATCTGAAGAGTCCGTGATAATCACATCAAACTGCGACTGATGCTGTTGCATGAAAGCCGCTCCATCCATGATCGCGATCGACACTTTGGCGTTGGTTCCATCGAGTGCGCCCCCGGAGACCCCTGGTAGATAGTCCCGACTCACTCGTATCACATCTTCGTCCAACTCGCAAAGCACAACTTTTTCAAGCATCTTATCCACAGCGTCGTGTCGCAGAACCTCCCGCAGCACGCCGCCGTCGCCGCCGCCAACCACCAGCACCCGCTCGGGTCGCGGGTGTGCAAACATCGGCAAGTGTGTGATCATCTCCTGGTACGCAAACTCGTCTCGTTCTGTGACCTGAATAGCTCCATCGAGAACCAATACACGGCCGTGTGCTCTGGAGTCAAAAACCAAAATGTCTTGGAAGCGAGAGCGCCCCTGGTACAGAACGCGCTGAACCTCCAGTGCCAGCGCCTGCCCCGGCCACAGGGGGCTTCGTTCCATGAACCAACCTCCTTGGATACATTCGACCAACTCACGGCCATTTGTAGCGGCTGAGTCCCGATCAGCATTAAGCGGACTAGGATTTTGTGTATTCATCTGGTGTAGGTGCTCCCAAAGCGGAAACGCTGGATGCGTTCCAAGCACGTGCTCCTGAGCGCAGGAGCCGCTGCGTACGTCGTACCGAGGCGCCGCACGCCGTTGCTGCCTCGGGATTCCCGGCAGCGATTTGCGTTCGCGGCATATGATCGTGGAAGCAGGCGTCAGCGGTCGCTTGTTCATGACAAGGAGGCACCATATGTCGAGCTGGCGTCCGTCAGGGCCTCGTACGGGCGCTGCCTGTACCCGAGAGCAATCACGTATCCAGCGGATCGAGGTAAGATGTATCGATTTTTCAGTATGAAAAAGAGCAGTGGCCCTCTTCTCGTATTGTCGGGTATCATTAGGCATCCACGGAATCCAGGTACGATTCATCCACGTCTCCGTATTGCAAGGAGCAGCAATCCTCTTCTCACATTTTCGGGTATCATTAGGCATCCACGCAATCCAGGCACGATTCATCCACGTCTCCGTATTGCAAGGAGCAGCAATCCTCTTCTCACATTTTCGGGTATCATTAGGCATCCACGGAATCCAGGTACGATTCATCCACGTCTCCGTATTGCAAGGAGCAGCAATCCTCTTCTCACATTGTCGGGTATCATTAGGCATCCACGGAATCCAGGTACGATGCATCCACGTCTCCGTATTGCAAAACGGTTTCAGCCTCTGCGGTTGCGCTGCCGCATGTTCGCCGTCGATGCTTCAGCGGCGCATCACTCTGAAGCAATTCGACATTCGGTTTCTCGCAGAGGGTGTGTGTAGAGGCGTGCCTCTACCCGTTTTTCATCGAGAACCACACACTTCACTGCCGGTCGATCGGAAGGTCTCCATGATATGGATCCAGGGCGCCGCCGACGAGACGGTTTCTACCGTCTAGTGGAAGATGAGGAGGCTGGCACCGGCCAGTCGACCGCGGTGCGCTCCCAGAGGGGAAACGCAGGTGCGTCTCTTCGCCCCGGAGCTTTGGGTTCCGTATGGGTCGCTGTTCAGGTGGTGACCGTGGGTGCAGTGCTGGTGCTTTTCACCACAGGCATCCTGTACGGTGCGCAGCGGCTCTGGTTAGAGCCACAGATGAACGCTGCGCACGGCAAGCTGGACACGGCAGCAGAGGCGCAGCTGCGCTCTGCCCTAGACGTAAACGCGACCGTTGTTGAGAACGCTCGCCAGGCGGTGCTCTTCACACCTAGCGCATGAGTAAGTACGCCAAGCGAATGATGCGGAACTATATACCTTATCTACATTGACGGAGGTTGATTTCTTACCGAAATCTTCGATGAGGAGCATACCAAGACTCCTTGGCTGACGCTGAGTACCAGAGACTAACCGGACCCGAGTGACGTGGAACTCGCTCACAACGGCGAGTGAGCGTCTCGCTAACTTAAACAGGCCTTGGGGAGGTATCCGGGAGTTCGCGATTTCACCACACGGGTTTTTGTGTCGAACGCATGGAGGTTCCAACGCCCAGTTCGTCGAGATTTTACGCCCGGCAAACCGAAGCTGGAGTTTTACGCAGAAGGCGGTGTGCTGCTTCGACAGGTGGACATCGACCTCCTGAACGCTGAGCAGATTGCGCTCGTTCTGGAGAAACATGGATTCCCGCGATTGCCTCCGTGATCGTTGAATAGCCGCGAGCACTGCAACGTGACCATGAAGCGGCTTCTATAAAGGCGCGCTCGCCGGGGAAGCGGCTGACCCGTTCCAGTGCTTGGGGCAGCAAAGGAACGAAGGGAACTTTTTCGGTTCAGGGAAGGCTTATCATTTAAAGGACTAGAGACGAGTGCCGGTGTACGCAGGCGATGAGCGACATTCCTGAAATAACGCGGCGGTCGCACCCGCATCTGCTATAGAGTG
>Ga0209012_1003669_pt1 | contig 11241 bp, 7 predicted proteins | sample RS3BMetagenome_FD_184735 | JGI IMG/M metagenome (GOLD analysis project Ga0209012, IMG submission 184735) | Ferric oxide microbial mat and aquatic microbial communities from Rainbow Spring, Yellowstone National Park, USA - RS3B (SPAdes) (version 3) ...
CACAGGTACTCAATCCCGAGCAGGCGCTTTGCGGTACTCACCAGCGCCCTCCCAGCCATCCGCAGGGACTCCGCCGGCATGAGCGCATCCCCGGACGCTGATACACGCTCTCCTGTCCTCGTGAGCATCGCAGCAGTCGCTGCCCCGCCATCGGCGTGGCAGGCGCCGTTCTGGGCAGAGTACAGGGGCGTCGCGAAGCTGAGGGAGAGAAGCGTCTCCCCCCGCCCGCGGGAGGTCACCACCCCGGTGGTTGCCCGGCTCACCAATTGCTGTGTGCCCGAGGGCTCCGGCCGGTCCTCAACCAGCTGCTCCAGGGGCAGCCATCCCGGGTAGCCCCGATGGTCGAGGGAGCTCGGCTGCCGGGGGAGGTTAACCCTGGCCCAACCCGTGCGCTCCTCCTCGACCATCACACGCTCCCCAAGCAGGGCCTGGGTCGCGACCCTGCCCACAAGCCCCCGGCGGTCCTCCGGCCCGAGGGCTGCCGCCCAGGCCTGCACATCGGCGCCGGAACCGAGCGCAAGACGGTCGATCTGACGCGGGGCAGAGGGATCGGTCCAAATGGTGGCTACGGGCACCCCGATGAGGGCTGGACGACCGATGTTCACCGGCCCAGGCCCAAATCGGGTCTGAATCTGTGCAACAGGACCAGCGACCACGGGGAATCTCGGACTGGGCTCTGTTTCACCCGCTCCACACTACCGGGAGGCGGGCCGCCCTGGAAGACCGCCGCGGGCGCAACGCGAGGCGTGAAAGAACGGGCAGGCGCACCACCAGCTCGCTCGAGCCTCGCGTCGGCAGCCAGCCGGTGCCCGGCTGCGCGTTGGCCAGTTTGCCAACCGCGTCCTGTCACCGTTGGTCGAGTCAGAGCGCAAGGCGGGAGCGGCAGGTCCCCAGTCCCACCCTCGGTGACCATCCAGCCGGCGCCAGGTGCTGCAATTTGAGATGTGCTCGGTGCGGTTGTGCGCGATGCTGGGCCTGCGCTGTGGATGGCGGACTTGAACCGCCTCTGGCCGCCCGCGCCTTTGACCAATTTGGGCCCGGCCGCCCGGGCGACACCCGCTCTGGACGTCCTCCTACCTGCTGCCGCTCCCGTCGGGTATGTCCTCCACCAGCTCAGTTGCCCAGTTCGCCGCCTGAATCTCCGCGTCCAGCAGGCGCCGGCGCTCAGCGATCTGGTCCGCCGTCTGCCTGAGCTGGGCCACCGGCAGATCGGTCACGTAGCGGAGCTCCGAGCGCATCTGGCGCTCCATGGGGCCGTGGAGCCCTGGTGCCCGGGAGCCGGAGGCGGCGTCGGCCACCGCGGTGTACAGGGCGTGGCGCAGGGTGAGCACATCCCGCTCCGCCAGGGCTGCAGTCATGGTCCTTTCTGATGGAAGCTTGGTGATGGCGTTGGTCAAATTGATCTGCCGAATCAGGGTCTCCAACTGACCCAGCGCCCGGTCGGCTCTGGCCAGCAGATCCGCGGCCGCCTCCGCCGGAGGCTCACCCTCCTGGAAGCGGGCTGCACTCTGGGCCCTGGCTCGCAACTGGTCGTGAGCCCGCTTTCGATCCGCGCGCAGCAGGAGCGCCTCGGCAAGCTTCATCACTCGATCCCTCGACATCCTGGGTCAACCGACTGGGCCACGATACCAGAGCGTGGAGCTACCAATCCGGGGGCGGGATGGATCCACTTCTCGGGCCACGAGGAGTCAGCGGCCCACTTCGGGAGCGGCCGGCGCGAGCCGTCTCGGATGCTCTTTTGATGGAACCGTGTGGCGGTCATCTTCTGTGCCGGCATGGGGCCGTAGCGAGGGCACCATTGCGGCTGGGGCCCACGGGCTCTCGATGAGGGGCCTCGCCGCAGGAGATTGGCTCCACGCCCGATCGCGCGCTCGGCCGCGACCCGATCCCTCTAAGCTCAAGGGGAGAACAGGAGGTTGTGGTGATTTCGCAAAGCCGGTCCGGGTCCGGGGCAGATGGCGCCAGAAGTGCGGGTGAGGCCTGGTGAGCGGGCGCGCGGTCAGGCTTTTGCTGGCGGATGTGGACGGGACGCTGGTGACGCCGGACAAGGCCCTCACCGAGAGCGCGACCGCTGCGGTCCGGGCTCTCAAGGAGGCGGGGGTGCTGTTCGCGATCACGAGTGGCCGGCCCCCGCGGGGGATGTCGATGCTGATCGAACCGCTTCAGCTGACCACTCCCTTGGCCGCTTTCAACGGCGGACTGATCGTGGATTCCAAGCTGTCCGTCCTGGAGCAGCGGGTCATCCCCGAGGAGGTGGTCCCGGGGCTGGTTGACCTGCTCCGACAGAGGCTGGGCGAGGTCTGGCTCTACCGCGGCGCCGACTGGTACGTGCAGGACCGCAACGGTCCCCACGTGGCCAGGGAGACCAGGACGGTTGAGTTCGATCCCCAGGCCGTGAGAGGCTACGAGGGCATGGTGGAGGAGATAGCCAAGATCGTTGGCGTCAGCGACGACGAGGATGCGATCGGGGCCGCCGCCAAGGCGGTGGAGGAGGGGTTTGCGGCCCACGTGTCCTCGGCGCTTTCGCAGCCCTACTATCTGGACATCACCCACCCCAGGGCCAACAAGGGAGAGGTGGTCCGCTATCTGGCCAAGGCCTATGGAATGCGCAAGGAGGAGATAGCGACCATAGGCGACATGCCCAACGACATCATGATGTTCGCCGACTCCGGCCTCAGCATCGCCATGGGCCAGGCGGACCGGGAGGTCAAGGAGGCGGCCCACCAGGTGACCGCCAGCAACTCCGAGGAGGGCTTCGCCAAGGCGGTGGAGCGTTTCATCCTGTCCTGAGGCGGGTTCAGGGCCTCTCGATCCCGGGCGACACGAAGTCCAGCAGCGCCTGCGCCTGGCGGACGCGGCTGGGCTCGTGGACGTACATCATGTGGCCCGCCTCATAGTTGTGCGTCTCGATTCGGGAGAGCATGGACCGGGGAACCGCCAGATGGGAGAAGGCGTGATCGGCCGCGAAATACGGGGTGGCCCCGTCGTAGTAGCCGCGGGCGAGGTAGACGCGCAGATGGGGGTTGTGACGCATGGCCTCGCTCAGCCACGAGGTCACCGAGACGTGCCGGCCCTCGAACTGGGAGTAGCTCCAGGGCTGAACCCGATCGGTCAGGACCTCGTAGGGGAGGTCCGAGTGGTAGTTGAGGTCGCGGTGCATATAGGCGTTGAGGCCGGCGGTGTAGGGGCCCATGATGGCCACGTGGCTCGGGTCGTGGGTGGGTCGTTCCCCGCCGGAGTCGGCCTCGAACCCCAAGAAGCGGCCGTCGAGCCGGCCCACCACCTGGCCCCTGTGGCGCAGCAGTTCGCGAAAGAACCGCTGGTGTTCGATGCGCAGGTTGACCCGGTCGACGTACTCCCTGGACAACCCCGTCAAGTGCGCCACGCGAGTCACCATCTCGGCTCTCTCCCGCTCCGGTAGCCGCGAGCCCTGGGCCAGGGCGTATGGGTAATCGCGGGCGGCCAGCGCCTCCGCCTCTTCCAGCACCCGGTGGAGGGGGCGCTTCCCGTGCAGGCCGTGGTAGTTCGCGATCGCGGCGTAGGTCGGCAGGAAGAGGGCGGGCGGGAGGTCGTTGCCCTCGGTGAATCGGATCGTACCCATGTCGATCACGGAGGAGATCAGCATGATCCCGTTGAGGTACAGCCCGTGCCGCTGCTGCAGGTGGTTCGCCAGGGCGCTGGCCCGCAGGGTCCCGTACGACTCGCCGACCAGGTACTTCGGCGACAGCCATCGCTGATTCCTGCTGGTCCAGAGCCTGATCAGCTCGCCGACCGACTCCAGATCGCGCTGAAACCCGTGGTACTCACCGGGTGCCCCTCCCGTGACGACCCGGGAATAGCCGGTCGAGACCGGGTCGATGAAGACCAGGTCGGAGTGCTTAAGGAGGGTCTCCTGGTTCTCCCCGAGGCGGTAGGGCCGGGGCAGCAGGGATCCGGCATCTCCCATCAGCACTCGGCGCGGTCCCAGCAATCCCAGGTGGAGCCAGACGCTCGACGACCCCGGACCTCCGTTGAAAGCGAAGGTGACGGGGCGCGAGCCCGGGTCCTCGCCGTCCTTGGTGTAGGCGCAGATGAACATCTCAGCCTTGGGCCTCAGACCTCGGAAGCCCCCCTTCTTGGAAACCTCCTCCTTGAGGACCACGCGACCGGCCACCGCTGTGTAGCGTAGCTCCCGCCCGTCCAACTTCATTGTGTGGCTGGTCTCCACCAGGTCATCCAGCGGCGGGGTGGACTTCGGGCCCGGGCGCGGGACGTCAGGGGCGGCCGACTGCTGTTCTTCGCTCAAGGCGCTTCTCCCAAACCCTTGCCGGATGATGGCCTCTCGGGGGCGAATTCCTGCCGTCCCGGGGCCCAAGCCAACAATACCGCTCCTGCCGCCGAAGGAATTGGGCGGACCCTTGATCAGTCGGCAGAGTCTGATCCGGAAGGTGACTGATAGCTCAGCTCGGACATTTGGCCCGACCATCTTGGCACAGCGCCCTAGGCAGCACCGGCCATCCCTGTGAAGACTCGGATGGACGCAGTCGCTCACTGCGGGCGCGACCACCGTCGGGGCGGCTGAGCTCGCAAAGGAAATGTCGCCGAGGGTATTGGCAAATTGGTGAGACAGCGCTAGAATCCGAGCCGCAGAGACTGGCCGGGGTCGATGCCCCCGGCAGCTCAGGGGTGGTCGCCGCAGGGGAGGTGGTGCACAGGCGCCGGGGGGCGTTCGGATGCTGGCCGCCGAGGGGTGCGCTGTGGCGCTGCCCGCTTTAAGCGTCCAGCTAGGTATTCCACATACTGTGTTGCGTCTTCAGACAGGGAGGGAACTGTTTTGGCAAGATCGCGCATCTGGCGCGGCGCGAGCGGCAAGCTGGCCGCGCTGCTGGGGCTGGCGGCCCTGGCGGCCGGGGTGCAACTGCTGAGCACGCCGATCTCACTGGCGTCGGCCGGCACCTCTTGGTCGGGAGCTGGGGCGCGGGGCGAGTTGGACTGCAACGGCTACAGCACGGTCGAATCCGCAGTCAAGATCACTCTGCCTTGCACCGATCCCCATGGCGCCAACGGTGCCCGCTTCTACGACAACGGATACTACGTTGGGCACGACGAGCCCAATCTCCGCTTCATCTCCAACGCCTATGGATCCGGGTCGAACGTGACCTGGACCGAGACCCTGCCGGTGGACCCCGCCGCTCTGCCGACCGTCAAGACCCCGGGCAACGACATCACTCATTTCTTCGAGCTGTCGGTGGCGCCCTGGTTCTCGATGGCGCTCTGCGACCCGCAGTCCTACCCGCAGCTGCCCTGCACTCCGATGGATAACCACAATGCCGCCACGTCCACCTTCGAGGGCGGCGGCAGCGCGTTCATGGAGCTGCAGTTCTATCCGCCCGGGTTTGCCCCCTTCGCCGACAGCATCAGCTGCAACATCCCGGGCAGCAAGACCCCGCTCACCGATGGCAACGGCGGGTGGTGCGCCGCCCTCACGATCGACAGCCTGGAGTGCAACTACAACTTCAAGTACTGCAACCCAGCCTGTGAGGAGCCGGTCAACTTCGCCTTCATTCAGCGCAACGGCGTGCCGACCGGCCCGCCCAGCCCCCAGAAGGCCGACCTCGCCTCCTTCACGCCCAACCAGGCGACGCTCTTCTTCAAGCCAGGGGACACGATCCAGACCCACATCTTTGACAACCGATCTATGGGGGCTCTGGAAGCGGTGGTGAAAGACCTCACCACTGGGCAATCCGGCTTCATGATTGCTTCTGCTCAGAACGGGTTCATGAACACCAACATTGGAACCTGCAAGGGCACTCCCTACAGCTTCCAGCCGGAGTACAGCTCAGCCTCCTACCAGAACACCGTGCCGTGGGCGGCGCTGGCGACCGACATCAGCACCACCTTCGAGATTGGACACTTCACCCCCTGCAGCTCGCTGCTCAACCCCGTGAACGGCACGACCGAGTTCGGTGAGTGCGCAGGACCGTACGAGAGCAGCACGGTACCAGACGGGACCGACGTGCCAGGGACCACGACACCGATTGAGGCCAGTCCCAACGGGGATGGGCCCTGCTTCGCGGCGGGTGACACCCATGGTGGTGCGGCCTCCGGCGGTGAGACCACCGCGCCCAACGAGGTCACGGGCTGCACCAACACCAATGACGGCGGAGACCTGGACTACGACGGGACTCCGTACTGGCAGGACTGGTCCAACAGCCTCAAGCCGGACCGTCATCCCAGCTCGATGGTCATTCAGCCGCCGACCTTCATGGCGGGTGGGCAGGCGACCGGATACCAGGATGTCCAGTTCGAGACCGACAACCCAGCCTCCGACTACCGCTGCGACATCACGACCGGCAGCGGATGCACGGTTCCCCCGCCGGGACCGGGCAACTTCTACCCGTACTGGACCCAGGTCCAGACCGGCCACATGGCCTGTGATTGGGAATTCGGCAACATGACCAATGGCAACACCTTTGGCAAGGCCGACCAATACGGGACCGCGGGCAATTCGGGCAACGGATACAACGGGACCCAGGCCAGCAATCCCATGCCGCTGGCAAGCAACGGTTGCGTGATGTCCTGAACCCGGCGGCGACGGAACCGGGGCGGCTCTGCCGCCCCGGATCCACTCTCCTCGCCTGGCCGTGGTGGCTATGCGGTGGTGGCACTTCGCCCCATATTGGCCCTGATGGACTTGACGGGAGCCTCGGCACGCGGGGCCGGAACAGCCCGATTTCTGCATTCGAGGCGCGGCCGGGATGCAGCCGAGCGTGCCATCAGGGCCGCCTACCCCGCACCGCAGTAATAGTCCCGGCCCGTTAGGTGCACCATGATGGCCGGCGCGGGGGGCGCTCCTCATGGTGGCGGCGGAGCCACTCCCGCTGTCTTCGTCAAATCGCATCCGCGATCAGCAATCGCGTTCTTTTGTTGGCAGTTGGGGAGGGGCGCAGGCGGGAACCACCGCCGCGTCAGGGGGTGCTGCCCCGGCTGCGGGGAAGGTACTCCGCGCGTTAGGGGGCTGCCCATCGCGCCGGATTGTTCAAGAACCAAGAGGCCCAGCGCCGCTTGGTGCCTGCGCACCTGAGTCGCATCAACCTCGTGCCGGAGCCAGCTTCAACCGGCACGACATCCCCATCGGGGACAGGAAGGACTGCCGTCGCAGGCTAGGCATCCCGCCTGGTCAGAAGGGATCATCGCCGCCGACCGCAGGAGTCCACGCTCATTTCTTCGAGTTGTCGGTCGCGCCCTGGTTCTCGATGGTGCTCTGCGACCCGCAGTCCTACCCGCAGCTGCCCTGCACTCCGATGTACAACCACAGATCTCTGCCGGGTTCTCTGGTTGCGCTCGCAGGCTGCTGGCGAGGTCGCCTCGCCGTGCGGAGTGTTCAAGCCAGTGGGCGGATTCTTCCACGGGATATCCGGGCTCGCCTTTTTGCCAACTGGCCAACCTGTAGCCGCTGAGGTTCGGGGACGACAACCGGCGCCCACCGGACCCTCCGCAAAAGCCCAGCCGACAAGCTTTGCGCGGAAGCGACCTCGGCTTGGGGTCCGCCTCCTCGGGAAACACCTGAGACCCTGCCTTTGCAGCCCGGCGCTTGACATATTTCCCTGGAATTTGTAGGCTGACGCCGTTCGCCGCTTGAGGCGTTCAGCGAGGGAGACGAAGGGATCGGCAAGGGGAGGCTGGCTCCGGCCGGGTTGGCGGGGCAGCGTACCCGTCGCTGGATTGTGGCGTGGGGCCACCGGCGGCGGGGACACAGGACCGCCGTGGCCGGTCCCAACCTCCCTGGATCCGGTGCAGGAGGGAGGCTTGTGGCTACAGATACCGGATCGGAAACAGCCCCGAAGATTGAGGTCAACGGCAGGTCCTCGTGGCCCGTGGCGCCCGCTCGAACCAGGGGGCGCCGGGCTCGGGTCCTGCGCCGTCTGGAGATGGCGCTGGCCGGCCTGATCCTGGTGGCTGTCGTGCTGGGGCTGGTGTTCCTGGTGCGCAATGTCTTCATCCTGGCTCCCGCCAGCTTCCCCGCCGTGGTCCAGCCCAGCGCCATCTCTGATCTCCAATTCGTGACCTCCGGCCAGCTGGCCGCGGTGGATGTGTATCCCGGCGAACACGTCCGCCAGGGGCAGGTGCTGGCGACCCAGGACACCACCCTGCTCAAGCTGCGGCTCAGCTACGACCAGGCGACCCTGGCGGCGGACCAGGCGACACTGAACGCGATACCGGGAGCGGTGAACGCCCAGCATCAGGGGCTCAGCCTGGACGTGACCCTGGCTCAGGAGGAGCTGAATGGAGCCGAGGCCCAGCTGGCGGCAGCCACCACTCCCCAGGCGCAGGCCGCGGCCAGCGCGGCCGTGGCGGCCGCCCAGACCAAGGTGGCGCTGGCTGAGAACGCGCTCCTGAACGGCACCGGCACCAGCACCAGCACCGCTCTCAGCGCAGCCCAGGCGGCGGTGGCGCGGGATGAGGCCGCGGTCGCGGCGGATCAGGTGGCGCTGCAGGAGGCGACCCTCACAGCACCATCCGCCGGGGTCATCGCCGCGGTGGGCGGGACCGCGGGCGAGATTGCGGGACCATCGGGGGTGACGGCCCCAGCCCCCGTCGGATCGCAGGTGCCCACTCCCGCGGGATTCAGCCTGTTCCCCCCAGCCCCGCAGGCGCCCACCGTCGGCAGCCAGGCTTCCAGCCAGCCCATGATCGTCTTCTACCCGGCGACATCCTGGGAGGCGGTTGCCGTGGTGCCGCAGTCTGAGATCTTCTCCGTCCGCGAGGGGGAGGCGGCCCGGGTGACGGTGGACGGACGCTCGACGTCACTGACAGGACGGGTGGAGCGGGTGGAATCCGCTCCCATCTACGCCAACGGCGCCGCCAGCTACGACGTGGTGGTCCGCCTCGACCGAACCCTGGGATCTGGGCTTCTCGGGATGTCCGCGAACGTCACCCTGGGGTCTCGACCGTGACCTGCAGGCCGGTGGGGACGCCAGTCGAATCACGATGAGCAACCTGCAGGCGGTTGAGCAGAGCTGTCGCCAGGGCCGGATTCTCGGGGCGGCAGTGGGGGCAGCGGCGGCCCGGCCGGGGGACATTGACCCAGAAGCCGTCGACGTCTCGGGAGGTGAGCTCGATGCAGTGGAGCAGCTGCTCCAGGAAGACCTCGGCACCGGTCGGATTGGTGCTCACCCCCGCAGTGACCATGACCTGGGGGTTGGCGGCACGGGCTCGGCCGGCAACCTCCTTGACGAAGCTGGCGTAGGCCTCCGGCCTTCGCTCGAGTCGCTGAGACTGGATGTGGAAGAGGGTGACCGCGGGGGCCATGCGCTCGATCAGGCCGGAGTCCAGATACGCCCTCTCGGCCGATCCCGCTTGGGGCAACAGCCCCTGGGCCAGGGTGAGCGAGGGCGCGGCCCCCAGCGCGACCGACCCATCGCGCACAAGGAGTGCTGCTCGGCCAACGAAGTCCCAGGGGGTGGCGCGCTCCCTGCGCGGGGTCAGGTCCCAGCCCTCCTGGTCGTAGAGGATGAGGGTTGGCTGGGTGTACCCTGCCAGACTCTCCAGGGTGGAGCCGACGTCGCCAAAGCTGGCACAGTTGAAGGTGGGCAGGCATCTGGCCTCGTTCCAGGCCTCTGTTGCCGGCGGGGGCCCGCCCAGCACCAGCCAGGTGACCTCCGGAACCGAGCCGGGGTTGAACCCGAGTTCGGTCGTCAGTCGAAGAGCGCGGCTGGTGAGCATCAGCAGCGGCGGCAGCAGGCCGGCCACCGCTCCCGCCGCTCGAGCCTCGATGGTTTGCCGATCCTGGGGCTCAGTGAATGGTGGCGTCAAGAGAACGGCGCTCGGTCTGACTGGGCATGATCGCACCGTATCACCTCGCGCTGGTGGCCGCCATCCTGCTGGCGGCGTTCGTGTGGATCTTCTGGTCGGTGCGCCGCCACCCCAGTCTGGACGGTGGGGACGGACTGGGGCTGGTCGTCATCCCGCCCCCGGAGCCGGTGCGCCTGCACCGCATCTTCTGGTTTCTCGGCGTCCTGACGATCTACGCCGTCATAATCGTGGCGCTCCGCACCGGACTGGCTTCCTTCTACTCGTCCCTCGTACTTCGTGTCGCAGTCTGGGTGCTTCCCTCCCCGACCGTGGTAGCGCCCTACGCAAACCACCTGGAGACCGGGCTGCGGCTGATGATCGCCGCCGCCATTGCAGTCCTGGGCCTGGTGCTGCGCGGCACGCCGGCCAGGAAGTTGGCGGTGGCTCTGCACGCCTTCGTCTATCTGGGCATGGCGGCGCTGCTGGACAGCTTGGTCGTTGTCCTTTCGGCCGAGACCCGGCTGCCCATCGCCTACGTCGGGCTGGAGGGCATCCTGCTCAACCTGCTGCTGTGGGCGACCGTCATGCTGCGGGTGTTCTTCACGACCTTCTATCTGCCCAGACCGAGCCAGGTCCCGGTGGTGCGCCGCGTCTACGGTCCGCTGACCGCCCAGGCGACCCTGCTGGCACTGGCGGTGGTGGCGCTCCTGGTGATCCTGACCGCGGTCATCGTGAAGCTGGGCAACCTCGGGCACGGGCTATACATCTTCCTCGGGTTCATGACCTACGCCCTGATCTGGACCTTCTTCATCCTCTTCCTGCGCGTCTTCAACTGGTTTCACCGCAAGCCTCCAATTGGAGGCTCCACCCCGCCCATCCACGTGATCATGTGCGCCTACAACGAGTCCCCGGGCATCCTGGACACCCTGCACTCGATCGACCGTGCCGCCCAGCGCTACCGGGGCGTGGTCCAGGTCACCCTTGCCGACGACGGCTCCGAGGATGACACGGTGGCCATCTCCAGGCGGGCCATGACCGACTTCAAGGCGGCCAAAGGAGAGATCATCGCCTGCGCCCACGGCGGCAAGTCGGCCGCTCTCAACGCCGCACTGGATCGGGTTAAGGGCCCGATTGCGGTGCGGATAGATGCCGATGTGGTGATCAGCGAGAACGCCTTTGTCTGCCTCCCCAGGTGGTTCGATGACCCATCGGTGGGAAATGTCGGAGGCTCAACCTTTCCCCGCATGGGACGTTCCTGGATTCACCGGATGCGCCTGATCGAATGTCTCTATGGGTACTTGTTCGTCAGGCCCGGCCTGATGGCGATCGACGCGCTCCCCTGTGTTCCAGGTACTTTTCAGGCGTTTCGCCCCGAACCGGTGCGGGCGGTCGGAGGGATGGTGATCGGCATGAACGGCGAGGATGCCGACCTCACCATGCAGATCGGCAGGCTCGGCTACAGGGCCG
>Ga0209012_1003671_pt1 | contig 11237 bp, 8 predicted proteins | sample RS3BMetagenome_FD_184735 | JGI IMG/M metagenome (GOLD analysis project Ga0209012, IMG submission 184735) | Ferric oxide microbial mat and aquatic microbial communities from Rainbow Spring, Yellowstone National Park, USA - RS3B (SPAdes) (version 3) ...
AGCTTCCAGAAGGAGTCAGACCACAGGCTCGACTTCAGCCTATTGCGCCCGATAACCACATCCGCTGTGGCACACGCGGGAGGCCCGAGATTGGGGCTGAAGCGTTTGCGATGTGCTCGTTTCGTGGGAAGCCGTTTTGCTTCGGCGGTATGGGAGAACACGAACCACGGTGCCCGAAGAGGGAGGAGAGAAGCCCCTCCCGTTAACTATCACGTTATCTTTATATATCATTAACATAGTATCATGTTAATCATCACCATGGACAGGCTGACAGCAGCCCAGCAGCAACTCACAAGATCACTTCTCACCTATGAGGATGAGTTCTTCTCTCTTCTCTATTACGATGTGGATGGATTTGCCGAGAAGGCAGCTCCCAGAGTTTTTCAACACGGCAGAAGCATCTCTCTTTACGGCGTCAGGGGGATAGGCAAGACGACGGCGGCCCAAGGGATACTCGCGGCAGGTTTGCGCCTGCCAAGCGATTCCAGCTACCTGCCAGTCGCGGTCTCTGTCAAGGGTTCCAGAAGTGTCAGCTCGCTTCAAGAGCTTGAGGAGAGGTTCTACCAGTCAACACTCCAAGCTCTCCTAAGTGTAGCTACGCTGAGAGAAAGGTTTGAGCGGGTGAAGAATATGGCGAGGACCTACGTGCCCTGGGTAGCCAAGAAAGCAGTTGATGCCGCAAGCTTGGTCTTCCCCCCTGCTTTTCTCGCCTCGGATGCTGTCAAGGAAGGAATCGAAAAGCTCCTCGACAGAGCAGGTTTGAGGCAGCCTGAAAAGCTGATTCTCACGAAAGAGGTAGATAAGAGGTTCTCGATCGATCTCCTGCTTAACGGGCTATCTGATAAGGGCGTGGAGCCTGTATTCACGATAGACGAGCTAGACAAGGTTCCGAGGGATGACTTGCTATCCGAGTTCTTCGACGGCAACCAGGAGTGGTTCCAGGGCAAGAGGAGCGTGATCTCACTCTCACACTCATTCGGTGAAGCGATCAAGGATTCGCTTGTAACTTCAGTGGCTAGGTTCTCTTCGGTTGAGCAATACAAAGGCATCACGTCTCTCAAAGAGTTGAAAGAGCTATTGCGTCCTAGGTTGGTGCTCGGGCTCTCACAAGTTGCGAAGGATGAGCCAGAAGCAGAGACCGTTGCTTCTGAACTCTTCTCCGAGGAGGCGCTTAAGACGATTCTGGACCTTAATGTACCCAACACTCATCTCATGCTCGAATCCGCGTACGCAGGGTTGGAAAGAGCCAAGAAAGAGCGCACAGAGAGAGTACTCACGAGGCACATAGAGCCTGAAATGACCGAAGAAAGACACCGGGTTCCTACCGGCTTGGAGAGATCGATCCTGGATGAGCTCAGTCGGGTAGGTAGTCTTACTCCATCTGATCTATCCGAGAGGCTTGGCAAGAAACCGTCCTCGATAGTTAGAGCACTTTCCTCGATGCTCAAGAGAGGCTGGGTGGGAAGGGTCGGCGAAAGAAAAAGGGCCTACTACCATATCACCCAGAAGGGCGAAGCCGCGAGAAGATCATTAACTCGAGATAGGGTTAATGATATATAAATTGAGAAGAATGCTTAACGTAGTCGGATGTGAGCGGGAAGGATGCCGGCAGCTATAAGAGGCATAGAGACGACCCTGCTCGCATGTACGCATCTCTTGACCTCCATAAGGTGTACTCGCAAGCCGTCTTGATGGACACGGACAGTGTTGTCGAAAGAGAAGAAAGGATTGAGAACAGAGCAGAGAACATGGAGAAGTTCTCCGACGGTCTTCCTCCCAGCACCTAGGTCTTACTTCTGGGCTGTATTCTCAACTAGTGCCTCATCCCTTTCTGCTCGAAAATCAGAAGCCAAGACTAGAGGTTTCGATACCTTTTCCTTGATTCGCTGTACTAAAATCGCCGTAGCATTCTAGCCTATCGCGAAATCATGTGTTGCCGACCTTGCCACCCTTAGGAAGCTAAGTCAATGACCTATTCGTTACGTCCTCGTCTTTGAATACCTCTCTCGGTAGCTCCTTTCTTAGCTGGTCGAGCCGAGGCTTAATCCTTACTAACGTTGCCTCTACCTGTTCCGTTGTAAGCTGCTTCACTCCCGTCCTGTCTATTATTGCGATGTTTATCGGCCCTCCACAGTCGAGGCATATTTCGCTGACCGCGTGAATTACGTATGTAAGTAACGGTGTTGCCTGCTCTGTGGTGACTTCGGGGAAGTAGAAGTCCTTTATCAGCATCTCTGCTGCATCTATTCCTGAGCCGTGGCACTCCCAAGTCCTCATTTCACGAAGATAGATCTCACCAGCGTCCACAGCCCATAGACAGATCTCATTTGCATCAGTGGTACCAGCGATCAATATCTGCCTCCCCTTCACAGCATCTTCTCCAGCCTCCTTGGCAAGTGATGCGAACGCATCCTAGAGGTTGACGATGCTCTGCCGAAAACACCTGAATAACGGTGGAGAGACGAATTCCATATTCGCTTTTGCCAAAAGCAGGTGCATCGCGTATGCTTATAGCGGCTGTCACGTGTTGTCATAGATTACTTCTGTGAAGCATTTTCGAGATCTCTATGAATCTAAAGGCTTTCAGGATGCACCTGATTATCTCCTCTTTATCGTAACCGGATGAAACAAGTTCATCGGACTCTTTAACCATCCGGAGTGCCATTGGAGTTCTCTTCTCGGTGGTCGCATCCATCATTTTAAGCACACGTACTAACGCCCCGTGGTCAGAATCGATTTTGGGAGCGATACCAGAGACTGATAGCGTGCTCATCAAGCATGGGTGATAGTAATAGACTGCCCTTCCATCCGTGATGAAGAGTGGTGCCAACTCTCCGAGAGCTCGGTCAAACAGATCTGGGAAAAAGTCACCAATCGTCCTTTCATATCTTACCTTTTTATGCAAAACTTTGAGTATTTCGTTTGTCTTTGCTCGTAGTTCGTCGACACTGCCCACATAGCTGGAATGCGCTGAGCGCTCGAAATTCCTCATGGCCACGATACAGATAAGCGACTCAATAAGATCAATGCTGTTGGTTCCGTACTGAGCCACAACTGTCAGTGCTGGAAACCTGATTGCCCGCCTTCTGAATTCAGATACAACACCATTCACAAAGAAAGAACGATTCCTGTAATTCAGTTCGATCTCCTCGGCTATATCCGTCGCTAGGACTGCCTCAACGGGTTTCATCACAGGATTGTCGTCTTCGAAATCCAACCCCCACATCTTGGCCTTCTCAACCTGAATGTTGTCGGGTTCTTTCATGATACATCCGGGCTCGATTCTTTCGATCGAATAAACACTCTTTGAGACCTTTATGATGGTATTGATACGCATCTGGTTGTGAAGCAGGTGGGCGGAGCAGGCGAATCCAGGACGGGGAAACGACCAGAACCCATTCACGAAGCCTCGCCTGACCAGCTCCACGGTACTTTCGTTCGGTTGAATCTCTCTTGTATGTGATCTCAACAAGAAATTCATGCTGGAGAATTCACAGCCTCCGTCTTGGGGAAACAGACCCCAACATGTTTCATACTCCGAACTGAGGGCTTCCTCAGAGGCGAAGAAGCTGCGAGCGCGTTCACCCCAGAGTTTGAGGACGGTGTACACACCAAATTCGGCAAAATAGACAGGAATGATCCCGAGAGCAGCACAGAAGTCTCGCTCTCCCCTCCAGATATCGTACCTCATAGCGCGGCGAAACCGTGAAATCGGATGCGAAGCAAGAAGATGGACGGGAAGTCCGGAGAGCTTCACGCGGAATCCTATTGGTGTCCTCGTCGAGCTACCGGTGAGCCATTCAAAATAAGGATTGCCGGATGCACCTGAATACAAACGGTTCACAAACTGCAGGTAATCACATGCGAATCCACCATCAAATTCCTGCAGCAACCGCAATATTCTGATTTCTTCAACGCCGCGACTAGTCCAAGTCATTCACGTTTCTACCCTAGTGCTGAAGCGGGCACTGGCCAGTGCGTCAATCAGATCGGCGATTTGTTCGGCGGCTTCTCCCGAAATAACGAGGGCGATTTCATGGTTCCTGAACAGTCCTCTTTGTGAGGGATTTGCGGATCCCACGATCGCCTTCGACCTGTCTGCTACGATGATCTTGGCGTGCAGATCCTCCGATTCGGGAGGGTCAAAACTCATCAACTCAAAATGCCGAAAACGAGACCTCAACCTGAGAATCCGCGAAGTGGTGTTAACCGGCTGGTTCCTCAACTTGTTCACGATCATCGTCACCCGAACACCTCGACCCAAGCAACTTTCAATCAACCTAAGGAGATCCCGGGCTTCCCCAAGAGCATATGATGCTATCTGCACCTCATCATCTGCACCGGAAAGCAGCTCCTCTATTGCGCTTGCAACAGATCCGATCCCTTTCCCGATCCAAACAGAACCCGTGGCCACAACTCGAACCGAGTACTGGCTCAAAGACTCTCCACCAAGATACTCCTGTCCAAGAACATGTTGCGCGACTCACAAGAGGTCTCGGGCAGGAGCAAGCATGCGTAACATGCGGCTCCTGTCGGGTGAGTGTCTGAAGGCGTCTGCTCAAAGCAGAGAGGATCATTGGAACATGAATCCAGATTTCTCAGGGCCGTATTCAGTACGCGTGAGAATTCTGAAGCAAGAGCAATCAAACCTCCGAGAGTCCCATCTCCGCCGGGTTGGGTAGCATAGAGCAGGATGCCGCCTGCGACTCCATCTCCGGTGGGTGAAGAATAGACACGTTCCCTTATGGATGCAGCAGAATATCCGGAATCGACCGCAAGAGCCGTTATCAGTCTGTGAGAAAGTGTGTGCCACCAGACATAGTGTGCACGGACATTTATCTCATGCCACATTTCTGCTCTTTCATGGTTCAACTGAAGTGTTCCGTCTGGCGGAAGGTCAACAAAGATGCCTTCCCCAAAGAGTTCCATTCCCGGGTACCACCTATTCTGTCCATCCCATAAGAATCTTTCAACCAGTCTTCCCTCCCCCCTAACCTGCCGCCTGTACCCTTTCTGGGCCAATACCGTTCTAAGCGTTTTGATCGGACAGACTCTGAGGTGCAGTCGGGAATCTAGGGGAATGCGAACCACCTTAGACTTGTCCACTTCGAAGTATGATCTGTTATTCGGACCACCGTGTTTCGCTCCGTTTTCTGCCGCATGCCTCAACGCTTTGAATTCTTTCTCTTTTAATCGAGTTTCATCTGGCACACTTTTGAAATCAAGGACCTCACCAATTGCCATAAGTATCTGAACCTCATCGATTTGTCTGATTTCATCGACGTACTTTGGGGGGATGACTTTCCTTTTGGCTTGGGTCTCGAGACGCCCTAGGAGTTCGCTCTTTGACCATTTCTCCTGTGAGGCTACGAGTCCAAATACGCTCGGATCCTGCAGTATTCTGTGCAATCTGGTATCCCGCGGAGGTATGGTTATCGCAGAAACAATCTCCGCTATTCGCAGATTGCTTGCATTTCTCAGAATCACGTACATCTTCTCGTTACACGGTTCGTATTCTTTTCTTTCGGGGAATCTGCCTGAACATGCGGTATGGCGGAAATACACATCGACCAATGTTGATGTCTCGCCACAGGTCTGACATGTGAGATGTATGTTCTTCATCTCAGTTCCTCGCTCATCCCATTCGAAAACCTCCCCTGAGCAGTTCTTCTCCTTTACATGAACTGCGGCTTGCCAGTCGACATCGTCCAGATGGCCATTCCGACATGCCCTGACAAAACGAATGGCCTGCTGCTGAGCGAAAAACCGGCCTTTCTTTTTCAGACATATGGGACAGTTTGTCCTGCCTTTCTCATCCAAGCGGTAAAGAAAGTAGGGTTTATGGTCTAAACACAGGGCCCAAGATGGGAAAAGACCGGTCGCGAAAAGGGGCTGCTCGTCGGGAAAGCCCATCTCCGCATTCGTTGGGATCCTGAACACCTTCCCGCCACCCAGAAGTGGGCTCAGATCGAGGTCAGGAATGAGTAAGCTGTTCAGTGAGGATGTCCCTTGCGAAGAACTGAAGATCCCTCCCCAGTGTTCGAAATCCAGCATCAGGCGGGGTCCTCCCGTGGTAGTTTCAACAATGCTTCCGACCCCGTAGGTGAGAATGAACTGACTCTGGCGAATGGGATATCCCAATTCTCATCCCTCAAAAGCGGTTGTTGCCTCAACATCCCTCAGCGATTGTGGGACGTTTTCATAAACAACCAGACCCAGCTCAGTATGTTGCGGATCGCCCAGAACAACGTTGTATTGCGGATTACTGTACATTGTCCACTCGCTGTAAACAAGAGGATCAGGTTTGTTCGCTTCCCCGTACCATCTATCAAGCTCTGAACGGAGAAGGTCTTCAACCTGACGAGGTATTGGTCTGATACCGGGAGGCTGACTCTGAGACCTCCTCTCAATCCAGTGCATGAGAGCGTCCACCTCGCCGGAGTATCGCCTACTCTTCATGAGGCTGGCACCGCTGCGTGATATCAGTCTTCCTCCCTTTTTCATCCTGTCATCAGCAGCCCATTCCGGTGGCACGAGTGCAGATGAAATCTGTCTCGCATTGCGGAGAACTGCAACAGAAACCGGACCAAGTGCCCTTTCGCATGTACGGGGCGAGAAAGGGTACACTGTAATAGGCTCAACCAGACGTCCGAACGATCTGTGATACCCCACAAAGAATTCGTAATGATCCAGATCCCTCGGACGGGACGCTCTGAGAAACGTGATCACAAGACCTGCTACCTTACGTCCGACTCTTCCCGTCGCCTGGATGTAATTTGCAGTGGTTTTGGGCTGCCCATGAACAATCATTAGTCCGAGGCGCTCTATGTCGACACCCGTCCCGAACATAGATGTGGCAAAGACTGCATCAACCTCACTGGGTACACTGCTGAGTTTCGTGAGGTGACCCGGAATATCCTCAGATGGAGTAATGCTTGACAGCTCAACGGGCACGGGGTTCCATGGACGTGGCGCTTGGGATCTGCGTCTCGCTATATCTTCAATCCTGAGCCGGATGTCCTCTCTGCTCAGTGCGAGCGCGGCAGCCAGCTCCCTTATAGCATTGAAATAGCCCACAACTGTCCAGAAATTGTCCACCTGAGGGTCAGAGCGACTGGCAGAACCCACCTCCCATACCGTCTGGAGAAGGATCGCCCAGATGTTACGGATCACCGACAGCGGGCCAACCCCAGGAGCACAGACGCCAACGTAAAGGCGTCCGGGTTTGCTCAAATCGAGTGGGTGAACTTCAACTGTGTGCGAAAAGAAGTTATCATCCACCGACAGGCCCTTGGGAGGAAACAAAGCCACTCTCCTGTTAAAGATCGCCTGAACTTGGCTGATTGCGTGACGTACAGTAGCACTGGATGCAACATACTTTGGTCCCCTGACTTCTTGCCCGTCAAAATGTGAACACAGCAGCTCGATTGCGGCTTCATAAATCCCGACCATCGAGCCCAGCGGACCCTCTATGAGATGCAGTTCGTCTTGGATTATCAGGTCTGGAGGCGCGAATCCACTGACCCTTATCCGATCCCCTGCATCCAAGTCGCCTCTTTCTGGAGGGACAGCATCCCGAAAGAAACCCCAGACAGAGTCGAAACTATCGACATTCCCAAAGATGGAGGCAGCCTTGGGCTCAAATGCGAGGCGAGCAAATTTGTCGACCGTTGCGATGATCATGGATGGACATTTTGCGTAGATCTGATCATCGATAACGTATGCCGGAATGGGTGCACCTTTCGATCTGTTTGGTGTTCCCGGAATCCTGAACGGCTCAAGTACCGGCGTGTTAAACTCTCTGAACCCTGAGAAAACCATCCTCTCTGTCCACTCCGGTTCGTTCAGCTCGCAGTCAGGATTCGGACAATGGATTTCAAAATCGATCGCTTTGGCTGCCATACCCCATCTCCGCAGGAAATACCCTGGTCGGCTGGCTCTTGCGGATGCCAGCTTGACACCGCTTCCAAGGTTTGGAGCGACCCTGCTGTCCCACCAGCGGTCAACTTCACTGGGCTTCAAGCTTCTTCTGGTATTGAAAGTGAATGACACGACGCGATAGCCCGGACTCGGGAGTGATCTGATTTTGATATTGAGAACTTCGAAGTCCGAATCCGAGATACTTCTTTCCGGTGGCTTGCGGACCGTCTGCCCGCGTACAATCAAGTGGACGGTGTGCTGTCCCTTGGTCAGGTTTGAGTTGGATATGGCAAGGAGAGATCCACAGGCCGGGCAGTCAAGGACCTGCGCCGGCTCTCCCGCCTCTCGTGCCGCATTAGGATTCTTGGCGAGGATTCCGACAGCACCGTACCAAGTCCTCTGCCTTTTCTGCACCGGATCCCACCCCAGATAATCCATCAAGCGGTTTGGAGTTACCTGACCGCCTACCCAGAGCCCGAGGGAGAATCTCGCCTCTCCCAAAAAGGGATCCTGCCTGTCACATCCTGACGGTCTCCATCCTTTGATCCTCAGGAGCTCCAATGCTGTGACAGCGCCGAGAGCTCTTCTGAACTGCTGGATCGTGAGCAACCTGAGAGTGTAACGTGATAAAACCGCGGTTCCCAGACCTTCATAGGCCATACCCTTGCTGACGGCTCGTACGCGCCTGAATGCTAGCATAAACAATGCAAGACCGAGATATGATTCTGTCTTTCCACCACCCGTTGGGTACCATAGGAGGTCGCAGATGTTTCTATGCGGGTGATAGGAGTCCACTGTGCTGGGGATGCACTGCAGTATGAACGCGAGCTGAAATGTGTGCCATTTAAGAGGTGTCTTCGTCTTCGACTTGTGTTGTTTCCAAATGTGTTGAACGGCCATGGCTTTATTCATGACGCAAAAGGCCAGTCTCATATCCTTGTCCTTAAGTAGCAGGTTGATCCCCTCCTCTATCCTGTCAGCGGATAGCCTGCAGTCATGCAAATGCGTACTCGCAACAGGCCGCAGCTGGGCCGGAAGCGATGATAGAAGGTGCTTGCGCGAGGAAATCCAAGCCCGGTATTTCTCAACAATGGGCATCAGATATGCAGAGAGCTTGCTGGCTTCAAAGGAATCTGCGAGTTCGTCGGCGGCAATTTCCGGGGTTTGAAACTCTTCTTCGATGCAATTGGGCTCCGCTTGACTGACGGGATAACACGGCAGATACTCGGTGCGGACATCAGGCCAAATAAAGATGGCCCTTTCCGCATCTCCGAGCAGTTCCCCATCCGGCCATTCGAAGGTTAAGGATGAAGACTGACCCGGACCACGCCAGGGACGTTCGGGATCCACGTCCCTCCATACCGCACCGCAGAGGTGACCTCTCGCCATTGCTTCCCTGTTCAGGTAGAGGAGTGCGAGCGAGGCTTCCTCCTCATCCGCAATCCTCTGACCGAGCAACGGCTTTAGCCTCGCGTTTTTTTCTAGCACAACTCTGATCTGTGGCTGGAAGATCAGGTCCTGCGTTCTGGGTCTTTCGTTATCGCCTAATGGTGTTTCATTGACGAGAAACAGCGATATGTGGTAGTCACCCGTGTTTGCCCGAGTCATGCGACAGTGGAGCTTGGCATGTTCTGCGACACTCCAGCTTTGCCTTCCTTCCATTATTTCAATGTTATGAATTACCCAGGGGTTGATCGGTTCTCGTTTCCACTTCAAACCGGCCTTCACATACCTAGCGAAGGTGATACAGACACCGATGGCTGCTGGAGGCGTCGCTTCGATCACGAAGGAAAGCCCAACAGTCTTGGGAAGGGACAGCGCGTCCATCTTAACTGCTGGTTCAATTTTCTCGGATTCTGGGGGGAATTCATCCTCCTCGCCTTCTCCGACCTCCTGAGCCTGAAGATCAGGCCGTCCCCACCGGAACAGATGGAAAGTGGAATCCTTTGGTTGGAGAATTCCTGTGACGTACTCCGATGCTGGGTCTTCACTCATTACTTCACGGACGCCACCTCTTGGTCCAAGTAACTCGCGTCTGAGATTCATGACAACAAGATTTCTTATTTCCAACATATGCGGTAACATCCTCAGCATATTTAGGAATTTTGTAGACGATTCACATTTCTCCCAATGCTTCTGTCGATCTGTGAGCCTGCAACATTTGGGTTTAATGCGTACTCGCACATGGTCCTGACAGGGCACACTCTGCAAAGAGGTTTCCTCGGCTTGCAAATTGAAGCTGCGAGATCTATCAACGCATAATTGAAGTCACGCGGGTGTCTATCATCAAATACGGATCGAGCCAGCTCGAGCATCCGTCTGCTTCTTCTGGAGCTCTCTGAGATCATCTCCCCGAAAACCCGTCCGATGACCCTCACGATGTTGGTATCCAGAAGCACTTCGGGAATCCCGAATGCAAAGCATCTTACGGCTGAAGCGATATAATTGCTGACTCCTGGAAGCGAACGCAGTGCTCGGGTATCATACGGAACCTGACCGTTATGATTCTGAGAGATAATTCGGGCCATGTCGCAGAACAGCTGGTTCCGCCAGTTAAGGCCAAGGGGACCGAGAATCTCCTTAACTCTGTTATCTGGCGCAACTGCGACGTCTCTGATGGTCGGAAAAGTCTTGATAAATTTCTGATATACGGAGACGACTTGGTTGGCCCTCGTACGGTGCAGCATGATCTCTGAGACCAGTATGTGATAGGGGTTCTTGGTCTTTCTCCAAGGAAACTGACGCTTGTTCTTCCTCCACCATGACAAAAGCGCAGCCGCGAATCCCTTTCTGTCCAATCGTTTTATCTTCTCCCGGTGCTGAGGTCAAGGACTCTGGCAAGGGCTTTCGCAACCTTAAGAGAGAACACCGGACTCACTGAGTCCGCAATCATCTGATAGCGAATTCCCATTCCTGCTTCTTGGGGAAAGCAAAAATCCATTCCGAATCCCATTATCAGCGAAGCTTCTCGAATGGAGATTACTCTCTTGCGGCCTCCGTTGCGGGCATCTGGATGAAGAATATATGTCTTCATTATGTTCCCGAAGGATGGAGCAGGACTGTCCCAGTCCAAGACATACCATCCGTATTTTCCAGTTTCGTAGTATCGGAGGTATTTCTCTATCGTTTCGAGCTGCGGCCATACATGATCGGGAACTGTGCCCATCTCCTGGTCCCGAAGCTGCCATATAACATCACGTACCGTGCTGGGCTTCTCCCTTAACCTGTGCAACCTCTTGAAGAAAATGCCCGCCTTACCATTCGCCCATCCGAAGACAATGAGCCTGTGCCTCGCCGTGGCAGCTCCGTATTCGCTG
>Ga0209012_1003675_pt1 | contig 11229 bp, 10 predicted proteins | sample RS3BMetagenome_FD_184735 | JGI IMG/M metagenome (GOLD analysis project Ga0209012, IMG submission 184735) | Ferric oxide microbial mat and aquatic microbial communities from Rainbow Spring, Yellowstone National Park, USA - RS3B (SPAdes) (version 3) ...
GAGCGGAGGAAGCCTTCCTTATCGGCGTCCAGGATCGCGACGAGGGAAACTTCGGGGAGGTCGAGTCCTTCGCGCAGGAGGTTGATGCCGATGAGGACGTCGTACTCGCCCTTTCGCAGGTCGCGGAGAAGCTTGATGCGTTCGAGGGTTTCGATCTCGGAGTGCATGTAGCGGCAGCGGACGCCGACTTCGGTGTAGTAGCTGGCGAGGTCTTCGGACATGCGTTTGGTGAGAGTGGTGACTAGGACGCGCTGGTTCTTTGCGGTGCGATCGCGGATCTCGGCGAGCAGGTCGTCGATCTGGCCTTTGACAGGCCGGATCTCCACTACTGGGTCGATGAGGCCGGTGGGACGGATAATCTGTTCCACTACGACGCCGGCCGACTTCGTCAGTTCGTAAGGGCCTGGGGTTGCAGAGACGTAGATGATTTGGCCGGTGCGTGATTCGAACTCCTCGAAGCGGAGCGGCCGGTTGTCCATTGCCGACGGAAGCCTGAAACCATAGTCGACGAGATTCTGCTTGCGAGAGCGATCGCCGTGCCACATGCCGTGAAGCTGTGGTACGGTGACGTGGGACTCGTCGATGAAAAGCAGATAATCCTTCGGGAAGTAGTCGAGCAGGGTGGGCGGCGGCTCTCCGGGGAGGCGACCCGAAAAGTGGCGGGAGTAGTTTTCAATGCCGTGACAAAAGCCTACCGACTTGATCATCTCGAGATCGAAGCGGGTGCGCTGATGGATGCGCTGCGACTCGACCAAGCGGCCCTGAGTTTCCAACTCCTTTTCCCACCACTCCATCTCTTCGAGAATTGAAACGATGGCCGAGGATTTGCGCTCGGGTTGGACGACGTAGTGAGACTTCGGATAGATGGGCAGACGGGAGTACTTCTGCTTGACTGTTCCGAAGAGGGGATCGATCTGGGAGAGGCTGTCGACCTCGTCGCCGAAGAGCTCGATGCGGTATGCGTTCTCGTCGTAGGTGGGATAGACCTCGACGATGTCACCGCGCACGCGGAAGGTGCCGCGGCGAAAGTCGACGTCGTTGCGCTCGTACAGGATTTCGACGAGGCGGCGGGTGATGTCCTCGCGCTTGAGTTTCTGGCCCTTTTCGAGGAGCATCAACATGCCGTAGTAGGCTTCGGGGGAGCCCAGGCCGTAGATACACGAGACGGAACTGACGATGATGGCGTCGCGGCGCTCGAATAGGCTGCGGGTGGCGGCGAGGCGGAGCTTGTCGAGCTCTTCGTTGATGGTGGATTCTTTTTCGATGAAGAGGTCGCCGGCGGGGATGTAGGCTTCGGGCTGGTAGTAGTCGTAGTAGGAGACGAAGTATTCGACCGCGTTGTTGGGGAAGAAGGTCTTGAACTCGTGGTAGAGCTGGGCGGCGAGGGTTTTGTTGTGCGCGAGGATGAGGGCGGGCCGCTGCAGCTCTTCGATCACCTTCGCCATGGTGAAGGTCTTACCGGAGCCGGTGACGCCGAGGAGAACCTGGTCTTTTTCGCCGGCCTGGATGCCGGAGACGAGCTCGGAGATGGCGCGCGGCTGGTCACCCTGGGGCTTGTAGGTGGTCGAGAGCTGGAAGTCCATCTCTATAGAATAGTTTATGGAGAGGGGAGAACGCGATGAGTGTTGGGGTGGAGTTGTGGCTGGTTCGGCATGGCGAGACGGAGTGGAGCTTGAGCGGCGCACATACCAGCAGGACGGATATTCCTCTAACTGACAAGGGGCGTGAACGGGCGGAGAAGCTGAGGGATTATCTGAAAGGCACCAAGTTTGATGCGGTGTTCGAGAGTCCGATGCAGCGGGCGCGGGAGACATGCGCGATTGCTGGTTTTGGCGACGTGGCGAAGGTGGAGGACGGGCTGAAGGAGTGGGACTACGGGGTGTATGAGGGAAGGACGACCAGGGAGATTCAGACTGAGATTCCGGGCTGGTCGGTCTGGAAGGACGAGATAGTCGGAGGGGAGACGGTAGAGCATGTGGGGGAGCGAGCGGATGGTGTGATCGACAAGGCGTTGGCTTCAGCGCCGGATGGTGGAAAGGTGGCGCTGTTTGCGCATGCGCATATCCTGCGAATTCTGGCGGCGCGATGGGTGGGGCTTCCGCCGAAGGACGGGGCGTTGCTGGCGCTGGGCACTGGGAGCGTAAGTGTTTTGGGGCGGGAGCGGGAGACGCGGGTGATTGAGCGTTGGAATCGGGAGTTCAGCTAGCGACAGATGACGTCTCAATGTGCTGAGGCTGGAGTCCCATGCCGACGAAACGCGCGGGAAGCTGCTGGAATCCGGGGATGCCGGTGAGGATGCGCAGGAGGAGCGGAGGCTTGACCGGGCCGTCGTCGCGCAAAACGCGGTTGAGGATACGATGCGCCACGACTTGCACACGCTGGGTGTTGCGCACGGCGCTTTCGCGATAGTGCTGGACGCTGGCCAGGTTGTGCTCGGTGAGGGTGTTGGAGAGCAGGGATTCGCTAAGGATGTTGGCGGCGGCGACGGCATCCTGAAGGGCGATGTTGATGCCGATACCGCCGACGGGTGACATGGCGTGCGCGGCGTCACCGATGCAGAGCAGCCCGGGAGAAAACCATTGCTGGAGGTGGTTGACCTGGATGGTGAGGAGCTTGACCTTGTCCCAGGAGTCGATCTCGTTGGTGCGACCGCGGAGGAAGGGGACGATACGCTCGATGCTCTGTTGAAACGCGGGAATTCCGTCCTGCTGGATATTTGGGAAGGTGTCTTTGGCGATGAGGTAGCCGACCTGGAAGTAGTCGTTGCGATTGATGAGAATGATGAGACGACCATAGTTGATGTAGCCAAGGGCGTTTTCGGGATCGGAGGATTGGCGGGCTATGCGAAGCCAGAGGACATCGATGGGAACGCCCTCATCGAGCAACGTGAGATGGGCGGCGTCGCGAGAGATGGCGTGACGGCCGTCGCAGCCTACGGTGAGAGTGGCAGGGATATGGACGTCGCCCTGAGGAGTCCTGGCGCGGACGCCGGTGGTGACGCCGTTCTGATGAATGAGGCCGATGGCTTCGTGCTCCATAAGGAGGTTGAAGCGCGGGAAGCGAGCGGCTTCGGTTGCGAGAAAATTCAAGAAATCCCACTGCGGCATGAGGGCGATGAACTTCGCGTGTGTCGGCAGATGAGAGAAGTCGGCAATTGAAAAGCTCTCACCTCCGATGGTCGCGGAAAGACGGACAATTTTCGAGTGAGGCAGGGAGAGCAATTTTTCAAGCAGGCCGAGCTCGTGGAGAAGCTCGAGCGTTGAGGGGTGGATCGTGTCACCGCGGAAGTCGCGGAAGAAGTCCTTATGCTTTTCAAGGACGGTGACGGCGATGCCGGCGCGTGCGAGCAGGAAGCCGAGCATGATTCCAGCGGGGCCGCCGCCGATGATGCAGCAGGTCGTTGAAGCAAGCTGGCACTGGGCTGAGCTCATGGTGAGATGAGGTTAGCAAGTGCCGTAGAGAGCGTCAAAAAGATCGCGCATCGCGTTCGGACGTGCTAGATTCGACGCATTCCCTCAATGTTGTCTTCGGAGAACAGGTATGCGTGTGCGTTGGTTTGCTTTTCTCGTCGCAGGCTGCTTCGGTGTGAGTATGGTTCTCGCGAAGGGACAGGATGGATCGTCCACTCAGAATGACGAGGCGCGGGGAAAGATATGGTGGGCTCATGTGCGGTACCTGGCGGATCCCGCAATGAAAGGAAGGCTCACGGGCAGCGAAGAATACCTGAGGGCCGCGGCTTATGTTGTGGATCAGTTCAAGTCGTTCGGCTTAGCGCCAGCGGGGTTGAATGGGAGCTATTACCAGCCAGTGCACTTTGATGTGCAGCGGGTGATAGGGGGCAAGTCGGCGATGAACCTTGTGGCGGATGGAAAGGCGACGCCGCTGGTTCTGGGGGAGGACGCTATTTTGGGTTCGCGGACGCCGCAGCTGAAAGAGGTGAATGCTCCGCTGGTGTTTATCGGCTATGGACTGCATCTGCCGGAGTCGAACTACGACGACTTCAATTCGGCCGAGCTGCCGATGGCAGGGCTGAAGGGGAAGATTGTCGTCTATATCAATGGCGGACCTGCGGATCTGACGGGCGCGTTGAAGTCGTTCGCACGGACCTCGCCTTTTGCGAAGGCGCTGAAAGATGCAGGAGTTGTCGGGGTGATCTCGATACCGACTCCGAAGTCGATGGACTTTGGCTGGCAGCGAATCGCAAGTAGCGCGTCCCAGCCGGGAATGCGTCTGTCGGTGACCCCGGATGCGACCGCGGTGGCAAAGAGGCATCCTGCGCTGGCGGATGAGCATGAGGCGATGTTTACGGCTGCGTTCAATCCGGCCGATGCAGAGAAGCTCTTTGCGGGGACGGGCCATAGCTTTGCGGAGATGCTTGCTCTTGCCGACGCGCAGAAGCCGCTGCCGCATTTCGCGCTGAACAAGAGCGTCAAGGCAACCGTAGTGTCGGAGACATCGCATGTGGTTTCGCCGAACATCGTGGCAGAACTGAAGGGATCGGACCCGAAGCTGGCGGATGAGTATGTGCTGGTGTCGGCGCACCTTGACCATCTGGGAGTGGGCGCTCCGATCAACGGCAAGACCATCTATGCGGGCGCGATGGACGACGCATCGGGGGTGGCCACGGTGCTCGAAACCGCGAAGCGTCTAAGTGAGGCGAAGAGCAAACCCAAACGGTCGATGCTGTTCGTGATCTTTACGGCCGAGGAGAAGGGTCTGCTGGGTTCGCGCTACTATGCCGGCCATCCCACGGTTCCGGAGAGTGAGATTGTGGCCGACCTGAACCTGGATATGTTCATGCCGCTCTTTCCGTTGAAGAAGCTTCACGTGCAGGGGCTGGAGCAATCGACGCTTGGCTCCGATGCGGAGAGGGTCGGAGCGGCCCACCATATTGTGATCGCAGGTGATCCGGAGCCTGACCGGAACTCATTCATCCGTACCGATCAGTACAGTTTCGTGCAGGCCGGAGTGCCGGCGCTGGCAATGAAGTTTGGATGGACTATGGGTTCGCCGGAGTACAAGGCGTGGCGGGCATGGTTGGCGCAGCGGTACCACTCGACGGACGATGACCTGACGCAGCCGGTTGATTTCGTGGCAGCGGCACAGTTTAACGACTACTTTGCCGACCTGGCGAAGACGGTAGCCGACGATGCCGCTAGACCGCGTTACTTCGAAACGAGCTTCTTCAGACGATTTGAGACGGGGCAGTAAAGTACGAGGGAGCGTTAATTTCGAGGACGCGTAGCCAATCGGTGGGGCTATGGGCCAGGTGGTCGGGGCCGGCGGCGGCCAGGGAGTGGGGCTTGAAGCCGAAGGTACAGCCCATGCTGCGGGCCCCGCAGTTCCGAGCGGTAAGGATGTCGATGTCGGTGTCTCCGACCATGAGAGTCTCCGCGGCTGCGACGGCCCGAGGCACAAGGTTTGAAGCTTCGGCGATGAGAGCCTGCAGACCCTGGGGATCGGGCTTTTTTGTGTGAAAGCTGTTGCCGCCATAGTTCTGAAAGAAGAAACGAGAGAGACCGAAGTGGTCGCAGATCGCTCGTGAGGGGTTAACGGGCTTGTTGGTAAGGACGGCCATGAGAATGTCTGGATGGGTGGAGCGGATCGCTTCAAGTGACTCGACAACGCCACGGTACAGGTAGGTGTAGTCGAGTTTATGGATGCGATAGAAGTCGAGAAAGAATGTGATTGCGTTTGTTACATATTCCTGGTCGTGAAGGTCGCCCTCGGGATCGCCAATGGCACGGCGAACGAGCATCGAAACGCCGTCTCCGATGTAACCAGCGATGACAGCTTCGGGCAGTTCGGGCTTGCCGAGGTGTACGAGAGTAGCGTTCACAGAGTTGCAAAGATCCCGGCGAGAGTCGACAAGAGTTCCGTCGAGATCGAAGACGATTAGTCGAGGCGGAGGCGCAGCAGACATATCTTAAGAGTAATGGATGCGATTGATATAACCTTCTCGTGACAGGGAGGTCCTATGCGAAGAAAGTGGACGCGGAGGCATTTTGCGGCTGGATTAGCGGCGGTCGGTTTGGCCGGCAGGAGCGGGAATGTGTGGTCGCAGACGGAGCTTACCGGGGATTCTGCCTTGAAGGAGCTGATGGCTGGTAACGAGCGTTTTATCGATGGGAGGATCACATCGTTTCCCGAAGACTTGAAGATATTGAAAGAAAAGACAGTGGCCAAACAGGAGCCTTTCGCCGCAGTTCTGTCGTGCGCCGACTCGCGCGTTCCCGTCGAGATCATCTTCGACCAAAGCATCGGACACCTTTTTGTGACGCGGGTTGCCGGGAACATGGTGACGCCGGAAATTATGGCGAGCATGGAGTATGGAGTAGCGGTACTTGGTGTAAAGGCGATTCTCGTGATGGGCCACACCAACTGCGGCGCTATCAGTGCGGCAGTGCAGGGCAAAGAGGTTCCCGGACAGATCAGCGTGCTGTATCAGCACCTCATGCCCGGCATCCGTGATTCCCACGGCGATGTGGCTCAGGCGGTCAAGACAAATGCGATGTTTCAGGCAAGGTTGGTGCGCGAGAGCTCGACCGTCATCGCAAAAGCAGTGAAGCAAGATGGATTAAGAGTAGTGGGAGCGGTGTACGACTTGCCATCGGGCAAAGTGACGGTCCTGTCGTAGGAGAGCCCGCACGGGATGTGTGCCAGATGGTCTGGACGATCCGCTAACGTTCTTCATCTCATTTGATCTCAATGTCGCCCGATCCGGTGTTGGCGCGGATGGTTGGACCGCCGCCGTTGACGGCTCCGGAGACATGATGGTGGTTGAGAGTGCCCTGCATTGTGATTGGCTGTGCGACGTTGATGCTGCCCGATCCGGTGTCGGCATCGAGGTTGAAGTGGGCATTACCCACGGTAAGCCGGACGGAACCGCTGCCGGTGCTGATGCGCCAATCGGAGGTGGGATGACCTTCTGTCTCGATATCGCCAGAGCCTGTACTCGCTTTGAGCCTCCCGGAGACGCCATTGAGGCGAATACTCCCGCTCCCAGTCTCGGCCTTCACATCGCCCGGGCCGGTTTGTTCAAGTTCGATGTCGCCCGATCCGGTGCCCAGGATGGAGGCGCCCTGGATGCCGTGAGCGCGAACCGTACCCGAGCCGCTTTGAGCCTTGATGGACGACCCTACGTTCTGGACGTCGATGTCGCCTGATCCTGTGACGGCATTCAGAGTGGAGGTGCGGGGCAGGTCAATGTCGTAGTCGATACTAATGTTGCGAAACAGATCATTGCCATGTCGCTGACCGATCGTGATGTCATTTCCGCTTTGCACAATCGGCGGATCGTTGACAATCTCCTGAACCCGATTGTCCCCTCCGCCGCCAAACCAACCTTGACTTGCATGGACATGTCCAAGAATATGCACCTGGCTGTCCGAGCCTGGCCGAAGGTGAATGTAACCCGAACCAGTCGTGACGGAGACGGTAGGAGCGCCACTGACACTGAGTGTGCGATTGAATGTGCTATCGGCCGCAAACGCGGCAGACGCAGAAAGAAATACGAGAGCGATCGATGCTATGGTCTTGCGGTTCATGAAGTTCCTTTCGGACGTCTCGTTATTTAGGACTGCTGGCGCTGGAGCTGGACGCCGGTGGTGCTGGTCTCTGCCGGGTGACCTTTACTGCTGAAGGATGACTATCTCGCCGGGATTGAGACCGGCCAGGACTTCGGTCTTCGTTCCATTGGAGATTCCTGCTTTGATCGGTACGGCACGGCGGCCGTTTTTCGTCTTGGGGTCGGGAACTTCGACCGATGCGTTGCGATCCTTGTCGTAGAGCACAGCCTGCTCGGGCACGGTAAGGGCGTTCTTGTGCTCGTCGAGAATGATTTCGGCGTTGGCGGTCATGTTGGCTTTGAGTTCACCGCCGGGATTGTCAATAGAGACACGGACCTCGAAGGTGGTGACGTTATCCTTCTCTACTCCGAGGGGCGCGATTTTGGTAACTTTGCCGTAAAAAGTCTTGTCTTTGAACGATTCGACCTTGATACGGGCCGCCTGTCCAAGATAGACCTTTCCGATATCGGACTCGTCGACCTTGCCCTGAATGTATACGTGTGTGGTATCGCCGATGGTCATCACCAGTGTGGCTGTTGACCCGAGAACGAGGATGGAACTGACAGCGTCGCCGATTTCAACATCCCGCGACAGGATTGTGCCGTCCATGGGAGACGTAACGGTGGTGTAGCCGAGTTGTTCTTCGAGCTGCTTGAGCGATGCCTGGTTCTGTGCAACCTGCGCCTGTGCCTGGCGAAGCTTCGAGTTGTCTACGGTGATCTGAGCCAAGGCTTTGTCCCGGGTGTTCACGTCGGCCAGGTACTTCTGCTCGGCATCGTCGAGCGATTGCTTGGAGACGACTCCCTCTTTCGACATGTCGAGCGCGCGCTCGTAGGTGTGTTTGTACATTGGAAGATCGGGCGCCTCAGCGTTGACCTTGTCGTATTCGATCGAGGCAGCGGCCGCCTGAGCGTTGGATTCGGCCGCCGCCAGTTGCGCCTTCTGGGCCGCGACCTGATCGAGGATCTCCTGCTGGTCGAGTTGGGCTAGAACCTGACCCTGATGAACATGGGCGTTAATATCGGTATCGAGACGCGTGACAATGCCTGAAGCCTTGGATTTAACTTCGACTTTGGTGATGGGCTGAACCTTGCCCGTAGCGACAACCGAACGTGCGATGTCCCCTCGTTCGACTTTCGCTAATTGCGATGGTTCAAATTTGGTGGTGTTGCCGCGGGCGGCGACGGCAATTCCAAGAACAATGGCCGCGATGAGGATCGCGAGACTGCCCCAGACCCATACTCTCCGTTTGCTTCTTCGCTGTGTCGCCAAGGGTTGCTCCCATTCAACGCTGATATTCAGCGGACTGAGTGTGATTACGCAGGCTGAGCGCGAACGGTTCCGTCAATCTCACACAAAGTTAATGTGTGGAGACCATGTTGATAGATTTCGTGAGTGACGCGAGGGAATCGGCCTTCAAGAATACTTGCGAAGGACACCGAGTACCTTGCCCTGGATCGATACATTCGCTGCCTGAGCATAGATTGGAGCCATCTCCGCGTTGGATGGCTGCAAGCGAACCATAGAACCTTCCCGGTAGAAGCGCTTGAGAGTAGCGTCTGAGCCATCAATAAGCGCAACGATGATCTCGCCTTCGCGGGCGGTTCGGGTACGCTCTACCAGCACGTAGTCGCCAGACACAATGTGCTCGTCGCGCATAGAATCGCCGCGGACTTCCAGAGCGAACACTTCGCGGTTTCCGATGATATCGCCCAGAGAGATGCTCTCAGCGGATTCGATGGCTTCCACTGGCTTTCCGGCCGCAATTCGGCCTAAGAGGGGGAGCCGATCGGAGCCTTTCTTACTACTGCGAACCGGCAGAACATCGATGGACCGGCTCCGGTTGTGCCCACGAAGCAGCAGCCCCTTATTCTGCAGGTTGGTTACGTGCTTATGCACCGTTGCCAGGGAACTCAGGCCAAGTCCGCTTGCAATCTCTTCGTATGACGGAGAATAGCCATTCTTTTGAGTGAAGTTCGAGAGGAAGTCGATGACTTCTTTTTGCCGCCGCGTGATGGCCATGCGGATGATTGTAGCGAATAAAAAGCGAATTGCAAGATCTTTTATTTCTCTCGCCAAGTGACGAGATATTGAACTGCACCTGAGGCCATGCGTCCTTTGCTTCTTCGTCCTTTGCTTCGTTTGACGCCATCACCCGATTGACTTGGAACGGTCCTTCCTGATTCCCGTTTTGGAAAAGTACACGCAAAAGTTTGCACATACCGCTTGTCAGCCGCGCGCCCATGCACCAAGGTAATTACACACACGCGAATGGGTAACCATCGGGCGGTGAACAAGACGGTCTAAGGCAGGTACGACATGCGGGTACTCATTGTGGAAGATGACGCAGCACTTGGATTATTTCTGCAAAAAGGTTTGAAACTGGAAGGTCACGAAGTCACGTGGGTGGGGGACGGGGAGGCGGGGCTGCGGCATGCAGAGCAATATCGGCCAGATCTGATGGTGCTCGATCTTAGTATGCCGCGGAAGGATGGAACCGAGGTGCTGGAAGAGATGCGCGGGCGCTTTGATCAGATGGCGGTCCTGGTATTGACAGGCCGAAGTCAGGTTGAGGAGAGAGTGAAATGCCTGAACCTTGGGGCGGACGACTGCTTGTTGAAGCCGTTCAGCTTTCACGAATTGACGGCACGATGCAGGGCTTTGCTGAGACGCCGTGAACAATTTGCCGACTCTGTCCTTCGGCATGGGGGTGTGGAGTTGAATCGTATGTATCGGCGCGTGACCCAAGACGGTCGTCCCGTGGAATTGACGGTTAAGGAGTTCTCGCTGCTTGAATTCCTGATGATGAGGCGGGGACAGAATTGTAGCCGGAGCGAACTGTTGAAAGAAGTGTGGCAGATGTCTCCGGAAGCGGGCACGAACGTTGTGGATGTCTATGTCAATTATCTTCGCCGAAAGCTTGCCGCTGCCACCGCCGGTGGAGATCTGACTGATTCCGCCATCGAAACCATACGCGGGGAGGGCTACCGTATGCGCGGCCCGACCAGGAACTTCTCTCCAGTGACAGAGTATTCGGCTGAGGCCGCATTAGCCGGTGCGTAAACGGGAAAAAGGGAAGAGCGGCATCGATTTGGCGGAGCGGCTTGATGCTGCTTTGCATGGTCTGTGCCAGCCGCTGACGGTGCTCCAGTGCCGGCTGGCAATAGGTGAACTGGTCGGAGAGCCGGATACGATGCGTGCGGCGATTCGTGAAGCGTTGCAGGAGTGTTCGAGATTGAATCAGACCGTGGATACGATGCGGACGATTCTGCAGCAGGAAATTGATGACAAGTAAAAGTGAGAGGGAACGGTGTACGGCATGAATGTTGAGCGAAATGTCCAATCTGATGAGAAGTTTGGAGGAACAGCCGCGAGCCGCACGGTTGTGCTGGCAAGCGCGGACGCCGGTCTGCGACAACGGCTTCGTACGTCGCTGGCCGGTTTACGCTGGCACGTGCGCGAGGCGGCAGGCGGAGCGGAGGCTATGGCCCAGTTGGAAGATGAGCGTTCAGAGGCACTTCTAGTCGATAGCTGGCTGCCCGATCTGGAAGTTGGGGAGTTCGCCAGTGTGATTCGAATGATGTATCCCGGAATGGAGTTGCTGAGAGTGGATGGCGGAGTGGATGGCGGAGCGCGAAGCCCAAGAAGAAACGAGCTTCTC
>Ga0209012_1003676_pt1 | contig 11222 bp, 14 predicted proteins | sample RS3BMetagenome_FD_184735 | JGI IMG/M metagenome (GOLD analysis project Ga0209012, IMG submission 184735) | Ferric oxide microbial mat and aquatic microbial communities from Rainbow Spring, Yellowstone National Park, USA - RS3B (SPAdes) (version 3) ...
ATTCCCTGCTCCCGTGGTCGGAACAATTGCCGGATGATGTTCGCCAGCCCCGGCGCTAACCTTGACTAACAGTATAGATTAGCGCCCACCGAGCGTGACAGGTGGGCGCTATTTGACGCATACTTATCTTGTGCGGATTTTGGATGGAAGGTGTGCATGTATGCTACAGATCCCATTCTTGGTCGGACGGCTGGATAAGGTGGCTTGTTGGTCGTCACAATAAGGGACTACGATGCACTGGTTCAAGACAAGCCCCGTGTCACACAGCCGAACGTGTATGATAACGGGAAGCGGATTGTGTCGGTGTGGGATTGGGCAGATGATTCCAAGACGTACATTCTGAATCACTTCATTTGGAAGGTACGGTTACAAACATTAAACCGAGAACTGAACCGTTTGCCAGCGAATATGTTCTTCAGATTCCTGAATACAGCGTTGAAATTATTGGGTCGTTTCGGATCAGAACTGAACAGGGGATCTGTGAAATTTCTAATTGCATATCAAGCTGGTGGGAACGAATTCCACTGTCCAGCCCAGAAATCTGGTTTGTCGCATATAGACTGATGTGCAGATACGAAAAGGCGAGGTTACTCCAAGAGTACTTTTAGAAAGAAACGGGGCAGATCCCCATATGGCGTCAATTATTCTTCGGGGACCATTGGCGGATATTTTAATAAATGATGTAAAATGTATTTTTTGGCTAACGCTACGAAGCCGATAAATTCGCAATTGCTAGACTTTCTGAGGAGCCTTCAGATTTAGTGAAGCCACCACGTGTCGCGGAATGCCCAATTCAATTGGAGGCCATAGTTGAACAATTTCATCACTTTGGTTATCCTAGTTCCCTTGCTGCGATAGAAGTAAAAATAGTACGCATTCATGTTGATGAGAGACTCCTTGTGACCGGAGAAGAAAACTACATTGATCCGGAAAAATGGACATCGCTTATAATGAATTTCTGTGAATTTTTTGGTATCAGCGAGAAACTGCCCCCATCGCGACTTGCACCAGTTTTCGGACCACCGCCGCGTGATTGCGATAGTCAATCGGAACAGTGATGATGCCCTTTTCGTTTGCTAGAATTTTGACCGTATTTAAGGATATGGTGAAGATTGGATACCCAAAGAATTTTGCGGGTGAAACACCTTAGCGTATGTTTTTCCGTGTTTTATTGTATGCCTGGATTGTATCATAATCTACTGTCACATACGGGGCTTTGTGACACAAGAACGTCTCGCTCAAACTGTATAAATATGCGGCGTTAGGGCGAGTGTATCATGTCTCACTGTTCACTCACACCCCGAATGGGGGTGAGAGTTGTGGGTATGCGCTACTGGATGTTTTAGGATATTTGCATGCACCTTGCAGTATTTTATCCGGATCATATTGCATTTTTATTTTTATCCGGATATAATACATCCTGAAGGTCCGATACGAGGGGGTTCACTATGATAAGCGGTTCTACGAACAATTACTGTACAGCTTTTCTTGGTGAGCGGTTAGTTGCATCAGGTATCATGGAGCAAGTTGTATCAAAAGTGAAAGATATTATCGCTCAAGACAGACTTTCGCAGATACTCATATTTAATGACTCTACAAGCAAGCAAATAGAAGTTGATTTTCGTGGAACAAAAGACATTGTGTTAGAACGATTGGCACAACACTCGGATTTTGATGCCGTAATTCAGCATTCTGACAGTGAAGCGCCTCGTCCTGTTGGTCGACCGAAGCTCGGAGTCGTAGCGGGAGAGGTCACTTTGCTGCCAAGACATTGGGAATGGCTTAAAAGTCAGCCTGGAGGTGCGTCCGTAACATTGCGTAAACTTATTGACGAAGCGCGTCATGTTCGTGCGCAGCAGGATACTGTACGACAAGCTCAAGAATCGACGTATCGCTTTATGACAGTCATGGCGGGCAATCGTAATCATTATGAAGAAGCGCTGCGAGCACTTTATGCTGGGGATTCACGACGCTTCTATGCACTAATTAGCGACTGGGCACCGGATATTCGTGATCACATCAAGAAATTATCAGTAAAAGCGTTTTCAGAAGATGAGGCGAATGAATAGGCGAAATTTATAACTACAGGAATTCATGGAGATGAGAAGAACTTGGACCGAAGAAAAGTACTACTGATGAAATGGAAAGAGCAAAAGACAGTTGCGGGTGTGTTTCAGATCAAGAACATCAAGAACCACAAGGTTTTTGTGGATAGTGCGCCTAACATCAACACGCTGAATAGACAAAAGTTCATGTTGGAGTACCAGTCCCACCCCAACAAGTCACTCCAAACGGAATGGAATGAATTCGGAGCAGGGGCGTTTACGTTTGACGTGTTGGAGGCATTGGAGAAAAACCCAGACCAATATTACGATTTGAAAGATTCCTTAAAGAAACTCAAGGATAAGTGGATACAGCAATTACAGCCCTTTGGGGATAGGGGATACAATACTTGATCGACAACCAGGATATTGCGTGTGAAGAGAGTCCATCCTTAACGATTGCCGTACAGGAGACTGACCTGCGGGTGGCGGGGCGCCAGAAACCGATGTGGCGTATAATGGTCGTATATTTGATTCCGCTGATGTTGGGTAATGCGCTACAGTCCATCGGTCAGTTGCTTGGAACCATCGTTGTTGGACGATGGCTTGGTGTTAACGCGTTGGCCGCAATTTCAGCTTTTTTTCCATTGTTCTTCTTGCTGGTTTCCTTCACGATTGGCGTAGGTACAGGAAGTTCGATTCTCATCGGGCAAGCGTACGGTGCAGGAAATCACAACCAATTAAAAGCCGTTGTCGGTACAACGCTGACATTTACACTTCTGCTCGGTGTAGTCTTGGCTGTTCTCGGAGGTGTATTCACTTGGGATGTCTTGCGGATGATCGGAACACCCGAAAATGTAATTTCAACAAGTGTTCACTATGCACGAATCTTGTTTTGGGCGATTCCTGTCATGTTTTTGTACTTAGCCTACACCACGTTCATGCGTGGAACGGGTGATTCTAAAACACCGTTTTATTTGGTGACCGTCAGCACGGGATTAAACCTCTTGTTTCTGCCGCTATTCGTCTTCGGATGGCTCGGACTTCCAAGGCTCGGGGTATATGGTGCGGCATATGCCACCGTCCTGTCTACGGCGCTTACACTGATTGTAATGGTGGTCTGGTTGGCGAAGGTAAACCACCCGTTGCAGTTTGATGCTTCCGTGCGGAGGAACCTTCGCATGGACTGGGGCCTGCTTAAGATTATTCTCCGTCTGGGCATACCGTCGAGCGTCGGTATGATTCTGCTATCCTTGTCGGAGATTGCGGTGATCTCGTTCGTAAATCAATTCGGCTCCGATGCAACGGCAGCTTACGGTGCGGTCAATCAGGTGGCAAGTTACGTACAAATGCCTGCCATTAGTATTGGGATGGCGGTCTCCATATTTGTCGCTCAATCGATTGGCGCAAATCAACCGGCTCGACTTAAGGATGTGTTTCGGGCTGGGGTTCTACTGAATTACGTATTTGGCGGATTTTTTATTCTTTTAGTTTATTTGTTCTCAGAGGATATTCTGTCCTGGTTTTTAACTAGTACAGAAACGCTGCACATTGCCCACGCGATATTGATGATTACATTGTGGAGCTACTTAATTTTCGGTCACGCCCAAGTTATAGGGGCAACGATGCGTGCAAGTGGAACGGTTCTGTGGCCACTTCTCTTTGGAGTCGTGTCCATCTGGGCAGTGGAAGTTCCGGTTGCCTATCTACTGTCGCACTTCACGAGCCTTGGTATTGAAGGAATTTGGGTGGGGTATCCCGCTGCGTTCCTCGTCAACCTCGGATTACAATACGTGTATTACCGTCTGTCCTGGAGGAAAAAAACCATTACACGGTTAATCGACTGATTATCGTCTGGATGGAACTCGATGGGAACAGACATTTGTTCCTCTCAGGTTTTTGTCAAAATGGCGTTAGAACCGTGGAATCCGTTCCCAGTCGAGCCATCACATTGCTATCTTAACCGCATGCATGCGTGATTGGTTTTTGCATGATTATACGTTTCACATCAGGTAGCGTTTTGTAGCTCCCGGGCAGTTAAAAGCAGTAAGATTGTCGGAGAACAGTACGCAATAGTGTTAGTTTATTGCTCGAGATCTCATTGGGGGCGGATTATGGCTGCGACGATAGTATTAAGTGAATATTCCACCTTGGTCGATGAATCGGTATTCATTCGTTTAGCGGGTTTTGTACCGAATTCACATGTAACGGTTCGTGCGGTTACGAACAATGTGCTAGGGTTGCCATGCGTTGCCGAGTCACTCGCGGTTTTCCTTACAGACGAGCAAGGTACTGTTGAACTAGACTTACAAGCACCCGTCTCTGGAACATATCATGGGGTAGACCTTGTTCAACTAACAGGTGTATTAGTGCAAGATGGGCAGGTATAAAAGATGCATAAAAATACATGCACATCATGCAACAGGAAACCGGATATGCCTACGCCTGATGGTTCGTATGCGAATCATACGGGTAATAAAAGAGATGCACTCTATAGAGCGCATCTCTTTTAATCAGAACATACGTTCGTTTTATGGAGCACTCAAATCGAAAATGACTTGTCTCGATTCTCATAGTATTAGTATAAATCAAAGAAAATTATAAGTCTATACTTGCTTTGAGAAAGGTTTTATGATAGTGGAACCCGGCCGGGAACGAATAAAGGAGGGCGCACGCGAGCATATGGTCAAATCTCTACTGAAAACAGGGGCGCTCTCTAGCTCTCAGTTTCGATGGTTCTACATGGGTCGAACTATTTCCTTATTTGGCAGCGCTATGACACCCGTGGCTCTAGCATTTGCCGTGCTTCAAGCTCGGCAAGGGCAGCATCTGTTGGGATACATTCTTGCTGCAGAAATTCTCCCTAATGTCTTGATCGTGCTTATCGGCGGCAGCATTGCGGATCGTTATCGTCGAGACATGCTGATACTCCTTAGCAACTTGGGTTCTGGGCTATCTCAAACAGGAATTGCCGCTATCGTCCTTAGCGGGGCGAATCAGTATTGGATATTCCCATTGGCAGTCGTAAACGGCGTATTGGGAGCCTTCACTTCCCCAGCTATGCGAGGCATAATCCCAAATATAGTCGATAGCAAGGATATCAACCAGGCGAATTCGCTACTAAACACATCGCGTAGTACTGCCAGAATTGTCGGACCAGCAACTGCTGGAATTTTGGTCGCGACTCTCGGCGGGGGATGGGGGATTGCTATCGATGCCGCCAGTTTCTTCGTGGCCTCTGTTTGCATGACTCGAGTCCACGTTCCTTCCCATCCTGTCGTCACTGATCATTCGCTTCTTGAGCAGATGCGCGATGGCTGGTCGTACTTTCGGCGTCGCCGTTGGATCTGGTTGATTACCGGGGCATTTGCCGTGATGAACCCGGTGCAGATGGGGGTGTGGCAAGTGCTGGGACCGATCATCGCCAATCACACGTTTGGCTCTGCTGGATGGGGATTGACGCTGAGCATAAAGGCAGTCGGCCTCTTGACAGCGAGCTTGGCGCTGCTCAGATTCCAACTGCGGCGTCCGCTTCGCGACGGCATGATTGCCATCGCTGCGGCTGGACTGCCGATGGTCGTTCTTGGCCAAGGTTACGCCTTGCCCGTCCTAATCATAGCTGCGGCACTAGCTGGGGCTGGATCGACCATCTCAGGAGTAGCGTGGGACACCTCATTACAGCAAGCCGTTCCAAAAGACATGCTCTCACGAGTATGTGCCTTCGATGATTTTGGCTCTTACATTACTATTCCCATGGGCGAGATACTGGCGGTGCCATTGGCTGACACCTTCGGCTACCAAATGGTTGCCACGGTCGGAGGAATCATCTTCATGGTCGTCGCGCTGCTTCCTTTGTCGGAACGGATGATCCGCCAGATGACACCAGAAAACATTCAGTCCCTTAATCTAGAAAGTGAAGCTGAACCGGGGTAAGCCAAATTTAGCAAGGTCAAAAGGGCGGTGTTTGCGATGAAGCACATGACCGTGGACGAACTATATGACAGGCTGAAAGGGAAGCCTTATGTGGAATGGACGAATTTTGTTCAATTATTCAATTAATTCAGGACGAGTTCCACGTTAGCTTGGTGGTGGAAGAAAGCCCGGATGAAGAAGACATCGCGGCAATCGACAATGATCCCGATGTCTTGCGACAATTTCGAATGAGCCAGTAAGATCGTGAGAATGGTCGCGTATATACGCAGGAAGCTGGACTCGAGTACTTACGAAACAGAATCCAGGGTGAAGAGCGTGGATAAATCGTATCGTGTCACTTGGCCCAAGACTGGCATTGATGAATTGGCAGGGATACTTGCCTATCCGCCACATGTGAAAAATTTGGAAGGAACATCCTACCCATGCTATCAATGTGTTGACATCATCATCATTCTTCGCGAGGCTGTCGATAGCGATGCTACATCGGATCACGTTATTAATCATGTGAAGGAGCTCATTCGCCTTGGTTGTGACATGCCGTCAGATTTGTAAGCCATGCAGTTTAAGGGTTGTGAGTTTATTTCTCTCAAGCCTTACCTCTTGTCGGCGCTCACGATCTTTGACGGTGGTGTTCTTACCGCGAACGGCGGAATCGCTGTTCCGACAACCCGCCACGCATGTGATCGACGTAACGACTCTTACCGGGGGTTAGGCTGAATCCACAGGTATGTGGTATCAGCCACCAACTCCAGTGTGAGCGCCCTAAGCCGGTGTCAAGACGGAACAGCATGCCTTGGCAGAGCCTCATCCCGGATGACATTCCACCTCAAGGAACCTGGTTTCGGCGTCGTACACGTAGGGGAAGGGAGCGGGAACGTTGGTCCAATGGCCCAGACGGGCGCCGATTTTTTGCCGCGCTGGAACCGCTTTTTGATCATCCGGTACTCGTAGCAGGCAAAAACGCCCTCAATGTCGGTCATAAGTTCCTAATCCTCGTCGTTCAGGCCATACACACGGGTGGGTGTCAGGATGAATTTTGTATGGTTATGTGGGCAAAGAAGAAAAGGGCCGTGACAAGATCTGGTGTCACGACGTGGCAGACGGTCTATTGCATGTTTAGACTTATTGAATCTTTCTTTGAAGCTCTTCGATCTCGGCGTGAGATAGGTTTGTGAACTGTGCAACTGTCTCTATATCTTGACCTGCAGCCAACATCCGTTTTGCGACGTTTTCCAATGTTTCTGTTAGTGCTTCCTGACGAGCTTCTTTGCGTGCCTTTTGCTCCCGCAACTCAGCCTCCCGTATGATAGCCGCTTCGTCCAGGAGAGCCATGCGCCTTGAGTGATACTCCGCCAGCGCATGGGGGTCGCGGCTGATGTCTTCCCACTTTTCAAATGCCTCTTTCATCACAGGATCATTCATCGCGATGGCCTCCAATTCGTTCCTTATTTCCTCATCATCATCCGCTTCCAGCAGCAGCCAGCGGACCAATCGGTCCTCATGAGGATTGACAGTACGGTTGCGCCAACTCACCATCAACTTCGGAATCTCCATGAAGTGGATTTCGAGTGCGTCGGTAAGGGGGAATTGTTCGGTGTCCTCATATAGGTGAAACGTCAAATGATACTGATTGGATGCTTTGACATACCGAAAATTCAAGATGTTGATCGTAATCGTCTGTGCCAGTTCTGAATACGACATGCCTTTATGCATCTGATCAGAAAATAGGCACGACCAATAATACAATGTGCGCTTTTCCATATCATAGCGGTTGTCGAGTTGAATCTCGATGTTAATCCTAGTGTCATCGGCAGTTCGAGCGTGAATGTCCAGGATCGACTTCTTGTCCTCCATGTACCTCGGCCCGAGTTCCGGGTTTTGCAATTCAATGGAGGTAATCTGTTCACCCGCCGAACGTTTCAAAGCTGCGTTCAGAAACGCGATTAAAATGGGTTCGTTGCCGGACCTGCCGAATAATTGTTTGAAGGCGAAATCCACTTTCAAGTCCCCGCATCCGCATGACAAACACATGAACGACGGTTGCTTGCCCATTCACCTTGATGGTGAGGGAGCCAAAGTCTGCTTCCACCAATTCTCCAGCATCTGCCGCGAGAGGGATGTAGGCTTCCGGGGTTTTCCCCCGCAACCGTCGAACCCAATGCCGTACAGTCGACTCTGCCGCGCGAAACTCTCCCGGATACTCCTCCACAAGCCTCTCATGAACCCGGATTGCCGTGTGCCGCTGTTTGGGTGGCACACCCGGTTTCTTGTCATCCTCCAACCAGCGTTCAATGACCGGAATCCATCGTTCCATCGTGGGCCTCGGGCGAGGTGCGGCGATTGTATACGCGGGGATTTCGGAATCAGCCCGCATCTTGCGCACGGTTTGGCGTGATACATCGCACTGTTTGCTCAGTCTTCTGATCGACCAACCGTCTACAAGGTGCCGTTTCCGTATATACTCTTTGGTGACCATCTCGATCATGTCCTTTCCTCCTGTTCCGCGTAGCGTCGCAACTACAGCGTACAGGAATTGGATGTCGAGGTGGTCAACTTTTCGGTTATCAAGGTACGCTTATCCGGTCAACTTTTATATTAGCGAACACATGTGACGCTCGTGGATTGTCCGTCCATGGAACAGAACTCTGAACTGACTGTCGGACTGTCAATTCACCGTTCCCAGGCTAAGAGCCCCGCCTCTATCCCATCCACGGGTGGGGGCAATTGCTTCTTCCCATGGACAGATGCGGATTCCAAACGGACAAATGAGTTATTTGCCGGTGCCGCCATTCGAATGGGTGCATATGGTAATTGAACTCAAGTCGAAGGGAGGGTTAGACATGGCGACTGGAATACTGGGGGCTGTCCATCAGGAGATCGCTCTGTTGCGTCAAAACATGCACATAGAGTCCACAGTGACGTACGGCGGAGTTAGATTTACCAAGGGCACCTTGTGCGGGAAGTCCGTTGTGATTGGGATTTCTGACGTCGGCAAGGTCAACGCCGCGCTGGCCGCCCAGATTCTGATTGACCGGTTTCATGTCAAACGAATCATCTTTACGGGCACTGCAGGGGCGATACACCCTGTTCTTCGGATTGGCGACGTGATTTTATCAACGAAAACGCAGCAGTATGACGTTAATTTCTCAGCACTGGGATTCCCACCTGGCGTCATTCCCTTCTTGAAAACCTCTGTGTTTGCAGCCAACGCGGGTCTCTTGAGGGCGGCTGAAATGGGGGCAAAAGAGATCAAACATCGGAAGTTTCGGGTTTTGAAAGGGAAAATTCTCACCGGCGATCAGTTTGTGGCAAACGCTCGATTGGGGCAGGTCCTGCGTAAAACCTTCCATGGCGTGTGTGTAGAAGCGGAAGGAGGTGCCGTCGGACAGGTGGCCTACCGAAACAAAGTGCCCTACCTTGTCATTCGGGGAATTTCCGACAAGGTCGGTACCACAGGACCCGACAAATATAACCGGTTCGGGAAGATAGCTGCTCGCCATACACAGCTGATCGTACTGAAGACGCTGAAAAATCTTTCGTCATCTTGCCCGGGATGTTTGACCCCGAAGGGAGTGGCAGGGGATGGTTATCAAGTACTACGGACAGTCGGCCGTTCAACTTTCATCTGGCGGAGTTTCCGTGATTATCGATCCGTTTATCACCGGTAATCCACTGACCAAAGCCAAGATAAAAAACATTCGCGTTCAGTATGTGCTGGTTACGCACAGTCACTTCGATCACCTTGGAGACACAGTGGCCATTGCCAGGCGAAATCATGCAACGGTCATTGCGTCATATGAGTTGGCTCAGTATTTGTCCCGTTTCGGCGTTCGTACGTTCGCCATGAATGTCGGCGGTTCCCGCAGGTTTCGCTTCGGGAGTGTGCAATTGACACAAGCTCCCACAGTTCATCCATTATCCAGAAACATCCACCCCGTACGGTATACACCGGATCGCCGGTAGGATTCATTATCCGCAGGGGCGGCAAGGCGCTTTATCACGCGGGTGACACGGAACTGTTCGGAGACATGAAAACCATCATTGGTGCACGAAACCGTGTCGACGTCGCTTTTCTTTCTATCGGGGGTACGTTTACCATGGAGCCTTCACAAGCTGTCCAAGCCGCCAAGTGGGTTCATCCCAAATTAACTATCCCTATACACTACAACACGTTCCCCGTCATCCGGCAAAACCCGCACACCTTCGTGTCCAGACTGTCAAGAGCCGGATTGCGTGGAGTCGTCCTGCGTCCAGACCACACCATAAGACTCTGATCTCACTCTGACTTCCTACCCGCGTGAAGTCCTTCCATGCCTATTGGTATCAAGGCTCACAAAGTGAAGCCCATTTTGTTCTCTTCTGCCGTTCACCCATGTCGTTCCAGAAATCGATTGAATATCTTGGAACATATCATCGACGGTGTTCTATGGTAGAAACCTCTGTACACGCTGTTGACAGAAGACGAAAGGAGCCAGATTTCAATGACGCCCAAGCGCATCTGCATTCAGGACCTGAATGACGCGATTGCTTTGGCAAACCAACTGAAGTTCGATATCACGCGGGGCAAGCGGAAACAGGCTATTGACCGAATTGCAGACATCCTGTTCGTCTTGGAACGAACGCTGACCTGCATCAACCAGTTGGAGTTCACACAAACGAGGAGGGCAAAGTCAGCACCCGCCGCGACTCAGTCTACCCGGGCACCAGCCAAAAACAGAGCCGAATGCGCCCGACTCGTCGATCTCGCCATTACCAATTTCAAAAAAGCAAAAAGATTTGTTCAGTTGGGGCACTATGAGGATGCTGAAAATGCCATTGCAGCCACATTGACGGGGAGGATTTTGCGCTGTGTGAATCACCCTCGCCCCTGACTCGTCACAGCGGTTTCGATGAAGCTTGTTTTACCTCCTCCAATCGCCTGGTGGCGATTGGAGGAGGTTGTTTTGCGCACCAGCGCCCAGCCAGCACACTAGTCTTCCAGTGGATGAATCGCCATCAGACTGTGTCCGAATACCAGTTGATTGCTGTCACTGAAGCGTTCCAGTTCGTTGTAGGCAGGGATGCCGTGCTCAACGATGTCCAACCAAACCTGTCATGGAGATTCGTAGTTGAGAATTATCAACGGGTGCGAGTGCGACACAGCGACCCGTTGTGTTCTGGAGACTGTCCAAGAGCGAAGGATGAGAATAAATGGAATTCATGCAGCGGTTTCTGGATTCTTGAGAGTCAATGTCGCATGTCTTGTGC
>Ga0209012_1003678_pt1 | contig 11220 bp, 20 predicted proteins | sample RS3BMetagenome_FD_184735 | JGI IMG/M metagenome (GOLD analysis project Ga0209012, IMG submission 184735) | Ferric oxide microbial mat and aquatic microbial communities from Rainbow Spring, Yellowstone National Park, USA - RS3B (SPAdes) (version 3) ...
AGAATCAAACGCATCGGCTTCGGATTCCGCTCCTTCGCCCACTACCGAATCAGAGTCCTACTCTACGCCGGCAAACCCAACTGGGACCTACTCCCAACCGCCACACCCCGCTAATTTCCGAAGAGCCGCTATTTCGAGCCGGAAGGGATCGCTTACTGGTCGAACACCGAGGACGTCATCTGGCCAAATAGTCCATATTACATCTACATCCCGTAAGGAGCACCCCTTGAAACGACTTCTGACCTCTGTTGTCATAGGCGGCGCATGCATCGGTGTTCTTGTCATCGGAAGGAGCGGCACGGCCAGCGGTTCTACGCAGCCTCCTGGGCTGCCGCCGAAGCTCCACCCGCCCGTCGTCTACTCACCGCCGCCCGGACAGGGAAAAGCGATCGTCCTCGGCCCTGCCACCAACAGCGACCGGACCTACTCGAACGGCTACCGCGTCCACGTCCTCAAGGACAACAGCGGGAACGTCATCGGATACGAAATCACCCGGCCCGGCCGCTAGCCGAGCGCGCCGTATCTTCTGATTAGATTCGCCTTAATCAAGTGGTTGTCGCCTGGGCCCCCATTCCCACCACTTCGAGACAAAGTTCTGACGATCTGCGTAGTAGACGCCCCCCTCCGGTGCTCCCAGAGGGCCGCGACACCCCCTCGTTCTGCTGACCTTTCCGTCGGGTTGGGGTAATACCCCAACCCGACGTCAGGCATCCTGCCCGAAGGCCGTCAGGTTAGAGTCGGATCCCGCATTGATTGACACACCCCTTCCAGGGTCTTAGAGTCCAGAATGACACTTCCAGCCAGGAGGACGACATGGGCGGCCAGCGGGTCGGCTACGTCAGGGTCAGCACCCTCGACCAGAGCACCGCCCGCCAACTCGACGGTCTTGCGTTGGAGCGGACCTTCGTCGACAAGGCGTCGGGCAAAGACGTGTGCCGGCCCGGGCTTGAGGCGATGGTCGGCTTCGTAGTGACGGTGACACCGTGGTCGTGCACTCCGCGAGGATCTTCGCCGGGCGCGTCATACTGGACGGGCACTCGCAGAGGGCCTTCCTGACCAGGATCGCTCCTACAGCAGGTTCGGCTTACGGGAGGGTAGTTGGAGCGATCCCGGCTCCTCGAAGTTAGGGGTTTCGTCTGATTCGGCGTCCTGCTATGGCGATTAGGCCAGCGAGGAGTCCGATGGTCCCGCCGATGATTGTCGCAGGGAGGCCAATCTCGACGACGGCGAACGGAGCTGTTGGTGCATTGACGATGAGTCCAATGACCAGCCCAGCGACGGCACCGACCGCGCATGCACAGGTGGCGCCTATGGCAGCCCAGCGCCTGGTCAGTGGTAGGCGGTTCAGTTCCGCTGCTATTAGCTGGACGCGAGTCGGTTTGTCGGGTCGCACGACCGGCGTCTTGGACACGGTCACGTTCTCTTCGCGACGCCGCGAGCAGGATCGCTGCGGTCTGGTGTATCCCGAATGGGCGGCGCTGGTGGGCTTGAGTGAAAGTGGCGGTGCAGTTCGTTCGCATAGTGCAACCCGAGTTCGCAGGTGTGCCCGGCGAGCCAACTGGAGAGTGCTGTGGGTGCGGTCGCGGGACGGTCGGTGTCGGCGAGGCCTGCTGGTATCGCCTGGTACTCCTCGCCGGTGAGCAGCACGTCGCGCGGTGCCAGGCCTAGGAGCCGCGCGAGCGCCGGTACGGTCGGTCCGGGCACGTGCACGATGCGGGCCCGGCTCCGCGGGGCGTCGCGGATGGAGGTGACTATTTGCACGAACGTGGGGCGCTCCGGCCCGACCGCGCCGGTCACGCTGTCATGGCGCTCGGCCCCTACCACCTGGTCCGCTACCCGATCTATTCGGGCATCCTGGTCGCCGGCATTGCCGGCGCGGTGGCGCTGAGCTGAATGTGGCTGATCGCCGTGGTCCTTGCCGGCGTCTACTTCATCTACAGCGCGACCGTCGAGGAGCGCTACATGACCGAGCAGTTCCAAGACGCCTACCCGGTGTACAAGCGTTCGACCGAGATGCCCGTGCCGTTCATCTTCTAAGCGGACTTCGGTTTGTATCGGTGAGGACGGCCCTCGGAGTGGTGGAGGAGAGAACTGCGTGCCGCTGGTAGCGACTTGCGACGGTGTCCCATATCGCTCGTTCCCGCGACCGACAGGGATGCGCCCCGAACGGCTCGGGGACCGTCATGTTTCCACTCCGGCCAGGTCCTGCCCGGTCGGTAAGGCGAGGCGCGCAAGGCAGGTTGCTGAGGATGTTCGGCCTGTGTGGACATCGAAGGATGGCTTCGACCTGCCTGGCGACACCTACCAGCGATTACTCCAGTGCGTGCGTGATGTCGGCTGGGTCGTAGTAGTGGCGGAACCGAGCGATCTGTCCGTCGCGGATGGTGAAAAGCATGACCCACCGGTGCTCGTAGGGGAGTCGCGTCGCGCGGGCAGTGTTCCGGTTAAGGCCCTCGACCACCACCCGGTCGTCGGCTGCCGTGAACGTTACATCCTCCATTGGATGCCAGTCGGAGGTGGCTGCAAACTGGCGGAAGTAGTCGGCCACCTGCTCACGGCCTTGCCGGCGGCCGGCCCAGGGCAGGGAATCAGCATGGTCGCTTACGGGCCCCTGCCAGTCGACATCGTCGGTCAGCGCAGCAAGGACGGTCTTGACGTCGCCACAGCTGAACGCATCGAATAGCTCCTTGATCATCTTTACGTTGGTCTCGACCGACACTGTCCTCCCTCGCTCCCCGTCACCCTCCGGTAGATCTTCGCGCCGATTGGGCGGCCGAGACAGCGATCACCTCGGAACTGCTCTTTGTTTCGCGGCCGCGGGCGACGCGACGGAGAACTGTCTCCTGGGCGCGGGGATCCTGGCAGGAGTACTGGTGTTCTCGATCCTCTGGTTTCCCGTATGGCGGCACTTCGCTCCCAGGAATCCGCGCCGGTGGACGATGGGTCGACCCGAGAATTTGTATGGGGACGACCCGCGGCATTGGTGACCGACGGTCGCGCCCCTGGGCTCCTGCGCCCATCGCCGGCTCTTGAGCGCCGTCGGCGGCTCCGACCCTCGTTTCGGCGGCGCCCGTAACGACGAGCCTCAGGGATGACGGCCTGCCACCAGACGACGGGACCGGGACAGACGTGACCCCTCGGTCGGCAGGAGTTCGAGAGCGTACGCTGGGCCGCTCCGGGTGTAAGACGGTGGAGACGGGAAGGACGTGCCGGGTGCAAGAAGAGTGGAGCCGCAAGGGCGCAACGCTCAGCGACAAGACAGCGCGCAAGGAGTTCGGGCTGACCCAAGACGAGATCGTCGCGGCGATCGACGCTGGACAGCTTCAGTACCGAGTCGGCGTCATTCACGGCAATCCCTGGTTGAGGCTCCTGCGACGGGAGGTTGAGGAGCTGGTGGAAGGCACCTACAACGATCGGGACCATCGGCGGTGGCGCGCGGAGGCGGAGTTGGTACGGGTCGATCGCGACTTGAAGAAGCTCCGAGCGGAGGTAGCGGCGCTGGAGGAGCAGCGCGCCAAGCTCATCTCCGATCTCGAAGCATGACTTGGCGGGCGCGGTCATCCGGGCTCAGTTCGCGGCGGGCGCGGGTGAGGCCGGGCGTTCTCGGCGCTCCGGCTTTGGGTTCGCGGGCGCCCGAGGTTGAGGTTTCAACGACAGACCGATGTGTAGACAATGTGCTACGATGATGACATGTCCGAGAACGTGTCCGTGCGTCTGGAGGACAGCCTGGCCCAGCGTCTGCGCCTGCGGGCGCGAGCGGCAGGAGAGACCCTCTCGGATCGACTGCGCCGCTACGCTGACGAAGGAGTGCGCCGGGACGAGCATCCGCTGATCACTTTCCGTGACGGTCCTACCGGGCGTCGAGCCGGGCTGGTTGGCGGGGCGGACGTGTGGGAAGTGGTGATGTGGGTCGAGGAACTGTCGGGTGAGCGGGACCCCGTAGCCGTGCTGGTTGAGGAGTCGACGCTCACCCGGCCCCAGATCGACGCGGCCCTTCGCTACCGGGCCGCCTACCCAGACGAGATCGGTGCCCGGATCGACTTGCACCGCCAAGAGACGGCAGCGGCCTCGAGCGCTTGAGGTTCCTTCTCGATGAGATGTACCCGCCGACCCTGGCCCGGGTACTGCGCTCTTCGGGCATCGAGGCATCCACGGTTGCCGAGCAGGGAATGGCCGGAAGGTCTGACGCTGAAGTACTGGCCGCTGCTGCGGCGGATCGTTACGTGCTGCTTACCGAGAACGTGTCCGACTTCGCTCGGATCGCCACCGAGCGCATCACGGCGGGCGGACATCACCCCGGCGTGCTGATCGCTCTTTCCTCGCGCTTCTCTCGTCGTCCCAGCGGCATTCCCAAGATCGCCGCAGCTATCAGCGCCCTGGCGAACCAGGACCTCGCGGACCGCCTCGTATACCTCGAGCGGCCATCCGAATGAGGCGAGGATGCCCACATGCGTCCCGCAACATGTGTCCCACTATCACCATCGACGTAACGCCCGCATATCGCCCGGTGGTGGTCACCAACCTTGATCAGGCAGGATCTCGTTGTGCAGCGCCCGCTATTCCTTGTCGTGTCGGGACCACCGGCGAGTGGTAAGTCGACGCTGGCTTCTTCTCTGGCCGAGATCCTCCAGATGCCCCTCATCGCGAAAGACACGATCAAGGACGCACTGTTCACGACGTTGCCGGTGGCCGACGTCGAGGCCTCGCGGCAACTCGGTCGGGCGTTTGTTGCGGCAATGCTGGCTATCGCAGCAGCGTCGCCGGTTGGCGCGGTACTTGAGAGCAACTTCTACAGATCGATGGCCACGGACAGTCTGCGACAGCTCCCGGGCGTGCTGATCGAAGTCTTTTGTCGATGCGATCGGATGGTGTCACATGACCGGTATCGAGCTCGGGCGGGTACCGGTCATGCCGGCCACTTCGATACGGTCCGGGCCGCCGAAGAGCTATGGAACGACGAAGTTGCCGAACCGGTGGCGGGTGGGTGGCCGGTGCTCGAAGTGGACACCAACCAGGCCGTCGACCTTCCTGCGCTCGTGGCACTCATCAAACAAATGGTCGGGAATAGCGTCCCCTAACACGCGCCCCAAAACCTCGGCGTTGGATAGGCGCCAAGGTCGCCCGGTACGCCGGGTCGGCAGCGCGTTACAGACTGCGACGGCGACGCGACCCTCTGTCGATCAGCTACCTGGAGCGGCCTCGGCCAGGCCGAAGAAGACGATCAACGCTCGGTTCATCTGTACAGCATTATTGTCGCCGAGCCTCCCGAGGTGATCTCGAAGGTTGCCCCGCGGCATCGTGGTCACCTTGTCGACCATCAAAAAGCTGAGCTGCTCAAGGCCATTAGATTCGGCTGGCTCGACGGGTAGGCGGAATAAGGGGGCCTCGATCGGATTGGTGGTCAGTGGGCAGACCGTTACCGAGACGCTCGCGTCGAAGCGGTCGTCTTGGACAATCACGACCGGCCGGGGCTTTGCGCTGTAGACACCGCGAGCCGCCGCGGTGTAGATGTCGCCTCGCCTCACCCCGGATGGGGCTGATCGTCCTGCGCCCAGTCCCAGGAGATCGCATCGACGAACGCCTGATCGTCTGCCTCTTCCTCGCTTGCCGCCACGGCCGCGGACTGGCGATGGGCCTCGGCTATGAACTCGGGGGCGCGGACGTCAGGTACCCAGATCTGGATGGGGCGAAGGCCCTGACGGCGCAACCGCTCCCGGTGCTGTCGTACGCGTTCACGGGTGGTAGCCACAACACCATGTTACATGTAACGAGCCATCCTGTCGACCAACCTCGGTCCCGCCAGCCCGTGCGCCTACGAGGTATCCCAGAAGATCTGCCCCATATCAACGGCAGGGAGGTGCCCCCACCGCCGGATGGGTGGGGCACCATTCGGGCGGTTCAAGCCCCAGGTGCTTGCAGTCGCGAGCGCTGCACCGCGCTCAAATCCGAAGAGTCCTGAACGTGGCGAGGGAAGTAATAGGGCTCTTCGGAAATTAGCGGGGTGTGGCGGTTGGGAGTAGGTCCCAGTTGGGTTTGCCGGCGTAGAGTAGGACTCTGATTCGGTAGTGGGCGAAGGAGCGGAATCCGAAGCCGATGCGTTTGATTCTCTTGATGAGGTTGTTGACCGCTTCGGTGGGGCCGTTGGAGACGGAAGCTCTGTGCCAGTTGGTGATTTCGCTGAACCAGCGGGCCAGGGTGCGTCCCAGTGAGCGGACCTCGATGGGGTGGTCTTGGTCTTGGAGGTCGCCGGCTAGTTCGCACACGAAGGTCTCGGCGGTGGCTACGTCGGTGATGTCGTAGATCGACCGGACTACTTGGTTGGCGTGCCAGGCGGTGCGGACCTCGCCTTTGGGGTCGCCCGCTGCGAGCAGGCCGGCCAGCTTAGAGTCGCCTTTGTCGTCGAGGCGTTCATGCGCTTAGCTCAACAGTCTTCGCACCCGCTACAGCGGGTCGCTCTTGGGTTCCCGGTGGCCGAGGGTGTCATTCTGGGTTCGCCGGCGGCACTCGTCGAGCTTGCCGTTCGCGACCTTGACCACATGGAAAGGCTCCGCTACCTGGGCTGTGTCGCCGAGCGCGTCGTCGTAAGCCTTGCGGTACGGGCCTGACAGGTCTAGGCATCCCCATGCGATCCTCTCCCGCCACAGCAACCGACGGCTCCGGGTCCACGCGGTGGGCGCTGCAGCGGTACGTCCTTCGACCACGTCCACCAGCTGCGCTGTCCGGCCCGGGCTGACATCTACGATCGAGGTCACGAACTCCTGGTGGTGCCATTGGCCGCGCCGGACGAAGCTCGTCTCGTCTAGCCCTAACACTGTGGTCACGCCGATCCGGGCGGGATCATCCACCAAGGCGGTCCCGTAGGAGATCACCGTGTCACCCACTGTGTGCCAGTCACATCCGGACTCCCGTGCCACCTCAGCCACGCTACGCCCCTCACGGCCGACCTGCAGCGTCGCTCAGCGTCCGGCCCGGTCGCCCATCACCTGGCGGGGATGTCCGATCCGAGGATCCTCCCACGTCCATGAGCCCATCACACAGTCGGAGTCAGGGCAGCACAAGCGGACCTTGTGCCATACCAGCCGGGCCGGACGGCCGAAACAGGGCAGATCAGTGAAAACCACCTGCTCGCGGTCCTTCACCCGGGAACGGCCACCGCAGCGGTGACACCACGGACGATCACCAGCCTGGCCGACATGCACCATCACCGGCTCGCCGGGGATGTCATCGACCGCTAACACCCTCACCTCGGACAACCCCACACCCAGCTCGCACATACGACTAGGGTCAATCTCCAACAGGGACTCTCCAGGATCGACGGAATAGAACACCCCGATTCTGGAAGTCCCTGCCCCGCGACTGGTGGATACCCCTCAGCCCACCATCACACCCCGCTCAATTCCGAAGCGCCGAAATAGCTAGCCCCACCGGGCGGCGACGGGAAGTTGTAGCCGGTGTCGGCCTGCCAGCTGCCGTTGTTCGGGACCCACGGCCCTGCGTTGACGTCAGCCCACTGGCTGCCGTTCCACTGCCACAGGTCTTGGCGGTCCCAGAACTGCATCTCGCCGAACCCGTTGCCACACGCCTGGTAGATGCTCGAGGTCTGCTCCAACGCAGTCCATGAGTCCATGTGAGGGCTGCCAGAGACGTCGTCTTCGTATATATGTTGCTGCAGGCAAAACCCATTGACGTTCGACCCGCCAGACCACGACGGTATCTCCGGGCTCGGCGTAGGCGAGGAGCTTCGCCATCCCTGGGCGGTCGACACCGGCCCTGGTCCCGGAGGTGACACCGGCGAACACGTCGCGTTTCTGCACCGATGTGGGACGTCACGGGCCATCCCGCTCAAAGACCCCAAGCCGAGGTCGCCGTCGAGTTGGGCGCCTCATGGTCCGTAGCCAGGGACGTACTGCCAGCTGTTGGTCACTACGACCCAGCTACCATTTTGAAGCAGCATCATGTCGACGAAAGCTTCCTTGTTTGATGGTGTCACTGTGGTCCACGGCCCCAGGGTGTGCATGGGTCCGGTGAGGCTGCGTAGCCGCATTTTTGCCCACACGGTGACCGTAGCGTGAACAGTGGCGGCCGTGGCGGTAACGGTGAGCGAGGTGAACTGGATGTTGGATATTCCAGAGCCGACTAGGGCGGCGTTTGGACCTGGAGACACCGATGAAGCTACCGAGGTTCGAAGGAGCCGCTCTTCGGTTGTTGCAGCTTGTCCCGAGAAGTGCTCGAAAATCAGTTGACTACCCGCCGCCATGAGGCTTGCGGTCGAGGTCGAGATTTCAGCGGTCGACATCGCCCGCCCTCGCTGTGCCAGGGCGGGCGATGCTGGTTCCTCGATTGAGCGGAGGGCGACCATGGGCGAGGTAAACGCTTCTTTGACCGCCGTGGTGGCGTCAGCCCCACTAGATGGAGGTGGCGTCGCTGAGGGCGCCGAGCCAAAGCCAAGTGGGGCGGTGGATACGGCGGCTCCAGTTCCGACCTGAACAGTCCGTCTGCCAGGCGAATGATTGCTGGCGGCAACCGCTTGTAAGAGAAGTCCGGCTGCGAACACTCCGCAAGCGGCACGGACTTTGTTGATACCCCGAATCGTCATGGTTCGTCCTTAGTTGGAAGGCCAAATGTGCATGAAATAAACAATCTCAGTATTGGGATTGGCACCATAAGGCAAGAGACTCCACTGCGCGTGGTACTGGAAAGGGGAGTGCTGATCCTCAACATTACCGTAAAAACCTGTAGATGGGTCTGTGTAGATACCAACTTGCATATCAACATGTTGAATGGTCCCACTGCCATCCCAATTGTAGAACAGTAAGTCCCCGGTAACTACATTGTTGGGTGTATAGCTCGCGGATAGTGCGGACATGCCCTGTGCCTGCCCTTCATAAGTGCCACCAGGATTCTTCCATATCTGAAAAGAGTAGAGGTCTCCAGCTACCGACCATGACGTTGTCCATCCAACCGGGTTAGTGAACCGGTTAATTTGGTAGCCTTGCTACTATTGTGTAGTAGTGAACGTATAGCTACCATTTCCGTAGCCAGGGCTATCCGTCCATGGGTAGCCGCCACCAGCGTAGAGAGCCCAGGATACGAAGATAGTACAATCATCGCCATTGAAATTGCCGTCGCCGAAATGAATAAGTTCATTGGCAGTAGTATTCCAGTTGTTGTCTGCCCAGTTTGCCGTCCCACTTCCATTATACGCAAAGGCAGGAGAGGCCCAGCCTACCATTCCAATAACTACAGAAAGTAGGCCGACTAAGTAGCGATGCCGATATAGAATATGGACTATTGACGGTAACAATGGCCACATAGCACCAACCATCACTAAAAGTCCAACTACTATCTCTATAGTTGTATTGACGAGCTTTAGTTGCACGAAACTTGTGGCCAATTTCATGGTGAACGCACCTCTCGTTGCGATCTTACTTCTCGGCTTCTCGGCTTCATGTCACAGCACGTTGCTATTCACCTAGTCAGGGCGACGCCTTCCGGCAACCACAGGGGGGCTGACGGACCTACCGGCCTGCCCGCCACTAGTTCTCTCTGTCCTCTGAGAACACGGAATGGAAATACACAGGCTTTTGGGCTGTCGGGATCTGTCTCCCGGTTAGCCCCACGGCCACCACCACATGGCGGACCTCCTTTTCTCACGGGTGTTCTGTTGTAACCATTCACGTCCCGGGGTGCCCGGAGAGGGCTTTGTAGGGGCTTCCAGGGTCAAAAAGTGGCCTATGGCCTGCGGATTCGCGAAATGATAGGAATGTTGCTTCATTGGTGAGGTGCCGGGAGAGCAGCGCCACCGCATCGCCGAGCTGGAGGCGGAGAACGCCGACCAGCGTCAGCAGATCGAGGGACAGCGCAACAAGATCGACGAGCTGGTTGGAGAGGTCGATCGCTTGCGCGGGCAGGTAGCGGAGCTACAGGCGAAGCTCAACACGTCCTCTCAGAACTCCTCTGCGCCCCCGTCCTCGGACTCGCCGGGCAAGAAGGCGGAAGTCCGCAAGTCGCGCTCGGAGCGCCGCAGAGAGGAGCGGGCGAAGCTCAAGGCCGAGGCGCGCCGAAGAGGCAAGCAGCCCGGCGCAGTGGGCAAGAACCTCCCCATGCAAGACGATCCCGACAACATCGTGCCGCACGAGCCACCTTGCTGCTCGAACTGTGGCAAGGACCTCTCCGGCGCAGAGCAAGCGGGTGACCCCGAGCGCCGCCAGGTCCTCGATATACCGGACCCGAGGCTCATCTGCACAGAGCACCAGGGCATCCGGCGGCGCTGCAGCTGCGGGACGGTGACCACCGGTGATTTCCCACCCGAAGCGAAGGCCCCGGTGAGCTATGGCCCGAACGTGCGAGCGAATACGCTTTACCTGCTACACGGCCAGCACCTCTCGATGGAGCGCACCGCAGAGGCGATGTCCGCAATGCTCGGCGTGCCGGTCTCCACCGGCTTCGTCGCCAGCCTCGTAAAAGAGGCAGCCGGCGGGCTCGAGGGCTTCATGGAGGAGCTGCGGCGGCTTCTACGTGGGACCGAGGTCATCCACGTCGATGAGACCCCCGACCAGGTGCGGACCGACACCTGGTACTTCCACGTCGTGGCGAGCGAGCTCTATACCTACCTGTTCGCGAGCTCCACTAGGGCCAAGACAGCACCAGACGCCGCCGGCGTCCTCCTCGACTTCCGAGGGACGATGGTCCACGACCGCCTTCGGATGTACTGGAACTACGACAAGGCGACCCATGCAATCTGCAATGCGCACATTCTGCGCGACCTCGACGGTGTCGCGGCGGTCGCCTCCCAGGAGCCGTGGGCAAAAGGGATGAAGGCGCTGCTGTTGGAGATGAACGACGCCGCGCACGATGCGCGTGCAGCGGGGCGCTCGCGCCTTGGACGCCGCAAGCTCGAGGGCTTCCTCGAGCGCTACGACTCCTTCGTCGATGAAGGGCTGGCCGCGAACCCCGAGCCTCCTGCAGGCTTAAAGCGGGACTACCTCGCGCGCAAGTCCTACAACCTCGTCTGCGCGCTTCGTGACCTGAAGACCGAGGCCACTCGCTTCGCGAAGGACCTGCGGGTGCCATTCACCAACAACGATGCGGAAGTGCGACACGATGTCGCACGTTGCGAGTGGACTCGCAGAAAGGAGGGCCGACCTATGTTGTCGGTAGCGTAGTCCCGGGCCAGTGCTCATGGCCTGTCCCCACCCGGGCGTGCGTCGCTGGTGACGG
>Ga0209012_1003682_pt1 | contig 11212 bp, 8 predicted proteins | sample RS3BMetagenome_FD_184735 | JGI IMG/M metagenome (GOLD analysis project Ga0209012, IMG submission 184735) | Ferric oxide microbial mat and aquatic microbial communities from Rainbow Spring, Yellowstone National Park, USA - RS3B (SPAdes) (version 3) ...
CCATCGCCGCGCTGCTGGGGCGGTGGTTCTGGTGGCCGCAGCACGTGCGCCCCCGCCCCGCGAGTTCGTTGCTTCGGCCCACCGGGCCCCGTCCGTTGGTACGCGCCCTGTTGCTGAGATAGCGGGCAGTCAGTGGCGGATCTGCAGTTCAGGACAACATCGGCAACCGTGGGGAGCTCACGTGGCACAGGGCGCTAGCGAATGCAGTGGCCGCCGCTGCGGGATGCGCGGCTTGGGCGACTGCACCGTCTGGACCTTCTGCGCCATCAGCCCAGTGCAGGCCTCATGAGCGCCGAACGCCAACGGCCGCCCTTGATTGCGCGGGTGATCCGCAGGCTTTCACCGTTGATCATCCTGGCGTGGGTTGCTTTGACGCTGGTCGTGACATTTGCGGTTCCTCCTTTGGAGCGGGTCGGCGAACAGCATTCCGTGCCGCTGGCTCCCCAAGACGCCCCGTCGGTCCGCGCCATGACCAGCATGGGCAAAGCCTTCCAGGAATCCGATTCGGACGGTTTCGCGATGATCGTGCTGGAGGGGCAGCAACCGCTCGGGGACGACGCGCGCGCATATTACCGAAAATTGGTGCGTGAGCTGAGAAACGACAAGCAACATGTCGAATACGTGCAGGATTTGTGGGGCGATCGCCTCACGGCCGCGGGCGTGCAAAGCCCCGACGGCAAGGCCGCGTATGTGCAGCTGAATCTGGCCGGCAACCAGGGCACCACCTTGGCGCAGGAATCCGTGACGGCGGTCCGGCGGATCATCAAAGCCACGCCGCCCCCTCCCGGCGTCCAGGTCCATCTCACCGGCCCCGCAGCGCTCATCCCGGACATGGTGCGCAGTGGCAACGACTCCCTGCTGAAGATGACCCTGATAGCCGCCGTCATCATTTTTGTGGTCCTGCTGCTGGTCTACCGTTCGGTCACCACCGTGATTCTGCTGTTGATCGGGGTCGGGGTCGAAGTAGGTTCGGCACGCGGAATCATCGCGTTTCTCGCCGACCACGACGTCGTCGTGCTGTCGACGTTTTCCATTAATCTGCTGGTGGCACTCTCAATGGCGGCCGGCACCGACTACGGGATATTTTTCTTCGGCCGTTATCAAGAGGCCCGCCAGGCCGGCGAGGACCCCGAAACGGCCTACTACACCACCTACCGCGGGGTAGCTCCCGTCGTGTTGGGATCCGGTTTGACGATAGCCGGCGCAATGCTGTGCCTGAGCTTCACCCGGATGCCCATCTTCCAGACCATAGGCGTGCCGTGCGCTGTGGGCATGCTCGTCGCGGTCGGGGTCGCGCTCACGCTGGTTCCGGCAGTTCTGACCGCCGGAAGTCGCTTCGGGCTGTGCGACCCGAAGCGCAGGATCGCGCAACGCCGATGGCGAGGGGTTGGTACGGCGATTGTTCGCTGGCCGGCGCCCATTCTCGCCGCAACATTGGCGGTCGCACTGATCGGCCTGGTGACGCTTCCCGGCTACAAAACGAGCTACGACGACCGGTCCTATCTACCCAAAGACCTCCCGGCTAATTTGGGGTACGCGGCCGCGGATCGCCATTTCTCACAATCGCGAATGCTGCCCGATATCCTGATGATCAAAGCGGATCACGACATGCGCAATCCGGCGGATTTCCTCGTACTGCACAAACTCGCCAAGGCGATTTTCCGGGTTCCCGGGATTTCGCGCGTGCAAGGCATAACCCGTCCCGAGGGAACGCCGATCGAACACACGTCGATACCTTTCCTGATCAGCATGCAAAACGCGGCCATGCAACAGAACATGGATTTCATGAAAGTCGTCACGAAGGACATGCTCAAGCAGGCCGACGCGCTTGCCAGGCAAATCGCTATATTGAAGCACCTGTACGAACTAGAGAAGCAGCTCACAGCGGTTTCTCATCATACGATCGGCCTGGCAATAGAGATGGAAGCCATCGTGGATGAGCTGGAAGACCACGTTGCGGATTTCGACGATTTTTTCCGACCAATTCGGAGCTACTTCTACTGGGAAAAGCACTGCTACGATATTCCAATATGCTGGGCGTTGAGATCAATATTTGAGCTATTCGACGGTGTCGACGCGATCCGCGATACGACGCACATCATCGTGCAAGACTCGGTGAAGCTGGACGAGTTGGCGGCGCAGCTGGTCTTATTGACCCCCAAGCTCATCGCGATCGCCGAGACCACGCGCACCATCCTGCTGACGAACCACAGCACCATGGCCGGGATCTTCGGTCAGATGGACAATGCGAGCCAAAACGCCACTGCCATGGGGCAGGCGTTCGACGCCGCCAAAAATGACGATTCTTTCTACCTGCCCCCTGATGTCTTCCAGAATTCCGACTTCCGGCGCGCGATGGCTTCTTTCGTGTCCCCGGACGGGAAATCAGCCCGGTTCATCATTTCGCACAGAGGCGATCCCGGAACCGCCGAGGGCATAGGGCGGATCGATCCGATCAGGAAGGCGGCCGAAGAAGCGCTGAAGACCACTCCGCTGGAGAGCGCCAAGATCTCTATCGCCGGAGCGGCGTCGACCTACAAAGACTTCCGCGACGGCTCGAAATACGATCTGTGGATCGCGCTCGTCGGTGCGCTGTGCCTTATTTTCGTCATCATGCTCGCCCTGACGCGCAGTTTTATCGCCGCGCTGGTCATCGTGGGCACGGTGGTGCTTTCATTGGGCGCATCGTTTGGGCTGTCGGTCCTGATTTGGCAGTATATTCTGGGCATCAAATTGCACTGGATGGTGCTGCCGATGTCCGTGATTGTCCTTTTGGCAGTGGGATCCGACTACAACTTGCTTCTGGTAGCCCGGATGAAAGAGGAAATAGCCGCCGGCATTAACACCGGTATCATGCGCGCGATGGGCGGCACCGGGAAGGTCGTCACAAACGCGGGCCTGGTGTTCGCCTTCACCATGGCTTCGATGGTGTTCAGCGACCTGCGGATCATCGGCCAGCTCGGTACCACCATCGGCTTGGGCCTGCTGTTCGACACCTTGGTCGTGCGCTCGTTCATGACACCGTCCATCGCCGCGCTGCTGGGGCGATGGTTCTGGTGGCCGCAGACCGTTCGGCCGCGCCCTGCCAGTTACATGCTGCGGTCCGAAGGGCCGCGACCGGTGGTCCGGTCCTTGCTGCTGGAGGCAGCCCACCCCGACGACGACACGGCTACGGTCGAACTCCCGAGGCTGTCGGTCTGATCCCGCGCTTTCCGGCCGGTTGGCCTTGAGCCCCGTCTAACGTGAAGGTGCCTGCCGCCAGCGGGTCAGAGTCTCAGCCGACTTCCCGCAGCGACGAAGGTGCCGCCGGTGGCAATTCGACCACCGTGGTCAACTCGGCGAACAGATCGATTGCCGCTGCAATCGTGCTGTCGATGAAGCAAGCGAAATCCTCGAGAGAGATATCGTCGCGGATCCACTGGGACCTCGTGGCCGAGATACCGATGCGCTGAGGAGCGGAGGATCCGTGCACGATCGCAGTGACTCCGCGGTTCCGCCGGTTCCACGTGTCCGCAAGTTGCGTCAGCCAGCGGCGGTCGGCGACGGAGAAGAACCGACCGGGAGTGACGCTGACCTTCAACACGTCGCCGAACGACGGGCAGGCCGCAAGGTGCACACGGAGCCGCCTGGGGTGGGCATTGACGACACAGAAGTACTCGCCGTCGTGGTCGCCTCGAAGGAACGGCAGCCCGGAGTCGGACAGATAGCGTTCGATCAGGTTGGTGCAGAACGACTGTGTCATAGCACCGAGTGTGAGGCCTACGACTTTGTGGACCCTTTGAGCCGACTCAGCAGGGACCCAAGAATATAGTAAGTTTTCCCTGAGAACGCGACCGCGTTGCCGCTGAGCCTCGCTCAGAGCACGAGCCGCGCGACCTCGACCATCGCGGACGTGATCTGCGCGATCTCGGCGGGCGGGCAGACGTACGGCGGCATCGCGTAGACCAGGTTGCGGAACGGGCGCAGCCAGACGCCGCGGTCCAGCGCCGCCGGGATGGCGACGGCCAGGTCTACCGGCCGGTCACACTCGATGACGCCGACAGCCCCGCACACCCGCACGTCGGCCACGCCGGGAAGCGCCCGGGCCGGTCGGAGCCCGTCGGCCAGGCCAGCGGAGATCTCGGCGACCCGAGACCGCCAGTCCTGCCCGAGCAGCACCTCGATACTGGCCACCGACACCGCGCAGGCCACAGCGGCGCAGTCGACGCCCTTCTCGACCGCGGCCGAGCGGCAGAACGCGCTCAACCGCTTCAACTCGGCCGTAGCCACCTGGACGCGCGTCATCGGCGCGAAGATGACCAATGACTTTTCCCTTCACTACGACGACTTCTACAACAACATCCCGCCGTTTCCGCAGAACGCCTCCACGACAAATCCGCAGCTCAACCTGACCAACGAACTGCTCTTCCCAGACCTCGCAGACGGCGCCAACTTCAATCTTCCGCAGGCAACCCACATGGAGCGCTACCAGCTTCGCGACGCCTTCACCACCGCGATCGGCAAGCATACCCTCCACGCCGGCGCGGAGTTCCAGCACTATCGCGTCAGCGGACTCATCAACGTCTTCGGCTCCGGCTCCGTCATCCTGGCCTCCGACTTCGGCTTCCAGGATCTCAATGGCGATGGCGTAGTCAACGACCTCGATATCCCCGTCGCCGTTGGTATCCACAGCACCGCGCCCATCATTCCTGTGCCCATCCCGAAGATCACCAACAACTACACCGGCCTCTATGTGCAGGACGACTGGCGCGCCTCGCTGAGACTCACCTTGAACCTTGGCCTGCGCTGGGAGTACGACTCCAACGCCACCGGCCAGAGCGCCGCGCATCAACCCTGTCCTTCCCTCACGTCAACGCCTACTGAACCCTGCACCTGGATGGCGAACGTCCTTCCGTTGCAAAAGAATCCCGACACCAAAGACTTCGGTCCGCGCGCCGGCTTTATTTACGATCCCTTCGGCCTCGGCAAGACCGTCATTCGCGGCGGCTACGGCATCTACTACGACCGCGTCATCCTCGAGGCCGGCTCCAAGGAGCTTGTACAAAACGATCGCGCCTTGACCGTCACGCAATATAGCGGCTCCAACTGCATAATCCCCGGCGTCCCAGCGCCCCCGGCGCTTGGCAACTGCTTCGCACCCGGCGCGCAGTTCGTAGCCGGAACCCCAACCCTCACCTCCGCCTTCAGCGGGCCGCATCAGACCGGCGGCGTCGGCATCGTCGCCCTGGGCTCCGATTCGCACCATCCCCTCTTCCAGCAGTTCTCTCTCGGCGGCCAGCAGCAGGTCCACACCGACTGGCTGATCAGCGCGGACGGACTGCACGTCTTCGGTGAGCGCGAGCTCATCGGCAGCTTCCTGCGCAGCACGACCTCCACCTCGCCCTACATCCACTGTCCGGGCGGCAATCAGCTCTGCCTGATCACCGATCCGCTCTCCGGCATCACCGACAGCGTCACCATCCTCGATTCCTCCGCGAAGAGCTGGTACGACGGTCTGCTGCTCAGTGTGAGCCGCCGCACCGGCCACATCCGCCGTCTCACGTACGACTTCAACCTCAGCTACACGCTCTCGAAGACGCTCGACTACTCCGACGACGATCAACTGGAAAACGGCAACAAGGACGAGCAGGTCAACCTTGTCGAAGGAACCGCCGGACTGCGCAAGGAGAAAGGCTACGCCCTGACCGACGAGCTTCACCGCATCACTCTCTACGGCGAAGCGAAGCTGCCCTACGGCTTCAGCTTCGCGCCGCTCTACACCTTCGGCTCCGGCGTTCCTGCCGATACGTTCCTCCCCGGGACCGCCAATGCTGCGGGCGCCACCGGTTCGCGCCTGCCCCTGCTCTCGCGAAACTCGCTAGGCCGCGGGATCAAGAACAGTGATCAACTCAATGCCGCGATCGACCGCTGGAATGCGCTGCCTGCCTGCCCCGGAACCTACCCGTGCAACGCAGGTGGTCCCATCGCCCACGTTCCAGCCGGCGTGAACTTCTTCAGTCCCTTTAGTTCGCTCGACCTGCGTCTTCGCAAGGACATCCGCCTCCACGACAATCTGACGCTCAGCCTCTTCGGCGAGGGATTCAACCTCTTCAACCAGGTGAACGTTCGCGGAACCAGCAACGCGAACTTCGCGGGACGCAACATCTCCATCGGGCCGCTAACGGCAAACGCTCCGGTGCAAACCAACTTCTATCAGGCCGACACCATCGCTGGTGGCTTCTTCGGCTCCGGCGGTCCACGCGCCTTTCAATTCGCTGTGCGATTAGAGTTCTAACCATGCCAACTCCCGAATACCGGATACCCGCAGAAAGAGAAGCCCGCATCGAGGCAGCGAACTTGCCCGTTATCGACGAGGCACACGCTCCTGCCGAGGTGGAACGGCTGTATGCCCACTTTCGAGAAACCTTCGGCCGTCCGCAGGTGCCGGGCATCCTGCAATGCTTCGCGACGCACCCGCCGCTGCTGCAGCACATGATGGGGCTTGCGGAGACCATGCTGTTCACCGCCGGCGCTCTTGGCCGAGAGAACAAGGAGATGCTCGCAACCTTCGTCTCCTCCCAGAACCGCTGCGACTACTGCGCCGACAGTCACGGCTTCTTTCTTCGCTCCAATGGCGGCTCGCCGGATCTGCTTGCCGCCGCCATAACCTGCGATGTTCACTCCAACTCGCTCAGCCCCGCACAGAGCGCACTTCTCCGCTTCGTCAGAAAAGTCACCGATGACTCCGCGGCCATCGCACCAGAGGATATTCAACTGCTGCGCGAGGCCGGCTGGACCGACCTGCAGATTGCCGAAGCCATCCACCTTACTGCTCTGTTCGCCTGCTTCAATCGTGTGGTGAACGCCTTCGGGCTGCCGTCGCAAAACCTCCTAGCCGCATTCGAAAGCACTACCACTTCGAACTCGCGAGTCCCACACCTCCATAGGGAGGACACCGCATGAGCAGCCGCACGATGGTTGCAATCGACGAGGAAAGCTCCATTCACTACGCCGGATGGCATGTAGCCGCGGCTGCATTCACAGGCGTGATGGTCAGCTTCGCTCCCATCGTGCCATACACGTTCAGCCTGTTTCTGAACCCGCTCCATGCCGCTTTTGGCTGGCAGCGCGAAGCCATTGGTGGCACCTTCGCTCTTGCCGCCATCACCGTTGCTGTTGTCTCGCCGGGCATTGGCGTCCTGCTCGACCGCTTCCCGCCGCGGCGAATCATCCTGCCCTCGATCGTTATCTTCGCGCTGGCGCTCGCATCGCTCAGTATGCTCGGGCCAAGCATCCGGCGCTTCTACCTCACCTACTTCATACTGGGACTGGTTGCCAACGGCACCGCCCAGTTCGCGTACACCCGAACGATTCTCACCTGGTTCACCCGACGGCGAGGCATTGCGCTCGCTCTGCTGCTCACCGGCAGCGGCGTAGGTTCTATTCTCATTCCGCCTGTGACGCAGTGGGTGATCGACCATCACGGCTGGCGCGATGCCTATCTGACGCTCGGCTGTATTGCGCTGCTGGGTCTGCCGCTTACCGCGCTCCTGGTGCGTAACCGGCCCGCACCGCAGCGAATCGACAACAGCGCGGTCACCGGCGCGACCGTGGGCTCCGCGCTGCGCAGTGCACCCTTCTGGATACTCGCCATCATCATCATGCTCTCGGCCTTCGGCGAAAACGGCCTGGTGACCAATCTTGCCGCAATGCTCACCGAGCACGGCATCACCGCACAGGCAGCCGCGCTGGCGTTATCTGTGCGCGGAGGATCTGGCATCCTTGGCCGCCTCTTCACCGGCTTCCTCATCGACAGGCTTCCAGCGCAACGAATTCAGACCTTCATCCTTCTGCTCTCGGCCATCGGCACACTCATTCTTGCCTTCTCCGGCACCTCGGCCGTCGCGCTCCTGGGCTCCGCTCTCCTCGGCATCGGGCTGGGAAGCGAAGCCGACGTCGCGCCGTATCTGCTGGCGCGCTACTTTGGACGCAAGCACTTCTCCGTGCTCTATGGCCTCACATGGACCGCCTACGCGATCGGAGGCGCCACCGGCCCGATGGTGGTCGGGCACTTCTACGATCGCACCGGCTCCTATCAGCCGCGGTATATCGTAGGCCTTGCCTGTACTACGTTCCTCGCCGTGGCCATCAGCCTGTTGCTGCGAAGCGACCGCACCCCCTACAACGCAGACATCGACACCCTCGCGCCTGCCGCGATCTCCCTGGAGGAATAACCATGCCGCACATCGCTCTACCCGAAAACATGCCCGGTATCACCGCCGGCTTCGCCTTTCGTCCCGAGACCGCCGCACCCATGCGGGAGCTCGCTCACATTCTCCTTCATACCTCCGGCAGCGAAGACTTCCCTTCGCGTGACCGCGAGCTCATCGCCGCCTTCGTCTCCTCGCGAAACACCTGCTACTTCTGCCAGACCAGCCATGGCGCCGCCGCCAGCCATCTCAATAGCGGAGACCCGACACTCACAGAAGCAGTCTGTCTCGACTATAAGACCGCCGCGATTCCGGACAAATTGAAGACGCTGCTCGCAATCGCCGAACAGGTTCAGATCGACGGGAAGAGAGTGACCGCGCAACTCGTCGACGATGCCCGGCAGCACGGCGCCACCGATCTCGAGATCCACGATACTGTCCTCATCGCCGCCGCCTTCTGCATGTACAACCGCTATGTCGACGGCCTCGCCACCTGGCAGCCGCGCGACAGCAAGATGTACGTCGAGATGGGAAAGCGCATGGCGGAAGAAGGGTACTATCAGCCGCAGAAAGCGACGCCTGCGAGATCGTCCTGAGGAATCTGGTGGCTCGACCTAGGACGAATACGAATCGCTGAGCCGGTCCACTTATTGCCGCCCGTTTCAAAGCTGCTAAGGCATAACCGGCAAGATGAGATGAGAAGGCTGCTGAGGCGAGCAGTAGATGCGTTGCGTCGCTTTCACGAAGTCGGATGGCTTCGCCTGGTAGATGCTCGTAACGAATCTCTGAGGATTGCGGTCGATGACGGGGAACCATGTGGACTGGATCTGGACCATGATGCGATGGCCTTTCAGGAAGACATGGTCGTGATCGCGCAAGGGGATATTCCATAGGATCGGCTGATCAGGAACGAGCGCGTGAGGATGCTCGTAGCTTTCGAGATAGCGGCCGCGGCGGACCTCCATGGCGATGGGAAGTTCATATCCGTTCATCGACTGCGCGTATTGGCCGGGCTGGGGGCCTTCTTCGGGATCCCAGGCGTTCTTCTGCGCGTCCTGCGGATAAACGTCGATGAGTTTCACGATGAAGTCACTATCGGTTCCGGAGGTCGAGGCGTAGAGCACGGCGGAGAGGGCGCCGCTGACGGTGATGTTGTGGTCGAGCGGAACGCTCTGGTAGGTGAGGACGTCGGGACGGTTGTCGACAAAACGCTGGTCGGCGGCCTCCCAGGCTCGCCAATCGCCTGCAGGGTAGGTCGGTGAGATTGGCCGTTGACGATAGGGCACGGGGTTGGCTGGATCGGAGGTGAACTGGCGGAAGGGTTGCGGAGTTAGGGTTGGGGCGGTGAAGCTCAGTGTGCCGTCCGCATTGAAGTAGAGATTGGTTGGCTGAGATTGCTTCGGCGGCCAGGCTGGGTAGGTATGCCAGGTGTTGGAGCCGGTCTGGAAGGTGCTGGCCTCCCAGGAGGGCTTGCTTCCGGTTCCGTGAAGGTAGAAGCGGAAGAAGGGTGCTTCGATATTTTTGCTGAACTCCTGCGAGGTGTTGTGGCCTCCGAAGGGGACGATGCCGATGCGATCGCCGTCGGCCCGGTGCCACTCGCCGTGATACCAGGGGCCGGCGACGATGAAGTTGGTGTGGTCGGGATCGTGCTCCCCGGCGTGGCGGAAGATCTGCCACGGTCCCCAGGGGTCTTCCTGGTCCCAGAAACCGGCTACGTTGAGATTAGGGACGGTGGAGGCGTGAAGCTGGTTAACCCAGGCCTCCTTCTTCCAGAACTCGTCGTAGTTGGGGTGAGCGACGGTGTCGTTCCAGAAAGGAATGACGCCGTGCAGGTAGTTTGCGTTGATGTTGGAGACGGGGCCGAGATCGAGATACCACTGGAAGGTGTCGTAGGTGCCGAATTGGAAATCGGTGTTCTTGTTCTTGTCGGCCTGTTCGAGCACGGAGTATTCGAAGGCGTAGCTCTCGCGCAAAGCGCCGTAGCGATGCATGTCGTCGTTCATCCACTGATCGACCGGCGAGGCCTGTTCGCTGATGGCTTTGAGTGCGGGATGGGGATGTAGCAGAGTCAGCGCGGCGGTCAGCCCGGAATAGGAGACGCCGATCATGCCAACATTGCCGCTGTTGTTGCTGACGTTCTTCACCAGCCAGTCGATGGTGTCGTAGGCGTCGGTAGTTTCGTTGGTTGCCTTAGGATCGTTGAGATCGACTGCGGAGCTGAGGTTGAAGACGCCCTCGGATTTGAAGCGTCCGCGCAGATTCTGGAAGACGAAGATGTAGCCGTCGTGCGCTAGCTCCTGCATGTAGAAGGGAACGGGCTCCGGAGATTTGTCTGGAACGCCGTAGGGAGTGCGCGTCAAGAGAATCGGCAGCGAGCCCTGTTGGCCGGCGGGGGTAAGGATGACGGTTTGGAGGTGGATGCCGTCGCGCATGGGGATCATGACTTCCTTGAGGTTGAAGGCCGGGCTGGCGGCGGGTTGCGCAGGGGCGGAGACCGTGAGGATCAGGTATAGAAGACAGAGGACCGATGAGCGCATGGGGCACCTTCCGTTATTGTTCAGTCGCGTTCGATGTGCACTTTCGCGGTTACTTCTTTGCCACCGGGGAGCGTTCCAGCTGCTCGAAGGTCAGATTGAGAATGGGATATTTTTGCCAGCCGCGAAAGTCGAAGTGCCACCACTCGAAGGGAAAGACGTCGAAGCCTTCGTATTGCATTGCGGATCGGAGGATCTCCCGGTGCGAGCGCTCGAGCGGTGTGCCGCCGGAATAGGAGGCATAGGAGCGCTCCGACATCTCGTCATATCCGCCGGTCATCTCGACGGGGCTGCCGGTCTTGAGATCGTAGAGGGTAAGATCGACGGCGCAGCCCCGGTTGTGGCGCGAGCCGTCCGCGGGGTTGGCTACGAACTTCTTCTTGTCCGCCGGGGTTGCGTCCCAAAAGATTTTCGTTACATACCAGGGCCGGTACGCGTCATAGATCAGCAATCCATAGCCCTGGGCGCGAAGTTTTCCGGAGGCGCGGG
>Ga0209012_1003687_pt1 | contig 11196 bp, 11 predicted proteins | sample RS3BMetagenome_FD_184735 | JGI IMG/M metagenome (GOLD analysis project Ga0209012, IMG submission 184735) | Ferric oxide microbial mat and aquatic microbial communities from Rainbow Spring, Yellowstone National Park, USA - RS3B (SPAdes) (version 3) ...
TATCTCATGTGAACATACATCCATCCTAATTGGATCGAAGTTCGGGTGTGTTGCAACTTTCTCCAGATTACTCTCATTGCCATTTGTCATGTTGTCCAGTACCCTTACCACGTGCCCCTCGAGGAGGAGGCGCTCGACAAGATGTGAGCCGACAAAGCCGTATCCCCCAGTAACGACTACCTTCAAAATGTCAGTTCCTCCATGGTTTTAAACCAACACATGGGCAACGTCATTGTATCTTTAACTGTCCTTCTTAAACCGAATGGGTAGTCTGCCGATAAGTCAATTCTTTGTCACTGTCTTGTTCGTTTCCTTGAGCGTAAGCATATACTATTTCTTCATGCTATTCTCTTAGCTTTTTTTCAAGGTAAGAGATTAAATCGGCCCCTCTCTAAGGCAACAGCAGTAAGGTCGCTCTTCTGTGCTTTCATCTGCGCCATTCTTGTGGGTAATTACCGCGAGGCAGCAGCCAGTTGGATCGGAACCAACTTTCCGCTCTCCACTTTAAGTGGCCTATTCTTCATTCGAACGGTCGCTAGAACCGTAGATAACCCCCCCATAGCTAACGCTTGTTGCTCTGCAGAGCAGGTACATAAGAAATCACGCATCTCTTCATTCATGGCTAGGGAAAATATAAGTCTTCAAAAATCAGAGATACTAAGAACCAATGAGCAAGATTTTAATGCATATACGCATAATGGTCAAACTATATTCAATTTTGACCTGTTCGTTGACCTTCGCTATGTCTTCTTTCGTAAGTAACCATTCACATCCCTTGCAATCCATCTTCAGTATGTCTACAGAAGAAATGCGATACTTTCGGAAAAGGTCGCTCAATGTGTAAGATTCGACTTCTTCGGTAACTTCTCCTTCGTTACTAAACCCACTGGCACCAGCGGATAAACCCACAGATGAGGGAAAGTACTTCAGGAGAAGCTTCCCTAACTGTGCGATAGCTGCCTTGATTGGAATGATTTTACCACTTAATGCAGGATTCAACTGTAGATTTCTAATCAGAGCTGAGAAGTTTGTTTGTATCGGCTCAACGGCATAAATTTTCTCTGCTCCTTTGCTTGCAAAGTAAAGTGCAGTGTCGCCAGCTTGGGCCCCTACATCTATCACCGTCTTTCCCCTAACTTCCATTTCGTGTATATTCAACAAGAAAGTCTCGGTAAAAGTCCACGGGTCTATATTTTCCAAGAAGAAATTTATCCCTTCATAGGTCGTCACAATCATCTTGTTCAGATCTAAAGCTATCCCTTTGCGAGGTGGTTTCTTGCTTTTATTAACGACAAATCCATGGTGTTCATGATAATATACTAATAATTCTAAGGTATTATTAAATGCAGCTTTATTAAAATAAGAATCCATTCCAAAGAGCAAGGGTTCTTCCAGGTATGGATAACCATATATTAGAAAGCCTCGTGAGTCGACAGTTATCTGGAAACCCAAATTTTCCAACTTCATAACGAGGAGAGCCACGGAAAGATACAAGGATAGTTCGCTGTGCGTGAATTCAATTCGCCTTCCCCCCAAGGTAATACTCGATTGACGACCAAAGAGAAGATTCAGAGCATTACGAATACCTAGTTCTCTGAGCAACCTACGACCGTCGCTAGATTTTAGAGCTCTGGCACCAAGCCGAATTTTACTTGTCACTAGAGAATCACCCCGAATGCCTCCCTGGGTGAATGTATATGCTTGAGGACCACATGCTTGAGGGCATAGCACACGGTTTGAAGTGTCATACGTTGTCTAGCAACCTTAGGTAGCAGATGCGCCTCATCTCGGCCACCTTGCTGGGTGCGAAATTCTCGGCGAATTTCCTGCTTGCCCTACTCAGTTCCTTGTAGTTATGCAAACAATCAGATATTCTGTCTACAATTTCTTCCTCACTACTGAAACCCAAAACACCGCTGTCCTTGTTGGCTACTAGTTCGCTTAGAGCACTGCAATTTCTTGTGACAGCCGGCATACCTGTAGCGAGTGCTTCGTAAACGGGCAAGCAAAAGCTTTCCCAGTAAGAAGCCGTGAGAAAAATGTTGCATGCCCAATATGCTTCTCTGAGACCTTCAAAACTTAGATTGCTCAATATTTTGACTCGGTCCCCCACCCCACATCTTTGAGCGAAGGAGGTGAGACGTTCTCTCAAGGGTCCATCTCCAACAATTGTTAGCCTAGCTCGGGGATATTTTTTGATTATTCTAGGCATCTCGTTAACAAGGACATGAGCTCCCTTACGTGGGTAGAGGCCCCCAACAAAGAGAATCGAAGGGTCTTTGATATCTATGTTTCGATTTCTTGGGTAAAAGAAATCTACGTCAATTGCATTAGGAATATGAAAAATGTTCTTTGGATTATAAAGTCGGCGTATCTCCTTCCACATGTATTCTGAGATGGCGATAAAACCTCCGATCGACCTCGCGACTAACCTTCTTTGGAACCCACATAGCACCCCGAAGAACGAATCGTTTATGGGCCTAGAACTGCTCGTCAATTCAATGCGGTCTATACCACCGTGTAAAGTGTAGAGAATTCGCGATGGCTCTCTAGTTTTATAAACAGGAAAATCCAACAATGGAAGAGATGAAAGGTTGACATCTATGATATCTGAATCGCGCACCGCTCCCTTCACGAGGACACATAGTGGAAACCCAATGGAATCGTGGAGTTCGATTAGTCGAGTTTTGATTCCTACTGAGGCAAGAATCTTTAGATCATTAAGAGATATATTCGAAGTCACCAGCGTTCGTGTGAATCCGGTTAATCGCCTCAAATAGTTGAAAATCGCATTATTACTTCCCGTACCCAATGTAAAACGTTGTTGAATCACTGATAAGGAGTAGTCAGTCACCTGCTGCATTTACTCCGTTTTTCTTGACTGGGTAGGCTGGACTTCGAACCCCGCAACGGACCATTTATCATTAGGATGGGTGGCGAGATCTACTGAACGAAAAGTCATTAAATGAATGAAAATAAAAGAATGCCAGCGAGACGGAGGTATTATTCAGACAAGAGTACCAGACGTGGTACTATGAGTTTGAGTCAATTATCAATGATTTGGACACCCTTGTTGAGCCAAATATTACGAGATATCGTGAAATATTTAGTGTGACTTCCTGAAGCTAAAGAGGAATCCTAGAGGGCAAATCGACAATAAAGGGAAAGCCCAACGAAATGCATAAGGAATGACCTCCCTGGAGTAGTTGTGTCTGCGAACAAATTCCAGTCTGAATCCAGAGAGCATGGCAACGTTGTTCAGTTCTTTGACGGAGACTCTATACCAATCACTAGTGACCCCTTTTGGAAATCTAAGATGCAAGTATGCATCAGATACTCGTTTTGGAAGATATTGTTGCAAAGGCAAGCCGCTGTGGAGTTCTATGGGAAAATACATATTGGGTATTTGTCCGACAAGTCTCCCATTTTTCTTCAAGACGCGGAAAACCTCCTTGACGCTTGGTAGCCTCTGCTCAGGTTTGAAGTGTTCGAACACGCTTGCCAAGATGACTACGTCAAAGACTTGATCCTTAAATGGAAGGCAATGGCCTAATCCTTTTACCAATTCTAGGCCCTCGCCGGATCTGGCAGCGGTCGGGTCAAGGCCAAAGACTTCCACGCAGGTCTGTTCGGCAATTCTCCTGCCTATACTTCCGTCTCCACACCCCAAGTCTAGTGCTCTTCCACCGTATGGAAACAGATCTCGGATTATTTTTGAAAATTCTGAAGACAGGATCTCAATTCTCAGGCCGCTCAACCCACACTTCCCCTTTAACACCCCGAAGGAGAGTGGTCATTGACTAAGGGCAATAATCATGCCGTTGTGATTGTCTTGTGCCGTAGCATAAATAGTGTCTAAATTATCAGGATATCCTTGCGCGTTGCTAGGTGGCCAAATGTATGCATCAATTACTGTCTGTCCTTGAATATTGGTGGACTTACCGAGCAACTGCCAGGGAGTATGCGAAATATAGGAATATACGTTAAAGAGTCTTGGTTGGTACGTGAACACGGTTCCTGCTGGCATGCGATGATTCAGAAAAGCGCTTCCTGACAATTCTATAGGACCTGTACCGATATTATCCTGATATGTTATTCTGATGGAAAAGTAAGGAGCCCAAAGGGCAATGATGATCAAAGTAACAGTTAACGCCATCAGCTTGTCCCGTTTTGGTTTGTATTTTAGAGCTCTGTCAACCTGTGATATTTTCTTCCTATGGACCAGCTGAGACAAAACAACGGCGAAACTGTTTCCCGCGAATTGCTGGTTTGCCTGGACCAGAAGTAACGCCGACGCTAATACCATCATGGGATAACTCACCTCAAGGAAATTTCCTGGAGCGTACAACCCTACTCCCGTGGGAGAAAACAAGAAATATGCACCTGCGCTAACAAAACATATTGACATCAAGGCGCCTTTGGACAAATTCGTCCCTGGCTTCCTAGCAATGCCCGAAATCTGGAACAATATATAAACAACAAACATCGCACCTACAGTATAATCGACATAGCGATGCAATTGATTTCCTATTAGTGCGAGTTGACTTGCCAAAGAAGTGGAATGTACCGTCGGTACGAAACTTGATGAAACATAATGCAGAAGGAGCCCAATGAGGTTGTTTATGGAAGCAGGTGCCGCTTCCGCGATTCCAACTACTGCGTTCCATCCAATAAAGGCAAAATAAGCGATCATGAGCGCGAAGGCGAATATAACCAATCTGAGTGGCACTCTAAATTCACGGGTTAGCCTAAGCGATGACAGTGCCAGAACGGTCAACAGCAAGAACATGTCACTTATATAGAAGAGGGGGTCTGTGAGAACCTGAGCCGCCAGCGGCAAGACTACAAGCTTACTATCATTTCGGAATAAGCCAAAAGCTACCAGATATAGTAACGGTATTGAGAGAGACTCTGAACCAAAATAGGTGACAAAGAGCAAGTCGGTTATCACAGCAAATCCAAGTGCTAATAAAGAGGATACCGAACGACCAAGAACTGATCTGAAGAGTAGGAACAATAAAGCGAAGCGAGCGAACAAAATCACCAAACCTAGTGCGGTGTAGCCTGCAAGCAAAGAAAGGTTGGTGATCACTTGGAACTGTGAACCCAGTAAATAGGCACCTGGATACTGTAAGTTGCTATTAGGAGTCGCAAGAATCACATGACCAGCATTAGTCACAATGTACATATCAGAGAGGTGAGCGTACATATCAGGAACAGAATTAGGGAACAACCACGGTATGCTGACGAACTCGACCTGCAAGAAGCATAGTACCAGTATGAACAGATATAATGCCCATGTCAAAAGCTTCATATTACGATGATTCGTCCTTACCTGGATAAAACGAGGTAACATTCTATCAAACCTGACCAGAATTTCGCAATCATGAATGTGGTTAATTGCTCCAGTTGACGGGTGTTAATAACTGTCTTCCGTGTATTTCTTTACAAGTTCGCTAAACGTTACAGGTCTTATCTTGTAGTTCTCCGACACGTATGAGAAGAAACTGGCTAGCCTACCCCAGTAATCGCATCTTTCGATGTCCCACGAATGCCCCCATAAATGGAAAAAGATTCCCTTTTTGTTCACCCTAGAAATAATCTCAAATTCTGGTTTTGCCACATACAGTAGTGCCCTAAGGGGAGACTGCAGAAATGCCTTCATCGTTTGAATAGAAATAAGTCTAGGAACCACAGCAAACGTGGGAGCAATAAGGTACCGATTTTCAATTAAATTCATGTTAAGGCGTCCAGTAGTTCTAGCGAACTTGTAGCCTGCCTTTTTAACGATTTCCACTACGCTTGAGTTATACCTGCCGAACGGATAACAGAAGCTCTCTATCTCCCTGTCAACCATCGCCTCGAGGCTGTTTTTCGATTGTGTTATTTCGTAAGCAGCTATATCTTTAGGTATCTTGGCCAAGTCAGGGTGATTAAGTGTGTGCGAACCTATTTCGTGATTGGTCGCCAGATTTCTAATCTCTGTTCGCGTTAACCCTTTAATACCGTAATTAACTGTAACGAAGAAAGTGCCCTTTAGATTGAATCTGTCTAATAGACCAGCTATCTTGGCATCTTGCCTGTAGCCATCGTCCCAACTTGTACAAAAGAGAATTGTCTTACCGCGAGTCATAGCCACAAAGAGGGTTTGAAACGCAAACCAGCAATCAATTTATAGTGAGTAATAGATTTCTTCGATTACTTTGATTATTTTTTTCGCGTCGAAGAACTCAGATGCTTTAACAGCGTTGGCAGAGATGCGTTCGTAGTCCCTTTTCGCTACTTCGATGCAGCTGAAGAATTCATCAGCAGACTTTGCTATCAAGCCGTTTTCCCCGTGCTTAATCCATTCGTTGAATGCTGGAATGTTCGAACAGATGGAGACTCTACCCGATGACATGCTCTCAAGAACCGCTTTAGGAGCGCTTTCCTTGCGGGATGGAAAGACGAGGGCATTTACCATCGGGAAAAATCGCCACGACGGAAATATCGGCCCCAGGTACCTGAAATTGGATAGCTGATTTAACTTAGAAAGTAGAGCGTCGGCGTAGGTCCTGTCTTCGATTGTGCCAGCAAGCAGTAACCTGTCTTGTTTATGCTGCTTGAAATATCGTAACAATACGTCAACGATTTGGTCCCAACCCTTTACAAAGCTAATGCTGCCAATCATTCCCACAGTAAAGCGGGCCGGCTTTGTCATTGATATTTTCAGAAAGGGGTTTCTGTTAAGCAATGGTGGTACCACATATACCTTCTCGTTCGGAATGCCTAATAACTCCATATTCTTCTTACCTCTCTCGGTAAACGTTGTAAATGCGTCTATTTGCTTTGCTGAATTCACAAACAAGGAGTGTAAAAATGGCCTTTTTAGGCTTCTTAAGACATCAGGCGACTCGATCTCGGTTCTCAATACAATTTTAGCCTTTGACAGCTTGGAGATAAGAATAGATTGCAAATGGGCACAATTAAAAGCGTTGTACACATGAAGAATATTGAATTCGCTATAGTTCAGATTCGGTAGCAGATAGAGAGGGGCCCGGACCTCACTCCACGGGCTCTTGAGCAATATAGACCTTTTATTGATTATCCTGATATTTGTAAAGGAAAGATTAGGGGTCACGTAACGATCATAGTTCTCCCCATAATTAGATGTGATTACGGTTACATCGTGCCCCTCATCAGCTAACGCTAGACTTATCTGGACAGCATCATTCATAAGATACCTGATATCAAAAGCCGGAACCAGTTGCAGAACCTTCATGCCTGGCGAGAGCACCTAGAGGAGGTTAGCGTCTCAGAAACGTAGAGTAAAATTGCTCGTAAAGACAGCTAACCTCCTTCCAATTCCTTAGGTTTCGTGACATTCTTAGGCTTCCAATTGATAATTGATGGAGTAAATCTCGATTATCTATGAGTGATCTCATGAGGGTATGCAAATCATGTGGATGCCGCGCAATAAGCCCATTCTCCTTGTCTCTTACAAGTTCTTCTATGCCTTTAAAGTAGCTAGCTATGATAGGTTTTCCGTAGCTTACGGCCTCAGCGAAAGAAAGGCCATATCCTTCTGACTTTGAAGCAGAAACATAACAATCAGCGCTTGCCAATATTCCTAGCGCTACTGGGTGAGGTAAATAGCCGAGTAAGACGACTATACCCTCCAAGCCACGCGCTCTAATCATCTGCTGTAACCTCTTTCTTTCTTCACCATCTCCAATTATGAGTAGTCTAAAATCGCAATTATCTTTGCGCAGAATCTCTGCCGCATTAATCAAGAGATCAATCCTTTTCCCTTTCGAGAGTCTGGAAATGGTACAGAATGTAAATGTGGAATTGTTCGAAGAAAGCACCATTGGAATAGTTTCTATTCCGTTCGGAATATACGTTACTGGCTTCCCTGTTATTTTGCTTAGGAGTTCAGACTGATACCTGTTAGGGGCGGTGATCGCGTGCACGAGCCTAAGTGAACCCCAGATCGGTATCCCCATAACGGGATGCCTAATTCGAACTGCTTCCATGCCGGCTATTGTTTGTACTATCAGGGGAACGTGTGCCATACGTGCAGCCAACGCAAGAGGTGCACTAAAGTAGTTTCCAATAATATGAACAACATCGAATTTCTCTTTGGTAAGCTCTAAAACCAGTGCCCGAGTTGCCATAATGGCAAAAGTCAAATGTGGAATACGAAATCTAGTATGTACGCATAATAATCTATAACCTCTTGACGCATCTGCGCTAACAGACTCCCCGGTTATTACGCATACATTATGAGATTTAGCCAAGTACGTGACTACCATTCGTGCTAGCTGCTCTGCACCACCCCTCTGTTCGTCAATAGATTCAGCTAATACACAGATTCTTATAATGATTCACCTTTATGCGTCAGATGGCTCGTCTAACGCCTTCTAAAGAGACCAATTGCTCATTATGATTTTGACGATGTTCTTCCCTGCGGAACCAGTACCATAAGGGTTGGACGCACTTTTTATTCGTTCTTTAATCCTAAGAGAATGTCTTAAGCTCCATTTGACGCCTGTGACTATGGATTCCACTTTAGTTCCAACCAATATATTTCCCCCTAGCTCGACCGTTTCTGGTCTTTCTGTATTATCCCGTGCTGTCACACATGGCACTCCAAGAGTGAACGCCTCTTCTTGTACGCCGCCAGAATCCGTCAGGACCACTTGCGAGTTCTCTAGGCTGTACAAGAACTCGAAATAGCCCAAGGGGTCGGTAGCTATCAAATTAGAAGATGCAAGTTTGATACCATACTGTTCCATCATCTTACGGGTTCGAGGATGAACTGGAAAGAGGACCTTGGTCTCGGTGGTAATTTTCTCGATTGCCGCTATGATTCTCCTCAGCCTCATTGGATCGTCGGTGTTGCCAGCACGATGAATAGTTGCGAGAATGTACTTACCAGTAATACCCGTTTTTCGAAAGAAATCTCTCCCAAAACGGTTGGCGCTCTGTTTCATGGAAACACACGCATCAACAACTGTATTTCCGGTAATATAAATCTCCTTAGTTATATTCTCTCTGAGAAGATTCGACTTCGCTCTATCAGACGGAGCAAACAAAAGAGTACCTAGATGGTCAGCTATGGTGCGGTTAATTTCCTCCGGCATAGTCCTATCAAAACTGCGTAACCCCGCCTCCACATGTGCGAAAGGGATACCCCTTTTAGAAGCAACCAAGGAGGTTGCCAAAACGGTATTGGTATCCCCGACTGCGATTAAGAGACCGGGGTTTATTTTGCCTAAAAGTTGATTCAAACCAAGCATAATTCCCGTCACTTGATCTATTTGGGAGGCATTTGAAATGCCTAGTCTATAGTTAGGTCTAGGCAGATCCATCTGGACAAGGAAAACATCGCTCATGTTGTAGTCGTAGTGTTGACCAGCCCAAACCCATACGTAGTCCAAACCCCTTCGTTCTAATTCCCAGAGAATCGGTGCTAACTTTATTATCTCTGGTCTTGTACCCGCCACCGCTAAGAGCTTTCTATTCAAGAACCAAGCAAAGAATGTAGCAGTTGAGAATATTGATTAGCAGAGCGTTTCCAGGTCATGTTCTTAGCTACCACCGAACCGATTTTTGCCTTTTGAATAAACGAATCTGGCTCTCGCAAGAACTCAAGGACAGAATTTACAAATCCATCATAGTCCCTGTATAGTGAAAGATATTTCCTGTTAACGATGGCGTCTGGTATCTCCGAGGTAAGAACGGGTTTACTTTGTGAAAGGTACTCCCAGAACTTGTTTGGACCTGCGTAGTATGACGCCATGCTTGTCAGTCTAAAGGGCGCAAGGCAAAGGTCCATCAACGACAAATACCGTGGTACTAGGTCCTGTCTTACAAATCCTGCAAAAACGAAGACCTCATCTAGCCCAAATGATTTTACCATTTTCTTGAGGAAAGACAAGTAACCACTTCGTAAAGAGCCCCCAATCAGCAGCACTCGCACAGGGATACCTCTTTCACGAAGCGCTCTTGCTGCACGTACGACGGTTTCAAAGTCGAACCAGAATTCAATGCTCCCCACAAAACCGAGGACGATGTCTGAATCGTGTATACCAAGCTGATCACGGGTAATGGTAACGTTGGGAGGATTCAAGAACACTTCAGAGATTCCGTTAGGTATGTACGCAACAGAACCCCTGCCAAACTGTTGAGCAAGATAGAAGAGTGCTCCTGAGGCAGCTACTATGTAGTCTGAATTCTGAAGAATAGAGTTTTGTACTATCTCGAGTGCGCCGGTGAAGAAGGTGTTTATAAGAGAACCCGGCTCGGCAACAAAACCAGCAGCAGAAGGATAGTAGTCTTGCAAGTCGAAAATGACAGGTATAATTCTAAATGACCCATATCTAACTAATCTGTATCCCAATGGCGCCGATAGGTTCGACAGCACTAAGCAGTCAATGCTTTCCTGATGAACTATTCTTCTAATTTCCGATGTATGTCGTACGATGTTCAATGCATAGTACAGGCCGAGATTGCCCTTGCATTCACCAGGCAAATCGTGGATTATTGCATGTGTATCACGCATTATTCTTGGATACAACTTGAAGCGAACAACATGAACCTCATCTTTGTACGAGAGATGCTCAAAAATGTGGTTATGTCTCTGCGGGAATGGATGACCCAAGTAATCACTTGAAGGCACGAGGAGAATTCTCATCGCTACCATCTGCAGGACATTGAATGCTTTGGCAACACTATAACGCTTTCAGTCTGTTTGATCTTTCTTAGGCTTGGTGATAGCATAACCATAGCCCACAAAGGTCCGCTATTCCTATTTACCGCCCATTGGGAAATATGAAGACTGTAGCATCGGGAATTTCAAAGTCTATCTCACAGTCCGAGTGATGCTTCATCGCTCGAAATTCTACGAGACCACTTATCAGTAGAAAGTACAGCGTCTTCATAAAGGGAATAAAAGAAGAGCAGAGGAAGGTAGGCCTGTCCGTTATGTTTCTAGCGTTCGTTACTGTTCGCTTATCGTTCGAACGTCTCATTGGCCGTAGCCACCACGATGACCTGGGCAACCAGAGTTTGAAGAATTAGGCTTTTCAGGAAAGTGCCGATTATGATATCCTCCTTAAAAAAACAGGAAGCATAAAAGTGAGCAAGCCTAAGGCAGGGAATATGGCAGTGTCCGCCAAAAGATCGAAGAGGACCGGTGGATCGTAATGCATC
>Ga0209012_1003688_pt1 | contig 11195 bp, 13 predicted proteins | sample RS3BMetagenome_FD_184735 | JGI IMG/M metagenome (GOLD analysis project Ga0209012, IMG submission 184735) | Ferric oxide microbial mat and aquatic microbial communities from Rainbow Spring, Yellowstone National Park, USA - RS3B (SPAdes) (version 3) ...
GCCAAAGAATTGTGGGCGTCACACTTTTTCTCTCAAAGTGAGGCCGATAAAAATTGTGGTCTAAGCCGTTGTGAATAACCCTTATACGCTCGTTTGGAACACCGAAACGATGAACCAACTCTCTTTTCGTAGTGTGAGAAACCGCGATGAGGAAGGGGTAGCGAGAAAGCGTGCGCTCAAGCCTCTTTAGGACAAAGGCTTTCACGCCTCCAAGCTCCAAGTCGAGAACATCCTGGTGGACGTGGTGGACAAGGGCAGCCGAGTAAGGGTTAACAAGATAAGAAAAAAAGGGAACGGCGTGCGCCACACTATCCAAAACAAACTCGTGCCTACGAGCTTCAACTAGTGAGAAGAAATGGAGAGAAAGCGGATCACCACGCCTCTTTATAAGTATCGAACCAAAAGTTTCGTCTTCTTGTGAGCTTGGAAAACGCTCAGCCAACCACGTGACACCCACACCCAAACGAGAAAGCCTCTTACAAACCTCCCAAAGCACAACCTCAGAGCCACCAGCCTGAGGGTGGCGAGGGTCGCGGTGGTTGAGCACAAGAAGATCCATATTACAAAAAAATTAGAAAGAAAGATTAGGCTTTTGGTTTTGCTTTAAGTATTCCTGAACCCACTCAACGAGTCTCGACACGCCCTCTCTAACCCCGATTTTGGGTTGCCAACCCAATTCTCTTCTAGCCTTCGAAATGTTCGAGATGGAAACCTTCTGATCAGCCCTCCTCCAATCAGCCCACCCCACACTAGGAGACTACCCAGTGAGTTCTCTAAGGGCAAGAAGCTTCAAAAGTGAGAGAGTTTGACGCACCACCCCAAGTTGTAGACCACGTGTTTTAGGTTTGAGAAAACAAACGGTAAGCCGAAACCATGTCGTCTACGAAGAAGACGCCTCGAACCTGCTTTTCGTCGCCGTAAATAGTGATTGGTTGATCATTGGAGTTAGCAATGGTGAACCACGCAACCCAACCCTGATCCTCCTCGCCGAACTGGTGGTCACCACAAATGCAAATCATCCGAAAAACACCTGTTTTCAAACCATAAGTGTGGTGGTAATCCTGAGCATAGAGATCTTCGAGAAGCTTCGAGCAACCGTAGGGCGTGTAACCCGTGAGGTCCACACCAAAATCCTTGGGGATTCCTTCTTCAAAGTGAGGATCGACTCGTAGCGAGTTTGCTTTTCTACTGCGGGAATCGAATTCACACGCTTCCCGTAAAGAAGAAAGAACCAAACACGAGTTTTACGGCGCGCGGCCTCAAGCACGTTAAGCGTACCCAAGGCGTTCACTTCGAAGTCGGTAACAGGGTGCTCTAAGGAGGTTGTGACCGCAACCTGAGCCGTGGTGTGTGCTATCGCATCCGCACCCCTAACACGCTTCGAACACCGAAGAGCGGTCACGAATATCACCCTCCACTAAACGCACGAACAGTAAACGCTCAATCTTTTTCTAGCTATGAAAAGGATCACCGAGCGAGTTACTAGAAGCGTGTGACGCAAGTTATCGAAAACCGCAACCTCGAAACCATCTTTAGAAAATGACTCCGCAGGCCTTGAATTTATAAAGCCAACACCGCCTGTGACTATCTTCATAAACAATTATTAAACATTTTGCTTTATATAAGCGATTTTGTAGAAATAAAAATTTCATGCAAAGACTTATTTTTAACAACGAAATGTGTAGGCCGCCCTACGACTATACAAATAATCCCTAATACAGGCTATCATACGTGATCCGTAGAATAGGCTTAGATAAAACACAAAATGATACGTGGTAAGCGTAATAAGAATTTTGAAAAAAGGAAAGATAACTATGCTATACCTATACAATCCGCAAAAAGCGAGAAAGTACGACGCGGTTATCGATAGCGTTACACACGCCGTACCCTTGTTCTTTTTTCTAACAAATTCTGGAACCACCCCACTCATCCACCATGCTAGAGCATGCTCGAATCAAAATCAAAGTGCTATGAGCTCAGGACATACAACACAGCACTTTCATGCGAAGTTCTCATCTAACACCTTTTTTCCACCATAAATATTTGATTTGAGTACTTCTTACCAAACATTTTCGAGAGTTTATCAACAATGTAAGTCATCTTCGTCAACATTAACTTATCTCTATGAAAGTATATAGGATAGATGAACATGGTAACTAGTTCAAAAATGGAAAAAAGAAAGAACTCCTGCGGAGCACTGCATGTAAAACACCTAATGCGTCCTGCGACGTTGGAACCCGGTCTACCGAAGATATGCTTGACGGATACCTCCATGCATGTGGGCATGAAACCAAACAAAAGAGAAAACCTGTTAACAATTGAAGAGAGGTTTGGAGTGCTCAAAATTATAAACCTACCAGTTTTTAGCACTCTCTTACATTGCAAAATTAACTTATCAGGATCGAAGATGTGCTCGATAACGTCCTGTAGGAGACACAAGTCGAAGGAGTTTGCGTCCAATCTGTTTAACATTTCTTCTGCAAAGCCCGTTAAATATTCAACACCATCTATCTTAAAATTAGGCTCGAAAATGCCCATACATATCTTTCTTCTTATCGCGAATTCCTCAGAAAGGAGCTACAGGAAAATTCCATGATTCCCCCCACATCTATCACTGTGTCGATTCGCTTATTGGGAAACAACTGGCGTATCAACTTAATTGTAAAATCCAGTTGATTTTCTTTTGATATCATCCTTTCTTGCAGTAATATCATGCTTATATTCACGACAATGTAAATTTATATAAAAATCCTTTAATTCTTCGTTTTGTTGGGAACTTTTGTTGCCCAATTTCTCTGGGCTCGGACCAATAAATACTGATGCCCACTTATATTGATTTTGGGATATATCTAGGGCGTGTTTCATTAAGCCTGCCGGTAAGCGACCGATCGACGGAGCTAAATCCGAGGGAAGCCTTCTGCCCGATCCACAATGAGCGCAAATTCAATCCAAACCAAGAAGATGACTCCCCTTCCCATCATGGCCCACGCGGTTTATCCCTTTACATAAAGGTGTCCTTTATGCAAGCCGTCAGATCCACGAGTAACGCCATCATGTGAAGCTTCATATCCGCATGGATGTGGTGCAAAGGCTGGGTCCAGAACTGGGATCATTCGGCGCAAATTCGGAGGATTCTCACAAGATACTTATCAACGAGCCTGAGGTGAGCTCGGGAGGGAGCCTGCTTTGATGCAGGTCGCATTCGAGCCGCACCTGCGTGATGCTGGGCTTCCAAGTCAGCTGGCGCGGGAACTCATTCAATGCGTACGTCTTAATCAGGTAGCCGATGCACAAGTGCCGAAGGATCTTGATCCATAAATCGATAGAGCCGAGCACTACACCGACACGTACAGGCGGGGCTGGGCATGCGATCTAGATCGCCCGTTGAGGAACCTGATATCGATTGAGCGCATGGCCCAGAACATCAAGAATAGGACATAAGCGTTCGACGACGCATTCCTATAAGGGAGCGCGGGCTGGAATCGGGGGAGCGCTCTAGCGTCTAACGACTGACTCTCCCCATTCATGCCCATGAATGGCTTCACGCTCATCAATGGGGACTTGGGGAGGCCACGCTGGAATGGAGCTGCGACGGGACGCACTACGGCTGAACGAGGTGCGTCCGATCTTCTCGCTCACGTAGGAGGCAAGTTTAAGGTAACGGAGCCCAAATTATTACCGATGGGTTATTATCTCGTTCACATGGATAATTATTGTTTCCATCGGATTTTCGCGGGAATGCAAAGTATAAATATATAAAAGAGTTCAATAACAACACAAGATATTGATATATAAGCAAAAAGATTCAAACTATTTTGCGGAACGAAAAAGACCTCGATGGAAAGGTCTCCGTGTGCATTGATGACATAAGAGTTCTGGAAACCGTCTGTTTCGATATGGCTTACAGATGATACGTTATTCTTTCCGGAAATAATTGAATAATCCCAGTACGGATTGTACGTCACGGGCAGATTAATGATAAAGGTACCGTTTGCGCCTGAAATATTGTAAATATACTTGTATTCGTTTATTTCATCTACACTGACTCTCGCTGGGATAGTAATTTTTGAAGTGAGGTTTTTTGGCGTCTGAATCCCGTACGGAATATAGACGATCGAATCTCCCTTGCTGAGAGAATAAGCAAGCGCCGACAAGGATATACTGTAATTGGAAAAGAACATGTCCTTCAGTTCAAAGCCAAAATGATCCCCAGGTTTTAGTCCGCTTTCAGGGGTCACGGCGATCATTATCCAAACGATCTTAGGAACATAGCCCTTCCCAAGCCATGGTAGATATGGAATCTGCGTCGAAAGAGTCACGTTCTGGAATGTTGTACTGGCGGGGAGATCTGTAAAAGATGGTGAATAACTGGCCATGGGGAACCAGATCGTCCCCCAGCTTCCATTAAAAGTATAATTTTCTCCGTATTCATATACGTAATAAAATGACACGGTGGCATTAACCGCTCTTCCGATAATGTTAAGGAAGGCGAACTTTCCAGTAGATACATTTAGAGGTTTTTCAGGCAGAATGGAGTAGGTGCCTGCATTGGGTTCATAATTAAACATAAATCCGTTTGTGAATTTTAATGGCGTAATTTGCTTTGACGCGTTATAATATTCCCATTGTATTATGCTTTTATAATTGGATACCAATACAAGCGGTTGAAAGGAATTCATGCTGAGCACTGAATGGGCGACGGGTATTATGGGTTCCATGTTTTTATAGAGGACATAACCATCGCTGCTGTAGATTACTTGAAGGTTTTTTTGATTATCCAGGAAAAATTTTGCCATGGAATAATTGACCGCGGGATAGTAAGTGTTTATCGGAGTTTTGGGAATGCTGGGAACTAAAAGGACGTACTGAATTCCCAAGGCTGAAAGCGTGTTTGAGAAATTAGCAGTGCTAATGAAAAATTGATCCATTGACCAGTTTCCGTGGTATAGATAATATGTGTTGTAAATCAGATCGTTGATGGAGGACAGTATGTAAGGTGAATTTGGACCGAAACCGTACGTATTATCGCTTATAATGTCCGCTCCGGTTTCCAGCTGAAGCACGCTGAAGGTTGCAACATATGAAAGACTTCCGGTTTGCATATTTATGTCTGATTGCAGAGGCAGAACCAGCACCCTCTTTCCGTCAATTAATGTCCTCAGGTTATCCAAGGTTTCCTGTATTGGGGGTTGTATTGTAACTTTAGAGCTTATTGTTGGCCCGTAATAAGAATAACCAAGTGAATCGTACGAAGGGATGAACGTACCCGTGAATATGGGGATAGCCGTTATCATTGATGTCCCCACTAAGGCGATGACTATGATCGATGTCACAACCTTCTCACCACGTTCACCAAGCTTGTTTCCAATGATATGCCGCCCAAGATGTTTACGGGCACCACTCTTGGAATCGTCGTTCCCAATAATTCCGCCTTCGTTCTTCCTTGTTTTTAACATGAGGTCGGTCAATCCTGTCCCGATAAGTATCGATATGAGGAAAGGCTCAAGAAATCCAATGGTGATGTTAGGGTCCTCGAGTACAGAACCTAACGGCAGGTGCGTGCCCAACCAGATGTAAGCTGATGGAAACGGCCCAGAGATGCCCATTTCAAAGAAGATCATTACGACGAGGATAAGAAGAACGGTAATGCTTTCCCCCCTATTGCTCCTCATAAATAACGTGGGATAGAGAATGGCAAAAAAAGAAGGCATCGAAATGGCCAAGGCCAGAAGTGGAGAAGTACTTGTTGCTAGGTCAATCACGCTTCTGCCGAAAGGAAAGGGTGGATAGAAGAAAGAAGACGGCTGTATATTCCTTATAACATTGAACAACGTCGCTCTACTGGTGAGATCATGAACGTAGGACATAGAAAAGGAAGACGCGCCAGAGAAACTTCCAATGATGTCATGATATAGAAAGGTTGGCCATAGAAAATAAGCGTAAGTCACGAATGCCACAGAAACAAATACTAAAAAGGAGATGATTCTGAAGCCATACCTTTTCCATTTATTCCAGTCGTTCTGAAAAAATAATGTAGAGGATACCGTGTATAACAATAGGAATGCATAGATAGCAACGGATTGCTGGTAAAAAATTCCCGGAATCAGAGCTAGAGATAATACGGTGAGAAAAAGATAAGGGGAGAAGACATCTCTGAATTCCGAGATATTATGCAAGTATCTCCTGTACAGGAGAAATACTAGGGGAAGAAAGGTCAAACTCGTAGGTATTATCAGATCCTCAAAAACACCGCTTATCCAGTAAAAATTGAACATGTAATAGATTGCCGCCACAAGGGCGGGATATTCATTGCTTTTTCCTTTGGACATGTCCTTGATGAGGAAATACATGGATATTCCAGACAGTGAGAAGGAAAGAAAATAGAAAAGATGCTCGGCTGTCATTGGCCCGAATATTATACCTAGAGCGATATATGGAAGCAGAACGAGTAGATATGACGTGAAGCCAGGAGAATAGATGCCCGACCCATACTGAGATAGGAACACGGTGTTAAAGAGCTGGTGCCATTGAAGCAGGGGAACCATTGGCGCCCAGCCATCCCAGAATAGTATGAAGTTGTCGCTTCCAAAGTATAACCATATAGGAAGAGATAATAAAAGTATTATCAAGATCATAAGATAGTCTTTTATCCGCAAATCGCTTCACCCTCACGCATTCCCTAGAACGATGTGCCCTCGTTGTCCATCTTTTCTGATAACCCTGCACAATATAAGCGTTTGCGCTTCCATGCTGCGTTGCAAGTCTCCTCGACGAGCAGTCCCCCTACGGCCTCCTGCTGGAGGCCTCGGATCGACGCGATAAACGTGTTGCATATGAATGTCTTCTTAGCCATCTCCTTCGCAATGTCCGCGAACTTACTCACAGTGACGTACTCACCAAGATCCTCGTTTATAGCTGAAAACACTCCCTCGGCCCCCTATCTGTACCCAAACCCATGGATCCTCAACCATGTCCTCGGTTTGAACTTCTATTGTTCAATGACTGCCTTCCTCCTTCACGAGCGGGGCCCTTGCCCCGCTCCTCGACATGGAGCCCCTCTCCTCACCCTGATGACCAGCTTTATCCCCTTCCCGCGGGGAAGTTTAAGTTCGCCCCCTATCGAGGCGGGCATACCGTCGGCGAGGACCCTCCTGACCCTAGCCCTCCCCCACTCTGCATCCCTCACAAGCTTCTCCCATAAGGCGACCCCCATCTGTCTGTCCCCCACCTCCACGACGTAACACCCATCGAGTCCACCGCCCTGTCCTTAAGTCGGCGGCGAAGTGCATTCCATCTTCGGGTACCCTCCCTTTTCCATCTTCCACATGCGCCTCTCTGCCGTTGATCCTCAGAGTCTCTCGTCACAGGCTCCTCCTCGGAAGCACGGTATTATCCAGTTGGTGAGCCGTTCGCGTGGACGTAATTGATCATTGATGAGTGTGAAATCTGCTTCTCACAGCAGCCCCCATCGTGTCCACTATCTCTTGGAGCGACATGCAGCCATGCACAGGCTGGATGCGCACTTTCCCCTCATAGATATTCTCAGTACATCTGATATTTCTATCCGATATACTGAGGGGCGCTGATTATCCTCTGTTCACTAGTTCTTCTACTATGTTTATGTGCACGGGAGACTGGCGGGCGTACAGCGATCCGCCAATTTTGCCTTACCTGTCCAACGTTCATTAGCTGGAAATAAACTTTTAAAATATAATGCGAAAAGACTAGCTGTGGCCCATAAATATATTTCAGTAATAGTGGTAGCTTACAACCGCAGGAAATACATACTCCAAGCCGTGAGGTCCGCGCTGCAACAGACGCTCCCTAAGGATCTTTACGAGGTAATAGTCGTCAAGAACTTCCGCGACGAAATCATCGACCGCAAGCTGGAGGAGTGGAAGGTCGCGAACATACACTCAGAGCAATCTTCCCAAGGAGGGAAAATCTACGAAGGTATCCGTGCCGCGGAGGGGGAGGTTATTTCAATCCTTGATGACGATGACGAGTTCCTTCCTAATAGGCTCAGCGTGTTATATCGGGCCTTTAGCCAAGGGGCGTGCTATTTCCACAACGGAAAGATCATCATAGATGAAATGGGAAAAGAAATCGGACGCGATAGTTACATATCCTTCACTATCCACGATTATAATGATTTTCAGAAGTATCTGAGAATATTCCAGAAAAAGGCATTCTTTCACAACACTAGCTCAGCAGCCATAAGGAAATCCATAATAAACATTGCTATATTGAAGAAAATAAAGTTATCTGCAGACTCCTTCCTGTTCTTAAGCGCTATCGAGCAAAGTTATCTTGTTAAAGGGGGATGCCACATCATCTTCGACGGCGCTGCCTTGACTAAGTACAGAGTTCACGCTCCCGGTTCTTTCGAAGGAGAAATTGCGCGCTTAGCAAAGGCGATTCAAATGTATGTCGACGACGAGTCGTTAATGCTAAAGCACGCTGAAGGGGCCCTCAGGCAGTTGATCATATACATGCTAATTAGGGATAAGCTGTCTCTTCGTGCCATCCCGAGGATGCTTCTTCAAAGCGATCCGCCTTACCTGTCGCCTCGCGAGCTGTCGCACTGGTTGGGGTTCATGCCAGTATGGTACCGCAGCATCAATCTCTGGGGGGTTACCATCGCACAAGTCCTACCCGATACCCTTAAGCTCAAAGCCTTACAGCTAAAATATAAAAGGGAGAAGTCTTCCACACTAAAATAGTTACCCATTATCAACCACGCGTTCCGTCAACATTAGGTTCCACAATAACCCAGCAGTATAGCTCCCCGCCACATATGCCATCATAGCTTTCAGTTGAGGCACTTGCATAGACCGATAATTTCGCATAGACAGCAAATGTAGGAATCAATACTGCTACCGCTAAGCAATCCCTCAACTATTTTAAGATTGGTAGCCCTCGATCCAGGAATGCGCACGAATGGACTAAAACACATGCTGCGACTCAGATGGAATAATTGCAAATACAATTTCCGAAAATGCCAATTACTCAGCATTAAAGCTAAAATTTGTTCGAAGATAGGTATCAAAAAACCTAAGTTCTCGAGTAGAGCTCTAGTTTAGTTTGTTTCGCCGCGACTCAGCGGCACGGGTCCGTCGATATTGAGCCCGACCAGCATCCGTTATTGCTGGCTGTTACCAGCCTTCCACCCGTGCAATGCGACTTATTGAGGCTGCTGCTAGGGTGCTCGCCTCTAGGCGTAAACGTACCCAAGTTCCAAGCACGGAGGGTCGAACGGGGATCGCAGACACGCTTCCTACAGAACACTCTGCAATGGAAGCCCTTCACGATCAGAGCATCGACCAGCAGCTCGGGACCGTGACGGAATTCGATAATGAGCTCGCGGACTCCTCCGAGCTCGCTCTCTCTATCGCGCCGTACTCACAGCCCTCGCAGTCCGTCTCCACGAGAACCAAGGGACATAGAGCTCCGTCAGCGTGTCCAAGGTGCGCACGGCTATGATCGATCCCGCGGATCCACCTCGAAACGATATTTTGCGCCCAGGGGTCTCGCCCACGCGCGGACATCCTCATCGCAGCCCCCGACCGCAGCATTCACAACCACGACTGCGCCGCTTACCCCGTTAAGCCGAAGATTCTGGAGAAGGATCGAGTAGCTGAGCGGATAAGGCTTAACCGCCACAACCCTCCTCGCGCCCCTGAACGCGCAGAGCACAGCGCTTTCGCCAATCGATGCTTCCACGTCTAGCGCGCGCTTTCCCTCGACCCTAAGCGGCAGGTAGTCGCGTATCCCGTCCGGCGTCAGGTACTCCCAACCGCGGAGGGACCAGCCTTCCTAGCGTATTCGAAGCTCAGGGTTTGCTCATCGGCGGCGGTAAAGCGCGCGCCGTCCAAGTAGTGATCCATTATGGCTAGAATCAATACCTTTTTGCTCGGGAGCCCGACCGACGGTCCGCGCCTGAGGTGGGCGCGCACCCTTTCCGAGCTCATCAGCACCCAGGCCGCGACGACCAGCCAGTCGCCCTACTCCACCTGAAGATATCAAACCAGTGCAGGACCAATCTGATCTTAGATCCCTTAGCCCCGCAGCTCTTGCTATAAATACTGCAGCCCCTCCCTCTCCAGAATGCCGTCCAAGAGCCCGCGCAGCACAGGGGAGACGCTGCGGCCACCCTTTCTGGCTGCCCACATATAGTAACCAGCGTAAACCGGTAGCGAAAAGTAGAACCCCACCCTGCATAGCGGCGGGTCGAGATCCCGATGAAAGAAAATCTTGTCCCTCAGAGCGTAGTAAAGCCTCATGTCGTTGTATCTCCTAACTCCTTCCCTTATATCAACATCATGATATACCCTTGCAGAGCCTAATGTTACGTTCTTGTATCCCAGTTTCTTTATCTTATACTGTAAATATCCGTCCTCTCCATTCCAAGGTATTCTTTTCCATGGAATTAAACCGACTTTCTTAACGGCTTCCTTTCTAAACATGTAACTGTTAGCAAATATATCAACTTCTATTACTTTCCCTTCTAAGCTCTTACACGGAAACCCAGAATAGAGGAAAATAGTTCTCCTCATAAACCTAGAAAGAATTGAGCCTGCGTACATCACCTTACCTGGAGACGAATAGTAGCAAGTTACGGGTGCAACTGTGCCTACTTCATCGTGGAAATCTATGAACTTTACTAATTCCTCTATTGTATTTCTCTCTACAACGTTATCGTCATCTATGAAGAATATGTATTCTCCTTCACTAGCCTCAATAGCGTCGTTTCTAGATTTAGCCACTAGGGTAGGTTCCTCATGCTTTATGTACTTCACATAAGGGTATTCCTCTTCTATCATCTTCTCAGTTCCGTCAGTTGAAGCGTCGTCTACAACTATTATCTCATAATCTTCGAATGTGGATTCTTTTATTGAGTTAAGCAGTCTTCTAAGTTCCTCTTTTCTGTTATACGTAGGGATTGCGATAGATACTTTCATCATCTAGTTCAAGTTTTTGTCTTGGATTTAAATTCTTTGTTTTGTATTCGATGGTGTCCGGATAAGACTTAAGTGGTGGGCGCCACGGAATTGAGTTTTGCGACCAACCGTGGAGCCCACCACGGATATCTTTGCATTCTTTAGGAATTTAAATGTTTTCGTGAGGGACAAGAAGAGGTTCTTCTGAACTCAAGGTGATGGCTGTGCTCCTAAACGCCTTTGGGTTAAGCCTTA
>Ga0209012_1003689_pt1 | contig 11192 bp, 11 predicted proteins | sample RS3BMetagenome_FD_184735 | JGI IMG/M metagenome (GOLD analysis project Ga0209012, IMG submission 184735) | Ferric oxide microbial mat and aquatic microbial communities from Rainbow Spring, Yellowstone National Park, USA - RS3B (SPAdes) (version 3) ...
TGAAGGTAGGGTGCTGCATGTTCGATGCTTTCCCGATTACCAGATTCCATCCCGCAATCTGGGATCTATCGTGGCTGTAGACGACGTGTCAAACCAAAAAACTCTACTAAACATGACAGTAAACGCAAACGTTTCGCAGCCATGGAAGATCTACGTACGTGTCCACGCGCAGACGCTGCCCAACCTTTCTTGACCGACCGCCTGCGCTCGGTATCACTTTCCTCGACGTAGACATCGAGCCTCAGAGGGAGCCCCACAAAGCTCGCTCGCCTCTGCTCCTCGGGTCTCGTCTCCAGCGCCGCGCATCATTTGGTATTGATGGCGGCGTTGAAGTCCCGGTTCACGGTTTCCTTGCGTTTATTGCCTCCAGTGAAACGCACGATTGCCAGGATTCCTAGAGCTCGCATCCTCCGTCCCACTATAGTCCCGTCATCGTCCCGTAGGACAAACGCCTTGTCTCGATGATATCTTCTCTTCTTCCATTTCGTCACTTGCTCTCCTACGCCCGATAGTCAACGAGAAGAGAATTTTCAGTCCTTTCACGGTACCCAGAGATGCCAGCCCTCTGGAATCCCCGACCTTTATCTCCATGCATTTCCTTTGGATTTTTTTCGTTCATTCAAATGAACGCACGTCAACGCCCCTGCCATCAACCGCGAAACAGCATTCGACGACACGCTCCCGGCCACGGAATACAATTACGTTGCGCGCTAGTTACCATCGCGCAACGTAATTCGACGCAACACGCCGCAGCGTGTCCCCGAAACGTGTTGTCACGTCACATGCTGTGCGTGCAGCTGCCATCGCGACGTCGCGGGCACCTTTCGTGGATCGATGCGTGCCGGCGCGCGCTCGAGCGCCGCGCGATGTACCGAAGGCGCCGCTTCGCGCGTCCAGGCGCGCCATCAAACGGCACCGGTGCGCGGGGCCAGCGCCTCGGTGCGGTGCGCGTCCAGGCGCGCTGGGGGGCGTCAAACGGCGCGCGCGCATTGCTGCAAACGGTGCGCGCACGGGACTCGCGTAGGCGCTCTCTGTCTCGCATACACACACACACACTGGACGTGCGTTTCTGGCGCAAGCCTTCTCCCATCGCGTCGTTCCCGGCATAGGGTAAGCGTATTGAGCTGCTTCGCATGATGGGAGACGACGAGCAGGGCGAACCTTCTTCAGTGAATGGGCCGTTCGTGTCTAGGCGGGCGGAGCTGTGGGACCCTGTGATGCCGGCTAGGCGCGCGGTTCCAGCTGATGCCGGTGCGGCGGTGCCCAGTGCCGCAGCGTGTTTTGATTCAACGGAGGCGGCGCCAGTTCTGCTTGGTGTGTGCTCCGAAACAACTGTCACACAGGAGCAGTCGGCGCCGCCTGTGTTGAGTCCAGTGAACGGTGGACAGCCGGGCGCTGGGGCTATGATTTCTGGTGCCGCAGCCGGCGGTATGCATCGCAGTGGTGAAGCTGCCAGTGCTCCGGCTGGCATAGTGACTGCGCCTAGCGCTCAGAGCCCCAGCACGGAAGACAACGATGACTGTTTCGAGGAGCGCTCTCCTGATGGCCGATTCCTCAGGTTTCCCGAAGTTCTCGGAACCGGTGCCTATAAAACCGTGTACAAGGGTTTCGATACAGATAACGGGATAGAGGTGGCCTGGAATAAGTTGAATATTCAGAGACTGACGAATCAGGACACAGAGCGAGTGATGAATGAAGTGAATATCCTGCGCTCTATTCAGCATCCGAATATTATCAATTTGTTTGCAGGTTGGGAGGTTCGCGACGAGCGCGGCCGGGTCCGAGGAGCGCATTTTATCACGGAACTAATGACGAGCGGGACCTTGAAACAGTATATTGCGAAGGTGAAAATGATCAAGGTCAAGGTTATTCGCAAGTGGTGCCGCAACGTCCTCGAAGCGATCCATTATCTCCACTCGTGTACGCCACCAATTATGCACCGTGACCTCAAATGCGACAATATTTTCATCAACGGAAACATTGGCGAGGTGAAGATCGGGGATCTTGGTTTGAGTTCGGTGAAGGATCGCGCGAGCAAATGCGGGTACACGGTCATTGGGACACCCGAATTTATGGCGCCCGAACTGTACGATGAGAATTACAGTGAAAAAATTGACATCTATGCCTTTGGCATGTGCATGCTCGAAATGGTCAGCACAGAGTATCCGTACGCAGAATGCGAAAATGCGGGCCAGATCTTCAAGAAGGTTCTCAACGGGGTGCTTCCGGAAGCGCTCAGCCGGATGGTCGAGTGCGATCTGAAGCGCGTCATCCTCCAGTGTTTGGCGTCCGAGTCGCAGCGCCCGACAGCATTGCAGCTGCTCAATCACCCGCTCTTCGCCGACTGGGAAAGCGACGATGGTTCACTCTCGAACGTAGACTTGATGGTCTCGCCAAACAGCGGGCGCTCGCGCTCGTCGCTGGAAGTTCCGCGGTCGATGACGCAATTTCCCGACGGTGACACGAACGCTGCCAAGCAGTCGTTGACATCGAACCTGTCACCCTCGCCATCATCGACCACAGTGTCGCGACTGTCTATGGAGCATGCACCGTCGCGAGCCCGGGCACGCAACGGCGACCAAACGACACCTGATGCCGAGGCGCATAGCATCGTGGAACACCCAGCTACTGGGAACGCAACATCGGCTGGCAATATTACGGTGAACTACATCATCGCTGGTCGTGCGTCGCACAATGCATCGCCGACGATTTCGGCTTTACACGACCAGTCCCCGAATGCGAAGGACTCGAGTGCGGTCGCGGGAGAAGAACGCACGAAGGACGCTATATGCGGTCTCCTTGGTGTCCAGCAAGCAGACGCGGCCGCGGGTGCGTTACATCAAGGCCCGGGACGCAGACGCATCTTTGAGGGCGTGGATATCGACGAGGCGGCCGCAGCACCGCCAACGCGTCCCATTGTGCGTGTTATCGGCCGAGCGGATGAGTCCTTCCGAAGTATCCTTCCGGCGGAATCGGGTAGTATCAGCGGGACAGACACCAGCGCTGTACCGGATTCGCAACACGCCCTGAGCGTAGATGTCACCTCGGTCGACGCTACGAATCGTTCCGGCGTCAATGACAGGAAACTTGTATACTCGGGGATTTTGGTGCTTTCAGTGCGAATTCCAGTGTCTGGCGCGGTGAAGCGCATCACCTTCGCCATGGACCCGTATCGGGAGTCAGCGGAGCAGGTCGCTCGCGAGATGGTCGAAGAACTGAACCTCGACGAAGCCCAAGCTGAGAACATTGCACAGGCGATTGATCGACAACTCGATCTTCATCTGCAACCGACAGCGACCGCCGGATTACCGCGAACCAAGCCACTGCCCGTCGAGACGGTCTCCAGCATACCCACGATTCGAGTCGTTACCACCCCGCTGGAGCGTCTTCAAGAGCCGCCCGAGTCGGAGGCGAGCCCCAATCTCATCAGTGTACCTGGAGCGCCGGCGCCAACGGCTCTTCGTTCGTCTGCGTCGCCACCTGTTGAGAGAACACCCGCACAGACGATTTCGGGATTATCTACGATCACAGAGATTTCGAACAGCGACACTAGAGCGGTGCATACGGCACCGAAGCCCAGTGAGCGAGCGGGCAACGGCAGGCGCGAAGCCGCACAGGGCTTGCCTCCTGGTGCGCCTCAGGGCACCCCAGATTGTGTTGCCCAAGTGCTACGCAGCAGCGTTGCGCCAACTGCACCACCCCTGCGACCGGCAAGCAGTGTACCCAATGCCGCTGGCGTGCCTGTTGTCGTTGTTATGGAAACGCCACCGTCGGATGCGCGGGAAAATCTCAGCACGGATCAGACGCGATGCGTGCACGCCTCTGAAGTAGACACGTGTCATGCGGCATCGTTTTTGGAGGGCGCCTCTGTGCTCTATCGCCCGGCTCAATCCGCAGGCGCCATTCTCGATGAAGGCGCTTGTTTGCAGACGCCAGTGTATGAAAGTTCGGCGCTGCAACCGGCGACGAGCAGCGACTCGGCGATAACGAATGATATGCCTGCTGCAGGTCCGTCGCGGAGGGCAACCTCGGAACCGGCGAGCGAGGTTCCGCTCAGCGGCTTGCATGTTGTAACCGTAGATGAGTCGTTCATGAAATCGTTCGTTGGGAAATCTTCACGAACCGACGAGTGTGCTCCAGAGCTGACCAGAGACGCGTCATGGACACACGCACACGATGATCCTCGGTTGACCGGGAGCGAGCGAATCACTCGTGCAGATTCCTTTTCCTACGACTACGACAAGGTGGTGGATGCGAAATCCACACGTTCACCATCACCATTGCCGACATCGCCGTCAGCACGATCGTCGCCGTCGCCGTCGCCGTCGCCGCCCCTGGATGTGCATGATCTGGTACAGGCCATGTACGGACAGATGCCGGCACTGAAACGGCATTCGAGTTCGGTTGCACAGGTTGCCGGCCTGGTGCCTGTTACCTCAATCGATGCCACGTCGTCGACCACGGATGCCACCGGTCACCGTGGACAGCGACGGGCGCCGGACCGCGGGCAAGGCTAGCCTGCGCGCGTGCGCATGCGCACCAGACGAACTGCTGCGAAGAGCGATCGACTCGTGGCGCTAGCGGTGCGCATCATCATCGGAGATGCCATCCAGGTTCCCACGGCGAAAAGAATGGTGTTCAACACACGTGCGTTTACTTTTGTATATAATACAGATCTGTGTGTGTGTGTGTGGTAAACTCTCCCAGAAGCACTAACCTGCATATCGTACATGTCTTGCCTTGCGCACACACGCCAATCCCTTGATCGAACCGGTGGCTGGCATCCGGACGATTCCGCACGGACCCGTGCCTAGACGTACAAACCGCCGTTGGCGATCACTTCCTCGCGTGCCTTGTGGAAGTTGGCTTCCGAGTCCTCACATCCCGTTTCCAACCAGATCTCGTGCGCCCGCTGGCATGCTAGCTGATAGATCGCGTCGTTCCAGTTCTTTTCCGAGTCCTGGCTGTTTCCACTCTGCCACAACTCGTAGGCTTTCTCTCCAATGGTAAGGAGCCGCTTCGACGACGACGACGACGACTCGGGCTTGGTCGACGCAGCAGCGGGCTTGGCCTCTTTCTCCGGTTTCGTTTGCGCGGCGGCGTTCTCGACAGCAGTCGGAGCCGACGGCCTCGTAGGCTGGGCAGCCTGCTTGGCGGTTGTAGTCGGTGCTGCTGCCGCTGCCGTCTGCGTTGGGCGATCCGTGTCCGCAGCCGCGCCAACCGTCTTCGCGTTCGACAGGCCGTTCGTCGTGGCTTCACGTGCGCTCACTGCCGATGCCGCTGGCTGCGCTGGTTTTGTAGTCTCCATCGGACTGCTTGCAGCGGAAAACTGACGATCAGTCTCCTTTGCAGCGACAGTTGCCAGCTTCCGATCGCTGCCGGCACTCGGCGCCGTCGGACCACTTTCGAGCACGTCCGTCGGTTTCGTGGAACCCCCCGCAATATCTTCAAAATACTTTTTCTTTGACGCCGCTGACATGACTCGTGATCGAACCGCTATCAGAGTTTAAGACGATGACGATGAAGGTTGTGGTGTTGGTGTTGGTGTTGGTGTTGGTGGTGTTCGTAACAGCGCACGTACGGAACACCGGCGAATGCGTGATTCGCGCGAACGTCGATCGCGTACGTGCGTTCGTGCGGCGCCCAGCGCTCGGTGCGCTCGCGTGGCTGCAGATCGCGGTGAAGCGCGGCGCGCTGCGACACGTGGTGTGTCGCGTGACGGCCACGCTACGTTCATCGATACATGCATCGATCCATCGATTAGGTGAGCAAGCGATCTGCGGCGGCTGCGATCGAAGATAGGACAGAAATGTGTAGTTCTGTTCTGTTTCGTGGAAGCCTTGCACGTCGCGCGCCAAACGGATCCAGCGCGGCATCACGGATCGCGCGCCAGGACGCCGCGCCTCCAATATTTGTACCTATGCGAGGTGGATCGACGCGTAAACAAAGCAAGCATTGCTGCTCGATCGCTTCTGGTACGCCTATGGAGAAGCTAGCGACGCAAACGCTCTCATTCGTACCGCTGCAGGGGAACCCCTTCTCTGGTGCAGGATATCATACGCATAGGATCTTTTCTCGAGATGCACGACTGAAGCTGTGTCGATGGAAAAAACGAACGCTCCCGGCGGTGTCTGTGTTGCCGCGTGGCGTCGGTAGACTGCTGCTGGCGCACGCAGGGCAGCACCAGCGGCAGGCACTGTCGAGCCTGTGGCAAGCGCACCTGTCGACGCACGTTCACAACCTGGATATTGGGAGCATCCTCGAAACACCAGTTTCGCTGGGGGGCAAATCAAGGCTCGTGGCGGCGTTTACACTGTCTGACCTGCTCGTCATTCTTATTTTGTTGGTTGCGTATCGTCGCATGGTCCGCATCTTAGCGCGAAGCGTTCTTCAACCAGCCGGTGCTCGTTTGCCGGACAAGTGGTTAACGAGAAAACTTATTCCCGCTGACGAACACGGGCTTGTGCGCTGGATAGAGTCTACGGAGCGGGCTGTGGGACTTTTCCTAACACTGCGGCTGGGGGTCATGGCCTGTCAGTTTGGGCTCGTGCTGGGTGCACGACTGGGAATCACCATCTGGCCTAAACTGCCGTACGTTATCTCCCGTCTCGCTACGATTGGGTACTTTGCTTTCGTGCTCGACACGTTCTACAACTGGTTCTTGTATGAACGCGAGGACCTGTCGTTGTCTCAGAAATTTGTGCTGGGAAGGCTCGGAACGGTTCTCATTTACGCTGTTGCGTTCCTGGTTTTCGTTGAAACCACCGGTCTGCCACTGCGCTCCATCTTAGCGTTTGGTGGTATCGGAGGCTTGGCCGTCGGCTTGGCCACACAGGAACTTGCCAAGAACTTTATCAGCGGCATCATGCTTGCCCTGGGGGCGCCGTTTGCACCCGGTGAATCCGTCCAGTTGAATACGCTCGGTGTATCGGGGCAAGTGCGCCAGATCGGTTTCTATAAAACCGAGCTCATCGGTGCAGACGGGCGACCGATCTGGATTCCAAACGCGCAGCTCTTGAACGAACGTCTCACCAATAACTCTCGAATAACAAATCGAAGGATCAATCTTCGCTTCGGACTCCGGTACCAGGATATCGACAAAATCGGTAGGATCGTGGAGCGGGTGCGGGAAATGCTGGCGGAGGTTCCGGAGATCGCGGCCTACCGAGAGTCCATCTCGGTATTCTTCACGGAATTTGCGGAGTACTCGTTGCCGATTCAGTTAAGTTGCATTGTGAATGTGACGGACGGACGGAGGTTTCTCGAAATTCAACAACAGGTACTCATCGAACTGAATCGCATCGTGAAAAGCGAATTGGCGGATTTCGCTTTACCTACGCGCGCTATCGAGTACCTGCCGCCGCGGTAGAGCAGCATCGGATATCACCTTGTGCGGACACTCTACGCTCGTCGACGTGAATCAGGGCACCCGCGATGATGCGCGATGCATATCGACAAGCTGCATCCGACATCGTTCGTACCACAGCATCAGAATCGCTGCAGCGCAGCGGGATCGTTTCGTGGACGCGTCTCCCGAGGCACAGAGACGCTAGCGATGGAGCTTGTCTGAGGATGGTATTCGCGAGGGTACCGCCTCAAGAATCGTCCAGAACGACGTTTTGATGCTGGATGCGTCCCAGTGCATGTCAGGACGCCAACAAATTGCGTGCGGTGGCAACGCTGGTATGCTCCACGAGGCAGCACGCGACATGCAGATCGATTCCTCATGAACATTGGCGGTTTGTTGACGCGCACTGCAACATCCCTGGGCGGATTCGGGTCTCAGGCGTCCTGTATGTCTTCGGGTACATAGAGCGATGAGTCCGGGTCGAATTCGGGTCCACTCATGGGGCCGTTTTCGTCGCCAGAGAGTAGCTGGCGAACGAACGGGTTGTCGGTGTGCCCCAGGTCCGACACCGGTCCGTCCCAGCGAATACGGCCGCCGTGCAGAAGCACCACTCGATCAACGGTGCGCTGAATGGTTGAGAGCTGATGCGAAACAACTATACACGTCGGAACGGTTTCGCGGACCTCTCGAATGAGATTCTCGATTCGAGTACATGCAATTGGATCGAGGCCGGCAGTGGGTTCATCATACAGCAGTACGTCGGGTAAAGGTTTGGCACCCTTACCTAAATCCGAGACCAGGCTCCGAGCAAGGCTTACGCGTTTCCGCATGCCGCCACTCAGCTGGTTTGGTAGAAGATCGCGGGTATCCCGCAGACCTAGGCGACTGAGGATGATATCGACAGCCTTTTCAATTTCATCGTCCTCAAGGTCGGTGTTATGTTCCAATTCGAACGCTACATTCTCAAAGACGGTGAGCGAATCGAAGAGTGCAGCATGTTGGAACACCATACCGATTTTGATTGGTCCCAGCTCATATTGGATGGGCTCGTCTCGCGTCCATCCGCGGATGCGAACGCTCCCAGAATCCGGTAATTCAAAGCCCGCAATGAGTCGCAGTGTTGTGGATTTTCCACACCCTGAGCGCCCCATGATGCCCACAGCTTCTCCTCGACGAATCCGAAGGTTGAGGCCCTTGAGAACCGGCCGCGCTTCGAATGATTTGCACACATCCTCGAACTCGATCTCGTACGCAGCACTAGGGTCTGCGAGCTCGGGATGCAGCCGCGACGGATCATGCGAAAGAAAGCTCTGCACGGACGCTGCGGTGCCTGGTCCCAGCGCTCGATCGACAAGGCGACTTGTCACATAAGCCAAGGCTGTGGCGAAACCGCTCACCAGGGACATGGCGGCACGTTGGGGGCTAGTGATGAGGGCGCGGTGCGACTCGCGGATAGACGGCGATACGTGGGATTTCGCTTGTCCAACGGCGTCCACCGAGGACGCATCCTCCACAACGGTATCCTCGGTGCCGTTCGTGTTGTCCTGAATGGCCGCATCATCAGGCGCTGCTTCCCGGTCTGGACGGCGTTCTGGTAGGCTGGATCGACAGCCATACGGGACGGTGTCCATAATACCATGTTCATTGCCATCGCCTGCGTGACGGGACGACTCGTTGTTATGGGCTCTGTCTAGACGCGCCTTATCTGGAGGCGGAGATTCCGTAGGAGGTATCCGTTCCGAAGCGCGGGGTTTGTTTTCTCGCGCAGTCGTCTCATGCGCAGACTGCTGCTGCTGTTTTGGTTCATCGCGACGCGGGCGTTGCGGGCGCCACGACTCACCGCCGGGCGCCTGTGCGTCATCGAAAGCTGCCGACTGACAGTGGCACGGGGGCGGCAATCGTTCCCGTCTGCAACGCCGGCGGACGCAAGTACGTTTACTTCCTTGCAGATACCTTCCGGGGAGAGGCTGCAGGCTATCCCTATCGCGCTCGCAAGTGTTCGCACGTCTTGTGACTGCCTGCGCTCCTAGAAAAGCCGCATGGCGAGCCAGGAGGAAAGCCGGCTCGGCGCCGCTGCCGTGTCTCGTCACCGAGGTGCCCGGTGATCGCAGCACCCTTGAACGAAATCCGCACAGCACACTGGTAGCCATGAACTGGGCGAATAAGTGTCGGCGCTCGCCTGTGCCTGGCTCCGCACCAGGAGCGGTTGCCGCGACGCGTTGCAACCTGAGCGTCTGGAGTCGCCGGGCGTTCGCCGGTATCCCGCCAGGCGGACCTACAGCGGATGCTATTTGTTCCGTGCTACTTCGCAGATGTTCCCGTTGGAAGACTCGTGTACCGTTCATAACCCCATAGAGGTACGGGAACTGGCAGCCAACACGGTGCCCGCTCCTGGTCAGTCGTTTTCACACACAGGCAGACGTGCTATCGACGGTAACCGGCTCGCAAGCCAATGCTGGTTGATAGCACCCTGTAGCGACTCTGGGCACGCTTGCCTGACGATTTGCAGTACGAACATATATGGAATAAACTGGCATTGAATGGAACTCTAGCGACTTTATGGTGGAGCGAAGGTTGCCATTCGAGTCGCGCATCGCCTGTACATATCTATACTAAATATGAATTTAATGTAACTTTAGCGACTTTGTGGCGCAAACGGAGTCGTCATGCCTTCGGTGCGTAACCCCGGGACCCGGCGTGCAATCGACAGGCGTCCAGTGTTCTCGTGGACGAGATCCTGCATCGCCAGGCCAGCGTCAAACACCCGAGTATTGGCACCTGTCGTGCCGCATTACCTGCGCTTGGTCCACTCGCCAGGGGATCAGGTCTCCATCGTATCTTGTTCTCGACGACCACGGGATCAGGTCCGCAAAAGGTGTCGTTTGTGCGTGCCGTACAGACGATGATCATCGGGGAGAATGACGTTCATAATGAGGGGCCTCATCCCAGTGGATGGGCGGATGCTCGCCAAATGACGCTGCTTTCGGGAGCGTTTTCAAAAGACTGACGCTTCGCCGATCCACGCGAATAGGATTCGTCGGGAGCGCGCCCACTTGCTCGCCAATGTTTGGTCAGCTGGCGGGGTTGTGCTCACAAGCATCGCTGGTGTCTGTCAGCAGGGCATATTCGCGAGCATCTTCAAGAAGACAGCCAGTGGGGACAGCACGCCTGACCGTGTCGCAGACGCAGTGTTCAACGATTTCGTTGGAAACTGCACCCCTTGTCTGCTGCACCGACTGCCGAATGACGCTGGCGAATCATCTGATCGAGATTAGCGCACTTGAAACGATGAAGACTCGCTTCTGAGTAATGTCTCGATCTCGATGAACATCCAGAGATTCTCGTTTACTATTCTACCGGCGATGCTACTGGGCAGCGCGATCCACGCCGCCTGCAACAATTGCAGCCCTCGTTTTCATAGAAATCACCGGGCGTCGCGCGAATGACCAAAGCGCCTTTCCAGGGCGCCGCGCCTGCATTTTCCACACGCCGCTTCCGCTTCTGGCTAAGAGCAGCACACCGTAGGCTTTCGTACAGCGATGCCTGGCACACGCTTGGCAAAGGCTGCCCAGTGTGTGCGGTACCTCGCACCGACGCTCTTCTGCGGGCGACGGTCGACACAGCTGTGTCTCTCCTGGCGACACGACGGCAGACGATGGAGCACTGTCTCTGCGCAGGCTGCTCCTCACGTCAAGACGCAGCCGAATGTCACCGAAAGCGGAGACGCGCGCCACGATCCTGTCGACGAGCGGGTCGGGCGTCTGGCAGACGAAATCTTATCTCTGAACCTACTGCAAGCCAAGCAGTTAAGCGATGTGCTTCGATCGCGTTTTGGGATCGAGGG
>Ga0209012_1003692_pt1 | contig 11188 bp, 10 predicted proteins | sample RS3BMetagenome_FD_184735 | JGI IMG/M metagenome (GOLD analysis project Ga0209012, IMG submission 184735) | Ferric oxide microbial mat and aquatic microbial communities from Rainbow Spring, Yellowstone National Park, USA - RS3B (SPAdes) (version 3) ...
GGGAAAGGTGGTGCTCAATGTGCCCGCCTCTCAGCGACAACGGCCGCCCGGAGGGCGAGCACGCGTTGGTGAATCCGGTATTCGGTCGAACGCGGAATGTAGGCGGGACCGTAGCGGCCGCGGCCCAGTCGGTGCACGCGACCGTGGTCGATTTCCCATCGCAATGCGTCGGAGACAGCTTTCGACGGCCGCCCTCGTACCCGGAAGCCGTGCTGGTCAAGGGTGTTGATCAGCTCGGCAACGGTCGTCGGACCGTGCACGGCCAAGTGCATGGTGAGTACGTAGCGCAGTTCGGTGCCTCGAAGGTGACGTCGATTCATCGGCGAAACATCGCATATAGCTACGACATCGCGGCGTTTGTCGCTATGAGGTGGGCACATCGGGTGCCGGCTTTTCCAGAGGCGCGTTACGCGAGGGCCGCGGCGATCCGCCGCCACTGCTCGCGGGGATAGGCTTTCGGGTCACTCAGCAGCACCTGGAGGCAGACGTGGTCGGCACCGGCCGAACGATGCTCGGAGACCCTGCGCAGGATGGCGTCCTCGTCGCCCCACGCGATGATCGCGTTGAAGAGACGATCGCTCACCTGGCTCAAATCCTCTTCGGAGAAGCCCGAGCGCAGCAGGTTGTTGGCGTAGTTCGGCAGCGCCGAATACGCGCGGAGCCAGTCGGTTCCGAGGGCGCGGGCTTCGTCCGCGCTGTCGGTGAGGATCACCGTCTGCTCGGGCAGCAGTAACGGCCCGTCACCCAGAGTCGCGCGCGCCGATGCGGTGTGGTCGGGGGTGACCAGGTACGGGTGTGCGCCGGCGCTGCGGCGCGCGGACAGCGACAGCATCTTCGGGCCGAGGGCGGCCAGCACCCGCCGCTGCACGGGAACCGGTTGTGGCGTCGCGTCCAATCCGTCCAGGAATGACGCCGTGGCCGCCAGCGGTTTGCGATACCGCCCCGGCTCGCCCGCATCGATCAGCGGCGCGTGGCTGACACCGATTCCCAGCAGGAAGCGGTCGCCGTGTTCAGCGGTCAGTGCGGCGAAGTTCTCCGCGACGTCACCCGGCGTATGCATCCACAGGTTCAGAATCCCGGTAGCGATCGTGGTCTGCTTGGTCGCGGCCAGCAGGTTGCCCACCGCGTCGAAGACCTGCCCACCGACGTCGGGAATCCAGAGGGCCCGGAAGCCCAACTCATCCAATTCTGCTGCTGCGTCGGCGGATTCGGCAGCATTGCCGTAGCGGAGTTGGCTGCTCCAGATCCCGATACCGGTGAGGTCCATCCGGCCAGCCTACGGGGCGCGTTAGAGTCAGGGCCATGCGTTTCGGATTCTTCATCCCGCAGGGCTGGCGGCTGGATTTGGTCGGCATCGGCGTAAATGAGCACTGGGCGGTGATGCGTGAACTGGCCGCCTACGCCGACAACAGCGCCTGGGACTCGGTGTGGGTGTACGACCACTTCCACACCGTGCCGATGCCGACCGACGAAGCCACCCACGAGGCATGGTCGCTGATTTCGGCGTACGCGGCGACCACGTCCCGGGTCAAGCTCGGCCAGATGTGCACCGCGATGAGCTATCGAAATCCTGCCTATCTCGCCAAAGTCGCAGCGACAGCGGACATCATCTCCGGCGGTCGCGTGCAGATGGGCATCGGCGGCGGCTGGTACGAGCACGAGTGGCGGGCCTACGGATACGGCTTCCCGTCCGCGGGTGTGCGACTGGGACGCCTCGACGAAGGTGTCCAGATCATGCGTGACGCGTGGCGAGACGGAAAAGTCAGCTTCGAAGGCAGGCACTACCAGGTCGACGGCGCGATCGTCGCGCCCAAGCCGTTGCAGGACAACGGGATTCCGCTGTGGATCGCTGGCGGAGGCGAGCAGAAGACCCTGCGTATCGCCGCGAAGTACGCGCAGTACACCAACTTCACCGGCGAGCCGGCCGGCTTCGCGCACAAGTCCGAGGTGCTCGCCGGCCATTGCCGCGATCTGGGCACCGACTTCGACGCGATTGTCCGGTCGGTCAACGTCAACGCCATCGTCGACGCAGACGAGAAAGGCTTCAAAGACCGCCTGCAGCGGGTACGCGACCGCCTGGTCGGCTACGTCGGCGACTCAGCGGCCGACGCGATGATCGGCGGCACCAGCGGACCCGATTCCGCCACCGGCACGCCAGAGCAGGTCATCGAACGGCTGCAGAAGCTGCGCGACCTCGGCTGCGAGTACGTGATCTGCTATTTCCCCGAGGCCGCATATGACCGCTCTGGCGTGGAACTTTTTGAGCGAGAAGTGATTCCGGCGCTGGCCTAGACGTCGCTGGTGTGGTACCGGATCTTCACCGGCGGAGCGGCCAGTAAGGGCGGCAGCTGCGTCACCTTGCCCTCCCCGGCGCGAAACGCGCGGTAGGCCTCGTCGGCCTCGACGTTCTCCCAGATTTCGTAAATGAGCCAGTGGGCTTCGTCGTCCTCGTCGACGAGCACGTCGGTACGGACGTTCCCGTCGAAAGCCCGGGTGACTTCCAGGGTCCGGCCCATCAGTTCGCGCCCCGCGGCGATTTGGTCGGGCTTGAAGCGCAGTTCCAGCGTCACTGTGACCGTCATCGTGATCTCCTCCTAGTCGCTTTGCTCGTCAAGATTTGTGGAATGCCCAGCTCAAGCTCCCGCGCAGGCGATCGGCTCAGATGGCGGGGCCGAGTAAGTCGTCGGCGTCGCGGATGACGTAGCCGTAGCCCTGCTCGGCCAGAAAGCGTTGCCGGTGCGCGGCGTAATCGGCGTCGAGGCTGTCACGGGCGACCACTGAATAGAACACCGCGCCGCCGCCGTCGGCTTTGGGCCGTAGCAGCCGGCCCAGCCGTTGTGCCTCTTCCTGCCGCGATCCGAAAGTGCCCGAAACCTGCACCGCCACGGAGGCTTCCGGCAGATCGATAGAGAAGTTGGCCACCTTGGACACCACCAGCGTGCGGATCTCGCCGCGGCGGAACCCGTCGTACAGCTCCTCGCGCTCGGCCGTCTTGGTCGAACCCTGGATCACCGGAGCATCCAGCATCTGACCGAGCTCGTCGAGCTGATCCAGGTAGGCGCCGATCACCAGGGTCGGTTCGTCGGGATGGCGAGCCAGAATCGACTTCACCACTGCGACTTTGGAATGCGCCGTCGAGCAGAGCTTGTAGCGCTCCTCGGGCTCGGCGGTCGCATAGATCATCCGCTCGTTGTCGGTCATCGTGACGCGGACCTCGATGCACTCCGCCGGGGCGATCCAGCCCTGCGCCTCGATGTCCTTCCACGGCGCGTCGTAGCGCTTCGGGCCGATCAGCGAGAACACGTCACCCTCGCGGCCGTCCTCGCGGATCAGCGTTGCGGTGAGCCCGAGCCGTCGCCGAGACTGCAGATCGGCGGTCATCCGAAACACCGGCGCGGGCAGCAGGTGCACCTCGTCGTAGACGATCAATCCCCAATCCCGGCTGTCGAACAACTCGAGGTGGCGGTACTCGCCCTTGGTGCGACGGGTGATCACCTGGTACGTGGCGATGGTGACCGGCCGAATCTCCTTGCGCTCGCCCGAATATTCGCCGATCTCCTCTTCGGTCAACGACGTTCGCGCGATCAGCTCCCGCTTCCACTGCCGGCCGGCGACGGTGTTGGTGACCAGGATCAGCGTCGTCGCACTGGCCTTGGCCATCGCCGCCGCGCCGACCATCGTCTTGCCCGCCCCGCAGGGCAACACCACCACACCGGAGCCGCCCAACCAGAACGAGTCGGCCGCCATCTCCTGGTAATCGCGCAATTGCCAGCCGTCCTGCACCAGGCTGATCGGATGCGCCTCTCCGTCGACGTAGCCGGCCAGGTCTTCGGCGGGCCAGCCGATCTTGAGCAGCATTTGTTTGACCCGGCCACGTTCGCTGGGATGCACGACCACGGTGTCGGCGTCGATGCGGGCGCCCAGCATCGGCGCGATCTTTTTGTGACGCAGGATTTCCTCGAGCACAGCGCGGTCGAGGCTGACCAGGGTCAATCCGTGTACCGGACTTTTCACCAGCTGCAGCCGGCCGTAGCGGGCCATCGTGTCGACGATGTCGACCAGCAACGGCTGTGGGACCGCGTACCGGGAAAAGCTGACCAGGGCGTCGACGACCTGCTCGGCGTCGTGGCCCGCAGCGCGGGCATTCCACAGCGCCAGCGGGGTGATCCGATAGGTGTGTACGTGTTCGGGCGCCCGCTCCAGCTCGGCGAAAGGCGCGATGGCCGCGCGCGCCGCAGCGGCGAGCTCGTGGTCGACTTCCATCAGCACTGTCTTGTCGGACTGCACAATCAGAGGTCCGTCAGTCATAACACCCCATTATCCGGGTCGCGGGGACAACAAGCGGACAACTAGTCTTCGCCGTCGGCGGTCATTACCGACGTGATGCGGTGTATAGCGAAGTCACGGGCGCGGCTGGACGCCGAATCGAACGCGAACAGTTGGCCGCCGCTCACCGCGATCGGCGATACCACTCGTTGCGTGGCCACCCCAGCGGCGTCGACGTACTTGATCAGCACCGTGTCCTTCTCGCGCGCCGCCTTGTGCAACAGCGACATGGCCACCGCGGGATCGATCCGCCCGCTGTCGAACGGGGCGGTGGTCACCTTCCGCAGCACCGAGACCACCGCGCTGAGCGTTTCGCCACTGAGTTGCGGCATCGGCCGGTGTGAACGGTAGCGCTGCGGCGTGGCAACCCGTGCCCCACGGACCCTGATGTCGACGATGGTGCCCGTCGCGTCCTCGGCGGCCGGGGCGAAGCCGGCGTCCTGCAGCGCCGTGAGCACTTCGCTGATGGGTGCCTGCGAGATCGCTACGGTCGGCGCCAGCACCCGCAGTCCGAGGCGTTCGGTGGCTGCCGCGGCCTGGGCGAGCAACGTCGGGTCCTCGCACCGCACAAACGAGCTGGCCATACCGACCCGCAGCTGGCCGTGCCGTCGCGCGACGTCGTCGATCATGTACGTCAAACCTTGTGGCACAGGCGTTTTAGAATGCGTGTGGAACAGTGAGTGCAATTCGTCGGCGGTCTTGCCGATGTCGAGCGCATGCCGGATCGACCGTTCGCTGACCCGGTACACCATCGCGGTTCCCGCGGATTCGACGTCGGCCACCGTCGAGAGTTGCTCGGCCAGATCACGTTCCAGCGGGCCGGGTACCACCACGGTCAAGTCGGCCTGCACCAGGAAGTGGTGGATCGGCTTGGGCAGCGCACGAGCCATGGCCGCAATGGTGACGGCCCCGTCTGCGCCGTCGCTGAGCAGGCGGCCCGGTGTGCTGAGCGCGCCGCGCCCCACCAGGCCGAGTTGCTGCGCCTCGTTCAGCAGGCCCGCCACCGGCACGGGTTGCAGTCGCTTGGACCACCGCGGCCGCCGCCAGATCAACGCCGCCGACGCGGTGTCCTCGTCCACTCCGGCGCCAGGCGGCAATTCGGCGAGCATGCCCAGTAAGAGCCGGCGATCCAGCGGAGCGGCCGTTGAATACAGCGAATCAGACAGTGCGGCATATGGTTTCGCGTCCGGTCCGCGGCTACCGATCAATGCCGGTCGAGCCGCCAGGTCGAGCCAGGTGGTGGCCAGCAGATGCCAGCGTTCGGCAACGGTGGCCTCGGTGAAACGGTCGGCGGCCACCGTCGGTGCCCAGTACGGCGGATCGCCGACGCTCGGCTGCGGATCCGGCAGGCCGCTGGCGATGAGGCCGGCCGCGGCGGCCAACTCCAAGATCAAACCCAGCCGGGCTTCGTCGACGCCGGTGACCTTCGCCAGCCGGCGCACCTCGCGCACGCCGAGCCCGCCACTGCGAAGCTCGGAAATCGGTGCGGCGCTCAGTGATTGGATGACCACGTCGAGCTCGCGCAGCAGGTCGATAATCGCGCCGGCCGCGGCGGCGTCGGCGTCCGCCGGTGTCGTGGTGGACACCACCGGATCGGGGGCCGCGAGCCGCACCGGCCCGGGTTCCTCGCCGCGCATCACCTGACCGACGTGACGGGGCAGGATCACCGTGTCGGCGTCGACTCGGCGCAGCAGGCCGATCGCAATCAGTTGTGGCACAGGGCGATCCGCGGGAGCCCCGGGCGCCGCGTCGCGGGTTCGCCCCAACGGCGAGCCCTCCAGCAGCCGGTCCAGCAGCTCACGCTGTGGATCGTCGAGACCGCCGATCAGTTCGGTAATCTGCTGCGCGCTCTGGCCGGCGTCTTCCAGCGTCACTTGACCGACATACCAAGGCAGGCCGCCGTCGGCGTCGGCGGCGACCCGTACGTCGACGTCACCCCAGACCAGCGCACGTGCTTTCAGGTCCTCGAGTGCGGCGAGAACATCGGTTTCGGGGGCTCGATCACCGATCAGCGTGAGCAGCTTGGCGACCGGCGCCGGCGCGGTGTCCGCCTGCAGCACCAGCAGCGCGTCGATGACCGCCAGCCGCAGGAAATCCAGCTCGTCGGTGGCAGCCTTTAGTGACTGCCGGGCCTGGGCGCGGGCGGCCAGCGCGGCGATGCTGCCCGGCGGCGGTTGGGCGAGGTCGGGTCGCAACTCCAGCAGACGGATCAACCGGTCGTCGGGCAACTCGGCCAGCCAAGACCCCAGCGGGATGCCCGGCGTGTGTTGGGTCATTGCTGACCAGCGTAAAGCAGCGGATCGAGTGACTCGTTGCCGCCGACGGAGGGTGATGCGGGCGTTGCCGCACCCGACCTGTCAGAATGGACGACGTGGCTGACAACAAGGCGAAGAAGACGCGTTACGTCGATAATGGTTGGCCGACGACCAACCCCGACGACCACGCCGTGAGCGAGCTGGCAACCGACCGGACCGGCGCACTGTCGCCCTTCGGCGACTTGGTCTTCCCACTGCCTGTGGACGAACTGCCTTATCTGCATCCGACGACCGACATCAACCGCTAGACGGTCTGCGACGTCTCGTCAGGCGAGCGACTGCAGCGCGGGGTTGCTGGTCGTGCTCTGCGAATCAATCGCCTTCAGTAGGTCCGTGACGTAGCTGGTGTCGTGCGGCACAGCCGGCGTCGGGTCCTGCGGGACCATGGTCCATGAACCCACCGTGTTGGCCTGGTGCACGTCCTGCGGTGGCGGAGCTGGCTCAGGCGCGGGGTCCTCCGGCGCCGGGGGTGGCGGTGGCGGCGCGTCGGGCGCGGGAGCGTCGACGGCGACCTCTTGCGCCGGCGCGGGCGGCTCAGGCGCGGGCGGCTCCGGTGCAGGCGGCGGTGGCGGTGGATCGACGGCAGCCGGCTCCGCAGGTGGCGGCTCCGGTGCGGGCGGCTCCGGTGCGGGCGGCGGTGGCGGCGGGTCGGCCGGCGGCGGGGGCATCGGAGCGTCGAACACCGGCGGCGGGGCGTCTGGCGCGGGTGCGTCCGCAAGTACGTTGCGCGGAGTGGCGGCCGACAGGCCCCGTCCGCAGACCGGCCAGGCGTGCTTGCCCTGGCTGGCCAGCACCCGCTCGGCGACCGCGATCTGCTGCTCGCGGGTGGCCTGGTTGGCCGTCGGGGCGTACTCCCGACCGCCGTGCGACGCCCAGGTGCCTTGCGAGAACTGCAACCCGCCGTGATAGCCGTTGCCGGTGTTGATGGCCCAGTTGCCGCCCGACTCGCAGGCCGCAACGCGGTCCCACTCGCTGTCGGGGGCGGCGGCCGCGTGGCCGGCGAGGGCGATGCCGCCGCCGCTGATGACTGCGCCGGTGAAGGCGAGTTTCGCGACGCTGACGGTGGATGTGGTGGGTTTTCGGTGACGGCCGCTCATAGCCTTGGTGGTGTCCTCTCGTATGCGCCTACGAGGTCAGCTGTCGGGTTCGGGCGGAAGAGGTCGCCCGGCCGTCGATTTTCCCGAAAGAAACGCGTCGGCTTCACCCCAAGGAGCCGCGAGCGGCTCCAGGTTCGATCTCGGCGGACCGTTGGGTCCCCCGCCTCCATCCACGGGTTGACGTTCCTCGCCTACTGGATGGAGCTCGGCGCTGTAGGCGAGGAGGCTCACCGCGTACGGATAGTCGGCGAGCCCGCGCACGACGCTAGCGGGTGTCTGCAGCAGAGTCATTTTCTGGGGAAAACAGCGTTTCGTGTGTCGCGAGCCGAAAAAATGTCAAGAAAGCGTTCCGTTTGCCCAGGTCAAGAGCGTCGCAATCAGCTCGTTGCCGTGCCGTGACTTAATCGTGATGTGATTGATTTCATAGCAGCGTCTTGATTAAACGCAGGTCAAGGGACCGACCTTCTGGTCCGAATTTCGGCTCCCGGGGGTACCGGCGCCGGGCTTCTCGACGAACATTCGGCCAACTGGCCACCGGCCGCCGAGCTTGGTCGAGAAAACTCCAGTGCTCAGCCGCCCGCGATCCGAGTAGGATCGGTCGGCATCGCGTCCTGCGCAGGCGGGGCGCTTCGTTGTGTTGGCCTATTAGTTATCCGTCAGATAAGCAGGTGAGTCCGGTGCCGACTGGCAAGGTGAAGTGGTACGACACTGAGAAGGGTTTCGGCTTCCTGTCTCAGGAGGACGGCGAGGACGTCTACGTCCGTTCCTCGGCGCTGCCGGCCGGCGTCGAAGGGCTCAAAGCGGGCCAGAAGGTGGAATTCGGCCTCGCGTCCGGACGCCGCGGCCCGCAGGCGCTGAGCCTGAAGCTGATCGACCCGCCGCCCACGCTCAGCAGCCGTCCGCGCCGCGAAGGCCCGGCCGAGCACAAACACAGCCCCGACGAGTTGCACGGCATGGTCGAGGACATGATCACGCTGCTCGAGGGCACCGTGCAACCGGAGTTGCGCAAGGGTCGCTACCCGGACCGCAAAATTGCCCGCAAGGTCTCCGACGTCGTCAAGGCTGTGGCCCGCGAATTGGACGCCTGAGCCTCGGGCGCGTGTACCGCGCCGTGTGACGGGGAACACTGCGCTCGAAGCTCCGCATGGAGTCGATGTCGAGTGAGGGAAGTCCGATGGCACAGCAGGCGCAGGTCAGCGAAGAACAAGCGAGAGCCGTAGCGGAGGAATCCCGGGAAAGCGGCTGGGACAAGCCGTCCCTGGCCAAGGAGCTGTTTCTCGGCCGCTTTCCGCTGGATCTCATCCACCCGTTTCCCCGACCGGCCGACGATGCGGCGGCCCGGACCGAGGAATTCCTGGGTCGGCTACGGGAATTCCTGGGCACCGTCGACGGCAGCGTGATCGAGCGCGACGCCAAGATCCCCGACGGGTACGTGCGAGGCCTTGCCGAGCTGGGCTGTTTCGGGATGAAGATCCCGTCGGAATACGGCGGCCTGAACCTGTCGCAGGTTGCCTACAACCGGGCGCTGATGCTGGTGTCGAGCGTGCACGCCAGCCTCGGGGCGCTGCTGTCGGCCCATCAGTCGATCGGGGTCCCCGAGCCGCTCAAGCTTGCCGGCACCGAGGAGCAGAAGCGGAATTTCTTGCCGCGCTGCGCCGCCGGGGCGATCTCGGCCTTCCTGCTCACCGAGCCCGATGTCGGCTCCGACCCGGCGCGGCTGGCGTCGACGGCGACTCCGGTCGACGGGGGAGCGGCCTACGAACTCGACGGCGTGAAGCTCTGGACGACCAACGGCGTCGTCGCCGAACTACTGGTGGTGATGGCCGCCGTGCCCAAAGGCGATGGGCGCCGCGGCGGTATCAGCGCATTCGTCGTCGAAGCCGACTCACCCGGCATCACGGTCGAGCGGCGCAACTCGTTCATGGGACTGCGTGGGATCGAGAACGGACTGACCAGGCTGCACCGGGTCCGTGTGCCCGCCGAGAACCTGATCGGCAGGGAGGGCGACGGCCTGAAGATCGCGTTGACGACGCTGAACGCCGGCCGGCTCTCGATTCCCGCGATCTGCGCGGGGTCGGCTAAGTGGTCATTGAAGATCGCCCGGGAGTGGGCCGGCGAGCGCGTGCAGTGGGGCAAGCCCGTCGGCGAACACGGGGCCGTGGCGGAGAAAATCTCGTTCATTGCCGCGACGAGCTACGCGCTCGAATCGGTCCTGGAGTTGTCCGGCCAGATGGCCGACGAAGGCCGCAACGACATCCGGATCGAGGCCGCGCTGGCCAAGCTGTGGTCGAGTGAGATGTCCTGCAAGATCGGCGACGAATTGCTGCAGATCCGCGGCGGACGCGGCTACGAGACCGCCGAGTCGCTGGCCGCGCGCGGTGAACGGGCGGTGCCGGTGGAGCAGGTGGTCCGCGACTTGAGGATCAACCGCATCTTCGAGGGCTCCAGCGAGATCATGCGGCTGCTGATCGCCCGCGAGGCCGTCGACGCGCACCTGAGTGCGGCGGGTGACCTCGCGAACGCCAAGGCCGACCTCCGTCAGAAGGCCAAGGCCGCCGTCGGTGCGAGCGGATTCTATGCGAAGTGGTTGCCGCAGTTGGTGTTCGGCGAAGGTCAGCGACCGACCGCCTATCGCGAGTTCGGTGCTTTGGCCACCCATCTGCGCTTCGTCGAGCGCTCGGCGCGCAAGCTGGCCCGCAACACCTTCTACGGGATGGCGCGCTGGCAAGCCGCGATGGAGCAGAAGCAGGGCTTCCTCGGGCGGGTGGTCGACATCGCCGCCGAACTGTTCGCGATGGCAGCGACGTGTGTGCGAGCGGAGTCCCAGCGGGTCGCCGATCGGGCCCGCGGCGAGCAGTCTCACGAGTTGGCCGAGGCGTTCTGTCAGCAGGCCACCCTTCGGGTGGAGGCGCTGTTCGACGCGTTGTGGACGAATACCGACGACGTCGACGCGCAACTGGCCGCCAATGTGCTCAAGGGCCGCTACATCTGGGCTGAGGAGGGGATAATCGACCAGTCCGAAGGCACTGGGCCGTGGATCGCGCACTGGGAAGCCGGTGCGTCGACCGAATCCAACCTCGCCCGCCGATTCCTGACCGTGGCGCGAACCTGACGGAGGTCGAGATCGCTTCTTACATCGCCGAGGCCGGCGAGTTCACCCGTGACACCGAGTACATCGAAACGCGGATCACCGCCGACGGCCGCGACGGCTACCCGGTGGAGCCGGGGCGCTATCGGCTGATCGTCGCCCGGGCCTGTCCGTGGGCCAATCGCGCGATCATCGTCCGGCGGCTGCTCGGTTTGGAAGACGTTCTCTCCATTGGTTTTTGCGGCCCGACGCACGACGAGCGGAGCTGGACATTCGACCTCGACCCCGACGGCGTCGACCCGGTGCTGAAGATTCCCCGTCTGCAGGACGCATACTTCGCCCGCTTTCCCGGCTACCCGAAG
>Ga0209012_1003695_pt1 | contig 11184 bp, 13 predicted proteins | sample RS3BMetagenome_FD_184735 | JGI IMG/M metagenome (GOLD analysis project Ga0209012, IMG submission 184735) | Ferric oxide microbial mat and aquatic microbial communities from Rainbow Spring, Yellowstone National Park, USA - RS3B (SPAdes) (version 3) ...
TCCCCCCTGTCAGTGAGCGAAGCGAGATGACATCGCTGCCGCCACGGCAGCGAAATGCCCCGGTTTCCGTTCTCAGGCATTTCGTGTGCGTGACGTAAAGATACAGAAAGAGCCAAGCGATCAAGATTGACCTCAAACCGTTGTGGGAGTAAGCGAACATACGGTTGCATTGTGTATCCGATTCGGACACAGAGGTGTATCCGACTCGGAACGCTTGGACGTGGACGCCTTGGCGCGCAAAGCCTTGCGGGCGCCCGCATTTTCTCCGTAGCCGTTTCTCTGCGCCCATGCACCGCATGAGCATCACCACATGGCGACGATAGTTCGAGCCATGCGAGCGTTCAACTCGGGCACTGGCACGCCGCAGGATTCACGCGCGAGGCTCGGCACGTTACGACGGAAGGGATACCCACCGAAGAGTGGGATCCGGGGCAGATGGGCTTGGCTCCGACGTCATCGGAGGGCGGACATGGCGCAGCAACGCAACGCCGCTGCGCCATGCTTCCGTCCCCCGTTTCTATGACTGAGCCTGGTCAACCGGTGGGTCCTTTGGAGGACGTCCACGTCTACGGGCGCGTGCGGCTTTCGCGTTCGTCGCACGACTCTGGGCGCGGTCCGCCATGTAATGCACCGGCATGGCGGGAATCTTATCCGCGAACATCGCCTTCAGGGTGGGGTTAATGTCAGCGCGGTTACCCACAAAAAAGATATGGGGGTTAACGTACCACACTTTTCGGGCGTGATTACCGCGACCTGTGGTGCTACAACCGAGGACATACTTGCCCTTCAGTTCGGCAAACAGCCTGCGGAGTGTAGCATCCGACTTGCGCTGCAGGTGTTTGGCAACATCGGCAATCGTTGCCGGTCGGCTGGTCTCGCCCTCTTGGACGACCAAGGCATTCGACTCAATCTGAATCATGTTCTGGATGCCGAGTAGAAATTTACATTCGGCTGGGGTCAGAACATCATTGGCAACCAGGAAGTGGGTGTTGCGACCAATGACCTGCGAGAATGGCGAGCGCTCGCGGGGCATGGTGGTAACCAAGCGGTAGCCCTGCTGGGCGGCGAGCGCTTGGGCTTCACGTGCCAGCGCTATGGAGGCGTCAAGTTCGTCCAGTCGTAGAAGCTCGCGCAGACGGGTCTTGTTCTCGTGGGTTAGATCTACACGTCCCAGGAGGTCCAGAGTCTCCTGCCAACGCTGCATGCTCTCACCGGTCAGTTGGGGGGGGCTTGGGGCGGCGGATATGATAATCACCTCCTCTCTTTGAGACAAAAGAGGACCTCCGACACCGTCGGAGGTCCGGCGAAAACAGCATTGGCAGCAGATGGATGTCCGCCGCCAACGGCGTACACTACTGCAGCAGCATCCCTGACGGCGAGCCCCCGACGCTCGCTTTCGGCGCCCTCGTCCGCCTGCCAGCGGGCGGGGGCACTGCGTTTTGTTGTGTTACCATAAATATACGCTGCGTGTCAGCAGCGACCTCGCGTCTTGGATAACCCACGCACGCATGCACCCTTCCCCCCGGTCGGCAGCCAGGGTGCGACGCGTTGACTCATATAGAGCCAGCGCTACGGCTCCCTCCCTTGGGGTTTCGCTGCGCGCGCGTCCTCCCAAATCTTGCAAGAAGCTCGTCCCTTTGGGCGACTTGCTTGGAGGTAAGGACCTTACCGCGCCCGCCGGGCACCAACAAGTCGTCCATGAGGAGCATATATTCGGCATCGGTCTGCTTAGTGGTCAGGTGCGGGTGGAGGAGTCGGGCAACCCGGACCGCCTGCTGCCCAGAAAAAACCAACTGGTACTGCCAGCGGTGCTGGGGCTTTGTCGGTTTCACGTCCTGCCAATACCCGACAGCGCGTCCAAGTGTCGCACTGACTACTGAGCGGAACAGCACCAGCGACGGCAGATGGACGTTGGCGATCCGCACGACGAACTCGTAGACAGGACTGTGACGCCCCGCCCTGTGTGAGCGGTAAGCGCGGAACAATCCCTCCGCATCGGCGAAGCCTGCCGCCCACTCAAGGTAAATGCCTGCCCGCAGCTTGTGCTCGTCCACCTCGACCAGGGGGCAGCACCGATGCGGGAACTCTTCCCCCTTGAGAGCTGCCATTTGCTCGGCGAGCCGTCGCCGCTGGGCGATATTCTCGTCGGTCACGGTGCTGTGACAAGGCGACAGAAGCTGACCAAACGCACACGCAAGGCGACAGACCTCCTTCTTGGTCACTGAGTACGGCAAGAGATCCCGAGCCAGTTCTGCCGCCGTCATTCCACTGCACGCCCAGCGCCACGATGGGCGGAACGGACCCCCCTCGTTGTACGTCGACGCCCCTCCCCAACGCCGCTCGAACGGTTCCAAAACCGCGTGGTCGGTGTTCGTCACCACCACCTGGAGCCGATGATAGTCCTTCGACTCCCAGGGAGTGGCAATCACCGCCAGGTGCCCTTCGCCATCTACGATCCCGGCTGTATGGGCGAGCGGATATGAGCCTGGAGCGGGAGGTTCAACTCGGTGACTGAGGCTCCACGCGTCCCACCTGCCCCGGTCCCAGGCGACATCGACCCTTGTCAACGCCCCCCAACCCTTTCCATCCAGTGCTGCCCGGCACTATCGCCACTTTCCGGGCTTCGCATGCATGGGAGTTCGCCCGCGTTCCGCCACCGAGACAGGACGTCGTCGACAGAGCGCCGCCAGGGGGGCACTTGAAGGCACCACAACAGCCCCTCTCGTCGGGGTGCCGGGGCACTTCCGTCCTCCAGCCAGCACGGTTGCCTCTGGGTGTTTGTTGCGGGGGCGTCCGTGACGCAAACGGCACGAAGAACCTCAGCAGGACGCGACGGGTGTCCGTCCATGGCTGTGGCAGCGGGACCCCGCCATGACTCGTCGCTCTACGGAGGCGTCAGTGGTCCGCGCGCCCGATTGGGCACCGGCAAGTGGCTGCGAGATAGCGCGGTGCGTGGCGACAAACAGCTCCGTGGATGCCGAGGTGGGCACGGGGCTGCAAGTGGCTTTGTTCCGTCAGGACAGCCCGCGTCAGTGGAGATGGATGAGGGAAAGCAAAGCTTCCCTCTACGCTACAACGCTCGCCTACGAATGGCGCCTACAATGGAGAGAGTGCTCCACCCGACCATTTCGGCAGCAACGCTGGTGACGGCACGCGGAGCCACCTCGTTTCCTCGCGGAACAATGCCTACGATCGGCTTACGGTACAACTGTGCGATATCGATCTCCGCCTGCATCCATTTGCTGTAAGCAGTGTACATTCCAGACAACACCAAAACGACGCTTGTGGGTGCGATTTGCTGGCAGATAGCATCCCACAACTGCCGGGCGGTGCGCGCGTCGAGGGGATCCCTCTTCGGAACGCTGTAGTCACTGCAGACAAATAGGGGAGCCGCCTTGAGCAGAGCCAGAAGCTTCTGATAGTCGTCGCTGTACTGCCAAGCGTGGCTGATGAACAGGTGGTAGTCGCGCAAGGCGGGCATTCGTACTGCCTCCCGATCACATGAGTGTTACGAAGCCAATCCGGTGACGAGTACGCATACGTTGATCACCAAGAACACGACAGGGATCACTTGCTCCACGTGGGACAAAGGCAAATATTGGGACAAATCCTTGCCCTCGCCCAGCATGATCCATTCCGCTTCATATGGGGCTACGGGGAGCAACCTCTCCAGTTTATGGATCACCTTGAACTTCCCGGAGTTCAGTTGCCGGTAACTGCGGATGACTGCCCACCATGTACCGGACAGAATGATTCCGGAGACGGCGATCAACACAAGCCACGTTGCTGAGAGCGCCGGGACTTTCAGCGTGGCGACGGCGCCGTAGACGGTGAGCAGCAACGCGCTGGCGGACGTGAAGAACGTGTTGGCTACTGCTCGGCGCTGACTGATTCGGTCCGCCATCTCAACGTAGAGCTTATACTGTTCAAGAAGGTGCGCCCGATGCAGTTCCCCGTACTCACGTTCGGTTTGGCTCAACAAGGGGTCCTTCATGGGCACGCGACAACCCCCGTTCCACCTACAGCCCAGCACTTCAGGCACTTCCGGTGGACCGAGTATCACTACAACACGAGGGACCTTTCACCTGCGCAATGCGCCTTGCTCCTCGGACCGGGCGTGCCTCATCGATGCCTCTCGGCACACGCAATACGGATCCCTGTGCAGAAAGTACGTTGTAGCTTGCCTGGCGGAATACCAGGTTGTATCTTGTCGAGGCTCGTCTCGCACGGGACCGGGCGCGGACCTTGGCAGGTTCATAGCCGCCGAAACGGAGGGGCGGCACGCGAAGGATGGACCATCGGGATGGTCGTCATCGTTGCGCCCACGGATCACCACATATAGCGCGACCACCGAGGGTAGCACCAGGGGCACGTTGACGCGAGACGCTTGCCAGTCGGCAGCGTACATCCGGTGGCAATCATGATCGCCCGCAGTGATGTCTCAGCACGGATGCATGTTCTTCTTCTCGCGCAAACGCCCCAGGACACGGAGGTCGGCGAGTGCACCGCCTGAAGTTGCACACCCCTTGGCTGCGGTGCGAGGCGCACCCATCAGGCTACCCATCAGCCAAAACATTGCTGAGGGGAGTCCTGGACATGGCTCGAAGGATGCTTACTGGCGAGGGCGTCGATCAGGATGGGTTGATCGGACCCAGGCGCAGGATGCCCACCCAGCGGTACGGCTCTGCGGCGCCGTTGCGACGGAGGGAGCGACGGCTCGTCCCGGGCGGAGACGACTGGGATGCGTGTGTGCGCAGCTTCCAACGGGCTCGTCGCCGAGAGAACCTGGCTGACCGCACCCTGGCGTTGGACTTGGAGTGTCTGGGGTGGCTTCAGCGGCGCTTGCCCCTCGTCGGGTGCCCGGCGGAACCAACAGCAGTCCGCCGCCACCATATCGACGAACTGATCGATGGGATGCTCGACGGGCGGTTTTCCCGCCCGGGCAGGGGCGGGGACGGCGGATTGGCGCAGGGTCTCAAGGGGCGCAGCGTCAACTCCAAGCTGCAACGGTGGAAGGTCTTCTTCGAGTGGCTTTGCCACGAGGGCTACATCGCCGAGAGCCCATTGGTGGATATCGTCGAACTCCAAGAAGTGGAAGAGGAAATCACGTGGCTCTACGGGGATAGCGACGGACCTCACCCGGACGAGCTCGGGCAACTGTTCGATTCCATGCGGCAGGCGGTCCGGCGGTACGGTCAGTTTCACCTTTTCCGCGATTATGCCGCGGCGGTCGTTCAAACCGATGGGGGACTCCGTCCGGGCGAATTGCTGCAGTTGGTCCTTGCCGACGTGGACCTGGATGCGCGAACGATCCGCCTCTCGGCGAAGGCGAGCAAGGTGCGGAGGTGGCGTCACGTCTTCCTGTCGCAACAGACGGTCGACCTTCTGCGCCGCTATCTGGCGGAGCGAGAAGCTCAAGGTTTTGAGTGCCCGCAAGTTTTTCCCGGAAGCCGCGACAACCGCAACCGCGCCGGGGAGGTCCAGCCCCTGCTGACCAGCACCTACAGCAAGGGCTTGCAGCGTTACGCCCGGAACGCTGGGCTGACAAAGAAGGTCACCGGCTACACCTTGCGGCACACCTTTGCCCGCCTGTATCTCCGCAACGGCGGCGGGTTGGCAGACCTGCAATCCCTGCTGGGGCACCGCAACCCGTCACAGGTGCTGCGGTATACGCGCCTCTGGGGGACCGATCTGCAGGAAGCCCATGACCGCTTCTCACCGATGCGGCGGCGTCTTGCGTGACCTACCTCGGAGGGGGGCGAGCAGTGCTCGCCCCCCTCCGACTCTTTTTGCTCACTTGACCGTGTACCGGGTGATTGGGCTGTACTTGCCGTGCTGGCGCTGCACATCGTGCCCCCACAGCTCCACATAGCCCCGGACGACGTTCATGTCGGAGTGCCCGAGAATCGCCTGCAGCGAGAACGGATCGCCCCCGTTCAAAATCCAGGCGCGGGCGAACGTATGCCGCAGCCTGTGGGGGCTGACCTTGACGCCGATCTGCTGGGAGTACACCTGGAGGCGCGTTTGAAAGGATGCCGAGCACAGCGGCTTCTCGTCGCGGTTCACGAAGACGCGCTCCGTGGTAAGGCTTCCGCGGTCGCGGAGGTATCGCCGCAGTGCACCCACGGAAGCGGGGGAGAGGTAGACGATCCGCTGCTCGTGGTCCTTGATGCGGTGCTGGAGTCGGAGTTCCCTTTTCTCCAAGTTGAGGTCCGCCAGCTCGATTTGGATCAGTTCACTCAGGCGGATCCCCGTGTCGAGGAGCAACACGATCATCGTGTGATCGCGCAAGCCGTGAAAGGTCTGCTGGTCTGGAGCGCCCAGCAGCTTGTCGACGTCGTGATCTTCAAGCGCCTTGGGGATGCGACCCTCCTTCGGCTGTGTGGGCAAGTCCTCGGCAACGTTGTTGGCGCAATATCCCTTTTCCTTCAGAAACCGGAAGAACTGACGCAGGGACTGCAGGCGAAGGTTGATCGTCCTCGGCTTCCGACCGCTTGTTTGCATCCGGTCGATCATCCCGACCAGGTGCTCGCGCAAAATCTCGCTCGGCGCGTTCGGCACACCGTTGGCGTCGAGGTCCTTGCGCGTCGCCGTGAGGACCTCGACGTGCAACTTGAGGGTCCGCGGGCGCCATCCCTTGATGCGCTCTTCCTGCAGGAAGCGCTCGCACGCCTCCGACCAAGTGAGCGGGGGCTGGGGAGTCGCGAGCGTTACGTTACGGACCACGTTTCTGCGGGGCACGTCTATCGCCTCCGGGGAAGACGTGAGGGGTAGCGTCGCCGCTACCCCTCACGTCAAGCACCGCTGGAAGCCACACGTCTAACACGTCCAAGGAGCCACCACACGTGTTGCTTCCATATCATGCCTTCCCGGAAGCCCTTGGCGCTCTAGTTTTTGGTGCGAGAGGGGGGACTTGAACCCCCACGGCTTACGCCACACGCCCCTCAAACGTGCCTGTCTGCCAGTTCCAGCACTCTCGCGCAACATACCGTCGAGCTGGAGGCCACAGACGCCGGGCGAGGTACCCGGCGCCTTCGCTGCCGATTTTGGTGCCGGAGGTGGGATTTGAACCCACACAGGCTTTCGCCCACGGCGCCCTGAACACCGCGTGTCTGCCAATTCCACCACTCCGGCATGATGGCCGCGAGGCGCATAATAGCACGCCCGCTGCGGACGGGTCAACGATCTTGTCCCACGAACGACGCCGAATCTCAACGGCCGGCCGCCCGGGTGACTGCGCGGCCCTGCCGCGTCCGGGCGGGCGTCCAGCCATCGGCAACAGGGCGCCCGCGACAGCCTCACTGCGCCACCAATCGCCCGGATCCTCCGAGTCCCATGCCCAGCATGTCCCGCCGGCCGGTCGGCCCCGAACTATGCAGGCGCCACCGATCTCGTTCCGCCACACGGGCCGGGCCATAGCCTGGAACCCGTGTGATGGTACGGGCGCGCGCCGCTCGCGGGCCGCGCCCCGTGTCCTGGCCCCTCCGCCGCGCGGTTCCCAGTGCCCCCGGGCCTCGCCGGCGGCCTTACGCCCCCGGTGGCGGCACGTGTCTGCTTGCACCGCATTCCCGTCGCCGTTCCACCTGCCGTGCCACTTCTCCGCTTCTGCTGCCCGCTCCCCGGGCCCGCTCTCGCCCCGCCTCGCGCTGGCCCCGCCTCGCGCTCGCCCTGCACAGCGATCACCCTGAGGCGCTCCGCCCCCCCCCATCCGCCCGGCGCCGCAACCCTCCGACCCCGCGGTTGCAGCATATATCGTGCCGCGATATATTTGTGCCCGTGGGCGACGGACGGCATCCGCACCCGCGGGGAGGACCGCTGACATTGCGCCGATTCCTGCGTCCCCTGCGACTCCGCTTCGGACCCGCGCCCAGCCGGGGCACCGTCCGGGTGCCCCTACTGTTGCCGCTCGCCGCGGTGACCGGCCTGCTGGGCGTGGTTGCCGCCGGGGTGCTCTTTCTCCTGATCGCCTTCTTCGGCAATCTCTTCTACTATCACCGCCTCGCCCTGCGCTACGTCGAGCCGCACGCCGCGCCCGGCGCAGCGCACCCGCTGACCATCGCCATCCTCCTGTTCGGGGCGCTGGCCGGCGGCCTCGCCATCCGCTACGTGGACATCTCGCTCCGCGGCCACGGCATTCCGGAGGTCATGGAGGCCGTCCTGCAGCGGGGAAGCCGCATCCGGCCGCGCGTCGCACTGCTCAAGCCGCTTCTGTCGGCCCTCTCCATCGGCACCGGCAGCCCCTTCGGCGCGGAGGGCCCCATCATCCAAACCGCCGGCGCGCTGGGCTCGCTGGTGGGTCAGTGGACGCCCGTGTCCGACACGGAGCGCAAGATCCTCCTCGGATGCGGGGCGGCCGCCGGCATGACCTGCATCTTCGCCACGCCGCTGGCCGGCGTGCTGTTGGCCCTGGAGTTGATCGTCTTTGAGTTTTCCGCCCGTGCGATCATCCCGATCGCCCTCGCGGCGGGAGTGGCGGAGGCCCTGCGTCCCCACATCCTGCCGCCGAGCCCGCTGTTTCCTTCGAGTGCGATCATGCCGGGCGGGGCCGGACCTCTCCTCTGGATCGTGGTGCTCGGCGCCCTCGCCGGCCTGGAGGGCGTCGGGATCACCCTTGCGCTCTATGGCCTGGAGGACCTCTTCGCGAGACTGCCGCGCACGGGCCTCGTCACGCGGCCGCTGATCGGGGCCCTGGCCGTCGGCCTCGTCGCGCTGTGGTCACCGAGCGTGCTGGGGATGGGCTACGACCTCATCCGCGGCGTCCTCGGCGGCGGCATGCCGACCGGAACGTTGGCCACGGTGCTGATCGCCAAAGGTGCCGGGTGGTTGGTCGCCCTTGCCTCGGGCACCGTCGGCGGGGTGCTGGCCCCGCTCTTCCTCATCGCCGGCAGCAGCGGCGAACTGCTCGGGCGGCTGCTCCACGGCCTCACGGGCCTCGATCCGGCCCTCGTCGCGCTGGTCTTCATGGCGGCGGTGTTCGGCGCCGGGAGCCGTGCTATGCTCACGGCGACCGTGTTCGCCGTGGAGGTCACGGGAGATGCCGCCGCCCTGGTGCCGGTGCTGGTGGCGGTCGTGATCGCGACGGCGGTCGCCCAGCGACTCCTGCCCTACAACATCATGACCGGGAAGCTGGTGCGGCGTGGGCTTTGGCCGCCGCTGGACTACGCTCCGCCGGAGCCGCAGACGCCCGAGATCCCCGACGGCGCCGATCCTTTCGACGATGCGCCGCCGGCCGACCGGCGGATGGTGGTCGCCGGAGCGGCGGCAGCCGATGCAGAGGCGCAATGACGTGTGGTCCGCGCACGCCCCGGCCCGCGCAGAGGCGTCAGTGATGCACGCGAGACCGCAGGGACGGAAGGGAAGGGGGCGGTGATCATGCCCGGGGACGGACGACGATCGCGTTTTCATCCACTTCGCCCCGGCGGCCGCCGCGACCCACGGACCCTGCGGGGTGCGGCGTATCCCCGAGTGGACGGGTCGGGCGCCGGCGGCCCCGCCGCCCCTCAGCCCCACGCGACCCGCTGGGGCCGGCCGGCGCACCCGGGCGGCCTCTGGCCGGGGGAGAGGCGCGCCCTGCGCGCGGGTTACGCGGCAACCACGGCGGTGGTTCCTGCATGAACCGCATCCCGTCCCCGCGACGCGTCCGCCGCCCCGCCCCGCGAACGCCCGCGAGCCCCGAACCCGTGCCGTACGCGGAGCACGCCCGCTTCCGCTTCGCGCTCCGGCGGTTCCTCCACTTCAGCGAGGAGCGCGCGCGCGAGGCAGGCCTGACGCCCGCACAGCACCAACTCCTGCTGGCGATCCGGGGGAGCAGGCGAGGCTGGCTCTCGGTCGGCGCGGCCGCGCGGGCCCTGCTGATTCAGCCCCACAGCGCCGCGGGCCTCGTCGACCGGGCGCTCCGGGACGCTCTCGTGCGCAAGGAGCCCGATCCGGCCGACCACCGCCGGGTGCGCGTGCTGCTGACGCCCCACGGCGACACGCTGATCGAACGACTGACGCTGGCCCATCGTGCGGAGTTGCGGCGCCTCTGGCGCCGGGTTCCCCGCTTGCGGTGATCGGTCGGACTCCGCCGCCGCTTCGCGCGCGACCGCCTACGCCACGCCTCCGGGGCCGATGCCGGGTAGAGCGCCCGACAGCCGTTGGAGCAGGGCCGGGTACCGCGCCCGCCGGATGTGGGTACCCCGCCTGAGCGGATCCACCGGCCTCATCGGCCGCCCACCCCCTCCAGGCCGGGCAACGCCAGAGCCACCGGGCGCGGCGGCGGTTGCAGGCGCACCACCCGCCGGTCGCAAACCCCGTATGCCTCCGCCGCTTCGCGCACCACCGCCTGGGCGTGCGCACGCCACGCCTCCGGGGCGGATGTGGCTGGATACAGGGTCCGATAGCGGGGGATCAGCTCCGGGTAGTGCGCCTGCAGGAACTCGAAGTAGTAGGCCTTCACGTCCGGCTTCAGATAGAGCAGGTTGGTGTCCACAAAGCAGGCGCCGTGGTCGGCGGCGGCCGCGACCGCCGCGGCGATCCCTCGCCGGTCCGCGGAGATGCCGGGCAGGAGCGGCGCGAGCAGCACCCCGACCCGGATGCCCTCCCGCGCCAGATGACGCACCGCGAGGAGCCGGTGCCTCGGCGCCGCCGTCCCCGGCTCGGTGCGCCGCCAGACCGCTTCGTCCACCGTCGGAATGCTGAAGCAGACCGTGCAGCCCGCCCGCCGGCTGAGTTCCTGGAGCATGTCGGTGTCCCGACGCACCATGGGCCCCTTGGTGATGAGCTGGGCCGGCGTGCGGTGGCGCGCCAACACCTCCAGGCAGGCCCGCGTCAGGCGGAACCGGCCCTCCAGGGGTTGGTAGGGATCGGTGGCGGTGCCGACCGCCACCGGATCCCGTCTCCAGCGCGGAGAGGACAGCTCCGCCTCCAGGACGGCCGCGACGTTGGTCTTGGCGAAAAGGCGCCGGCTGAAGTCCTCGCCGGCGCCGAGATCGAAATAGGTGTGCGTCGTCCGGGCAAAGCAATACACGCAGGCGTGGGCACAGCCGCGGTATGGGTTGAGCGACCAACCGAAGCCCATGCCGCGCACCCGGTTCAGGGCGGACCGGCACTCCAGGGGTGTGACCGTCGTCTCCATGGGCATATGGGAATACATGATCCGAACAACGTCAAGGCAGGGAAGGCAGGGGGAGGGAGGGGCGGGGA
>Ga0209012_1003701_pt1 | contig 11168 bp, 12 predicted proteins | sample RS3BMetagenome_FD_184735 | JGI IMG/M metagenome (GOLD analysis project Ga0209012, IMG submission 184735) | Ferric oxide microbial mat and aquatic microbial communities from Rainbow Spring, Yellowstone National Park, USA - RS3B (SPAdes) (version 3) ...
CTGTCGTGAACGCTCGTTCCCCGAAAGACAGCCATGATGCCAATAGCTTCCAGCGCCTGCTGTCCTCGACTGGGATGCACCTGATAATGGGTCAGCGTGCGGGTGCTAGTCACATGCATCCACTGCCAGGGCTATTTAATTTTCTGAGAGCGACTTGAGCAAGAGCTGAACAGCCTGAAGAGGGCAAGCATCTAAACGTCGCATGCACTGTTTCGCGTTGGTCACCTGACACCAATCGAACAAGGCAAGGACAAAGGAATTGAGCACTGCTAAGACGTGGGGAGCAGCCCCCTTGCGAACCTGACAGGCATCTTCAGCTAAGGTCACATCACGACGATAGTGCAGATGATTTTCGATGGACCAGTGCGCTCGGATCAATGCCAACAAGCGGGCAGCATCAGCCTGCTGAGCAGTCAGACTGGTAAAGCCGTAGACCACCTGTTGGGTACATTTGAGTGGATGCTGCACCCGTCGCCGCAGGCAAAATACTTGCTCAACGCCATACCACTCTCGTGCCAAAAAGCCGTTGAGTTCAGTGGAGACCCACATGTCGCGCGTCTCTAGACGCCCATGTCCTTTGTCGAGACTGCTGGCGGTACGCCAATCGCGGCAATCCGCTGGCGGTTCCGTAAAAAACAGCGCGAGATCGTTCGCCAACGTACTTTGATTCTGTTTGGCAATCAAGAGATAGTCTGCACCAGCCGAGATCGTGTCCAGACAAAATGCATGTTGCGTATACAGGGCATCAGCGGTAATGATGCGTCCTGACAGCAAGACCTGATTCAGAAACGCTTGCATGTGGGTCAGTTCATTGGCTTTTTCTGCCACCGCCAGCTCTTTGAGCACAACACCTGTTTGTGTTTCATACAAATTCATTTGGTGCAGTTTCTTCTGATCTTCTGCCTGATGGTGTTGGGTTCCTCGTAAGGTCTTGCCATCAAGGGCAACATGCGCTTGTTCTCCCGCCGCGCGTCGCTCAGCCCTGACCCGTGTGAGCAGATCCATCAACCGTTGATTTACCTGGGCTGGGTCCACACTGCGTAAGACATTGCTGTAGGTCGCTGCGCAAGGAAATGCTTTTCGGGTAGTAGGCAAGACCGTATGCAACCAGTCTTGGCGTAAACGGATCCAGTCGGCTATCGCCAGCAAGGTGGTTTCTCCTGCAAGTTTGCCCAGTAACACACAGGTTATCACCAACGCCAGACTGTAGCGTTTGCCCTTGCGCCCTCGTCGATCCTCCAGTGTGCTCAAGGCCTCATACACCGAGAGGGCTTCGCTTTCTTTGCTCCACTCGGCCAGTTCACTCGCTTCTCCTACTATGGTATAGTTCATCATAGGATCAATCCTCTTTTTTTGTTGTGATTTCAATACTTTAACAGAGATTGATCCTTTTCTCACCTCTTTAGGACTTCCTGCCCCGGAAAATTAAATAGCCCTGCAACGCTATCTCGATGATGCGGTTCGCGCTTGCTTCTTTGAGGCCGTGAAACCGGCCCAGCTCGACACGTTGCTCGCGGCGCTCAAGACGTTGGAGCAGGAGCGCAAGAATCGTGAAACGGGCTGGCAGCTTCGGCTGGAACGGGCACGCTATGAGGTACGACTTGCCCAGCGCCAATACGATGCGGTTGATCCTGACAATCGCTTAGTCGCTCGCGAACTGGAAAAACGGTGGAATACCGCCCTGGAGCAGCTTCAGAACCTGGAGCGGGAGTATGCCGTCGCGCAAAAGACGGCCCTGTTGCCCTTGAGCGAAGAAGAGCGGGAAGCCGTGTGCCAGCTGACGCTCAATGTCCCCGCCATCTGGCAGGCCGAAACGACCACCATGGCCGATCGCAAGCGGTTGCTGCGCACCCTCATCCAGGAGATCACCCTGACCCCTACAGCACCACGGCAGGCCACGATGACCAACTTGTGGAGTGGTGGCGTGACGACAAGCCATGAGATCGTCTGCCCTCCCATTGGCTGGCATTGTCTGGCTCCCACCGCTCTCGTGGAGCGATTGCGCGAGCTTGCCAAGCGTCTGCCTGACCATCAGATTGCCGAGCTGCTCAATGCCGAAGAGGTACATACGCCAACAGGAAAACCCTGGACAGCTGGCAGAGTAGCGAGCCTACGCAAGCAGCACGCGATTGCCACCGCGTGTCCGGTCGAACCAGGAGCTGTCGCCGTGCGCGGTGATGGCCTCATCTCGACCCGTGAGGCAGCGCGACGGCTGCAGATCTCGTCCTCGTTGGGGCATGTGTGGGTGGGGCATGGTGTGCTCACAGGTGATCAGCGCGGGGCCGGGTCAGCGCTGTGGGTGCGTTTATCCGAGCAGGAAGTGGCCCGCCTCAGCGGAGAAATCCCTTGTGCTAACTTCCTTTCCATCCGTGATCTCATGCGCCGCCACCACTGCTCGGCTGAAGAGGTATGGCAGTATGTGTGCCGAGGAGATTATCGGCCCTATCGGCGGCGCACCGGAGGACGCTGGGAATGGCGCTTTTGTCCACAGGATGTTGCACATGGTGAACAGAAATGAGATACAATGGAACCACGGACCGAGGAATCTGTCCAGTTAGTGCTCTGAGCAAGAGAGGGACGCATTATGGGTAACGAGGTGTCACCAGCTCGAAGAAGTAGCGCGCCTGCTCTGGTGTGAGCCTGGTGTAGCCCACCTCATCGATGACCAGCAGGCTGGGCGCAATATAGCGGCGTAGCCGGCTTCTCACCAGGCCCGGGTGCGATGCGCTTTCCAGGGCGTGGGCCAACTCCGAGAGCGTGGTGAACAGTACCGAATAGCCGACGGCCAGCGCTCGATCAGCCAGCGCCAGGCTCAAATGCGTTTTTCCCGTTCCAGGAGGGCCGAGAAACACAATATTGGTGCAGGTGCGCACAAACGAGAGATCGGCCAATTCGCGCAGTCGGCGTTGGGAGAGCGATGGCTGAAAAGAGAAATCAAAGCCATCCAGTGTCTTCTTGCTGGGGATGCGCGCCGCCTTGAGTCGTCGAGCCATCGCTTTCTGTTCCCGCCCCGAAAGCTCGGCGGCCAGCGCCCGCTGCAAGAACGTCTCGTAGGTCCACTGTTCAGCTCTTGCCTCTTGCAGCACCTGGGGTAAGGCGGCCTCCAGGTGGGTCAAGTTCAGTTGGTGGTAGACCCCTTTTTTCATGCCAACACCTCCTGCACTCGTTCCACTCCGCAATACTGGTCATATTCTTGCAAGCAGCGATTCGCCACATCTGGCGCGGCTTGGAGGTGACCCAATGGCGCTGGTGCTCGTCGCTGCGCGGAGACAGAAGCCACCGTCTTCCATTGGTCAGGATGAGGCACACTTTCTTGAGACCGAGGCCGCTTCTCGATCTCAAAGACCCGTGTGCCCTCCGACCAGACGGTGAGCACGCCTTTGCGCTCGCGCACCAGAACCGATTTGCCGGCCAGGTGCAACGGACCCGGTAAGCCGTAGAGCACGCCATCGTAGGACACATAGCCATCCCAGCTCACTTTCCGTTCCTCGGTGGCAAAGCGTTCCCAGGCAAAATCGGCAGGCAATGGCAGCAATTGCTCCTCCACCAGCCGTTCTACGGGGCGAACGTGAGTCGTCCGATGCACCCGTGCGTTGATGCGCTCACACCAGGCATGTGCCTGACGATTGAGATCATCGAGATCGCTGAAGGTAATCCCGGCCCACAAGCTTTTCTTCACATGGCTCACCGAGCGTTCCACTTTGCCTTTCGTCTGAGGGGTGTAGGGCTTGCAGACCCGCGCCCACGCCAATGGAGACCATGAAATCGGCGAAACGGGAGTTCCACTTCGGCTTGTTCTCGACCATTTCGACCAGCACGCTTTTCATCCGATCCGTGAGTGCCACGCGCGTGAGTCCACCAAAATACTCAAACGCTTCCATCAAGCAGCGAATGAGCGTGGGCGTATCGCAGCGTTTGACGAACGTGACGAAACGCATCCGCGAATAGCCCAGAATCGCGACAAACCCGTAATATTTGCGCATCTCTCCTGCCTCTTCGTAGACGAACTCGCCCCAATCAAATTGGACTTGTTCTCCCGGTTGGGTCTCGTATCGTTGCACAGGAGCATGTCCAGCGACCGCAGGCCGCAAGGGATGGACAAACTCCTTGAGGATACTGATGCCGCCCGTGTAGCCTAGCTTCTGTAAACGAGTGAAGATGACCTCGCAATTGATGCAATGATCTTCCGTGACCCATTGCTTGATCTGTTCCTTAAACGGATCGAGCTTGGAAGGTCGCGGGGGACGCGGCTTGGGGATCACCGCTTCCGGGTGCTTGAGATATTTGCGGACCGTGGTCCGCGAGATTTTGAGCTCAGTTGCAATTTCCTGCACGGATTTGCCTTGATGAAAAAGATCGTGTATCGTGAGCACTGTCTGACTCCTAAGCATGGGGGCCTCCTGAGGTGATGTTGTTGGAATACCTCAGTCTACCCCCCCCACTTGGGGGTCGGTCAATTCTTCACCGGCTCAGTATACACCCGGCGCTAACACCGTCATTCTGCAAGCGCATACGCACCAGTTTCTGGGAACCTTTGGGGGGCCAGGCAATGGCGATTATCGGGGGGAGCTTTTGCGGGCCATCCAGGTGATCACCAGCTAGGCGACAACGCTTGCGTTTCCCCTGGCTCAGGTGTTGCTTCGTCTGGACGGGCTCTATGGCGACGCCGCTCCGCTGCTCGATGTGGTGGAGGCTGGCCTTGGGGTGATTGCCAGAAGTCGTGACTACGCCCTCCTTGGTCTGGAGGTGGTGAAGCAGGCTCTTTCGCGTCCAGCAGATCAGGTGAGCATCCATCCCGAAAGCGGGATGACCCGTGCGCTTTACGATTGCCCAGCCGTTGCCTTGACACCGAGCGGTGCCCGTGTGCGTCTGGTGGTAGCTACCCATGCCGTCACCTCCTCTCCCCCGCCCGTCGGCGTCGAGCGGGACGGCACCGTCTACGAGCTGTTTATCAGCACGCTTCCCTCCCCGGCTTTTCTTCCCTCTGATGTGCTCGATCTCTACCTGCATCGAGGATCGTTTGAGACGGCCCTGGCCGATGAAGATGTGGAGCAGGACTCGGATCGCTGGTACTCCCACACGCCCTGCGGTCAGGAGTTTGGCTAAATCCTGGCGCACTGGGTGTGGAACCTGCGCCTGGAACTGGGGCAGAAGCTCTCCCCCACACCACTGCACACGACGGAATTTGCCAAAGTCATGGCTGTCGAGCCGCCACTGGTCATCGAGCCAACTCCTGCCGTCGAGCCTGTCCCTGCCGAGAAAGCAACGCTCTCAGTTCAGTATGGTCCTGCCCAATGGGCACGTCCTTCGTTTACCGGAGGCTTTGCCGGTTCCGCTTTTACCTTGCAAGCAGATGGGACGCTGCGTTGCCCCGCGGATCATCCTTCTCTCCCCGACACTTTTTAAATTCAGATAAAACGAGTAAAAAGAGAAGAAACAGGTAAGAGAAGGAGAAAAACCAGGACTTTTGAGGGGAGGAGCAACCGCACAAGGAGGAGATCGTCCAAGCAAGCAGAAGAAAAACCAGCTTGAGGAGGACGATCTCAATGAGTAGCCTATTATGCGAAGCCTGGCAAAAGCAAGTGCAAGAATTTTTCACCAGTTTGCATGGTCATCAGAGCAAAACGCTCGCGTGGTTTGTTCTGGGAGCGATGCGGGCGCAAAGTATTGTGCTGCCTCGGGTGGCAGAGGCATTGTTGGCAGAAAGCGATGCGAAAGCCAGCAGTATCGAACGGCGATTGGAGCGTTTTTTGAGCAATCCAAGGATCGATGTGGAACACACGTGGGAGGAACTGTTGGCGCAGGTGATGCCATTTTTTCGCCAAGAGCCGATGCGGGTCATTATTGATGTGACATCCTATGAAGAGCATGCACAGGTCATTTACGTAGGTCTGTTGCAGCATTCACGTGTGTTACCGCTGGTCTGGAAAGTGATGCCAGGCCAACAAAAATGGGATCAAGGCTTCTGGGTATGTATTGACGAACTTTTCAAACGACTTGCGCCGTATGTAGGAAGCGCGGATTGCACGATCATCGGCGATAGTGCCTTCGGGTGCTTCCCAATGGTGGAACTGTGCAAGAAATATCACTGGCAGTATCTCTTTCGGATTGTGGGGCAGCATACCTGTCAATGTCGATCGGCAGACGGAGCGTTGGGCGCAAGCATCGCGGTCTCTCAATTGGTGCGTGAGCCAGGCAAGCGGTTTCGTGGCTCAGTGCGTCTCTGGCAGGAAGAGTCGATTGAAACAGAACTGAGTATCTTTTGGGACCCAACGGAAGAAGAGGCACTGAGTGTGATTTCTGCGCGGAGTGCTGGCAAAAAGCGCATTGCCGAGTATCGACTGCGATGGCGCGTAGAATCCACGTTTCAAGATGGGAAAAGCCGAGGATGGGACTGGGAAGGGAGCCATGTTCGAGCATTGGAGCGCGTCAATCGTCTGCTGCTGGTCCCCTTTCTGCTGCTCTGGTGGCTGGCGCATCTGGCCGCGGCCTGTATTCAGCATGGCAAACGTGATCGGTATGACCGGGCGGATCGGCGCGACAAGGGCATCTTTCGCATTGGGAGGCTTTATCTTCTTGATACTGAACGTCGAGATGCTCGTGGTGGAAATATTCAACAATGCTTGCTCTTTCACAAAAAACCACAGAGATGGTGTTTTTCTCTTCGTTTTTGTTCAATTTTTAAAGAATGTTTTTCGTATGAAATCATTTCATCGCGTGTCACAAAAAGTGTCAGGGAGAGAAGCGGATCATCCCCTCTACCCACAAGAGCGCCGACCCGAGCGAGATGGCTCCATACGGGTCTTGTATGCCGCTCGCATCGGCCATTGTCGCTCCTGCCCCCTGCGGACTCAGTGTCAAGAGAGTAGTTCCAGCGTCAAGCCTCGACGGGTCAGCGCCGTGTTGTGGCCACTCGAATCCTTCCCCTCGGATGCTTCTCCCCCTCTCGAAGGCACCCCTGCCGCCCTTCCTCTTGCTCCTGTGTTGTGGAAAGACTGGCCTCGCTGTCGCCTGCGACGAGCATGGCTCAAGATCATCCGCCGCGAAACGGTTCGGTTGACAAGGGGTGCCACCCCAGCGCCAGTCGCCACAGAAACTTCGGAAGTCTTCACGCGAGCGCAACGCGCCCATTGGCGTCTCTCATGGCAGCAGCGGGTGGCGCGCAACGCACGTCCGTCTGACGCCTCTGCTCTGATCGTCACGCTCCATGGTCTGCCAGCCACCTTTGCCCAATCCTTCGGCTTTGATCTGCTCGCCACCGTGTAAGCAAGAGCCTTCGGCTTGCTTCTTTCCTCAATGCCTTCTTACTTGGGAGCTCTTTTGTATTGATGACTGTCAATCTCTGGTGCTTCCCTCTGCTTTTTTTTACAGTTGAACTTCGTTGGGAGTCTTTTCTTGCTTCTTTGCTTGAGTTTAGCTCGTTGCGCATCCCGTGGGAAGGATGCTTCTTTTTGGGGGCCCAAAAGGTGGAAGGTTCTCGCCGCCTGGGGCCTGGAACGGGCAAGGTGTGCCAGGCCGGAACGGGCAGGCATCTATCGTCTGCGGGAAGCCGAGACGGTGGAGAGGACGTGAAGTGCCTCACGTACCTCACCGAGGGCTTCAGAGAGCGAACAGGCGACGCCATGCGCCTTGCCTGCGGCAGCGGCAACATGCCATTCATAATAGGTAACGCCGAAACAGGTTGTCAGGGGGGCAATCTCGATAGAAGTAGGGTATTGTTGGCAGATGGCAATGATGGTTTGTTCGCGTTCCTTGGCTTCAGTGTCCATAGATGCTTATACCTTAAACTATTTCCAGACCCTCTCGACAGAGGGCTTGCACCCAGCATAAACTGAGTGCATGGAAGGGACTGGAAGGCGAAAGACCTCATAGATGCTTCGGTTCGACCGATAAAAGGAGTGCGTGCTTCGCCTTCTGGCTCTCTTAAGCCAATCGACCATTAGAGGGATGTGCTTCGAGCACCGTTGTATAAGTCCTCGACTGCTTGAGAGATGTTCCCACAGAGAGAGGAGTGCCTGAACATGTGGTATGCTGGCCTGGATTGGGCCGATGATCATCACGATCTCGTCGTCATTGACGAGGCTAGCACCAAGCTGGCCGCCAAACGCTTTGCTCATACCAAAGCCGGATTGGAGGAGTTGACGCGCTTTCTGGAGAGCTTCACTGGACCTGAACACAAAGACCAACTGGCCTGCATCATTGAGACCAGTCGCGGGCTGCTTATTAGTACCCTGCTTGAGGCTGGTTTCACGGTCTATCCCGTCAACCCCAAGGTGGCAGATCGCAGACGCTCGGCCTCCGGGGCCAAGACCGATCAGATCGATGCCTATTTGTTGGCGAAGTTGGGCCGTGCGGAGTTGGCGGATCTGCGCAAATTGCACCCCGATTCCCCAAGTATTGCCGAACTCAAGGAGTTGACACGCGATCAAGACGCCTTGGTGCAGATGCAAACGCGGCTGGTCAATCAGCTCACGGCTTGTCTTAAAGCCTACTATCCGGTCGCGTTGGAGTTGTTTACCAAACTGCACCAACGCTCGACCTTGCGGTTTTTGCAGACCTTTCCGACGCCCCAAGCAGCCATGGCTGCTTCTGCCGCTCAGATTGCACAGGTTCTCAAAGAAGCAGGCCATCCCACCGCCTCCAAAGTCGCCTCCCAGATCTATGATACCTTGCACCGGCCCCACCTGACGGCTGATGCCATCACGACGCGTACCAAGTCGCGGTTGGCTCTGGCCCTCATCGCCCAACTGCTGCCTTTGCTGGAGCAGATTGCGGTCTATGAGAAGGAGATCGAGACCCTTTTTTTGACCCATGCCGACAGCCAGATCTTTGAAAGCCTTCCGGGGGCAGGCAAACGGTTGGCTCCGCGACTGTTGGCAGAACTCGGGGATGACCGCACTCGTTACACGGGGTGTTCCCAGCTTGCTGCATTGGCAGGGACGGCCCCCGTCCTCTACCAGAGCGGGAACTATCGCAAGGCTCATCGTCGCCACGCTTGCCTCAAGCCTCTGCGCAACGCGCTCTATCAGTTGGCCCGCACTAGTCGACAACAGGAACCCTGGGCCGACGACTACTACCAGCGCAAGCGGGCGGAAGGCAAGAGTCATTCGGTCGCGCTGCGGGCGCTCTCCAACGTCTGGCTGCGCATTCTCTATCGCATGTGGCACACTCACACCTGCTATGATCCCGCGATCTTTGCGGCGTCCCGACAGGCTCATGCTCGCCGCGCTGCTTAAGCACGGCATCTCTTGAGAGGCAAAACCGCCTGTTTTTTTGCCTTCAACTGAGCCTACTTGTTTCAGACCACGCCAGTGAGCGGCTGTCAAGCCGCTCACTGGCGTGGTCTGAAACAAGTAGGCTCAGTTGAAGGCATTCCTCCTGCTCCCAGCTTCATTACTTCTCGCCCCTTTTTCTTGTAGATGGATTTGTAGGCCTTGACATAGATGCTCCTTTCCAGGCAGGCAGGTGGCAGAGAGGTGCTCTGAGATGGGACGTCCTGGATGGAAAATGAATGCACGACGATGACACCCGATCAGTGATCGGCATCAAAATACCATTCTTTCGGTATCGAGTCAAAACGGTAAAAAAGACGGAGGTGAACTCCAAAGAACAGCGGAGAACACCTACGAACAGGATGCGCGGAATACTCGCTTGAAAAACCCATACACGCGCTTATGCATGAAAGAAGAGAGTATTCTTATAGCCATAGGATATAGTCATGATGATCGAAGAACTGTCTGCCGTGTGCCAGCTTATGGCGGCTGCGGAAGAAGCCGTTAAGTACGAAGAAGCCTCAATAACCTTTTTTGGGTAGTCCCTGTTTGAACTAAGGGTGGGTACGTATTATCAAAATTGTTAAGATGTTATAATTTCTATGGGCAGTAGAGCTAAACGTGGTGATTCGATACGAAACTCTTCTGTCACTCGCTTTTATTGGACTAGACGCAGTTTTTAGCAGCTTTTTACCATACCCTGTCCGGTTTTTGACATAATTGCTGTCCTCATAGTCCATGTGGGAATGAGTAGAAAGGCTTATTCCCACGCGAATGGACTAATGGACACGATCTCTGTCAAAAGTTGCACTACAGACGCGGATATGTGTCAAAAACAGAACAATACTGCTTTCAGGCGCGGCTCTCAAGTGGCTTGTAAAGCTAGTTGCTGAACAGGTCATGTGTCACTGGCAACGACAAATCGATTGTCAAATCACAGGAAGTGCGTATGTACTCAAAAACTGTCGAATATCTTGCGGCGTTTGACAACCAGCATGACTTTGAAAGAATGTGCGCAGATATCTTAAATGAACTTGCCTATAAAGAAGTGGTTCCAATAGCTCCTCGTGGGGGAGATGATGATGGGAAAGATATTACCTTTACGACAGAAAATGCAGGGAGAGGTCTGGTTTGTGTGACATTGAGAAAGAATATCGATAAGAAGTTCAAAGAGGATTTTTCTCGGCGTAGGGTGGGTGAGTATGAGAAGTATGTACTCTTTTGTACAGCTTACCTTACGGCGAAGCAAAAGGCAGATTTCTCCCGTTTTTGTGCAGAGGTGCTGGAAGCGGATTTTGTGCCTTATGATGTTGAGGCGTTGCGAAGCTTATTGGATGGCCCTTTGACGAAGGTTAGGGGGATGTATTTATATTTGAGTGAAGATGATGAAAAAGAGCAGAAAATTTTAAATAGAGTTATTTCATTTTTGGAGGATAGAAGAGTTTTATACAACAAATATTATATCGAACAGCCTCATGCCTGTATTGGCTCTGTGAGAGAGATGAGACATTTCCTTACTGAGAGAAGAGCGGAGTTAGGTCGAGATAGTGAGTTGGCGAAAACTTTAGGAACTATGCTCTCAGCATGCCGAAGATTCTTAAATGTTGCTGAGCAACTAGAGTGTAATCATAGATTACCTCGTCTTTATACGGATTATAATGGTCAGATATTCTATACTGCTTTAGGTGCAATGAGGGAAGCATTTGGTAGGTGCCTTGATCAGATTTCATCGGTATATAAAATAGGAATTGAGGGTGACTTGGCTACCCGGCAGTATGTCAAGTAGTGTGTAAAAGTGCAGGGTCTGGTTGAGCCTGAGTTGGCGCGGGCATGGTCAGCTTGTTGAACTTCAAACTGCGAATGACGGCATAGAAGAGCAGCAGACAACTGCCTTCG
>Ga0209012_1003706_pt1 | contig 11152 bp, 14 predicted proteins | sample RS3BMetagenome_FD_184735 | JGI IMG/M metagenome (GOLD analysis project Ga0209012, IMG submission 184735) | Ferric oxide microbial mat and aquatic microbial communities from Rainbow Spring, Yellowstone National Park, USA - RS3B (SPAdes) (version 3) ...
TGTACAACTGGGAGCGAGTCGTTACCAGTTGTTCGCCTTTCAGACAAGAGTTTTTTGGGCGCCTCAGAAAACTAGATAGGTATGCACTGGACGGCAGCGAAGGGCGTTGGATTAGAATCCGGAATGCAGCAGCGAAGCGCTCTTGGATTATGACGGAACGCTGTATCTCGAAGCAGACTGTCATAGGAACCCGCATCTGCAGACAGTTTGGTTGGAAACGCTCTATGGATCCGAGCTCTCCGTGGATGGCAAATGGAGCGCTGCACGGCATGTTTCCGCGTACGATACGCTTTCGCTAGGGCGCAGTGCATTGTTTCGGGCTCAGGACGAGGTCGTGGTGCTTGCGCGACCTCCCAGGACCCGACCTGTACGCATTTGGGCATGGGTCCAGTTCCGGATGCTACCATGCACCGGTTTCAAGTAAAAATGGGAAACTGAACTGCTCGCTCTGTTTCTGCCTAGCGATATCCCGCCGTAGATTAACGATTTACTGGCTCGATTTTGAGAAAGCAGCAGTACGGGCTCGCGGATGCAAACATAGTTTTAGGATTCATGGTCGTCTTCGCGGAGTGGCTCCTTCCAAGCTTTGGCGTTGGAATTCCTTACGATACTGGAGTCACGACTCCAGATGCCCTCGAACAAGCGTTCGTAAACTAATCGACATCATAATCCAGTGTATACGTACAGGCATCCAATCTTCCCATTTCGTTATATGGAGCATGCTCGGATCACACTTCGTACAAGTTTTCGATCATTCTAATTCATTGCAACTCGTCGAAATAGCAATACGAGGGAAAAAGCTCGACCTTGCCCCTTGACGACTTGTTCAGAAGCTCTCACCGGAACCTCACTAAACTGCTCACTGCAAATAACCGATTCTCCTCGAAGGGTATATGCTCATCATTTCTAGGCCATCGACGAAGTGGCGCTTGGTGGCCTCATGATACCTTTCGCATGATACGCTGCCTGGGGTTCCCGTCTCTTCGATTTGGGAGGGAAAGAGTGTTGCATTCGGACTCGGGAGATCACAGCGATCGCTTCTAGTGGAGTGCGCGCCGCCGTTTTGCACGGCTGGGGCGTAGACCTATCGAAATTTCCTGGGTTGTCATCCTGCCTGAATTTTTCCTGCGTTGCTTGGTTCATCAAGGACATGATCGCATTCCACAAATCCTCTAAAGAAATGGAACAGCATGCGCTTCCAGGTGCATCGAAAAGCGTCCTCGCAGCCGGCGATCGCCAAGACCAAACAGCGATCGTCGGGTACGGCACCGTGGAGTGCAGAAACGGAGTTCTGCATCAAGATGGACCTTTTCAACGCCTGTCAAGCGGCATGGATCGACCGATGAAGCAAGTGTCCTCGAAGCACAAGGTGACGCGCTTTGAGAGATGTTCGGTGGACGCATGTGAACCCCTGGCCACTCGGAAGTGTTGCCGCTGCGGGGACGCACCGATGCTGTACACAACGACGACGAATCCGGTAAGCGAAGCATGGATCGAAACATCCACATCTGCATGAGATTCATCCATAACACCCGAGAAGGGAGAAACAGAGACTTGAATGCGGGTATCAACATTCTTGGATCGCTGGCAACCGAGCTCGACGGCCAGATACGGTCGGCGGATGTACAGTTGGATATCAGAGAGTGGAAAAGAAGCAGTCAGACCAAAAACCCGCAATGACTAGCGCTGACGATCGTCGAAAGAGCCCAAACGGTTGTGTGTACACCCGATTTGGAGTACTTGTCCATTGTATTCTTGACATGGGTATCAATATGATGAACGTCGATCGCGAATCAGGTATGTGGATGCCAAGGGCGCATGCGCAGACGCGCTCCGATAGGTTGCAAGCGACTTGATCTCCTCAAGGCGCAGCGCGAACAACAGACGCATGATCCTTCAAACTGGCTTTGCATCTCGGAATGAGAAACTTATGGGAGCTGCTATGCGAGAGTTTGCAAGCTCGACTGTTCAAAGCCTGACCAAAGCGAATTTCGGTCTCTGGGTTTCACAGATACGACCGGTAACTGCCAAAGACGTCGAGGCGAAAGTTTGCCTGTTTTTCGAAACGCGTTTGGCGCAACGAAAAGTATTGTGGCGCGTGACCAGCAACGGCAAGCAATTCCAGCAAAACGATGACAACCCACATGCGCGAGTGCTGACCACGCGGCTCAGTTGCGGACTAGAAACGCCTTCTTGAAACAACGTGGTTTGATCCCGCTCGTTCCTGCCTGGTGGAGAATTCCGATCCAGCAACCGAGCGCGTGCAGTGGGCACACCGAAGGACGTCGCCGACCTGGCGCCAGCATCGACTCGACGTGTCCAGTTGTCGCTAAACAGGATCATTTAGCTGGGGGCACCTACGCACCAGTCACTGTGATGCGACCAAGACACAGCGATTGGAATACTTGGCTGTTTCTGAATTTGCGTAGAGCTTGACTTTCAAAGGGGCTGAGAAATGCAGCTGCGGACAGCACCCTGAGATCCTAAACAAGGCGCTTCCCAGAGATCTCTCAGCGCGCAGCGAACAACACGAATCTGCCAATCGAAGCGAGAAGCGCGGATGCCGTCTGTACCTGCGCGTTGCCACAAGCCACGAGACTTTTTTGCAAGCTTCACATGCCGCTTTCGGAGCGCATGTTGTTGGTGAGCGGTATTGTTGCAGTTTTCCGAGCGAACGGCACGTCGCCACTGTCTGCATCGCTGCAGGTTCGAAGCAATCTGGTGGATACTCGTGAGCTGCCGAAAGGTACAACCTTCCTGCATGAGTGCTCGTCAGCGTTGTTTTTTATCTTCGTTGCAATTCAATGGCATCGACGCGCGCTGTTTCCGATATATTTAATGGTAACGGCTCCGGGACGCACGTTTAACAAGTACACCAGTTCGGAGCCGCGTCTTAATCGAGAAACGCGGGTCGTTGCAAATTCCTTGCAGAGCCAGAACGACACGCAGGATGTCGCGAAGCCGTCTACGCAATTCTACCGACTCCTTGACAAGTCCAACTTCATATGGAACACGAGCACGTCAATGAGAGCGTCCATAGTCTGTCTGGTTGCCAGAGAGGTGGCCCCTGAAAGCCGGCCTTTGCCGTCTCCTGAATCAGGGACGACGCAAACAATTGCACACCGGAAACGAAACACGCCATTCGGAAACGTGGGTTCACCACGGCAAAGCCGCGTTCAGCGTGATACGCTCGCGTGTGGTTCACCGAAAAACGCGAGGCATACCCTCGGCGGAACAAACCGCAGGGACCCCTGCCTGCATCGTCGCGGAATTTCAAACGCTTCCGAGCATGCTGGTCTCCGACTGCTTCCTCGGGCGTTCAGCGCTGCCGATGACGACCATCATAACCAGGGTTCACGACTTGGGGCGCCAAACGGATGTGGGGATTCTCACGATGGTGCGGGAAATCTGTCCGAGGACTCATCCGCGGACAGGTGCTGCTCTAAGAGCGGCAGACGTTCGTGGAGAACCATTGCAAGATCTGTATTTTCCAGGACTCGCTCTGGTGCTGCTGTCTCAAGGTGTTGCAGCACTCGTTCAAGGTCCCCAACGAGCGATTCCGTGGTTTCGAGTTCTTTCCATTCGCGCTCACTGAGCGCGCCACTTGTATGCAAATCTGCAATGGCTTGTCGTATAGAGTCAGACGAGGGTTTCGAGGCGCGCTTTCGCCAAACTGTTTCGGACGCCTCCAGTTTCCGTTGGACCGGTGTCGCAAGTTGTTGCTCGTCGTCCGACGCTCTAGTCCTCGGTCTGCGACCTGTACTCAGCCGCTGTGCAGATACAGGTTTGGGCGGCTGCAACGCGTCACCTGGTGCTACCTGTGCATCCGTATCTGCGATTGAGACTAGACTGGTAATCCGGGGAGTTTCTGGCGGACTTTGATTCAACCGCGGGTTCTTCGGAGAACTATTCACTAGTGAAGAGCATGAACCCACGACATGGTGGTTCATGGCAGATCACTCTGCCAAAGAATCACTCCGAGTCCCGGCAGTTCTACAACGCCTGCTTCGAGTCCCTCTGCGTCAGCCAAGCTGACGAACGGAACCGAGCCCAGCCTGACCGAGCCGGACTCCGAAGTTGACCTCCACTCTATCGGACACACAGACTAACGTAGTTTCCTTCTCGGAGAGGCGTCTCCTGGTATATCTATTGCTGCGTTTCCAAGGTGTGCCTCGTGGGTCCGCCGCCAACCGCATCCGCCACCTGGTGCGCCGTACGAACAAGCGATCCACCGGTTCACGCACCGACGCCGACTTTAAAGCTCCGAATCAAATGTACTTCAGATTTTCCGCGAAAATCTTTGCTCTCTTGCCAGTTTTCAACTGGAATGCGCATAATATGCGCGACCCGAACGTTGCAAACAACAGCGCTTCGACACGTGGCTAGGGCAAACGCTGCCACCGACGGTGGACGGTTGTGGCGCGCCGCCCGCCCTCGACAGTGCGTCTACAGACGCCGACGCGCAGACGCCTCCCAGACTTGTGTCGATCGGCTGCCTGCTCTCGATTTCAGCTGCTCCTTGCATATCTCGAGCATGAGAGGCTGATCCACAAAAAGTCGGCTTGCGACAGCTTTCCGGGCCTCGTCTTCAGGACTACACAGAATCTGGTGTTGATGACGGCATTCAAGCCCCGGTTCGCGAACGCCATGTATTTATAGGCGCTGATGGAACTCATACAAGCAAGGAGTCCTCAAACTCGTGCCCTCTGTGTCGCTACAGTCTCGCCATTGTCGCGTCGGGCAAACTGCTTTTGTCGCATATCTCCCCTGTTCTTCTTCGTCGCTTGCTCGTCTCCGTTCGACGTTCGACGAGAAGAGGATTCTTTTTCGTTTTTTCTGGCATCTGGCGACGACGGCGCTCCAGGATCTTCGACTTTTATGTCCATACCTTTTCCTTGGAATTTGTATTTCTGTAAATGAAGACACTGGTAGATGCCCTTTCGTGAGGATCCCCTTGGAGGGCAAGGGATTTGCGGAAGGGAAACGACATGCGCCCCAGCGGTATCGTGCTTCATGCTTCAGCGATTTTCCTAGTGGAGCGATCATCACGTTGTACGATAGAAAACACTCCTTCGATGGGTTTGAGCCACGGATCCTCTAGAGGTTTGAAAAGAAGCTCTACCCCGATATAATCTCAAAAACCGCGAACGCAAGGGGAATGCTGGAATGCCGCGTTATTCAATAGAAGAACGTCGCGAGATGTCAGGGAAAACTTCTTCAATGATTCGATGAAGTCTCTGGTTTACTGTGATCCTTGTCTAGGAGCGATACTGAGGCCGCCAAACGAATCCACTACAGCTAGAACATATGATGATGTCGTCGCTCTCTTCGGGCTCGGTCGTACGTACAACAGTTCGCTGCTCCGCGAATACCCATATAGGCTCCGGCGGTTCCGTCCGAAGCAAGTCCTATCGACTGAGAAAACAAGCCGGTGTCCCTGTGCTTCACATCGATTGCAATGTTCAACGAATTCTATCGTTGCGATTTCGGTGGAAGGTGGCGCTCAATGAACTAGGAATTTCAAGGGACTGTATCTCAGAAATTTCAGGACCAAACGAAAAACTGCTGAGTACCAGACACACGCGTGGCAGCTTCCATCATCGCCCTTACTTTCCCTCGATTGATCAACGGGTCGTTTTTCTACCAGTGACCGCAAGCAGTCCAAAAAATATGGCTCTCTGGCACTGTGCGCATATACTTGATTCGAGGATTGTTCCTGAGTTATCTGAGTACTGCGTTTTGACCGACATGAAGGAAAAATACAGTCCTCCTTGCACTGTTCAGAAAAGAAAATATACTAAAGGCAATTCATCTATGATCCATACGGTACATTGCATCGTGATGTCAATCTCCTGCTATAGACCCCAACGGAGATGAAGCAAAACTGAGCTCAAAGCCTCTAAGCCGGACGGTGTCGACAGATGCGCTTCGATTCATGGGCGTGCCTGCGACGGACACGGTGACGATGAGGTACTCTGGGAATAGTCGATCCATGCAACTCCATAGAGAAGGCGAGTTTCGATCTCACTGTTCACATAGTGTGTCTGAGTCGCAAGGAACAAACCGCAATGAAATATGGTAAACACATGCTTGCAACGAGTCCAAATCAAGGAGCAGGCGAAAAAGGAGCTAGTCTCTGCATGCAAGTATGAAACATGCGAGCCAAAGCCTAAAGAGCGTTGGCGGAGCTCGTTCCAGGTTTGTAGGTTATGAAGCAAACATTGAAACAAGTCTACAAGGACGATAGGGACCGACGGAACACCAATCTGTGCGCATATTCGTAAACCTCGGCCAGCGCCGAGCACCGACACGCATGTTCAACTGTGCCAGGTGGATGACGAGAAAGACTTTATGGTGGGTGCGGATCCCTGCTTTGAGGACGTTATGGTCGTCGCCGTACCTCTACATCAAGAGAATGGAGCCAAAGTCTTGAGCGCAATGCAAATGTACCTGCTCAGATTCTACAGGGATAGGTATCAATGGGAGGCGGGCATCATGGACGCCAGGAGGCATACCGACAAGTGCAATGACAACGCCGGAATCCATGACGGCGATCTGCGCACCGTATCGTGCAGAAGTGGATATTTTCTGTACGCTTCACTCAGAACGCGTACCTGGGCGTCGAAATGGCACAGGCACACGATCTATGGCAGGGGCACGTGAGACGGCGCTGGGGTCGCCAACGATGTCTATTGCGCAGAGGCAAGCAGCGTGCATTTACCAACCTATCTCATGCGTTCGCAAAAGAAACCGGGGATACATTGCGTCGCGTGGCGGTAGTCTACGGTGTCGGACGTGTCGTATCCCGCAAAGCATGCACGCGTATTCCGTCGCGGGCCTGCAACGCGTGCTGGAATCGATTCTGTACGATTCGCGTTAAAGTCTCGAGAACAACACGCTCGCATCACGAGCACGGAAACACGCGGAAACGGTCAGTGATTTGAAAATTAAAACAGAGTCCGGTACAGGAGGTAGTGTACTGTAAGGAGACCAAACTCCAGATGGCGCGGCAAACAAGGGTAAGAGGCTTGCTATGGTATGATTCCACCATCAACAATGCGAAGAATCACTTTTTGCGACCAGAATTGAACGCCTTGATTAGCATACGAAAGGATGCCGCACTTGCGGAACGTCCACCGGCTTTGTTTCGAGCGAACGTTCGATGTCGTCCTTCAGCAGTCAGCGTGGGCATTATGCTGCAACGCTGCAGACTTTCGATGCACGGAACCAGCGGCGAGGATATAGAAATTGGAACTCTCACCGCAAACAACGCTCTGGTGTCGAACAGCACAGCAACAACGTTTGTGCTTCGTGTACGCATACGCACTGGAAACGATACTCCAAGGCAATCAGAGCACGATAATGACGCCCCAAGATTCGATATCAAAGAGTATCGCTTGCGCACAGCTCAGCGTCACGACATCCAATCGTGAACATATCTGCAGAAGCTTATAAACCTCGTCGATTCGACTCCCGAGCGAGCGGAATCGAGGGCAGTTTCGCATCGACTTGATCAGCAGCACGCCTCAGCTTCGTCATTTCATCCAAGTCAAGGCGCCAGCCCAACGCCTGTGCATTTTGTTGAGCTTGCCAGGCGTTTTTCGCTCCCGGAATAGGGATGGCTATCGTCGGTTTCTCCCCAGCGGCACGCATCTCGCCTGCAGTGATGACATAGTTCAAAGCGACTGCCGCAAGCGAGACCTGGCGCTTCGCAGCGATCCGCTCCATCTCGCTGAGCAGAACATCCACGCGTTCCACAAGGGACGCAGCGAGTCGTTTTCTCACGCCAGATGGCAGACGTCCTTTCCGATATCGACCGGTGAGCAGGCCCTGAGCCAGCGGCGAATATGCTAGAATCTGAATGCCGCGATCTGCGCAGATTTCGCAGAGCGTTCGATCGTCGGTGGCATCCAGGCACCGCACCGTCTCCGGGTCTCGGTGCAGGAGACTCCACTGCACCTGATTTGAGGCCAAGGGCACCTCGTGGACTTGGCGGAGATACGTATCGCATTTCAGAAGGCGACTGGGGCTGAAGTTACTCACACCCACGCATCGGATGAGGCCTTCGTGGTAGGCCTCGGCGAGGGCGTCCCAGATGGGTTCGTCGTTTTCGCCGACAAACGCAGGCCAGTGCTGCTGGTACAGGTCGATGTTTTCAAGACCGAGACGGCGCATGGAAGCTCGCAGTGCTCCCAGCACAGATCGACGCACCGTTTCCCGGCGCTGCGGTCGACTGAGCCATCCCAGCAGGTTCAGCGATAAGCCGGCAGTTCGCCAAGGAAAGGGAGCGTACTTGGTGGCAACATTTATTTCGGGGAGCGGCGAGTCAGGACCGGCATTTGCGAGAACCTCTTCCGTCACTTGGCGACCGATGCGTCCCACAAGTTGCTCGGAGCGCCCCGGAGGTGTACCGTACACCTCCGCGGTATCGATGAGCGTGACCCCGTTTCGCAAGCTTTCCCGCACCGCATCCGTATTGTCTTCCTCGGAAGAGCTGCCCCAGTAAAACCGATCACCGAAAGACCAAGCACCCAGGCCAAGTGGTACTCGCAGTTGCACGCCACCGTTGCGGCCAGCGAGCAGCACAGGCTTCTCCGCGGCATACGCCACGTCTCCTGATCGAGTGGTCAAACAGAGACCGAGCGACCGTGCCGAACGCGGTGCGCCCGCAAGCGACGACCCAGGTAACACTGGAAGCTTCACAAGGAAAGCAAGCTTGAAATCCATAATCGTTGTACCTTTTCGTCGGTACAAGCGACACTCACTTGTTCGAGGTGAACACGGCAAATTCTCACCTCCATTCATGGGTGTGCGCGGGCGGCGCGTTTGAGCGTACACATGCTGGCGGCGTAAAGGCGCTGGGGCACGGGATTGTAGCGTTGATGCAGATCCAACTTGTTACGCGAGTGCTGACTGTAACCGGGAAAGTGTTCAGCTACGGTGGAGCTGCCCTGCACTGATGCAACACCGGCAGTAGGCGAAGCATTTGCAGTATTTCGGGATACATCGTGCCTCTGTGCGATGCACTGCTCATGCAATGAACGTCAATCGTCTAGCGCATGTTCGAGGAACTTCGTTTTGGAAGCAGAACAAACCCCCGTTCTTGCGTGTCCTCGACAGCTACCTCATTCTGACAGGTTGCTCTGGCTGCAGCGAACACTGCCGTGGTGCAACACGTACCAGTGCTGAGCGGCACCTTGGCCGGTCGGTGACAGCTGGCGCTCATGGACCGCCGAGAGGAGTTCGCTGCCACAGGCACTGGATCTCAATCGTTTCGATCGCTGGGAGCTGTCGAGAGCCCCATGCATCGTAGTGCGTTCTATGCGTTGTAATCTGCGATTTACACCGAAAAACAGCAAGTCCAAAGTCATCGACCCTTACGGATATGTGCAGCGCTTTTCGTAATGCTTAACGTTCCGTTCGATCCTTGGATAGGATAACTGCATCTCTGGCGGCAGCGATGGCCTCTTCGGGGAGCTTCAGGTGCGGCAGCTTGCCCGGAGGCGGCATCTTGCTTCCGCTGCCGATCAATGCGATCTTGTTATTGCAGGCGAGACCAGCCCGTGACGGTGAGTTCAGAAACTCCTGCAGCCGCTCCAAACCGTGCACGTTTTGACGCAGCTGCGAAAGATGCGGGAACGCTTTCAAGCTGCCAGGCAAACAGGTCTCAATGTGATCGAGCAGCTCTGCGAGGAAAAGGTCCGCGTAACTCGGCTCAGACCCGCCAGTTTGCTGAACAGAGAGAAAACGGGGATCGGAGCCCTTTGCGCAGGCTGCAACTTTGTGCCGACGACAGTAGGATTCTAGCGCTACCAATTTGGGCACCATCATTTCCGTATAGACCTGGATGGCTTGGTCTGCAGACTGGGAGCCGTAGCAGGCTCGCGCTGTGGCGCCATTCAACTCCATGACGATATTCGCGATCATGTCCACGTATGGATCATTGGCGCCTAGTGCATACTCGCTCACCTGGTGACCGTGCGTGCGAGCAAGATGCCGCAGAATCGCAAGTGTCTCCGTGATGGCGATCGGGCGCGTTGCGTGCTCACCACGAGCATCGATGAGGTATGGCAAGTTTGGAAAATCGAGTCCAAGCCGGTGTTTCACGGACAACCACGCGTCCCTCGAGAAAGGTACGTCGTCGTTGTAGTCGCCCTGCACATAGCGCCTGTCCACGAAATCGAGGTTCAAATAGTAGAGCAGGCAGCGAACCGGGGATCCCAGTCCCCGAATGTCCCAGTACCCGACAACGATAGAGCCGGGTTCACCGGCCGGTGGACTGCGTTCACCGACGGGTTTATCCACTCGATCGACTCGCACGGTTGGCATGCTTCAGAATTATAAAAAATTGGCTTAGAATTATTGCCGAGAAACTTCAGTAGCCCAGTAGCGTCTTTCGCGGCAGCCCCGAGGCGTCTCGAAACCTCTACTCCCAAATGAGGCACGCTGGTACGTAGGACGAACGCGCATGCGTGCGCCGCTTCAGAGGTGACATCTCGATACCGTCCGTTAAGTTCTAAAAGTTACAGAAAAATACATGTTCATGGAGAATGCCGCTCGAGCGGACGACGTCGGATGCCAGCGAGAGCTCCGAGGAGACAGAGCGACGCGTTCGTGCGCCTCGCCTGGATATGCAGCGTTTCACATTGGTACTGCCTCGCCGAGCGGGTGACCTGTGATCGAGCAGGAGAGCTCATTGACGCTGCATTCGTGTCAGGCGAGAATGCGACACTGGACTGCTCGTTCTGTAAACGCGTTGAGGTTTTTGCGTACGTTTTAGGTGGACAAGCCTTTGGCTTCGAAATGTAGCAATAAGGGTTTACGAATTCATACGCTTGTTCGGGGTTTTCAGTCCTCGTTTTGGTAGCGGGTCCTTCGATACTATGCTGCTCGATTTCATGAGGTCACTGGAATCAAGATGTTTCACGACGTATTTGGACATGGGTTTGTGAAACAATCGATATCATGATCCAGCTCATACGAAAAAGGCTGTAATCTTCTCGTTTGCTTTCGCGAAGCATGCTCATATCATGGTTCTTCAATTTTTCAAGCCTTCCGTTCCAAAACATCTCGTGGACCAAGCAAAAAGCGCTTCTAGATTGATGAGCAAAGAATTCGACGTGGTTCCATAAAGACATCCTCACGAGCTCAT
>Ga0209012_1003709_pt1 | contig 11145 bp, 10 predicted proteins | sample RS3BMetagenome_FD_184735 | JGI IMG/M metagenome (GOLD analysis project Ga0209012, IMG submission 184735) | Ferric oxide microbial mat and aquatic microbial communities from Rainbow Spring, Yellowstone National Park, USA - RS3B (SPAdes) (version 3) ...
GCTTCGACGTATTCAGAGCCGAACCGGCAGAACCGACCCCGATGCTCCACCACGATCCGACTCACCGTCGGGTCACGCAGCAAAGCAAGGAACTTGCGGCGATGCCCGTTCAGCGCCGAACCGACCTCAGTCACAACCTTGCCGACCGAGATCTGTTCAGCCGTGGCCCACGCGGTCACCCGCGCCACCTGCCGATCCAGATCAGCTTTCTGGTCCGCTGACGACACCCGCGCATACACCGCCGTCCGCCCGTGCCGGGCCGTCTCGGCCACCGCATCGTTCACCAGGATCAGCCGACCCACTCGTTGCGCCGGAACCAGCAACAGCCCAGCGTGAAACCAGCGATACGCCGTCACCCGCGCCACACCGTTGCGCTCAGCCCACACCGCCAGATTCATATCTCCGTTCCTACAGCACACCACCGACAACTAACGACCACTCAACCCGCAACAGCTGGCAACCCCACCGTCCATCAGCCGGAGTACCTGGCGTAACTGCACCAAGCCGCGTACGCCGGGGTGTCGCTGGGCCAGCCGTTCGACCTCGGCGGCCTTCAAGTTGGTCGCGTTAGCCAGCGCGTCGGCGTGGTGACAGGTATCCCGCGGAGCACCGCGATCTCGTCGTCCGGAAGCTCGTTGCGATGAATCACGATGCCTGCGACGGGCTTACCGTTCGCCGGTGGACCTCGGCGGGAAGTTCGGCGTCGATCCATCGTGCGCCGTGCACTGTGGCCGCCGACAATCCCGCGAGTGTCGCCTCGCGTCCTGACCACAGCCATGCGGCGACACCGCGACTGGCGGCGGTCAACTCGTGACTCGTCGGCACGTAGACATTGCGGTACACAGCGAGATGCCGAGTGCGCAGTGCATGTCTACTGACCCGCCCGTCGGCCAGGGCTTCCGTGCCGACAAACGGACCATCGCCGTCGTCCATGTGCCTACCGTGGCAGAACCGTCCGACACCGTTGACGAGCGGCCAGTTGTGGCGCCAAAGCGCGCGGAATAGCTGCATAACTGGCCGCTCGGCGCCGGCGGCCGGCGAGGCCGGCCTCGAACCCGGTCCGGTGTGTCTCAGCGCGGACGCCATCGGAATTGCTGGTCTGGGAGATGCACGAGGCTCTCGGCGACTAGGGTGAGCGCGGACGAACAGGAGCCGATGTGTCTGAACCGCAAGCCCACCACGCATCGCCTGATGTCGCTTACGGCGATGACGACTCCGCTGGCTACCTTACCGACACGCCGAGATCGACTCGCACCGTGAGATTTTGGGCTCTCCCGATTCTTGCCACACTGGTGTTGCTGGCGACGCTGTCCGCCTTCTACCTCGGCGGAATCCTGCAGCCGATGACCAACCTGCGTCATTTTCCGGTAGCGATCACCAACGAAGATGCCGGGCCGACGGGTGCGCAGGTGGTCAAGGGCATGTTGGCCGCTTTCGACCACGATGCCTACGACGTCCGAGTGCTCGATCCTGCACAGGCCAAGAAACAGCTGGACACCGCGCAGATCTACGGCGTCGCCGTCATACCGCCCAACTTCTCGTCCAAGCTGCAGGCCTACGCGAAAAGTGCGCTCACCCCCGGGCGGGTCGAACGGGCGGTGATCGTCGTCTCGACGAACCCGCGGGCGGGGACCCTCGGTGCCAGCATCGCCGGCCAGTCCCTGCAGCGCGAAATCGCTCTGATCGATCAGCGCGTCGGCCAACGGCTTTCGCAAGAAGTCGCCGAGCACACCGGCAAGAAGCCCGAGCCCGGCGCCGTCGCGCTGATGCTGGCCAACCCCGTCGAGGTCAAGTCGACGGTGCACAACGCGCTGGCAGAAGGCACCGGAAATGGGTTGTCCGCTTTCTACTATGCGCTACTACTAGTTCTCGCCGGATTCATCGGGAGCGTCGTGGTCAGCATGTCCGTCAATTCGATGCTCGGCATGGCGTCGACGGAATTTTTCCCGGTTTCCGTTCCGGCCGAGAATGTTTCGCGCTTTCACGCCCTGTTGGTCAAATGGGCCATGATTGCCGTCGTGGCCCTACTGGCGTCGGCGGCCTACCTGGCGATCAGCGCCAAGATGGGTATGCCGATCCCAAACATGCTGTCGCTGTGGCTTTTCGGCGCGTTCGCGATCTTGACGGTAGGCGTCGCGTCGACCTCGCTGATTGCGGCCATGGGCGCAATCGGGGTGGTGGTGAGCTTGTTCGTGTTCGTCATTCTCGGTATCCCGGCGGCGGGTGCGGCGGTGCCGCTGCAGGCCACCCCGGCCTGGTTCGAGTGGCTGGCGAACTTCGAGCCGCTGCACCAAGTGTTCGTCGGCGCACGTTCTTTGCTCTATCTCGGCGGGCGCCCCGACGCGGGCCTGTCGCAATCGTTGACGTGGTCCGCGGTCGGCCTGGTGATCGGTGTGCTGTTCGGTGGCGCGATCACCCTCCGCTACGATCGGCGCGGCCGGACCCCGGCAGTTGCGGCGGCCGACCCCGCTGAGGTTGCGCACCCGGAGCCGTAAACGCCCAGCGAGCGAACGTCATTGGACTGCCGCTGATCCGTCACTCCGCTGTTATGCCTGCTGCTGTGTAATACCTCGGTAATGATGTTCGCTCCGAAGGGGCAACTTTGCCATACCTCGCTGCCGCCTTCCGGCGTATCGCGGCCTGTTGCGCCAGCGGCGCGCTGTGCCTGACCCTGGCAACCAGCACCGGCCAACCGGTGGCTCGCGCCGAGGCCCGCGAACTGCTGGCCAGTGCGATCGCGAATACCCAAGGCTCCTACTTGGTCTACAACTTCGGTGGCGGCCACCCGGCGCCGATGCTCAACGCCGCCGGCAACTGGTACGACGGGGGCAGTGGCGGCCACCTGATGATCATCAAGGCCGCCTCGCAACGGCTCGAGCCGCACCTGCTGGTGGACAGCCATCAGGGCTATCAGTCCCGCTGCGAACGCAATCCGCGTGCCCGCACCGGCGACGGCCTGATGCAGGCCTCGGAGACCTATACCGCAACGCAGGCTTGGCAGGCGCTGGGCAAACCGACGATCGCGATCAACGCGAACTTCTTCGACATCCGCGGCCAGAAGGGCGGCTCGTGGCGCTCGACGGGCTGCAGTTCCCCGCTGGGCGCCTACGTCGACAACACCCGCGGGCAGGGCCGGGCGAATCAGGCGGTCACCGGTACCATCCCCTACGCCGGTAAGCAAGGGCTGTCCGGGGGCAACGAGAACTGGAGCGCGCTGGCGACCATGATCCTGCCGAATCGAGGCGCGCCATCGGTGTTGTGGCCCAGGGGCGGGCGAGACGGGCACGACTATGACGCCGCCACCGCGGTCGTGACCGGACTGGTCGACCGGGGCGAGAGATTCGTCGCGGTGAGCGGACTCGGGCTGCTGGCGCCCGGAAACACCGGCCAACTCCACGACGGTGGCCCGAGCGCCGCGCGGACCGCGCTGGCCTACTCCAAGCCGCGCGACGAGATGTACGTGTTCCAGGGCGGCAGCTATACCCCGGACAACATCCAGGATCTGTTCCGCGGACTCGGCAGCGACAACGCGGTGCTGCTCGACGGCGGCACCTCGTCGTCGATTGTGCTGCGCCGCGACACCGGCGGCATGTGGGCGGGCGCCGGTGTGCCCAAGGGCAATTGCGACACCTACGAGGTGCTGTGCGATGCCCACGAGCGCGCGCTGCCGGGCTGGCTCGCGTTCAACTAGTCTGTCGCGCGGCGACCCGCAGCGCGCAGCGTCGCTGCGCTTGCGATCGCCGTTAGAACTTGGGCGTGAGGTCCAGCGAGGTGATCGTAGTCATCTTGGTGACCAGCCATCGCGCGTGATCCCGCTTCATGGCCAGCCGATACGAGAAATACTTCAGCGACGGAATATTTTTGGTCAGTGGACTGGTCGAAGTGGTGTTCGTGTAGACGATCGCAGCTGCGTTGGCCCCTTCGAGCGATTCCACCGCGGCGTCGATCACCGACGTGCTGTTGGTGATTTGGGCTTGCTTACTCGGCGCTGCGATCTTGTCGATGTATTTACGATAATCCGCCCCGAAGTCCCCGGTGAGGTACTGCGTTGCGCGGTCGGCCAGCTTATCGATATCAGCCGGGTTGTAGGTCCACAACGTAGTGATCGCGCTGGCGGCGGTACGCGCGACCCGCATTTTGGTGCTCACCGTGGCTCGGTCGACCAGGCAAGGCCACACGAAGGCGCTGGCGAAGGCAGCAGAGCTGACGAATAAGGCAATCGCGATCCCCACCGCGATCGCAAGCCGCTTGCGCGGCCGCCGCACGGCGGCCGGTTCGTCGCCGCCCTCGTCGTCGCCCGCGTCGTCGGACGCGTCATCGGCCACATGGTCGCCGGCGGATGGCTGTTGCCCGACCTCGGCCTCGGTCGCGTCTTCAGAAGATGCGGTGTCCGCGGACTGGCCGTCGAGAATCTCACCGTCTACACCACCCGCAACAGATTGCTGATTTTCCACTGGCCCCCTTCCTGCTTAGCAGTTACCACCCACCGGTTCGAGTTCTCGAACTCCTGCTTGCCGTCAGGAGATTTTGAGGTTACTGCAGTTGCCACCAGCAAGGTGGCACTGCCGTCGTCATTCCACCGTTCCACGCCGGCGTCGAGCACCGTGCCCTTAGTGGGTTCCGCTCGGGCGACACTGAGCAGGATCTCGTTCTGGTTATCGGTGTATTGCTTGGCGAATTCGCCGGTGGCTTGGGCCAGCACTCGTTGGACATAGTCGTTGGCATGAAATGGATCCAGCGATGTGAATCCAGCCATGAATTCCCGGGCGTAGCTCAGTACCACTCTGTCTCGCGACGCGCTCTGCTGTTGCGATTCATGGCTGGCCAAGATCAGGCTTGACACTGTGATCGCCCCGGCCATCACCGTCGCAGCGGACGCGACGGCCAGCGTCAATCCCCACCGTCGCGGCGGCTTTGACGGCGGCAATCGGAACAAGGGTTGCTCGTCAGACTCACATTTCCGACGTGGACTCATTTTTTGTCCTCGGCCTGTCGGGGTTTCGTCAGTGGGGTGAGATCGTCGACGAGCCAATTGCGGTCCGCAGCTCGGGCGAAAACTACCCGAACGGTGGCGCTGATGTAGCGTTCAGCAGGCGGTGTGCCGCGCTGACCCTGCATGAACAGCAGCATCGTGGCCTTCGTCGGCGTCGCTGTTTGTATCGCGCTGTCTGTCACCCAGTACTCGTTGGAGACCGGGGTTGCCTTTTCCACAATTTGCTGCTGGGTGAGGAGCTGGCCACGGTAGTGGTCGGTCGTCAGCGACAAGGCGTGAGCGAAATCGTCGTGCAACGACTTCGGATCGTAGGTCAGCAACTTCTCGACAATCTTGGGTCCCTGCACCGCGATCTCAGCACGGACCCGATCGACCGCTCTATCATGCCGATACACCGCCAGGTAGCTCACAGCGGACCCAGTGGCGCACACCGACGCCGCAGCCAACACCACCACCGCGATCATCCGCCGAATGTTGCGAGCCCGATGGTCCGGTTCGACGATCCGCGCTTCGGTGCGTAGCAACATGTCTGCGAATGTGCGCCGCCCGGAGTCCCACAGCGGCCACAGCCAACCTAGCATCACCGACGCTGTGTCGATCAGGTGAGCTAAGTCCCTGACCAGGAGTCGCCACGGCCCGGCGGCGCTGCCGCCTCGCCGCACTACTGTGATGTGAAAAAAACTGCGACCCAGACTGTCGTTAATTGTCGGCAACAACGTCCGGTTGAACATCATGAGCAGGTTGACGAAGCCGCCCACCACGACGCAGACCCACCACCACCGACTGCGAAATGGCATCGTCAGCGCTACCAGCGCCATCGTAACGATGACCGCGCAGCCCGGCAGAATGTCGAGGGCTAACGCGCCCGCACGGAAACGCCACGGCGCCAGGCCGGCGGGCGAAACCTCGTGAACTGCCGGCTTGACCTCGGGCTCCTCGACCACAACCGTCACTTTGCCACCTGGTCCAGCCTGGCGATCTTGTAACGGCCCTCGTCGCGTGCCATCTTCACCCGGAGCCGGTAGCCCGCCTCCTGGTTTTGCACCTCGATATCGTTGACCTTCACACGCATTGCCACCAGCACATCGACTGAGCCGTCGTCATTGTTGCGATCGACTGCGGCGCGCATATCCGATACCTGCACATGTACGTTCGCGGCTTGATAGGCCTGCACGAGCAATCCGGTGTACATCATGGCCTGTGTCCGAAAATCACCAGTGCCGCAGTCGATGATCTTCTGTTCGCTGGCGGCCATGGTGTCGATGTCTGGTGCCTGCGTCGCAGCGATGCAATTCTTCGCAGCTTCGACCGCCGCAGCGTCGTTGCGGGCGACACGCTCGCCGTCGCGGTGCCACAGCAGGGCCAGGTAGCCGCCGGTAGCCAGACCACCGCTCAGTATCACAAGAGCGAGGACGATCCCGATTGACCAGCGACGTCCTATCCGAGACGCTGAGCGACCGACAGCTTGCGGATCGGGTGGGTGAGCTTCGCCCACCTCGTTGCCGGCGCTCTCGGCGACCAGATCGTCGGCCCCCACCCCTGATTCTGGCGCCCCGTCCGCATCGGTGGGGCTCAGCTGGCGGGCGCCAGCATCTCCTTCCATCCGTCGTCTCCCGTTTTGTTCGAATTTTCGACGGAGTACTTGACACCGTCCGGCCCAACCACCTCGCCGCTCTGCGGACTGTAGGTTGCGGCGGGAGGTCCGCTCGGAGTGTAGATACACGGGTTGGGTTGCTGCCCGTTGCACTGCACGCTCCCGGAACGCGGTCGTTGAAGTGGATCGCTGACCGGAGGCGGCGTACCCGCTACCCGGTTGGCGGGCGCAGGGTTGACGCCGTTGTTGACCGATGGCGCCTGGATCACGCGGCCCGGATCGACCGGCTGATCGCACCGCGCCCCCGGCGCCGGGCAGTTGCGAATCTGGTTCGGATCGCCGTACCACGGGTTGGTTCCCAATGGCACGTAGGGTTTGGGATCGCGACACTCACGCGGTGTCGCCGCGCGTTTGCCCGGAACGTCCGCACAGGGCGAATTGCGCACGCCGCGTACGGAGTTCGATGGGGTGTCCTGCGGGATCTTGCAGTAGTTTCCTTCCGGCAGCGGCAGCAGCGACGTATCGGCCGGTGAGCGCCACTCGTTCGCCGGAATGAACCCGGTCAGACATGGTGGCGGCCAGTTGATCGCGAGGCCCAAGTCCAGTGACGCCTGGCCCGGGTACGGGGTGAGCAGCGTCTGCGCAAACGCTGCGCCCTCAGGCAGGAATACCAGCACTTGTTCGAGGCCCTTGTTGTAGCGCTTGAGCATGTCGAGCACGATCTCGGTGTTGGCCAGCGTCTGCGGCAGCGTTTCACGAACGTCACCGAACACCGCGTTGACCTGATCGAGGGTGGGCGCCGCCCGGGCAAGAATCTTCTTGACGTCCGGATCTTTGGCCGCTGCTTGAGCCGACAGGCCATTCAGGTTGCGGGCCCACCGTTCGATGGCGTTACTCGAGGTGACCTGGCTGTCGAGGAGCGGTTCGGAGTTCTGGATGAGGGAGTTGACGTCGGCGATGTTGGTTTTGAAGTCACCGACTATGGCCTGGGTCGAGTCGACCAGTCGTTGCAGCGCCGGCCCCAGTCCGCCGACAGCTTCGGAGGTCTCGTCGAGCAGCGCGGCGATCTTGGCTGTGGGTAGCACGCTCAGCGCCCGGTTGACGGCGTCCAGCGCCGGTCCGATCGGCGCGGGCACCGTACCTTTGGTGATGGTCTGTCCGGGGGAGAACACCTTGCCGGATTTGCCTTCCGAAACCAGGTCCAAATACTGCTCGCCGACCGCCGACACCGAATGCACGTTCGCCGACGCGTCGATCGGGATCTTGTAATGACTGGAGATGCTCATCGTGGCCCGGGCCCCGTGTTCGGTGGGCTCAATTGCGGTGATTTTGCCAATCGTGATCCCGCGATAGGTCACGTTGGACGTGACATACAACCCACCCGAAGCGGGCAGGTCGGCGTTCAGTGTGTACTGGCCGATGCCGATCAAGGTTGGGATGCGTAAGTAGTACCAGCCCAGCACCACTAACGCGACGGCAGTGAGGGCGCCGAAAACAGCCAGTTGGCGCCGGATACCACGAGTCAGCAATTCCGGTCCCCCCTTTCGATAAGCGGTCCACCCGGAGCGTCATTCGGGTTCGATGTGTAGCGCACGTCCGGAATCATCGTGTTCGGATCCCGACCGAACGACTGTTCCAATGCGCGCAGCGAGCCAGAAAGCCCCGTGCCGGTGAGGAACGCGTTGTCGACAGAAGACAACGTCGAGTCGAGCGTCAGTGAAACGTTGTAGAAGTCGCCGCGGAACGCTTTCGGAACGGCGTCGATGTCGAATGGCAGCGTGCCAATAAGCTTCACCGCACCGAGCAAATCAGGCGTGGCGTGGGCCACTTCCTTCAATGGGCACTGGAGTGACTGCAGGTCCTGGTGCAAATCTCTCCGCGAGGGCCCCAACGACTGCTGCACCACATCGCTGAGTCGGCCGACTGCATCGATGGCATTGATCAGGCGCTGCTGATAATCCTTTTCCGCGAAATGCGCAATCAGCGGCGGGACGTCGGTCAGCACTCGGTCCAACACATCGGACCGGTTGGCCGCGTACGCCAGCAACTGGTTGGTGGAGTCGATGGCGTGGTTGATGTCATCGCGTTGCGCATTGACCTGGCCGATGAAGGTGTCCAGTTTGCCAAGGAAGGCCCGGATCTGCGGCGCCCGCCCGACGAAGATGTTGTTGACCTCGTTCTGCAGGATTTCGAGGTTAGGAATGCCGCCGCCGTTCAGTACCAAAGCCAGACTGGCCAGGGTCTGCTCGGTGGTGGGATACGCCGACGAATTCTTCAGCGGGATGGTGTCGCCATTCTTAAGCCGCATCGGCGACGGGTCCGCCGGTGCGGCCAACTCCACATGCTGAGAGCCGAGCAGGCTGGTTTGTCCGATCTTGGCGGTGGCGTTCTTGGGTAGCTTGACATGTTTTTCCAGACCCAGTGTCAAGGTGGCAACCCAATTTTTCAGGTCGATCGACTTGATCGTTCCCACGACAACATCGGCCACCATGACTTGGCTGTTGCCGTTGATCGCCAGCGTGTTGGGCACTTGGACGTAGACCGTGTAGGAATCGGCTCCGGTGCCCGGCCCGCCAGGTACCTGCAGGTTGGAGATGCCACGCCACCCGCACGAGCTCAACATCAGCGCCGTCAGCAGAAGAATCAGCCCCTGCCAAGCGCGATGGCGGGCGAGGCGCAGCGAGCCCAGTGGCGGCCTCACGACCCCGCTCCGATCGACAAGGCGGCTTCAGCAGGCAGCGGAGGTCCATTCGGTCCCGGCGCAGGTCCCGAGACGGGTGCAGGCGTCGGGGCTACCGGGCCTGGAATCACCCCGGGCGCGGGCGGGGGCGGCGGTATCGGCATTGGATTACCCGGCACACCGAGGAATGGCAATGGTCCAGGCTCCTCGTTGTAGGCGTTCGGCGGTCCCGGAGGCGTCTGCAAATTGGATTGCACCGGACCGGCGTCGGGGCCGCCCATGAGCTCGGCCAGTGAATCGGGGGTCAGCAGGCCCCCGGTGACCGGGCCCACCTTGGTGCCCTGCATGCCAGGCCCAGCAATCCAGCCGTGTTGGGTGTTGCGGTGCGACGTCGGGGTGTCTGGCGACCAGATCCCGGGGACCGTCGTGTCTTTGTAACCGTTCGGCGGTTGCAGCCGCGGCTCGGAGTAAGCGATTTCTTTAGGAAGCGTCGCAGCGGTGTGGAACAGGTTTAAGCCGAACGGCAGATAGTTGAACTTGATCGAATCGAGGATGGGTGCCAGGTACTCGGCACACAGCTCGGCAGAATCCTGATACCCGAGCCGGCTGCCGGCCTGGATAGAGCTGCAGATGAACTCCATCGGGTTCGCGAAGTTGTTGAGCGCCAGGTTGGCGACGAGAGCACCGTGCGCCGGGTAGTAGACATTCAAGAGATTGACTGCCGCCGTAGGGGTGAGGTGCAGTGCGGTCTCCACGCCGTTCAACGAATCGGGCTGAACCAGCGTCGTGCTCAGCTCGTCGAGGTTCTTGACGTCATACGACAACACTTCGCGGTTCTTGTCGATGAACGGGCGCAAAGTGGTGAGAAGACCGTCTGTTTGTTGGATCGCACTGGCCAGCGCCTGGTCGGAATGCGCCAGCCTGCCGGTGAACTGCGCAAGGTTGGTGTTGAGCGCGACGAACTGCTGGTCGTCGGCATGCAGGGCATTGACGAACAGCGCCAGGCTGCGTACAACCGCGAAGAAGTCACCACGCCTCTCGTTGACAGCGTTCAGCGCCTGCGAGAGATTGTTGAACGCGGTGTTGATCTGCTTGCCCTTGCCGGCGAGCCCGTCGGCGAAGGATTCGATGACGTCGCCGAGGGGCCCTTTAGGTTGCTGCGGGGTGGGGCCGAGTTTGGTGACCAGGTTAGAGACGCTGTTGCGCAGCTGGTCCCACTCGGTCGGCACCTGGGTGCGTTCGAGCGGGATCACCGCGTTGTCGGCCATCACCGGGCCGCCCCGATAAGGCGGCTCGAGTTGAATGTCGCGGGCGGCCACCAACGTCGGGTTGATGATCACTGCAGAGGCGTCCGCGGGGACCTTGTACTTGTTGCTGTAGTGCAGGGTCACCTTCATCTTGTTGCCGACGGGTTCGATCTTGTCGACCGACCCCACCTGAACACCCATGATCTTGACCTTGTCCCCGGCATAGAGCGCGTTGGCCTCGGTGAAGTAGGCGACCACGGTGTTGTTGGTCAGCCTCTGGTAAAGGTGCCAGCCCAGGAATGCGGTGGCGAGAACCACCACGACTGCGACTGACCCGATGACCACCGAGCGTCGCGAACGCTGTGGCATCCGCAGATTGCGGATATCAAACACGGTGCTCATTGACTACCTCCCACAACAACCGCCTCCCCCTCCACCGGGCTGGCTTCCCAGTACGCCCGGGCTGATGAACGGCGCCGGTAGCTGGGCCCCGGGTCCCGGCGGCGCGGGCGGTCCCGGTGGGACTGCGGGTGCGAACGTCGACGGCGGCGGTGTCGGACCGGCCGGCGCCAGATTTTCGGTACGCGCTCCCGGGGGCGCATTGGGCGGCAGCGGCACCGGCGTGCCAGGA
>Ga0209012_1003715_pt1 | contig 11135 bp, 10 predicted proteins | sample RS3BMetagenome_FD_184735 | JGI IMG/M metagenome (GOLD analysis project Ga0209012, IMG submission 184735) | Ferric oxide microbial mat and aquatic microbial communities from Rainbow Spring, Yellowstone National Park, USA - RS3B (SPAdes) (version 3) ...
GCTATAGTTGTTGTAACAGTATTTGTTGAGCCATTTATTACTGAGACCGTGTTACCGATATTAATGGCATTACCAGTATTGGCAACATAAATTGTATTTGTATTTGGATTTACTGCTATACCCACTGGGGCAGCTCCAACAGGTATATTTGCTGTAACAGTATTTGTTGAGCCATTTATTACTGAGACTATATTTGATGCAACATCAGCAACATAAATTGTTTTTGTGTCTGGATTAACCGCTATAGCATAAGGACCACTTCCAGATGGTAAAGATAATGTAGGATTATCTGCATAAGATATTTTTGAGCTTATAGTTGGTAAAAACTGGAAAATTATTATGAAATTCAAGGTTAAAAAAACACTTTTAACGGATTTTTTAACAAATTGCTTTTCACTAATTTCTCCTTTTGTAAAACTATTTTGTTGAACTCAATTTAGACCATATTATTAAGGGATTTGATGTAACTAATGATATAATCTTTTCTTGTTAGTTTTCTCTTAAAAACTTGTCAGGTAAGGCAATAATATATTTATCATAGATAATTTGTAGTTAGCTTGAGAAAGGTTTGATTGCGAATAATCTCATACTGGGTTATAATTAAGAGCAAAATTGTGGGGGTCGTTACAACTAGTCTTTTTAACTAGGTTGTTAAAGAAACATTGAATTCTTTGATTGCCTCAGATACTGATGCTGAATCTCAATTAAAATGTTTACAGCATCACCATTAGAAAAGGGTAGCAAGGAAAAAGGCTTGGTTTTTCTTTTTAAACCTACTCATTTTCTCAAATTTCGCGCATTTATAACTACACAGTTGGGTGCACAACGATATTACGGTTGATCTCCTTAATAACTGATAAGTTACAAAAGACCCATTGCCCTGGCAATTGTAAAATCCATCTTTTCAGGAGTCCATGGCGGATCCCATACCAGATTGACCCTTACTGGACATTGCGAACCGAAAATCTCGCTTAGATATTCACTTGCTTGAACCGGCAAACTTTCTGATACGGGACAACCAGGAGTCGTTAAGGTCATATCCACCACCAGTGTTTTAATCTCTGACTCTGAACCGTTATCCGATGAAGCAATTTTGGTTGACTCGATCCGAACGTCATAGACAAGGCCGAGGGAAATGATATCCATGCCTAACTCCGGATCAACAATTTCGGATAAAGCTTGTCTTGCAATAAAAACAATCTCTTGATCGGATTGATTTGATACTACAGAATCCTTACCTTCAACTTCATCTTTTTTTGAAAAATTTATCATCATAGTTAGCTCCTTCCGTTTTACTACTTCTCTCCACTTTTAATTTTTTCTAATGATTTGTCGCCGATGTTGAGATCATACCTAGAACCAGCACTTTTAAATCTTAAATATAAACTAAGCGGTGTAATACTTAAGTTTAAAAAAACAGCCAACGATGTGATTGAAATTAATATTCCGGCAACCTTTATTACATCCACGAAGCCGGTTAAAACACCCAATCCAAAACAAATAAAACCGCTTGCAATTAAAATTAAGCTTAACTTTGCTAAGTTTGCTACATAAAGATTTGCAAACATCAAGGGCTTGTTGTTTCGCGATCTTGTAAGACCCGCTCTACGTAAGATGCCCCAAGCAATAAATGGCACAATCTTATGCAAATGCCCTATGATGGCACTTGCTAACCAACCAACTACTAAAACTACAGCTAAAACTGATAATTTCTCTTTTGCAGCCCAATCGATCTTTAGAACAAAAGCCAAAATTCCCACAACCATAAATGCAATTAAAAACAAAACCGAAGTAAATATGTAACCATGAAGCAATTCCAGTTTCCGATTTCGGTGTTTGATATAATTTAATAGCGATCTTAAGTGGCTTAAAATACCTAAAATAATAACTACGGCACAAACAGCTCCAATAAATTTGTTTCCAAAAATAAATCCGATAGCCAAGCCTAGTTCCCCGATAGCTACAAGATAAATTGCTCGCAAACCATATTTGGATTGATTGGCATGTGATAGCAGGAACATTGGCCAAAGCTTTTCAGCCACAGATATGTAAGAAATTGCGGCCCATCCGATTAAACCAAGGGATGCGTGAGCCAAAACCAAATGCGTTGGTGGTGAATAACTGTTATGGGTTGATGCAAATGTTACTCCGAAGCCGGCCGTTACAACAAGATAAAGGATTGAAATTCGTAACCCATTACGCGAAACACTTTTGTTGCCCTTTAATAACGGATTATACAAATTTAACAAAATCGATAGGATGCTGACTGCTAAAGACAGACCACCGACTGCCATAAATTCCTCAGATTTTAAAATAAGTCCTGCTAGAAGGAACACAATTCCAATAAGAAAAGACCCATATGTAAAATATGCAAGCCTGACTGAAAACAAGCGTTTTAAGGTTATGACTGGAATGAACTGATGCAGCGCACCAAGAATTGCTAACGTTATAAAACCAAGCAGATACAAATGTGCAGTAGCTACCACTTTATCTGAAGTAGGATCTTGGGTAATAGGCAAGGCAAAACAAAAAGTCAAGATCCCGCCAATACTTAAAGCGAGCAATGACGTAAACAAAAATAAAAAGGGGATTATTGGTGGAGGTGTTCGTGATGATACACCGGGACCAATTGAATTACCCTGCTTATTTTGACTTGAGCTTAATTCAATTTTGGCAGTCATGACCTAAAAAATCTAACCTTAAAATCTCCGTCTTTTATGGGGGTAACTTCAAAACCAAAACCTTTTTCAGCCATGACTCCCTCTAAAGGAATTGGATCAAAAGGTGCATATATGATTAGATCCTGATTTTCTTCTAACGAATTGACTGTATCCATGATTAACCCAAAAGGCTCCTCGCCTTTGGCCAGTATTGGTCTTACGTCTAATATCTTTGGTTCCATGTCTTTATTTCTCCTTTCCTTTTTTATGCTGTTACTTTCTCTTTTTTTATTTGAGCTTTCGGTCGTGATTTGTTTATCTTTGCAAGTTGCATCATCTCTACTTTTATGAGTTCCAAGTTGAACTAAAGAAGCTCGTAGCTTTGAATTCTTTTGTTCAATTAAATCCAACCTGCATTCTGACGGCCCACTAAAAGGATAAAGTTGAGGTTCAACTGATGTAATGCCCAAACTTTCAAACACACCGCTAATCAGTCCTAAATGAATACTGCAGACAATGTTTGAATACTCAATGGCAACCCTCTTGAAAGGACATCTATTAACTCGTATCTGCTCTATTGGCTTTTTGGATTTGATATCATGTTTAGATTGAATAACTAGTGGATCTAATTCTTTGGATTTATGACTTTTCATTGTTAAATCTTTGTCGCTTGTTTTTGCCCCTCTTGTTTTTATTTGGCGATCTGTGGATGCTTCAAAGCCTATTTTATTTAAAAGGTCACTTAGAATTTTCACGCCGTCTTTAATGCTTACAGTTTTTCCTGGTTTGACTTGGGGGGTTAAATATCTCCCCCAGTGTCTACCAGCATTTAATGCAAGCTCTTGACCGTAGGGCTTTGTGGCTAACTCACTAACTAACACAGTTGCCATAAAGTCGTAACTTGACGGCATATCCCTATCATTTGCCTTACTTAAATAACCTACGCTGGGGCGCCCAGGTTTTTTTGATTTAACAACGCTTTGAGTTATAAGACCTGCATCCATTAAAACTGCGATATGAGATCGAACAGTATTTATATGAAGGTCTAATAACTCCGATAAATCTTCTGCCGACAGCGATGTTGGACTTTGTGAAACAACCTCCAAAATACGCATTCTCTTTGGATTTGAAAGTGCCTTATGTATGAAAATTTTATTATCCCCTTTTAGCTCTGAATTGCCACTTTTCTCAACGTCAGTCCACATCTACAAAGTATTTTACACGAATTTTTTAATAAATACGAATTTTTTCGTGTTTTGTGTGTTAAAATTCTTATGCGGTAAATAATGTGGGTCAAGGAGAGAGGCAAATGACATCATCAAATGCTGAAATCGTAAAAACTATAAAAGCTCACCATTTGCAGATGACAACAACACTTAAGAGCTTAACCGACCAGCTTATTAAGAATTTTCTTTCTGAATCAGATCAATATCAGGATAGTATTTCGGACAAAAATGTGAATACCCAGAAAAATAATATAAGGCCAAGAGCTGACCAATTTGTCGACACGTTTGAGAAAATTATCGAGTTTGTAAATTTCGAATTAAAACCACATGCTCTAGCCGAAGAACTTTATCTTTATCCAAAGCTAACCGACCAAACCAACTTAGATATTCTAATCTCATCTATGACTGACGAGCATCGAGAATTAGATAGACTCATTACCAACTTAACTACTACGTCCTTGAAAAAGATATCTGATATTGAAAGAATCGCAATTTGTTACAGCATTAGCGTCTTGTTCAACCTCCACGCAGAAAAAGAAGATAAATTTATCGGCAAAGAGGTATCGACAAATAACGCGATCAACGCTAAAGATATTTTAAATAATATGCACAGCTTCTTAAATGAATATGTTGACGAACTAAAAGACAATGTCTTAGATGTTCGTACAATGCCACCTGCGATGCGACATGAAACTATATTTTCAAAATTTGAAAACCTTAAAGTTGGTAAACAGTTTCTGCTTATTAACGATCACGACCCAAAACCTCTTTACTATCAGTTCAAAGCCGAATACTCTGGGCAATTTGGCTGGGAATATTTAATGTCAGGTCCAAAAACCTGGCAAGTTAAAATTCAAAAGACTAAATAACCCCAGCACGCATATCTTAAGACACGGTCAAATATAAATATTCCATAGAAAAGATCATGAACTTCTAGATATCGCTTAAAAAAACATTTAAACATAGGTAGCTCAATTAGGTATTTCTGACCAAACAACCATCTAACATGTTTAAATAAATATTAAAATCACGGTGATACACAGTTTCTAAAATTTTTGCTCAAAAATCCCAAAGCAACTAACAAGATTAAAAGAGTCATGATTATCACAGCCTTAAAATTTAATTACATTTACTTTAGGATTAGGGTAAAACCTCCGCTTTGGTCATTAATGACAGGTTTTATTTTTCTATCTCTTTAATATTGTTAGGTTAACTTTTTATTCGTTATTTCCCCATAGCAAGAAACGCGTAATTTTTGTAAGCGTTCTTATAACTTCTCTTATTTACATTTAAATCAGGTTAAAGAATTTCAGCTGCATCCTTTGCAAGCTTCATAGTTGAGATAAACATATCCCAAGTTAGTTTCTTGGTAAAAGTGTTTTGCTGGCTAGGATGATAGCAACATACTAGCTTTAATCCATCAAAGTCATATAATGCACCATGCTTGAAAACTGTCTCAGGGCCAAAGCCTAAAAGCTGACGCACACTGTTAAAAGCTATATGACCTAAGGCCATTATTGCTTTTAAAGATCTAACTTTAAAATAGTGGTATTCGCTAAATAAAAATTGTCTGCAATTAATAAGCTCCTCTTTAGAAGGCTTGTTTTGTGGCGGGACACATTTAAGCGAAGCTGTTATGTAAACTTTTTTTAAAACTAATTCATCGTTTTTATCAAAAGACTGCTCTTTGTTTGCCATACCTAATTCAAACAATGCCTTATATAGCCACTTCCCAGAGTTATCCCCCGTAAACATGAGGCCTGTTCTGTTTGCACCATGAGCTGCAGGAGCAAGTCCAACAATTAATAAAGAAGCTTGAAAATCTCCAAAACCAGCAACTGGACGCGCCCAATATTTCTCACCGGCATATCTTTTAGGTGGATTATTTGTCACTTCCTTACGATAAGACACAAGCCTTTTACATTTTTCACAAGAAATGATTTCTTGATTTAAATGCTTTAAATTGACATTAGAATTTAACGTCATCTTATAAAAAGATTAGCGTTATACCATGGCTGCTAAAAACAAAGAAATGACCTCAATAATACTATTTTTAGTCAGGCATGCTCCTACTGATTCAACAGGGGTTATATTGCCTGGAAGATTGCCAGGATTATCGTTAAGTAAAAACGGACACGCACTTGCTCAGCAAACTGCAGATGAACTTGCCAAAACATTTAATAAAAGTTTGTCTTTAAATGCGATTTATTCATCGCCATTGTTACGCGCCAGGCAGACGGCTTCTTATTTAAGTGCTAAGACATCAAAAAAAATTATGATTTCATCGTATTTAAATGAATGTGACTTTGGTGAAATGACTGGTAAAAAGCTTGCTGATTTAGCTAAAGAAAAAGATTGGCAAAAGTTACACACCTGGCCTTCCGCTTGGCGATTTCCCAATGGTGAAACCTTCTGGGAAGTGCGTTCAAGAATGTTAAGCTTTTTAGACGAAGTTCGGTCAAAAAAAATTCCAGGTGCAGTCGTTGCATTTTCGCATGCTGATCCTATAAAAATATTGCTTTCCGAAATAATTGGAACAAGCTTAGATAATTTTCAGCGGATTCAAATTAATCCAGCATCGGTAAGTATTTTAGAATTACCAATTGATTTAGGAAAGCCCAAAGTAATAACAATTAACTCAATGGGTGACTTTCAACTTGTTTTAGAGCCTATTATTAACAGTGAAAAGAGATTTTAAATGGCTGATTACCACCAAATCTATGATCCTGACGACGTCCTTTTTTTTACGGTAGGCAAGCCGGGTAAAAGGACGTTTTACTTCGGCGTTGATAAAGATAGCCAACAAATTGTTCTTAAGATGGAAAAACAACAGGTAGGTGCCTTGTCAGATTCTTTGAGGAAGATTTTGCCGCAATTTTCAACCCAATCAATTAAACAATATGAACCACCAAAGGATTTTGAACCACTTTGGACAGTAGGCACCATTGGGGTTAAGTATGACACTGCAACAAATAGCGTAATAATTATTTTCCAACAGCTAACAGAGGATCCAGAACAGGAAAGCTCTGTATTAGAGGTAATAATGGATTCTGAACAAGCAGCTCAATTGGCTAAATTAGGTGTTGAACTAGTTGAACAAGGACGTCCCATTTGTATTTATTGTGGTGGTCCTATAGATGAACAAGGACATATTTGTCCGCGCTCTAATGGTCACAGACCAGTAGTTGACGACACTTAAAATGCAAGAAAGTAAAGAACTTGTTGAAATATTTCAAAACTGTCCTATTAAAATAGAAGCTCAAATACTTTCAAGTTCCAATGCTGCTTTCTTAGTTTTTCTCCAAGATGAAATTTACGCTATTTACAAACCAGAAAAGCTTGAAAGGCCGCTATGGGATTTCGAGCCAGGATTGTGGCGACGTGAAGTTGCTGCTTACTTATTTAGTAAAGTCTTTCCGCTTTGTAATATTCCATTAACAGTAAAAAGAGAGGGTCCTTTAGGTGTTGGATCACTGCAACTAGTTATTGACGCAACTGAGGATCATTATTTAACACTTAAAGATAGCTTATGCTATGAACAAGATTTTATAAACTTAGCTGTATTTGACATTATAACTAACAATGCTGATCGAAAAAGTGGTCACGTCCTTAAGGATTTAAATGGTAAGATATGGGCAATTGATCATGGTCTTTGTTTTCACACAGATTTTAAACTTAGAACAGTAATATGGGACTTTGCAGGCTATGAACTAGATCGTAAAACGCTTGAGTTGTTGCAGAATATAAAAAGAAGTTCGTTAAATTTTTTAGCGCCGTATTTAAAAAAGAGCGAAATTCAAAGCATCATAAAAAGAACTCAATATCTTTACAACCAAAAACATCTTCCGCTACCCAAAGGGCGTCGGCCTTATCCTTGGCCTGTTATATAATCAAGCTCTAGACTGAAGCGCCTCAATTAATTTAGGAAGTACTTTATGTACATCACCAACAATACCAAGATCAGCAACGGAAAATATTGGAGCATCCTTATCTTTGTTTATAGCTATTATATTTTTAGAATTTTTCATGCCTACTAAATGCTGGGTGGCACCTGAAATTCCACAAGCTATATATACTGTCGGCTTAACCGTTTTACCAGTTTGACCAACTTGATAAGCATAAGGAACCCATCCTGCATCAACTATTGCTCGCGATGCCCCCGGAGCACCTTTTAGAAGCTTAGCCAATTGTTCTATCATGGCGTAGTTTTCCTTCTCACCCAATCCTCTACCACCTGAAACAACAATGTCTGCTTCATCTAATTTGGGCCCGCTTCTTTCTTCAGCGTGCGATGCTATGATTTTGGCATCGCTCTTTTTGCCTACATCACCATAAGAAAGGGTTTTGACCTCAGCTGGAGCACCACCAGCAGGTTCCTGAGCAAAAGTTTTTGCTCTAATGACAAAGATTTTAGGGGTCTTGGAAGTCTCGAATTTGGATTTTGCAACAATAGCACCGCCAAAAATTGAGTGACTAGCAATTAATTCCTCTCCTTCAAGAGATAATCCCGTCACATTTGTAATAACTGGAACATCAAGCATTGCTGATAAGCGCCCTGCTATATCGCGACCATCATAGCTCGTCCCAATTAGAATCACGTCAGGACCACTACCTGACTGAACAACTTCTTTAACGGCGCTAGCTACCTTAACTGCAGGCAACTCATTTTGAATGCCTTCAACTACATTAATTACTTTGGCACCAAAATCACCTAGCTTCTCAGCTTGGGAGCCAATCTCTCCCCAGCCAAATGCTTCTACTTGCTCAGAAATACTTCGAGCAAAACTTAAAATTTCCAAACTAACAGAGGCAACTTGATTGCCCTGCATTTCTGATAATACCCATACTTTACTAAATGCCATCGCCTCTCCTTATCTCAAATAAGTTTTAAATTTTCCAAAAAAGCTATAATTCTCTCATGAGCGGTGCCATCGTCTTCAACAATTTCTCCCGCTGAGCGCGCCTCAGCTGGGGTAGCCTCTAGTACCTTTTGGCCAGCACCTGCGAAACCTACCTCTGATTCAGAAATCCCTAAATCCTCTAATTTAAGTTCTTCAATAGGTTTTGACTTTGCAGCCATGATTCCTTTAAATGAAGGGAAACGTGGCTCAACTACTCCAGCAGTGACTGTAATTACAGCAGGTAGCGGACATTCGATCTCGTCATAGCCGGCCTCGGTTTGGCGATCTACTTTTAAAACATTATTTTCAATAGCAACTTTTTTAGCAAACGTAACTGATGGCAAACCGAGTAATTCAGCAATTTGGACTGGCGTGGTACCAGTATAACCGTCAGTTGATTCAGTTGCTGCTATAACTAAATCAGGATTTACCCTTTTAATGGCATTTGCTAAAACCTTCGCAGTACCAAGGGCATCTGACCCTTTTAATCTAGGATCTGACACTAGAATTGCTTTCGCAGCACCCATCGCAAGGGCTGTTCTAAGACCTGAGGTCTCTCCGTTGGGCGCCATTGATACCAGGGTTACCTCGCCTCCGCCTGCTGCTTCAGCCAGTAGCAAGCCCATTTCAACTCCGTATGAATCTGAATCATCCATAATTAACTTTCCCTCACGTTTTAAGGTTAAAGTATCTTCCTCAAGCTCTTGAGGTGCATTTGGGTCTGGAATTTGTTTAACGCATACTACTATATTCATGGCGTAATAAATTCTTACTTAATATTGCACTAAATTACCAATTCAGAATGATTTTAATGACTTGCAGCCACTTTGTGTGCTAAATCAGGCTTGTTTGTGATAACCCCATAAATATTTAAATTAAATAAAAACCTCATTTCATCTGGATCATCTACGGTCCAAACTATTGTTCTTTCAGGAATAAATGAATTCTGCTCAGCTTTTATAGATGAAATATGGGCAACTATAAAATCAACCTTTTGAAATAAATCCTCAGTTAGCTTAAAGTTTGGGCGTAGCAACTGACCAATAAATGTACCAAGGTTTCTCTGTGAAAATAACTCAACTGCCCTTGAGTCAAATGATGAAATTAATAAAGATTTTGGATTAACTGAAAATTTTTCTATGCATCCACTAACAGCTGAAAACATTTTTTCCAAATAACTATCTAAATCACCCACAAGATCAGTTTTAATTTCTAAATTTAATAACTGACCTTTTAGGTGAGTAAACACTTCCTCAAGGGATGTTAGGAATTGTTGTAAGTCAGAATACAAACTGTCTTTAATAATAAATTGCTGTTTATTAAAAGTAATTACTGGATCGTGACTTAAAACAACCTTGTGATCCTTAGTCATTCTTAAATCAACTTCAGAACCATCACATATTTGGGATGCTGCCAAAATAGCCTGCAAACTGTTCTGTGCAAATTTCTGCCAAAATCCGCGATGGGCAATAATTTTAGTAGTTGTGCTGAGTCCGTTGCATCCGAGTGAGCATTGGTGATCTCTCCCAGATGCACCCCTTGCGGGGTTCCTCTGCTCGCTCTTGCGAGCTTTGGTTCTCGCCTCACCGACAGCGGCCAACCCGAGGCTGGTCTTACGCCGTCTCGTCCGGCAACCGATCGATCGGTCGTCGGACCCGCCGTCTGTACCACCTGAACGTGGCCCGGGGTCGAGCGGGGCGCTGGCTCCAACTGAGCCAGGATTGGCATTTCTCTCCGGCCAGTCGCGGAGGTTCTTCGCGGCATTCTCGTCTCGCTCCACCTGCTTGCCGCAAGCCGTGCAGGTAAGGACCTTCGCGAGGGCCGGCCCTACGAGCATTCCACCACATCCGTGGTGGAGCCTCGATGAAGGAAACCACCGGTCGGCAACGATCAGGCGCAGGCCCGCACGCTCGGCCTTGTAGGTGAGGGTGGGCCTGAAGGCCCCAAGGCCAGCGTCCGAGACTGCGCGCCGGAAGGCCCGCCTCCTTATGGATCGCTTCATCGCGGCGAGGTCGAGATCTTCGATCACGATATTGCCGTAGGTGTCCACCAGCTGCCGCGTGAGCTGATGGACAGACTCCCGGCGCAAATACACGCATCGTCGGTCCAGCCGTGCGAGCTTGGCTTTCGCTCGCTCATGGCCCTTCGATCCGGGGATGCGCCGGGAGAGCTGTCGTACGACCTTGCGCCGCTCGGCGAGGGTGGCCCGAAGGGGCGCAGGGTTCTCAAATTTGAAGATATTGCCATCGGTATCCGCGACGGTGGCAAGCGCACGTAGCCCGAGGTCCACTCCCGCCCGGGCACCTGGCCTGGGTGGGGCCGCCACGGTCGGGGAGACGACCCTGGTT
>Ga0209012_1003726_pt1 | contig 11113 bp, 6 predicted proteins | sample RS3BMetagenome_FD_184735 | JGI IMG/M metagenome (GOLD analysis project Ga0209012, IMG submission 184735) | Ferric oxide microbial mat and aquatic microbial communities from Rainbow Spring, Yellowstone National Park, USA - RS3B (SPAdes) (version 3) ...
GCTTGGCCAGCGAAGCTCGTCGCCCTGACGGCCTCTCCGAACGTCCTCTTCCGAGAAGACCGACTCGATCAACCACCTCCGACCGTAACCCTTCTCGTTCCTCCAACGTTCCTAGCCTAACCTCCTGAACTCCCTGACCGCCCTCCTCCTGGCGGGGTGTCCTGGTCGAGGCGTTCTCCCTGGGAGGGACAACAACGTCCACCCCAGTTGCGTAGACAGTGTTGGCGTCGTAAGCCTTGTCCCCCACGAACCTGGTCACCTCCTTCCCCTCGGACTTGAGCTCCTCCACGGCCTTGACTGCGGACTCGACCTCGCTCTCCACGACCTCTGCCCTTATCATCTTAAGGGGGCTATCCGTCCTCGCCCTCACGGACGGGGTCTTCCGCTCCCTTTGAACCCCCGTTAAGATAACTCACGGGTGAAGGGCCTACGTTCCTGAGGTCTATGATAATGTAGGTTGCCGTGTCGTTATACTCCAGGTAAGCTGAGAGCTCCATCCTCCCCTGTTCCCTGGGGGTGTGGATCAGGGCATCGTGCAGGGTGGAGCCAATGAGGCAGATCAAGTGTGGTGACCACAGGTTATACCGCGCTCCCCAACTCCACTAGGCCCCAGGGCTATTAGAACTAATCCCCTCCAGTTCTTCATGGGGATAAGTGTGGAGTCACCACTTCTTAAGGATTTTCCCAGCGAAATCGTCCACCGTGGCGATGGGTGATGGAGAACGGAGGCTTCCGCCTAAGGGGTGAAGTTGGAGTGAGCTGAGATCGGATGGTGTCGGAGGCCACCGACCTCCTCCCTCAAGGGTTCCAGGGGTTCACAGTTCCCACCGTGGGGGGTTATACCTGATGGGTAGTGGATCAGAGGTCCTCCCACCTGGTTCCGGATCCCGAAGAGGGGATGGGATCCTTCATGCGATCGGGGCAGGGCGATTTCGGGTTTCCCTCCCGCAGTCCCATTTCCCGAAACGAGCTGGGGAGGGGCGTCGATACCTTCATGGAGAATGGCTTTAAAGGGGTAAATGAGGGGCAGCCTCCCTTGGCGTAGCTTTACGCCCTTTAACTCCTTCTCTGTAATACGAAGATGGGACTTTTCGTCGAATGTCGCCTTGAGGTCAAGGCGGTATCCAACGACCCCTTTACGTTGCCCGAACTCACCCCATCACGTCATAACCTTGAGTTCCACCGTCTGTGGTACGTCGAACATGGAGAGGAACAGTGAGACGGGTATAACGTTCTCGTCTACCTCCTCCTTGCTCAGGAGTGTAATCCTCTTCATCCTTCCCAATACCTTCCTCTCCCATCTCACCCTCCCGAACTTCACCTCGAAGCCCAAGAGCTCTTCGCCCCTCCTCACCACCACGTCCACCTCCCCCCTCACCTTTGTGTAGAAGGTCTCGTAGACCCTGGAGAGGTGGTTCACCACCACTCCCTCTACCAGTTTACTCTCCTCGGGTGGGTTGACTGAGGTCCAATAGGAGAAGGCCCTATACACCAGCGGGTCAGTGAAGTAGAACTTCCTCTCCTTCCTGGGCAATAAGTCCCCGTTGAGGTCCACCTGCTCTAGCACCTTGAGGAGGTACATTTTCTGCAGTAGCTCCACGTAACTGATGGCGGTCTTCACTGTGCCCACCCCGAAGGACTTGGAAAGGGTATGGTAACTGAACTCGCTGGCAGTCCTCTCCACTATCCCCCTGACCGTGAACTTGAAGAAGGTCTCGCTCCTCCTTAGTTTATTCACGTCGCTTATCACGGCAGAGAGGAAGTCGCTCAATGTGCTCTCCCCGACCCTTCCCGTCCTAACGTAGTCCCTTATGGCGTTGGGGAAACCCCCGGTAGCCAGGTAGCCCTCCAGGAGCTCGTTGAGCCTTGGGACGAGGTGGTGGTACCTGGGATACTCTCCCAAGACGAAGTCCAGATCACCCTGAGGTAAGTCAATTTTGAAAGACCTCACGTACCTGGAGAAGGGGAGGGGTAACATGAGCAGTACCCTCCCGTCCCCTCTCCTCCCAGGGAAGGTCTCGATCTCCCTCTTGGCCGAGATGGAGAGGGAGCCGGTCATGATCAACACGTCGTTCCTGAAGTCTCCCCTGTCGATCCTCTCCTTCACAGCCCTATACCACTCCCTGGGGTAGGTCACCTCATCCAGGAGGATGAAGGCTGAGCTGACGTTGTTCAACCTCTTGACCTTCAGGAGGTCTCCAAGCAACTGATCCAGTTCCCTGTGATCTACAAGCTTGTCGCAGGAGTAATAGAAGATTGCCTTCGGGTTAACCTTCCTCTCCAATAACCTCTTGACCAGTAAGATCAGCGCTGTGGACTTCCCCACCTGCCTGGGACCGAAGATGAAGTTCAGGGAGTAGGGGGTTAGGCTTACCTTGTCCAGGACGTCTGGAGCCCACTTGACCTCGGACTGGGAGTACTTCCTGTAGACCTCCATCTCCTCTATCCTCTCCCCCGACGACCACCACGGGTTATAGTCCTCAACCATTTGTGGAATTAGACTCCACAGAGACTTAAAAAGTTTGTTTACTGAAACTCCACAGAGACTTAAAAGACAATCGAGGTGAAATCTGGTGACAAGAAGAACGACGAGCCTAGCCCTTCACGGTAGACCCAAAAACCTCCTGTACTTAAGTGCCATCTATTACGCGGGACCACGGGAATTTTGGATCTACCGTTAAGGGCGGGGAGGAGGTCAGAAGAGAATAGGCCTAGTCCACTAGGACAACCGGGTGTTGTCCAGGTCTTTCCCATACTTTACGAGGAAAGGGGTTAATGCTATCAGGGTCCCTAGGACGGAGAGGAAGGCCACCCCGAAGCCCGCTGAGTCAGCCACGATCCCCACCAAGGGGGGAGTGACTACAGCTACTGCAACTGAAGTCGCCTACTCCTGGGTTTACGCTGGATACGGGTCTGGGAATACCCAGCTCGATCCCGTGGTCCTGGACTGGGAACTAGGCATGGGTCTCCTGGTCACCTTGAGCTCCGCGAACTGGGGCATCGCAAGTGACCTGATAGGGTATCAATGGGATGTGGTGAACCCATGGGTGTCCAACTGGAGCGACGCGCTCCTCACTTCCATGAGCGCGCAGCGCTACTACGCGGAGCTGACACTGAACGTCTACGCATCGGTTGAGGACTTCGACCTGATCTCCGCCTTACTCAACTCCACGTCCTCCAATTACGGCGTCCCCGCTCCAGTGGTGAAGTCACTGTTACTGGAGAAGTCCAACGGGATCACGGTGGACCTCCCCTCCTATGGCAATGCTTTCGCGTGGCAGGGGAAGGAAGTGGACTCCGGAATGGTCATGGCCTACTACTGGCTCACGGACTGGCTCGAGTCGGCCGGTTACCCCTCCCTGAGTTCAGGAGCCGGGGGTCTCGCCTCATACGGGGACGTAACAGCGAACCTGGAGTTGGTCAATTCGATCCTCGCGGGGGCCCAGTCGGCGGGGTTAATGTGGTCGGTGTCCACGTCCTACTACTACACCCCTGGGCTGGCGTTGACTTGGTTCCAGGGGGCGGACTACAGCCCCTCGTCTCCCTCTTCAGCGCCCCTATACATCCAGGTGAGCTGACGCCCCGTGCTACAGGGGAAGGAGGCCTGCCCTTTCGGCGTGGGGATCAGAGCGGAGTTCCACGCGAGGACAGGCGTGAGTTCGGGCGGCTTCTCGCCTAAGCGCAGATCGCTTCACAGTCAGAGAGTCTTGAATAATATTTATTAATTACCGTTTAACTATTCGTTATAAATCAAAACTTATACTTTAGATCTGTCTTCAAAACACTAAATAATCACTATAAGGTATAAGTTATAGAAATTCTTTTAATTGATTTCTCTATATGGGGAACACGCTCCCTAACTGGAGCAGTTCACGGCTACACGACCTATTCGGGAACAACTGCGGGCACTCATCATCGCGTGACCCTCTCCGGTTGAGGTGGAACTCCAAAAGCTTTCGGGTTTCCCTTCGCGGTCATGATCCCACCCCTTTGGGCAGGGCCCACATGTTAGAAATCAGTGTGAACAATATAGAAACATTTCTATTAACGTGAAAAGGAGTCAGCCCTTGAGTGATCCCCTCTCCCGTCCTCTAGGGGGTCTCGAGCACCCAGCGTCGCATGGCCTCCCTAACCTCGAGCCTCAGATCGAAGTACTCCCCCACCAAGGAGTCCCTGTCCACCCTCCTGACCTTCGCGAGGGTCCTCTCGCCCTCCTCGCCCCAGGCGATCCCCCAGACGGCGGTCCAAGTCCCCCTGGTCAAGCGACCTACGGCGAACTTGGAGGTCAAGTTCTCGACCAGGTCGGGGTTACGGGTGAAGACCGTGAACAGCCTAGAGTCCCCGTCCCTGAGGCTGACGTGTGGGAGGAAGCTGATTGCGCCTCTCCCCTTCAGGAAATCGACGTGTCGCTTCACAGACCTCAGCGAGACTCCGAGCCTCCTGGCTACCTCCACGTAGTTCGCCCCGCCTATCTCCGCCATGAGCTTCAGGAGCCTCAGGTGGAACTTGGAGGGGGTGCGAGGCCTTCGGTCCTGGAAGTAGGACAGGAAGAAGTGCTTCCCGGAGACCGAGGCGTCTCTAAGCCTTATCGAGAGGTCCTCCTTAGACTCACCGTATACCACGTAGTAGTTACACTCGCTTTCCCCCTCGAGGCTGAGCACCAAGCCCCTAACCCCCCTCATCCCATCCCCGCAGACTACGTGCGACTCGACCATCCCCAGAAAGTCGGAAGCCACGTAAAGCGACACCTCCCCTAGAGTCCCATCTACCCTGTACCTCCTCAGGAGGTAGTTGACAAGTGACGTAGAGACCGCCAGGGAGGACGCCAGTTCCCTCTGCGACCTGATTGGATCCCTGAGTACCTCCAACAGGAGCCTCTCCCTCTTGAAACGGCCTCCCTCACCGGTCGCGTAGGACTGGGTGGTCAAGGACTGCGAAATACCCTCCATCACGAGGGCCGCGTAGGGGCGGATTTAAGGATTGGGTTTACTCACTGCCTGTAAACCCGAGTAGGGGAAGTCACGGGGTGAGGAGTGCGTTCCCGTTGGATGGACCCCGTGGATCAGCGAGGCTAGCTCAGCAGACACGTGTTAACCAAACAGGCGTTCAACCATTATAAAGGTAAGGTAAATTGGAGGGAAATTTCTGATCCACCTTGAAGGACAGGGGTCCCCCGGGGTCTCAGGGATTACACCCTTCACGGGCGCTACTCGCCGTACTGCCTAACCTCCTCCCCAGCTTCTGCAGGAGGGATCGGTTGCCGCTCCTCACTCCCTCAGAGTCGACCGGAGGCGAGATCGTCAGGGTACAGGCATACTTCACGGATTCGGCTAGGCGACGCTTACCCTGTGAGTAGGGTAGTCAATGCAGTAGCTCGCGAACCAGTACTTGAATTGGGGGCGTCATCTCAGCCAGCGAATTTCTCCTCCCCCCACCCTTATCGCCCTCTTCACGGGAAGTCATGCAATGTGGAGAAGGCCGTCTCCCCCGCCCTCGAGGCCTTCAGGGAGAAGGGGTCCTCACTAGCTGGGATCTCCACCTCCTTGATCCGCGCCCCCCTCCCTCCCCGCGAGGAATAGGGTCACGGGGGTCCTCCTTCACTAGGCCTACCCCCAGCACTCCATGTCCCCCGACTTGAAGGAGATCGAGATCGGCACTTCCCTGGGCTCCGCGCCCACGGCGTACCGTCAGCCACGATCGAATTCATCCAGTATACAACAGATCCGCGATTAAAAGTCGTAGACAAGAGTTTCAGATAAGCCGTAAATTCTATATATTTTGAAGTTAAAACAACAAAATACGATCACACCGGACGATGGAGGAAATCATGACCAGGTGTGGTAATACTCGAGATGTGCTGGATCCTCCTTGAGGGTGGGTGGGTCGGGATCATCCCGCTAAGAGGGCGGAGAAGGAGGAACGGGTTAACCTGACTTCGGTGAAGTCCAAGGGCTGAGGATCTAACGTAAACATGAAATTATGAAGCCCAAACCCCGATCTCCGGGTTTACTTTCTGGTAGTACACCTAAACGTTAAATACGTCAACACTAGGGGCGCACCAGTGGTGTTCTGGAAAACAGTCTCATAGAGGTGCGTGGTCTTGGATCAATTGGCTAGGGAACTCCTAGGAGCTCTCAAATGGCCCTCAGATGCTGATCCTTCCTCGGATCAGCTCCCGCTGAGCTACTGGAGGGTGACCAGGCTTGTCAACGCGGTGCGCAGGAGGAAGGGAATGGAGGAGGTGACCCACGTGGCGGTGAGGAACAGATGGGCCCAACTCACCTCTTCCGTGATAAGGGGGATCCAAGTGATCCCGGAGTCCAGCTATATGGGCCTGCAGAGGTCCTCCATTGCCTTCTCCTTCTATTGGGACTCCCCGTCCAATAGGAGGTTTGGAGTGGACGCGGAACTACTCTGGAGGAGTGTCGGGGGAGGTGAGGTGGAGAGGGTGTCGGTTGGCAGGGTCTACGACACCGCGAGGTACTTGGCGCGACTGGAGGTCCTGCACGCAGGGGATGACGAGATCCAGGAGACCCTTCACAGGGTTGAGGAGTTCCTCAGGGTGAATTCCGGCGAGGTGATCTCCGTCAACCCTTACGTCCCCCTATACACCCCGACCAAGTGGGACAGCGGGAGGAAGGAAAGGAAGGTCCTGGCCCTACTGACCTCAAACCCGCGATCTGTCCTGGAGTCTAGAGAGTTCTCGGAGCAGGTGAGGAGGTTGACGGCCTCGAGGAGCTTTAGGATTGAACCCGTTCTAGACGGGAGGAAGTTCATTGGCGGGTTGATGTACCAAGTGGTTTGCTTTTCCAATGGAGGAGGGGTCATGGGACTGAAGTCCACCCTGGGGGACAGGGTGTTGTTGGCCAAGGACAGTTTCAGGGGGTTGGATATGGTCGTCTCTTTCGCTGATAGTGTTTCCGAGCTGGATGGGGTGCTCTCCAAGGTCTCGCGGGAACTCCCTGGTGCCTCCCTCCTCTGGAGGCATAGCAGCTACTACAACCGCGAGAACGTCCACTACTCTGCCCTCCTGCGTGAGACCAGGGCCGAGGGAATCCCCGGAGCCCAGAGGCCCTGCGTTTGACCTCCGGAGTCCTCGGGCTCGGATTCAGGTAGGGAAGGCGATCGGCCGGCGCTACGCAGGGGGTCCCGTGGAGAGGAAAGAGTTCGTGTAGCTCGTGCGGGGGACGCTAAACGACCATCCACGCCGTCTCTCCACCACTGAAGTCCTCACTTTCATCCCATTCCCTGTCACGTGTTTGGGGCACAGGGTACTGAGCAGTCTTATCGTCCAGTGGGGCTCCGGCTCCATTAGAGTGGAAGCGTGGAGTTCGCGTGCGAGTGAAGGGGGTCTTCCGATTCACGCGGGGTCCTGTGCTGCAATTTCCTTCTATTTAAACCTGACTGATATCCAACTTCCGTAGCACTTAATAACGCCGCGTCTAGCTTCAACTAGATCGGTCTTGAATTCGTCAAAGCATGAGTCCGATGGGAAACACCCTCTCAGGGTCTCTCTACTCCTCATTTCCTTCCTGGGCTTAACGGGCGTAGGACTCCTAGTCCCGGTAAGCCACGCTCTCCCCACCCCACAGGGTAGGACGTGGTACGTCTCCGTGGGTGGACAGAGCCCGGACGGCTCCCTAATGCTCATGGGCTTCTACCCCAACGTCATAGTGGTGGACGCGGGGGACACAGTGATCTGGACAGTGAACTCGATGGAACCACACACCGTCACCTTCCTCAGCGGTGAACCCAACTTGAACCCGTTCGAGGAGAGGTCCCTCGCTCCCATCGGCGGTAACGTGTATAACGGCACCGGGATCTACAGCTCAGGGTTAATGATGCAGGGGATGTCCTACAACCTCACGTTCACCCAGCCAGGGGTCTACGTCTACGGCTGCCTCATCCACGCCGGGATGACCGGAGTGGTCGTAGTGCAGCCGCGTGGGTCTCCTTACCCCTACACCCAAGCCCAATACGATCAGATCGCCGCCGCGGAGGAGGCTAACGACCTCGCCAACGGCTACACCAGCCTCGGCACTTACTCCGCCCCCGCCTCTCCTGGCCCCAACGGCACTTCAACTTACTACGTCTTCGTGGGTCCATCCACGGTGGAGGACGTCACAGTGCCCCTCAACGGCAGCAGCGGGGTCAAAGGGTACGCCGACTTGAGCATGATCGCGCCCTTCACTTTCAGGGTCACCCTGGTCCTGAGCGGGCTCACGCCGGGGGCGAGCTACAATGCCGCCACCAGAGGGGGGCTCTTCGAGTACTCATCCATGAGGGCCGTGTATACGCCTTACGCCGGGGGTTACCAATCGGGTACCGTGGTTCCCACGATCTCCTTCCCCGCCTTCACTGCGGACTCCTCCGGGAGGGCCAACGTGACTTTCGTAGTCCACGGTGTGCAGACTCTCCCCTCGGTTGGGGAGTACATACAGGTTTCCGGCAGTGGGGGGACAGTGGCTGGCGGTGACGTGGTCTTCAGCAACACAGGCTTCATGACCTTCTACCCCTCCTCCCTCACGATCTACGCGGGGGATAAGGTGGTGTGGCTCGAGGCGAGTACAAATGACGTCCACACCGTGACCTTCGTTTCACCTGGGATGCCGATCCCGGAGTTCGGGGCGCCCCTCTCCTTCGCTGTCATGGGTAACAACACGGACTACAACGGTACGGGCTACTACAACTCCGGGCCGATGATCGTGGGTCAGAACTACGAGTTGACCTTCACCAAGCCGGGAGTTTACACTTACGTCTGCCTCATCCACGACAGCCTGGGTATGATAGGCCACATCGTAGTCCTGCCTAGGGCCCAGGAGGTGAGGAGCGTGATCAACAACACCGTGCAGCAGACCACTACGGAACAGACAACGGTTCAGCAGTCGACCACCACCACCGTAGTACAGCAGTATACCACGACGCAGCAGTATGGGACCACGACCACAGTCCAGCAGTCCACTACGGTGCAGCAGGTAACGACTCAGGCCTTAACGATGCAAGTCCAGGGGACTACGGCGATAGCTCTTGGCGCAGCGGGGCTCATCTTAGCTGTGGTCGCCCTGATCGCGGCCTTCTTAATGAGGAAGTGAGCTATAGGCCCTGCCTCCACTGATCGCTGAGGAGTTGACTCTGACCCACTCCGACGTCAGTGGAGACCGAGACTCGGGTGAACCCCCATCCACAGAGATCTTTTTCGTTCACAGTGAGTGGTCCCCTTGATCGGGGAAGCGGAGATGTGGACCCAGTGCGGTCACGCTGGCTGTCAGGCGGCTCTCAAGCCGTCAAGGGGAGCGGTCGAGGGCTGAGTCCCCACCGCATCGGGAACGCACTTGAGACGAAAGTGTAGGATGAAGGGTAAAAGGATGGGAACTCATCAGCAGAGGGGGACTAGCGGAAGTCCTCAACTCGCTAGCTAACGACGCGGGTAAAGGTGAAGACGGGGGACGAATGCAGTAGGAAAGTGTATTCGCCGAAGAGGAGGTCCGTGGAGTGCTCCCTGACCGGGTTGAAGGTCAGAGGGAGTGCGAAGGCGAAGCCTTTTTGCGCGAACGCTAGTTGGGACCATCGTAACCCCTTGAGGTTTCCCACAGCTACGTCAGGTGTAGAGGTGGTGACCCCTAGGGTGGATAGCTCACTCGACCCCGGTCGACTGTTGAACCCCTCTTAAGGGGAATGCGTACTCTAATGTCGTGAAGCCGTGCTTCCCTCTTCTCCACCTCTGCATCCTATGCGGGGCTTCCACACCTCCGTCGCTCGCGGTCGCTCCAGGTACGCGATTTGAGGGAGTTCGTTGGGAAACCTATTTAAGCATCAGCAGGGGAACTTGGACCATGGGGGACAAGAAGGACATACTGGAGGCGATATCCGACAGGTTGAACCTCTCCATACTCTCCCTGCTGTCGATCAGCCCCACCTACGTCAGGAAGTTAGCGGAGTCACTGGGCATGTGGGAGACCCACGTCTCCTCTAGGCTAAGGAGGCTGGAGGAACTGGGACTCGTGCAGGGAAGGTGGGAGAGGGTGGAGGGGAGGAACGTGAGGGTTTACTACCCCAAGTTCAACAGGCTGGAGATCACGCTCACCCCCACGGGCTACCTGGTCAGGAGCGACGCGACGAGGGCCCCCTCCATGTATAGGTACTCCGTTCACCTCACCCCAGCGCCTAAGGCGACCTTCTTCGTCGGGAGGCAGGGGGAGTTGGAGTTCCTCCGCATGGCGCAGAGGGCCGTAGTATGGGGCCCTCCGGGGATCGGGAAGACAGCCCTAGTGAGCAAGGCCCTGGAGGGGAGGAGGGTCGTATGGCACGATGTGACCCCATCGGACGACCTCAGGTTTCTAGCGTCTAAGGTCGCTGCCTCGCTTGGGGGGGAGAAGGTGGGCAAGCTCGACAGGGCCCTGAGGAGCGGCCTGAGGGATCCTGAAGTGGCTTCTCTGCTCGCAGAGGAAGTGAAGGACGGTGGGATCACCTTGGTCCTAGACAACTACCACCTATGCATGGACGGGAAGGTGGAGGAGGCGCTGCTCTCGATCTCGGAGATGGGGGGCTCGTTCGTCGTGATAAGCAGGGAACTCCCGTTGAGGTTCGCCTCCCGCGATGTTCCAGTGGTGGAGCTCAGGGGTCTGAGGGGGGGAGAGCTGGGGGAGTTCCTGAGGGGGAAAGGGATCGAACCCAGGGAGGAAGTCATCGCAGCTGCGGAGGAGTTGGGGGGGAACCCCTCAGCGCTCAACGTCCTCTCGGAGGCCCTGTCCTCCGGCCGCCCCCTAGAGGAGGCCAAGGCCTTGGCGTCCTCCCACCTCGCCGGGGAGGTCTCCAAGGTCCTTTCGGCAGAGGAGCTAAAGGTCCTGAAGGCGCTTTCGTTCTTCAGGACCCCCGTTCCCCTGGGGACGTTGCCTAGGGCGGTAGGTGGGAGGGGGGTTAGGTCGATCCTGAGGAGGCTCATTGCCCTCGGCTTAGTCAGGGAAACGGATGGGCTTTACGGTGTACCAGCTCATTTGGCCTCCGCCCTCTTGGGCGAGGTCGAACCGGAGGAGGAGAGGGAACTCCACAGGAGGGCTGGGAAGTACTACTTGGGAATCAGGGATCCGACCTCCCTGCTGGAGGCCCTTTACCA
>Ga0209012_1003746_pt1 | contig 11068 bp, 8 predicted proteins | sample RS3BMetagenome_FD_184735 | JGI IMG/M metagenome (GOLD analysis project Ga0209012, IMG submission 184735) | Ferric oxide microbial mat and aquatic microbial communities from Rainbow Spring, Yellowstone National Park, USA - RS3B (SPAdes) (version 3) ...
TCGGCGGCAGTATTCCCTTCGCCTGTCAGGACTGGGCTGCAACAAAGGCAGCGTACCGGTTTCTGTCGAACGACCCGGATTGGTGAAGATAACATCCTGGCAGGGCATTTCTTCTGCACGCGAGAACGAACGGCTGCAACGCACGCAAGTCCGGTGCTCGTCCTGCATGACACCACGGAGTTTATCTATCGGCATAAGGAGCCGCACGCGATTGGCATCGTGGCTAAGTTGCAGACACGCTACGGTAGCCGTTCTCGGTACCATACGACCTCTGGCGTGCTGATGCATTCGAGCCTGGTCGTCACGCAGAGGGGGCTTCCTCTCGGGCTGTCCGCCATCAAGTTCTGGATCCGGGACAAGTTCCACGGCGCCGACGCACTCAAACGCAAGATTAACCCGACCCGTGTTCCCATCGAGCAGAAGGAGAGCTATCGCTGGCTTGAGACGTAAAGCAGTCCACGGATCTGCTTCCCGCACCGGAGCGCCTGGTCCATATCGGTGATCGTGAAAGCGATATCTACGAACTGTTCTCCATCGCCCACGATGCCGGCACCCACTTCCTAATCAGGACCTGTGTCGACCGGCTTGCCGGCGAGGGGGACCATACCGTGGCCGAGGAGATGAGCGAGGTCAAGGTTCACGGGCTGCACCGAATCGAGGTGCGCGACAAGAAAGGAAACGTCAGCGAAGCAGTTCTTGAGCTTCGTTACCGACGCATCCGCGTTCTGCCTCCCATCGGTAAGCAAAGGCTGTATCCCGCGCTGATGCTTACGGTGCTCTATGCCACCGAACGCAATGCGCCGAAGGGGCGGGACAGAATCGACTGGAAGCTGGTCACCGGTCTGCTGTCCGAACCCGCAGGGGGGCAATCGAAAGTTGAACTGCCGTTGAGCTCAATAGAACGCTATCTGCTCGACCAACTGGTACCCGACCGAATCGGCTCCGTGCCCAACAACACACTCTCCTTCTATCTCACCAAACTCGCCCGGCTGGGAGGCTATCTGACTCGAGCCAAAGATCCCCCTCCAGGCAATCTCGTCATCTGGAGAGGAACCACACGCCTGACGGATATCCAGCTCGGCTTCATCTTAGGTACTCAACTTGTGGGTAATTGAAAGAAAGCCAGGACGCTTACGCCGGATCAGCTTGGACCTGCACACGTCCGTGAGTAGCAGGTCCATCTGTTTCGCACCTGCAAGCTCTCGCCGCTCACGATTCGAGGGGTAGACCGTTAAATTCAAAGCGACTCTATCGTAAGGAAAAGCTCTCAAAATTGGAGTTCGCAAGGCGACTGGGCATCGGCAGAACGTCGGTTCCTCTCCTTCTGCAGAGCGGCTAATTCCTTCGAACCCTCAAATGGCTCCTCTTGTACTGAATCGTTGCCATACCCTGTAACGGATAACGTGCGGGGATAGCTTGTTCCGTCGTGGTTGCTGAGAAACATCTGTACTTATTGGAAAGAGTGGATGGGTATCTCGATCACACTGATGCTCGCATTCGGGAAGGTGTAGGTGTAGGTATTGCCAGGTGTGAAAGTTTCCGCGTGCGTCACTGCGGTTATGCGCTCGGGGTTGTACTCATTGTTCTCCGTCAGTATGCTGGTTCCCCCAATGGTTGTCACCCGAGCCGGACCGCTGATCGCTCCGACTGCGCTCAGGTCGAGAGACGCGCGTTCAGGACGGCTGAGATTTCGGTTCACACAAAACAGTAGCAGCTTGGACCTGTCCTCCGACTCTGCGGCTACGACATCGAGGTAAGGTGCATTCTTCACCTCGGGCAACTGAACAATGCCATTTGAGATGCTGAAGGTGGGCGAGTCGGACTCGACTTGAAGCGAGAAGTGAGGCTTGGCTCGAGCATAGCTGCGCAGAACCCAGTAGGCGGGCGAAGCGTACACCTGCTCGCGCTTTTTCCAAATACCACCGAACTCCAAAATGCCCGTCATATCGGCGATCGAAACAACATCCGACTCTCGCATCATGGTGTTGAGGAAACCTCCGGCAAATAGGGCGCCACCCATGTTGCTGTAGTTTGGAACGGTGTGCGAGTTCGTGATCATCAGCCATTCCGTAAACGCGAACTTCAGATTTGGCCGGTGAGCCGCGACCGCCTGCTGCCGCATCGCATCGATCCGGTCCGAGAGTCCCCACGGCACCGCGAGCATAGCCATCGTCCGAAACTCGTCCGAGGCTCCCGGGAGCAACACAGCCTCATTCACAATGAAGTGACTGGACAGATATTCAAAGCTTTGCGCCGGATTGCTGAGCTGCGCCGCATTCCAGTCGTGAAAAAGGCCGCCGTCACCTCCCGTGGCAATCAGGTGAGCCATGGGATCGATGTTGCGGACTGCTGTGCTGTTGGCCAGTGTGAGCGCGGCAGCCTGGGACGGGGCTGGATACCCCACCTGATAATCTCCCCAGAGTTCATTGCCGAGTTCCCACGTGAGGCCTCCTTTGTGGTCAGCCCAGTGGGCGTCCACATAGCGAACCCAGCCTGCAGCTTGGGGAGGTTGTCCCGTACCCAGATTAAGAGCGATCTGTGGCCGGGCCTGAATGAGTTCGCAGAAGCGTAGAAACTCGTCTGTGCCGAAGGTGTTGTACTCCGGGATGCCCCACGCCAGGTTGAGCTTACTCACACGCTTATCCGTAGGACCCACTCCATCGTGCCAATCGTAGGCAGAGGTAAAGTTACCGCCGAAGCGAACGAGCGGAGAGCGTAGCTCGCGCGCAAGCGCTATGACCTCTGGATCCATCCCCTCCACCGCATCGTCTGGAAAGAGCGAGACATTGTCGACCAAAAAGCGGGAGTCGCCGGCGAGAGAGATGACGAGGTCCACCGGTTCAAGAGACACGAGTACATTCGCTTTAAGTTCGATGTGAAAATTGTACTTGGTCCAGTCGGCGGAGGAGGCGCTCACAACGCTTTCGGCCAGCAGTTCGGCTGGACGAGCATGGCGGCGAAGCGAAATCCGCACCCGCGCATTTCCCTCGACGTGCTTCAACCAAATGCTTCCGTGATAGTTCAGCTCACGATGTACTGGGAGATAGATCTGCTCACGCAAGCCAATCTCCTTGCCTGGGAGGGACATGAGAAGAACCGACTGAGCGGAATTGGCTGCATCACCACGAACAGGCGCATAACGGCTGCCCTGAGCCGGGTATAGTGGCTCCCACGGCGTCGGCAATCCTAGCGAAGACGCAGTACGCAGTTCGGGGTCCGAGTCTAGCTGCTTTTGGAGGTTCTCCGCCGACCACAATCCCTCCTCAAATGAGGGATTCACGACAACATCGGCCCACAATCCGCCATAAGTCGATTGTCCAATCGGCTCCAGGAAGCTGCTGAAGAGATTTGGCGAGATCTCTTGCCGAACTTTGGGACGGCTGATCCGAACGATGATCGGCTGGTTCGGTGTCAGTGCGGGAGTTTCTGAAATTTGAGCTAGGACGAACGGCACGCTGAAGGCCGCAACTGACCATGCAACGGAAAACCGGAAAAATCTCAAAACCGTGATAGCTGAAGTGGCCATTCTTTATCATCTTTTTTGAACTTTGCACCGATCCCGTAGCTGGGACTGCGCAATCGTATGGTCAGAGTCAACGAGCCGAAGGGCCAGTCGAGCAGAACAAGCTGCTCGACTGACCCTATCATCAGAAGCTCACACGAGCAGTGAACTGCACATTTCGCGGCAGAGAAATGGTTGAGGTTGGCACGCCGAACGAAGAGTCTGTCGGGTTCGTGTCCGGCACTGCGAATTGGTGGCGATTGAACACGTTCAGCAGCTCTGCCTTGAAAACAAAGCTCACGCTTTCCCTGATTGGCGTTGTCTTCCAGATACTAAGGTCTTCGTTGTAGAAGCGCTGGGCTCGCACCTCTCCCGTAACCCGAGGCACATTGCCAAAGGTGTATGCTCCAGCGCCCCGAACCGCTGTGCTGTTTGGATCGATAAAAGCAGCAGGGTTGAAGTAGCTATTCTGTCCCGCAACAAAGGGGTTCAATCGACCTGCGCGATACGCAGCACTCGCCAGGCTCTGCGTTGGATTGCGGCTGTAGAAGATGTTGTTATCCCATCCTGGAATTGAGGTTGCACAACAGAAGGAAATCGGTTGACCGGACTCGTAACGCTGAATCGTGCCAACCTCCCAACCTCCGGCTACATAGCTCGCCACTCCATGAGTTAGGTATGTCTTCCCTCTACCGAAGGGCAACTGATAGAGCGGGGCCACTACAAAGGTGTGTGGGATGTCCTCCGCACTGAGGGCCTTTGCCTGGTGAAGATCAAGTGGGTTCTGAACCTCGTAGCCAGTGACGTTGGCTGGAATCGCGCTGTCTGCGTCAGTCAGGTTCTTCTCCCAAGTGTAGGAGGCCTGCAATGATAGTCCATTCCGGTATCGCCGACTCAAGGAAACGAGAAGCGCATTGTAGGTCGACATGCCTACGTTCTGGAGGCAGCAGCCTGAGTCAATCGCGGAATACTGAGGGAACGGCCGAAGAGCGCGCTGGATCGGCGCCCCGGCGCCCCACAAGGAAAAGAACCCCGGGAAAGGAGGAGCCACTCCCACAGAGTTGCCCGCGACGCCGGCATTCAATTGATTACCAAGGCCAAATGCACTCACAGGAATATTGTTGATGTTCTGCAAGGAGGACCGCAGATTCTGTCCTTTGTTCCCGAGATAGCCGATTTCAAGAATTAGATCCTGCGCCAGCTCCTGTTGCACCTGCAAGCTCCACTCATAGAGCACTGGAGGTTTGCCGAACGAGCGCTCGATATAGTTGTCGCTTAGGGGTTGCCCATTGAAGATGCCTGGATCAAGATTTGGAGGTTGAACGTAGCTTGGATAACCCGCATCGCTTGGGAACGATGGCGAGAATCCATCGGCGCTTGTAAATACTGGCTGGACCTTGTAGCCAGCAACCATGCCATTGCCATCATCGGCATATTGCAATGGACCATAGATAATACCCGCCGCGCCCCGAAACACGGTCTTCTCCGAAAACGGACTAAATGCAAATCCCACTCGAGGTGCGATGTCTTTGTAGTAGGTGTCAGCCCAGCGCGTATTTCCTGTGTACTGTGTACCGAACACCAGCGCTCCGGGAATGCCATATTCGGGATCGGTTGCAGTAGGGCTGAAGTTGGAGGTAACGTTATGCGCGGCCGTTCGAGGAACATCCAAGTCCCAACGGACACCCAGGTTCAGAGTCAACCTATCGCTCACTTTTAGGTCGTCCTGAGCAAACAATGCATAGTAGTGGGATGTCCATCGCGGCTGCTTGGAAAGCACGCCCGCCCCGAAATTGCCGCTTGAGACTTGACCGAGTAAGAGACTCGCCAGACTATTACCGTCGAGCTCCGAGTTTGCGGGATCAGAAGCCGTCTGCGCACGTGCGTAGATCAGGGAATTTGTCGGGTAGCTCAGCGGTGAAAACTGCTGAATGCGGTAATCTATCCCAAATTTAAAGCTGTTACGGCCCTTCGACAAACTTACGCTGTCATTGAAGCGGAACCCATTGTCGATCCAATCGTTGTTCAACCCGTTACCTAGGTTGCGGTACTGATCACGACTGTCAAAGTCAATACCGGGAAAATTCTTGGAGAAAGGCGCATTCGGAATCCCCAGCTGCTGCGTGTAGTTGATGTTATCGAAGGTCGGATATGCAAAATTAGCGCTGTTCGAGCGGTTGTAACCAAAATTGAAGTGGTTCAACAGGTTTGGTGTAATAACGAAATCCCAACCCGCGCGTCCGAAATGAGTGTCGAAGGCCTGCTGCCAAGTACCTGAGTCTGCGGGATAGGGAAGGAGGGGAGTCGCGCAGCAGGTGCGCACGTTGTCCCGTGTCGAGTAAGAAGCGAAGACTTTCTGCCGGGCCGACACATTGATATCGACACGAAGCGTATAAGTAGTGTTCGTAAGTGGGAACGAGCTAGCGTAAAAGTAGTTGTTGAAGAGGCCGGATGTTGTGGGCGGGGGAATATAACTGAGAACGTTCTTTGCCACGGCACTGAAACGTTGCGGTTGAATCACGTTGCCCGCGAAGGCAGAACGGCATGGCGTTCCGTTCACCACCCGTTGTGTCGCAGGATCAAATATCTCACCGGGGTAAACAGGCAAACCATCGCAAGGATTGATTGCTGTGCTCCCAGTCGCTGGGGGTGCCGCCGGATTGTAGAGGTCGGTAAAATCTCCGCCCCGTTCGGCAACGGTCGGTACAGTGCTCACCTGGGTTCCCCCAATCGTCCGCTTGAGCTGCTCCCAAGCGAAGAAGAAGAACAGCTTGTTACTGGCATCAAATAGATGTGGAATGCTGACTGGACCGCCCAGGCTCACCCCATAGTCGTTCTGCTTATCGTCGGGTCTCCTGTAAAGGTTTGTGCACTGCGGAGTGTCGTTCGCGCCCACACAGTTGGCAGCGAGGTTTCCGTTGTTGAACCATGTGTTTGCATCCAAGGCCTCGTTGCGGAAAATGTCGAAAACGGTGCCGTGATATTGATTCGTTCCGCTCTTCGTGACAAAACTTTCGATTCCGCCGCTCGTACGACCGTACTCCGCTGCGGGTACACCCGTGATGACCTTGAACTCTTGCAGTGCTTCCACGGATGGCGACTCTTCGTCGAACGACGAGCCATTTTCACTTCTTGTCTGGCTGGCTCCGTCCAGCAGATCATCGTTGCCGAAAGCTTGGCCGCCGCTGATCTTCAACGTGTAGATTCCGTTAAAGCTGTTGGCGGACCCTGGACCCGTTGTTCCCGGCAATAGAAATATAAATGCCTCCGGAGAGCGCAGCGCACCCACGCCGCCCAAAGCTAGAGGAAGCTGGACGATCTGGCGCGCCTGAATCGTTCCGCCTACTTCCGACGACTGCGTCTCTAAACCCGGCGCTGACGCATCGACATTGACGACTGATTCGGTGTTCCCGGTCAAAAGCGTTAGATTAAGCGAAGTAACGTTGTCGATTGTAATCTGGACGCCATGCTGAACTTGGGTCGAAAATCCACTCGCCGAAGCGGTGACATCGTACGTCCCCAGATTCAGTTCCGGAAAGCTGTAGGAGCCTTGCGCGCCCGACAGCGTGTCGCGCGTAACTCCCGTGCTGGGATCGCGAACGCTGACTTTGGCTGCAGGGATAACAGCCCCCGATTGATCCATTACGTTGCCGGAAAGCGACCCGCGTACCGATTGGGCGAAAGCGCGATGACAAAAGAGTGAACTGCCGCCAAGGATCAGAAATGCTGCTATCCCAACGAAGATGGTGATTGTTGTGCTTTGCCTTCTCAAGCGTGCTACCTCCCAAAGATATCCAACAATGTCCAGAACATTTTGCTGTCCCGCTTCGACACAGCGACACGCGATGGCGACGGTGCCTGAATACTGTCCCCTTTTCGCTGACGATTCCAGTGAGCCCATAGAGGTCCTCACGTTCACGCCGCCATTCAGAACTGCTTCGTTGCCAGAAAGGACAATACGGCACAGAGCGCGGATCCCGCAAGATGGTGTATGGCCTAAAGTCGAGTAGTACAAATGACCTACAAGCGAAATACTCGTGGCCTGTAAGCGAGATCTTCGCTTACAGTCTCTAGGTATGATCGAACTCGGCACGCCCATCAAAGTTCTCATCGTTGACGATCATCCGGTCGTTCGTTTCGGGTTGCGAATGATGCTGGCGAGTGAAGCGCACATCGTTGTCACAGGTATGGTTGCAAGCGCGAGAGAGGCGCTGCAAGCCCTGGTGGATGCACCACCGGATGTTGTGCTAATGGACTTGAGAATGCCGGAATTGGAGGGCTCACAGGCCATTGCCGAACTGAAGCGCGTGCAACCCGAGGTTCGCATCCTTGTCTTGACCAATTACGAATCGGAGGAGGATATCCTCGGCGCATTACGAGCAGGAGCTACCGGTTATCTCCTCAAGAACACGCCGCAGGAAGAGATTGTGCGCGGCATCGAGATGGTGTTCGAGAATCGGCGCTTTATCCCGACCATCATCACAGACCGTTTTCTGGAAACACTGGGACGTGAAGAACTCACTCAACGGGAGTTGGAGGTATTAGCTCTGGTTGCGAAGGGGCTGACGAACAAAGAAATCGCGCAGACACTTTTCATCAGTGACAAAACCGCCCGGAATCACGTAACAAGCTGCCTTTTGAAGCTGAACGCAGATGACAGGACAGAAGCTGTCACAACAGCTATCCGTCGTGGGGTCATTCGGCTCTCTGAAAAGCCAAATCGCTGAGCACGAAACTACTCGCCTGGATCCAGCTCTTTACACGCCATGAGACCGGCCCAGAACCTCTCCAGCTTGAGTAAGAGTACCTCGTGCCAACGCTCGGGATGCAGCGCCACAACGACATGCACCTGCGTGCCTGTTCCGGGACTGCTTGCAATCCGAAGCGTGCCACGAACATTCTGGGTTCGCTTTTGCATCCCGGAGATCCCAAAACCCTGGGTTTCAGGTCCGTATTCAAATCCTATCCCATCGTCCTGTATCAGCAGCTCCACTCGACGCGGCTGATAGTGAACAGAAATGGTTAGCTGATTGAGGCTGGAGTGCGTTACGGCATTCGCGATCGCCTCCCGCCCAATATGCTGCAGGGCATCCATGATGCGCAGGTTGAGCGATTGGGCCGTTCCTGTTACCTGCCGATGAACGACGATGCCGTGGCTTGCGATCTTGTACGCCGCATCTGACAAGATTTCGCTCAGCTCCTCCTGCGCCGCGAAGAAGCCGGATCCAAGTATCGAAATTGTCTCGCTTGCTTCCGCATGGCAACGGCGGATCAGCTGGTAGGCTACGCTCAGCTGTTCGGCGATCTGTTGCGGTTCGTTCAGGCCGCCTCGGATCAGCCCACTACGGATGCCTTGGATATGATAGCCAAGACCTGCGAAGTTCTGCGCCATGGTGTCATGAATATCATGAGCTAGCCGCTGGCGTTCCTGCATGATCGTTCCAGTCTTCCACTGCTGAAAGCGATAGTAGGAGAGTTGCAGAAGCAAGGCCACGGCCAAAGTGCCTACAAAAATCTCACCGATATGCCACGGCGTCCACCATGGCGGTCCCGTGAGCACCACAGGGCGCTCGACTGAGTCGGTGTGGTGTTGCATCACAAAGTAATCATTCATGCTGGCTGGAGCGATCCTTATATTTCTCCAGGCTCCATCGACGTCCACAGATCGCAATCCTATTCGACCCGTCTTGGCGCACTTGCGTTCCTCGAAGGCAACCCAGGCCGTCTGCGAGGTGGCTAGGTTCTGGACCATCGCTGCGATGTTGCATTTGTACGCGGTCACGCGGAGCCGGTACCACTCAAGCCGTCGAAAGCCACCGGCCAAAGGCACGGGCCGAGCCTCAACCCAGCCATAATTCGACCGCCCGATGATCAGCGCTCCGCCATCCATTCTCAGGCCGACATAGTAGCCGTTATAGGTATCGACACCGTTCTGCTCATCTCGAGATCGAAGCACAACACCGGTGTCGCCGCGTTCACTGTCAAAGCGCAGATCGGCTGTAAGGGTATAGTTTTCCCAACCAGGGGAACCGGCAAGTAACTTCGCTCCTCGGTCATCAGAATGCCGGCTCTCGACGAGGTTGTCATGAAACAGCCAGTTCCCACCGAAAGCTTGCCATTCACGTTCATGTCCCATATCAAGCACATAGGAGTGCACCGGAACCGCTGCATCCGCTCTGGCCCGTAGCACCCTCCCGAGAACAACTGCAAGGACGGCACCGAGGAAGACGGCAAAAAGGCAAAGCAAGGACGCTTGAGGTGCATGTGTGGTCCGCGTGTGTTTTGCGGAGGGCACAACTTGGGTCTGCATTTCATACACCGCCATGGCTCGTAATCCGGAACTGGAGTTCTTGGCTGAACACTCTACACGCCCGACGGCTCGCTTAGGAAGTCGCGCAGACCCGATTTCCTAAGCCGCTACAGCGAACAGGGACACTCCGTCTCATTCACGGATTTGTGACTAGGCCGGACCTCCACGGTAGCCCGAGTCCCGTGGGCTCTTTGTACAGTTTTGTACCGCCGAGCGGGGAGAGGTGGCATTTCCGGTTTTTTTGGTATTTTGTTTTCTGCAACTCACAGAGACACAGCACCTGCGGAAAGATCGATCCCGTCTCTGGCCACTACATTCTGAGGAACTTAGCGGCGACAAAAGAGTTGCTGTTTTTAGTCGTCCGAACAATGTCCGAACATCGTCATCCGAAGTTCGCCTTGTCGGTTTCTTCCTGCTCCATCAGTTTCCAGACTTCTCGCGCTACATTACTGGTTCTGGCGATGTACTGTCGCCCCAGCTTGGCATAGCGCTCCGTCATCTTGACTTCGAGTGCCCGAGGATCTTCGCCCGTTCGTAAAGATCGCCGCCCTTCATCATGTACCAGGAGGCAAAACTGTGACGCAGATCATGGAAACGGAAGTCTCGAATCCTCGCTCGCTTGAGCAAGTCTTCAAAGCTCCCCTCCACTCGCTGCCGCCCGCTCTTTGCTCCCCGCTTCGGCGGTAAAATTCGATCCTCACCGATCACCGCCGGATACTTCCGAATTTCAACTGCCAATTCTGGAGGCATCGGGATATAACGCATCTTGCCCCCTTTCAGTTTGGCCCGGACTGCGATCAAGCCTTCGCTGTACATCGCGTCCGACCAGCGAAGCCGGAATATCTCCGCAGACCGTTTTATTGAGGTCTTTTGTGCCGTTCCGGTACATCCGCTCATCCAGCGCACTTTGGTGTCCTCCAGGTAAATTGTGTTCGGTCAAACAGTGCATTTGAGCAAGCCCGAGTGCGGTGTCCTGTTGACGGGTGTTTGTGCTCACATTGCAGGACCCGCAAGGAGAAACATCCTGTAATGAAATAATTCCTATTCGGCAAGCACATTATCGCGTTGATCCAAACATTGTCAGAATCATCCTCAGAAGGTCTTTCAGCCGCTTGGAGCCGCAAGAGATGTGCTCGACGCTAGATCTGGGACAGACCTGGACATGAACTTCCATCTCGCCGGCGGCATTTCGAATCGTGTAAGCTAAACATCATTTCTAAAAATAAATTTTTTCATGCGGCAGAACATCTATGTTG
>Ga0209012_1003748_pt1 | contig 11055 bp, 9 predicted proteins | sample RS3BMetagenome_FD_184735 | JGI IMG/M metagenome (GOLD analysis project Ga0209012, IMG submission 184735) | Ferric oxide microbial mat and aquatic microbial communities from Rainbow Spring, Yellowstone National Park, USA - RS3B (SPAdes) (version 3) ...
CCACCGGCAGGTACCACGCCTTGCCGTCGCGGCTGACTGCCTGAGACGCGGTGACCGGATCGGCTAGCAAGTCTTTCACCAGCAAGATATGGCCGGTGTCGGCGCGCAGCCGCGCCAGCAGCTGGTCGTAGCGCTGCCGCGCCGAAGGCGTCAACCCCGCGGGGTCTTCCATCGCAACGAACACCACCGTCTTGGAACCCTGTTCACCGAAGGCCGCGCTCATCCGGTCCACTGTTTGCAACGACGGAACGTCTCGCGGGAGAAGGTTCACCGATTGCTCACGCACCACCGTCTCCAGCTGGGGAAACAGCATCGCCAGCAGCACGGCCGTACCCAGCCACGCCCCGATCGCCAGCGCTTTGTGCCGAACGGTGAACCCGGCCAGGGCCGCTAACCGCCTGCTGTATTCGCGTGGCCTCGCCACATCGGCAGGCGGTGCGGGACGCGACAAAAGCGCGGGCCCCGCACCCGAGCCCGTTGAAGGAGCGTCGGTCATGTATTCCCCCGTAGCGAGACTATCGGTATCGCTACGCTACTAGAAGTAGCGCAGCATGCAAGGTGGAGACGCCGTGAGCGGTCGCGAGGCCACGATCCACCCATCCGGGAGGGCTGATGTGCAGTCCAGAAATGCTGCCGGCCGGTTGATCCATAGAGCGAAGTGCCTGGCTAGACGGCCTCGCGGTTTATCCTACCGACCATGCCCAGCGAATCTATGCGAATGTCGTTTCGCCGGCACATGCGCGAACAAGTGTTGGACGCTGCGCGGGCCCTGACGATCGAGAAGGGCTGGGAGCGAGTACGGGTGAGTGAAGTCGCCGAGCTGGTGGGTGTCTCTCGTCCGACGCTGTACAAGGAGTTCACCGACAAGAAAGGACTCGGCGACGCGCTGATCGTCCGCGAAGGCGAGCAATTCTTGGATGGCGTTCGCGCGGTGCTCGAAGAGCATGCCCGCGACGCCGGTGCAGGCATCATGGCCGCCGTCCGCTACACCCTGGACGAGGCGGAGTCCAGCCCGTTGCTGAAAGCGGTACTGACCTCCAACCGGGGGACCGACGCCGGGCCCGGGTCGCCCGACACCGGGGTATTGCCGCTGCTGCCGACATCGGCATCGCTGCTCGAGTTGTCCTCGGCAACGATGATCAAGTGGTTCATCGGCCATTTCCCGGGGCTCGACGCCCAGGACGTACGGGATGTCGTCGACGCCTTGGTCCGGCTGACCGTCAGCCACCTGGTATTGCCCACTGACGACGCCGCAGCCACAGCGGGGCGTATTTCGCAGGTCGCGTTGCGGTATCTGCGACTGGACTACCCATCTGTGACAGATTGAGCCGAACTGTCTGAAGCTTGACATTTAACCGATCCCTGTAAATGATTCGGGGTATCGCCGGTTAGGCGCAGTCACGCGAGAACTGCCAGCGGTCGATGGCGATCTGTGTGTTCAGAGAAGTGCGAAAGGAATGCTCATGACTGGGTTGTTGCATGCTCCGGTCGACAAGGCCCGCGAGCGCTTGTCGTCGGTGATTTTGGTTCCGGCCCCCCGCCGCGTCGAGGACGGCTGGCGCGAGCTGAGCCGGCGGTGGCCGGTGCGCGATTTGGCGGCTCCACCGGCTGGCAGCGGTCTCAAGCCGGTTCCTGGTGACCCTGGGCTGCCTTTCGTTGGGCACACCTTGGACTACATCCGCTTTGGTTCCGAACTCGGCCGCGAACGCTATGCCCGGCTTGGACCTGTGACCTGGATGGGAGCATTCGGCACCAAGATGGTGGTCATCGCCGGACCGGAGGCCACCCAGCAAGCGCTGACCAGCAACGCCAAGGCCTTTTCGCAAGACGGCTGGAGCTTTCTGATCGATGCGTTTTTTCATCGCGGACTGATGCTGATGAGCTTCGATGAACACCGGATGCACCGGCGCATCATGCAGGAGGCGTTCACCCGGCCCCGGCTGGCCGGATACGTCAAACAGGTCGCCCCGTGCGTGCGCGCCACCGTTCCGGCCTGGCCGACCGGGCCATCGACTCGCCTGTATCGCCTGCTGAAAAACCTGACACTCGACGTCGCCACCGACGTATTCATGGGCGGCCGCGGCAAGGACGAAAGCGACGCGGTCAACCGGGCTTTCATCGCGACCGTCCGCGCTGCTAGCGCCATCGTCCGCGCGCCGCTGCCCGGCACCCGGTATGGGGCCGGGATCCGTGGTCGACGGGTCCTGGAAAACTATTTCACCCGTCACCTGCCCCAGGCTCGTGCCGGAGGCAGCGACGACTTGTTCACCGCGCTGTGTCAGGCCCGCACAGAAGACGGCGAACAGTTCACCGACGCCGACGTCATCAACCACATGATCTTTTTGATGATGGCTGCCCACGACACCTCGACCATCACCACCACCGCCGTCGCCTACTACCTGGCTAAACATCCCGATTGGCAGGACCGGGTGCGCGCCCAATCCGACGTCTTCGGCGACAAGGTTCTCGATATCGACGATTTGGAGGGCCTGACCGACCTCGACCTCGTCATCAAGGAGTCGCTGCGCCTTCTCGCCCCGGTGCCTCTGGTGATGCGCAAGACCGTCGAAGACACCGCCATTGCCGGCTACTACATCCCGGCCGGCACCCTGGTGGCCATCACTCCGGCGGTCAACCACTTCGTCACCGACGTCTGGACCGAGCCCGACCGCTTCGATCCCAACCGGTTCGACTCGGCGCGGCGCGAGGACAACGCGCACCGTTTCGCCTGGATCCCCTTCGGAGGAGGCGCCCACAAATGCATCGGCATGCATTTCGGCATGCTCGAAGTCAAGGCCATCCTGCACCAAATGCTGCGCACCTACACCTGGAGTGTGCGGCCCGACTACACCGCCAGGTGGGACAACACCTCGCTGCCCATCCCCGTCGACGGCCTTCCCGTCGACTTGCGCAGGCGATGAGCACGCAGGTGACAGTTCCGCTCCCGCACTGTCTCTTGGCGGGCCGATATTGTCCCTAGCTCATTTCGACACGATTCTTCCCGGGCTGGCGTCGGCGCGAAATCCGCTGCGGTACAGGCAAACGTAGCCGCACAGCCGCCAGGCGATTCTGACGCCGAACTGATTTTTGACAGCGAATCTCGACAGGCTCGACAGCAGAAAGGCTTCTTGATGAACCTCAACTCGCCCTGGCGCACTTCAGAACTCGACGCAGTCCGCGAGCTGGCTGCCAAGTTCTGCGCCACTGAACTCGCACCTCACCGGGAGCGGTTCGCCCAACAGCACCACGTTGACCGGGCGTTGTGGCAGCGCGCCGGAGATCTCGGCCTGCTGTGTATGTCGATACCGGTCGAATACGGCGGTGGCGGCGGAACTTTCGCCCACGAAGCAGTATTACTCGAAGAGCAAGCCCGCATCGCTGACAGCTCGTGGGGCGCGGGCCTGCACAGCGGCATCGTCGCGCACTACGTCCTTCAGTATGCCCAAGAAGAATTAAAGCAGCGCTGGCTGCCTAAAATGGCTTCCGGCGAACTTATCGGTGCGATCGCGATGACCGAGCCCGGCACCGGCTCCGATCTGCAGAATATCACCACGCGAGCAGTAGCGGAGGGCGACGACTATGTGATCAGTGGCTCCAAAACTTTTATCACCAACGGTCAACAAGCTGACCTCGTAATCGTCGTCGCCAAAACTGATCCAAATCACGGAGCCAGCGGGATCTCGTTGATCGTCGTGGAGGCCGACCGGCCCGGGTTCCGCCGCGGGCACGTCTTGAACAAGATCGGCCAGCACGGCCAAGACACCTCCGAACTGTTTTTCGACGCGGTGCGCGTGCCCAAGTCCCACCTGCTCGGCGAAACCGAAGGTCAGGGTTTCATCCAGCTGATGACTCAGCTGCCACAGGAGCGGTTGATCGTCGCAGTCGGTGCCGTCGCCGCCATGGAGACGGCGTTGCAGCACACCTTGCATTACACCCACGAACGAGAAGCGTTCGGCCGCAATCTGTTCAGCTTTCAAAATACCAAGTTCACGTTGGCTGAAGCCGCCACCGAAACCCGCATCGCGCGTGTCTTCCTCGACCACTGCATCTGTTTGCATCTCGACGGCAAGCTCGATGTGCAAACCGTAGCGATGGCGAAGTGGTGGACGACAGAACACGCGATGACCGTCATCGATAACTGCTTGCAGCTGCATGGCGGCTACGGATACATGAACGACTACCCGATTTCTCGCCTCTGGGTCGACCAGAGAGTCCAGAAAATCTACGCCGGAACTAACGAAATCATGAAAGAGATCATCGCGCGATCCCTGTAGCCTGAACTACCTTGCGTCCCCGCAAATCGCCATGCCGACTACCCTCTCAGCGACCACCGCGTCGCGCTGAGAAGGTCATGACCCGAAGTGGCGGTACCCGCGCTCACGTCACGAGATTTCCTCAACGCTGGGGGCGGATGATCGCTGACCTACACCGGCCCAGACTTCACCCATCGGCTGACGGCTCGCAACTGAACGTGCCGCTTGCACAGTCTATTTCGACTCGGAAAGCCTCCCCCGCGGCATTGACTGTGACCTGCATCATGCTACAATGACCAGTGGTCATTACTCTTGACGGGTCGCGACAAGGAGGTGGGATGCCGACGGTTACGTGGGCGCGTGTCGATCCGGCCCGTCGCGCAGCCGTGATAGAGGCGGCCGAAGCCGAGTTCGCGGCGCATGGGTTTTCAGGCGGCAGCCTGAACGTGATCGCACGCCGTGCGCGAGTGGCCAAGGGCAGCCTCTTTCAGTATTTCGCTGACAAACGCGACTTGTACGCATTCGTCGCCGACGTGGCTAGCCAGCGGGTGCGGTCGTATCTGGAGGTCCGTATCCGCGAACTCGATTCGAGCCGGCCGTTCTTCGACTTCCTCACCGACCTGCTCGACGATTGGATCACGTATTTCGCCGAGCATCCTCGCGAACGTGCTTTGCACGCTGCCGCGAGCTTGGAAGTCGATAGTGAGGCCCGCGTCAGCGTGCAGACGGTGGTTCACCGCCACTACCTCGAAGTGTTGCGCCCTTTGGTGCGTGACGCGCACACGCGCGGTGACCTGAACGCCGATGCTGATACGGCCGTCTTGTTGTCCTTGCTGCTGCTGTTGTTTCCGCATCTGGCGCTGGCGCCGCACGTCCGCGGGATGGATCCGGTCCTCGGCCTCGACGAGCCCACACCGGACCAGCCGCATCTGGCGGTGCGCCGCCTGGTGTCAGTCATGGCGGCCGCGTTCGCGTCGTCATCCTCGCCACGCAGCGGTCCATGCGATGCCATGACTGAGCTGTCCCGCAGGCAGACAACAGCGTGCACATGATGTGAAGGAGGCCCGAATCAACGTACCGCAAAAGTCCTAGGCACTAATTTTCCTACGATGACAAGGAGGTCACAATCATGACGAGGTCCGATTATGGTTCGCTCGCAGAGGGCGGGCTCAACTGGGATAGTCTGCCGCTCAAGCTTTTCGCCGGCGGTAACGCGAAATTTTGGGACCCGGCGGCCATCGACTTCTCCCGCGACCGGGCGGACTGGGAGACATTGTCAGACAGCGAACGGGACTTGGCGGTGCGGCTGTGCGCGGCTTTTCTGGCCGGCGAAGAAGCGGTCACACAGGACATCCAGCCGTTCATGGCTGCGATGCGGGCCGAGGGCCGGCTGGGTGACGAGATGTATTTGACCCAGTTCGCGTTCGAGGAGGCCAAGCACACGCAGGGATTTCGGTTATGGCTTGATGCCATGGGGATTACCGACGACCTGCACGGCTATCACTCCCCGATTTACCGGAAGATCTTCAACGAGGAGCTGTCCGAATCACTCGGCGCCTTGGTCGCGGATCCGTCACCCGCTGCCCAAATCCGTGCGGCCACAACTTACAACCACATCGTTGAGGGGATGCTGGCGCTGACCGGCTATTACGCCTGGCATAAAATCTGTGTAGACCGCGGCATTCTTCCCGGTATGCAGGAGTTCATCGGACGCATCGGTGACGACGAGCGCCGCCACATGGCGTGGGGCACGTTCACTTGCCGGCGCCACATCGCCGCCGACGACACGAACTGGTCGGTGTTCGAAACGCGCATGCAGGAGCTGATCCCGCTGGGCGTGCAGATGATCGAAGACCTCCTAGCCCCCTACGGCGAGCACATCCCGTTCGGCCTAACCGTCGACGAGTTGGCCAAGTACGCGACCGATAAAGGGATGCGCAGGTTGGGGACCATCGAGAGTGCCCGAGGGCGCCCCGTCGCCGACATCGACGTCGACTACACGCCGGTGCAACTCGAAGACGAATTCGCCGATGAAGACCGCAAAGCGCTGGCCGGCGCTTCAGCCTGAGCTGTCGGGCTAGACAGCGACCCTCCCGGGCTGAGCAATCCCGTGCGGCCGCACCACTCAGTCAGCAACGTTCGCAGGCCAATTGTTGACGAAACGGCGTGTTGCTGCCTGGGTGCGGCCCAGCGGGCACCGCGCCGCCGGCGTTGCTGGTGTCGTGTTACCGGTCCGCCGGATGTCGTAATCAAGCTGCGGTTCACAAAGCCGTGCAATTAGTTGTTCCGACGAGACGAGGTTGAAATGGCTGTTTTTGCTGATGAGGATGAGGTTTATGCCTATCTGGGTGGGATTTTCCGGCGTGGGCTGGACAAGGAGGGGTTGGCTGACAAGCTGGCGGGTTCGGGGGTGGTGTTGCGGGTTCATTACACCGATCCGGATGCGGTGGTGACGGTGGATATGCCTAACAAGGTCGTCGAGACCGGTGCGTCGAGTACGGCGGTGCCCAATGTGGAGTTGTTCATGTCGGCGGACATGGGAAACAGGTTCTGGTTGGGGAAGGTGAACTTGACGGTGGCGATGGCCAAGGGCACGGTGCGGGCCAAGGGCCCGGTGGCCAAGCTGATCAAGCTGATACCGCAGGCCAAGAACTTGTTTCCGGAGTACCGGCTGATGTTGGAGGCCGCGCAGCGGCAGGACCTCATCGATGCATGAGCCGCAGCGCTGGACTGGTTTGCTGAGCGCGGTGGTGCCGCGGTGAAATCGACGATGCAGGACGTTCAATTGGGTGTCGCCGGGATCGTCGGGCATGCGGCGACGGTGCATGGCGAGCGGGAGGTGTTCAGCGCGCGCGGTCCCGGCGACATTTCTCGGGTGACTTACCGCGACTCGGCGGTTCGGGCGGCCCGGCTGGCCAACGCGTTGCGTCAGATCGGTGTGCGCGGTGATGAGCGGGTCGCCACGCTGCAGTGGAGCAATCAGGAGCACCTGGACAGTTACGCCGCGGTGCCGTCGATGGGCGCGGTGCTGCACACGTTGAATCTGCGGTTGCCGCCGCAGCAGTTGGCGTGGATCGCCAACGATGCCGATGACCGGGTCATCATCGTCGACGACACGGTGCTGGGCGTGCTGGCGGCGGCGCTGCCGACGATGACCTCGGTGCACACGGTGCTGGTCACCGGTGAGGGTGATTTGGCGCTGTTGGATGGTTGCGGGAAAACCGTGCTGCGCTACGAGGAGCTGGTGGCGGGCCAGCCGGAGACCTTCGACTGGCCCAGTGTTGACGAGCGGTCCGCGGCGGCGATGTGCTACACGAGCGGGACCACCGGTCACCCGAAAGGAGTGGTTTACAGCCATCGCTCGACGTGGCTGCATTCGCAGGCCGCCTGCACGGCGAACGCGTTGGGCATCGGTCATGACGACACGGTGCTGGCCATTGTGCCGATGTTTCACGCCAACGCCTGGGGGCTGCCCTATGCGGCGATGATGGCCGGCGCGCAGCTGGTGTTGCCGGATCGGTTCTTGCAGGCCGCGCCGCTGGTGGAGATGATCGAGGCGACGAAGACGACGATGTCGGGTGCGGTACCGACCATTTGGACCGACATCTTGCACTACTTGGGCGACAATCCCGGCCATGACTTGAGTTCGTTGAAGTTGGTGGCGTGCGGGGGATCTGCGGTGCCGCGGTCGTTGATGAGCGCGTTTGACGAGTTGGGCATCCGGATCGTGCAGGCGTGGGGCATGACTGAAACCTCACCGCTGGCCTCGGTGGCCCTGCCGCGCCACACCGACCCCGCCGATACCGCGCAGCGACTGCGGGCGACGCAGGGTCGGGTGGTGGCCGGCGTGCAAGCCCGCATCGTTGACGACACGGGCGTCGAACAGCCTTGGGACGGCGAGTCGGTCGGGGAGATCCAGGTGCGCGGGCCGTGGATCACCGAACGCTACTACGGCCAGGACACCGCAGCGGTTACTGCCGACGGGTGGCTGCCGACCGGTGATGTCGGCACGATCTCCGAGGATGCGTTCATCACGTTGACCGACCGGGCCAAAGACGTGATCAAGTCCGGCGGTGAATGGATTTCCTCGGTGGAACTGGAAAACGAATTGGCCGCGCACCCCGCGGTGCGTACCGCGGCGGTCATCTCCGTGCCCGACCCCAAATGGCAGGAACGGCCGCTGGCGGTCATCGTGCGTCACGCCGGGCACACCGCGACAGCCGCGCAACTGGCGGACTTTCTGCGTGACCGGGTGGCCAAGTGGTGGCTGCCGGAGCGGTGGACGTTCGTCGCCGAGGTCCCGCTGACGTCGACCGGAAAGTTCGACAAAAAAACACTCCGCCGGCAGCACGCCGACGGCGCGTTCGTCATCGAGACCCTCGGTTGATCTTGTCCCGTCGATAAACCAGGAACATCCAGTGCAAGGAGTGAAACAGTGAAGACACGCGCAGCGATTCTGTGGGATCTGGGCCAGAAATGGGAGGTCGAGGAGGTTGAGCTCGATCCCCCCGGTCCCGACGAGGTGCTGGTCCGGCTGACCGCGACCGGGTTGTGTCATTCCGATGAACACCTGGTCACCGGCGACCTGCCGATACCGCTGCCGGTGGTGGGCGGGCACGAAGGTGCCGGCACCGTGGCCGCGGTCGGGCCCGGCGTCGAGGATCTCGCAGAGGGCGATTCGGTCGTTTTGACGTTCCTGCCCGCGTGCGGACGCTGCTCGTATTGTGCGCGCGGCATGGGCAACCTGTGCGAGATGGGTGCGGCGATCATGATGGGACCCCAGATCGACGGCACCTACCGCTTCCACGCCCGCGGCCAGGACATCGGTCAGATGTGTTTGTTGGGAACGTTTTCCGAGTACACCGTGGTGCCGCAAGCCTCACTGGTCAAAATCGACGCCGGAACCCCGCTGGACAAAGCAGCCTTGATCGGGTGCGGTGTCACCACCGGGTACGGGTCGGCGGTGCGCACCGGGGAGGTGCGCGCCGGGGACACCGTGGTCGTGGTGGGGGCAGGCGGTATCGGCATGAACGCCATCCAGGGCGCCCGCATCGCCGGAGCGTTGACGATCGTCGCGGTCGACCCGGTCGCGTTCAAACGCGAGCAAGCCGCCCGCTTCGGCGCGACGCACACCGCCGCCACGATCGATCAGGCGTGGGCGTTGGTCAGCGATCTGACCCGAGGCAAACTCGCCGACGTGTGCGTGTTGACCACCGACGTGGCCGAGGCGTCCTACATCGGTGAGGCGCTGTCATTGGTGGGAAAGCGGGGCCGGGTGGTGGTGACCGCGATCGGGCACCCCGACGACACCTCGATGTCGGGATCACTGCTGGAACTGACGTTGTACGAAAAGCAGATCCGCGGCGCGTTGTACGGGTCGTCCAACGCCGCCCACGACATCCCGCGGCTGGTCGAACTCTACAACGCCGGGCAACTCAAACTCGACGAGCTGATCACCCGGGAATACACCCTCGAGCAGATCAACGAGGGATACGAGGACATGAGATCAGGCCGCAACATCCGCGGACTCATCCGATTCTGACGAGCGAAAGGGGCGAAAGGCTTTGGGCGCAGGACAGATCGCCTACCGGCACCGAATGGGTGGGCACTGCGGGTCGTCGGCGCTGCGGGACCTCACCGAATGGGCCGAACTCGGCTGGGAATCTGAGCCGCCAACCGAGGGGCTGGTGTTCGCTCTCGGTGGTGCCGTGGACTTCAGCTACATCCGCTGCGCCCGGTTGCGGCCGCAGATCTATCTGGTGGGGCGCGGAGGCGGGCTGGAAGAGGACTACCTGACCCGTATCGGCGCCGGGCTGCGGGTGGCCTCGACTGATGACGCCGACCTCGGTTGGGCGTGGGTGACCGGCGAGATCGACGCCGGCCGGCCGGTGATGGTGTGGGCCGACATCGCCGAGCTGCCCTATCTTCGGGTGCGGTTGAGCATGAGCCGCCACGATGTCGTGATCGTCGGCTACGACGACGATCATCAACTGGCCTATGTTGTCGACAACGACCGGGACACCATCCAAAGCGTTCCGTATGAGAACCTGCGGCGCGCCCGGTGCTCGACCGGGTTCCCGATGCCGACCCGTCACACCACCTATCTGATCGACTGGCCACGCCACGTTCCCGAACTGGCCGTGATCAGCGGGCCCGCGCTGGCAGCCAGCGCGGCGTCGATGCGCGGCGAGGCCGCCGGGCCGCCGCTTCTAAATTTCAACGACGCCGACCTGGCAGGGGCCTGGTTACCTGGTGTGCAGGTTTTCGCCGACGACGTGCGCTGCTGGCCTGACTATTTCGACGACGATGCGCTCGCCGAAGCACTGTTCGGGCTTGGCGCGTTCATCGAAAAGGCCGGTACCGGTGGCGGACTGTTCCGCCGCCTGCAAGCTCACGGCTGCCAGCACATCGCCGAGTTGCTGGACAACGACGCGGTCGCCATCGCGGCAGCAGCGGCCCGCGGAGCAGCCGACCTGTGGACCGCTGTCGCCGAGAAAGCCATGGACAACAGCCTTTCGGTGCGGTACCGCTGTGCTGCGGCGGCCCATCTAGCCGCCGGACTGCCCGAAGCCGAGCGGTGTCTTGCCGAGGCCTTGGACCACGCGGCGCGATCGCTGACAGGCCATATCGCGGCCGAGGCGAGGACAAAAGGCGCTCAGTGACCGACACATCCACCGGGCAGCACCCGAGCTTTCTGGCAACGACGGAGTTCCTGGACTGGCGCCACGACAATGTTCAGCGCTTCACCCGGGCGGCGATCGGCGACAGCCACGATCCGGTGACACGAGCCCAACGCATCTTC
>Ga0209012_1003749_pt1 | contig 11051 bp, 8 predicted proteins | sample RS3BMetagenome_FD_184735 | JGI IMG/M metagenome (GOLD analysis project Ga0209012, IMG submission 184735) | Ferric oxide microbial mat and aquatic microbial communities from Rainbow Spring, Yellowstone National Park, USA - RS3B (SPAdes) (version 3) ...
CCAGGCTTAAGGAGTTCGGGGCAACAGTGATCACTGGCACCCCTTCATATGAGTTACTCATCGCTGAGACTATGAGAAAGCTTGGGGTAGACCCTGAGCGGGATCTTAAGCTAAGAATCGCGATACCCGGCGCCGAATCGATGAGTAGACTCATGCTCGAGAGGATAGACGTGGAGCTCGGCTTACGACTCCGTGAGGGTGGGGCTAGGGAGATATACGGGTTCACCGAGGCGCTTGGCCCAGGGGTTGCGCAGGAGTGCCCGTCAGACTCCCATGAGTGGATGCACATATGGGCTGATCACTTCCTGGTCGAGGTGGTAGATCCAGAGAGCGGCGAGCGCTTGTCTGACGGTGAAGAGGGGGAGCTCGTGGTCACAACCCTCACAAAAGACGCAATGCCCCTTCTACGCTACCGCACAAGGGATATAACAATCCTAGCGGAGTCGGATGACGATATCCCCCACCCCAAAATCCGTATGATAATGGGTAGAATAGATGACGTGGTGTTCTATAAGGGCGCCAAGATATACCCCTCAGCCATAAACCAGGTGCTCATGGGTCATCCCGAAGTGCTCGAGTACAAGGTAATAGTTGATCGGTCTCCTCTGAGCCCAAGCTTCACTGTTATCGTTGAAACCAGGGAACCATCCGAGGAGCTTAGGCGAAAACTCACAGAAGAGATAAGCGGAGTCACCTTCGCGAGGCCCAGAATAGAGTTCTCCCAGCCAAACACGCTCCCAAGGTTCGAAGGCAAATCCAAGAGGGTGATCGTGAAGGAGTAGCCCCCACACGCTTAATTTTTTGGCGTGCGACCTTAAGATTGGAGCAACCTCAGGTTTCCGGGGTGTGCTACTACTCAGTTTTCGCGGATCCAACGGTTCTCCCTATACACCATACTCTCAATCTGTCCGGCAGATTCGCCATGCAAATATTTCTGAGCCTTCGAAGCGACCCGAGCCATCCCGCTGAGGTGACGTATAATACCATCTCCCCTAAAGCCAACTCAGGCTTTAGCCTTTCTCCAGGTGGACAGAAGAGTCGCTGGTTAACCTTACCAGTAGGCCATCCGACGCATTATATCACTCGAGTATGCGCTGGTCCCAGTAAGGCTGCGGATAACCCCTAAATCTTCTAGTAGTGCTGTGGAGCGCTCATATTGCCTTGCCAAATACTCACCTAAACTCGTCGAGGTGAGCTCCGGCGTGGTGAATGTGTTCTGTGGGTGTACCCGTAGCTTGGTGAGCTTCCTCTGATCCAACACTAAGTCCCTATCGCTTAGGAGGGGTTTCACTCTACGTAGGTATATGTAGGTACATATCGTTGTACCTGTCGTACGCGTAGAGCTTGGGCTTCACAGCATCATTTAGGGACCTCACGAGTTCATTGATCCCCTTCAGCTCCGCCCCTGTCAGGACGCACCCACCCAAGAGAGAAGGTAGAACCACCGTGTCCCACCAATCCCTCTGGGAAGCGCCCTCCATCTTCAGTTCAACACGCTTCTTTCCACCAACCCACTTCTCTTTGTATCCGAACCTGAGCCTCATGTAGAGGTTTATGGCGGCGTTGAGCTGTCTATTGATTCGGAGCCCGCACTCTTTACACTCGAAAACTGCCCCATTCAGGTCTCTGTTGTTCTCCCACCCACACCTGGAGCAGTAGGAGGATGAACCGTATGGGTCGAGCTCCTTCACCCCGGCCTCACCCATCCTCCCCACGAGTATCCTCGTGATGGAGCGCCAGTCACTCCTCGAAATTCTGCGGTTCCAGATACGCGAGCGCGTGTACATGCCCTGCTTTTTGAGCTCTTCGAGGCCCACAGAACCACACAGTGATTGAATGACACGCGTGATTTCGAGCTGGTGCTTTCCCGCACGGTTCCTTTCTCTCCTCGAGTACTTCGCAAGGATCCTTTTTGCCTTCTTTGACTTTGAAGCCCTCCTCTGCACACTACGCCTCTTCTCGAAGGATGAGATGTGCACCGATGCAAGCTTCGAAGTGTCTATCCGAATCCACCCTGTTTCAGGTGAGTAGCCGTCCAGGGAAAGCAGGTTGAAGTCCCACGCCACACTGGGGTTGCCGCCTTGGTTCCCATCCCCGTAGTGCACGGGTAAGTGTATCTTCTCTGGTGTGATTATGGGTTCACCCAGACCAGCCGAGGACACCTCGGAGGGTAGGGGGAAATATCTGTGGGTGAGGTCTATGTGCACGTACTCATCTGGTTTAACTGTCACCCTGAGCCTTTCACCTTCAAGCTTGATAAGCGTTTGCTTCACTCTTGCAAATAGCCTTTTCGCAGTGGGTCTCCTCCTCTTCCTGTCTCCTTTTACGTAGTTTTTTCTCCACGATTTTAGTATGGAGTAGGCTGTTTTTATTGCTGAGTCAACCCAGTGGGCCGCGTAGGGCCAGTCTTGGAGTAGGCTGTCCCTGAGTTTCCTCCTGTACTCCTTGCTGTGGATGTCCACCCTGTATTTGGGTAGGAGCCTCCACTGGCTCTTTCCCTTCACCTTCCTTTTTTCCCACTCTATGAGTCCCCAGAGTTCTTCGAGTGTTTGGTTGACCACATCCCTGTATGCTCGTAGTAAGGGTTCGAGCTCATCTCCAGATTCATGTTCAAGTGAATAGCTTCTCAGCACGCCTGTAACCCCATATAGCATAAATCCATTTAAACCTATTTATTTTGAAACTGTTTGTGACGGCTTCTAACACTTGGGAGATTGATAATTGAGTGCACGTGTATCCAAGAGGTGAAATCACCCGTTACATATCACACAACTCTCACTCATCATTATTCACGTCCGCACTAAGATAGTAAGGTTACAGTCTGCTGGGCTTATTCATAGTAACTCTAGGTAGCCAGAGTAATAGGGCATACCAACAGCAGGGAAAGATGGCCAACTACGCATTGCTCACTTGGGATAAGAGGCACTGTATGGGCTAACGCGTGCCCCGCTAACGTATACGCTCGCTAAAAGTAGAATTAGAATCCTTGGCTCTGATGGAAGAGTCAATCTCACTCTTCCTCGTAGGTGGAAAGGAAGCTGGATTTGTAACCATCGTACAGTCTTAGGAGAAAATCATTGATGATAAGAAAGCCAGCCAATCCCAAAGTCCTCAAAAATTAGCATCTCTGGGGGCGCCTCAAGTATAATCGTGGTGTTGGATAATATGTTGCAGGTACGAGCAAACGGTGATCATGGGAATTCACGTCTACCTGCGGACACATAGGTCGCCGTAACCCTACGGGGTGATGCTTAGTGGCTGGAACAGGTATCCTAACTCATCAGGGTGAAACGGCTCACATACCCAGCTACTAAAAATAGTTATTTTCCTATCTTAGATAAAGAGCTACTCGTCGTTCAGGTGGAGCTTATCAGCGTAAATACTCGAAGATATATCATCACATGTTCGCTTGTTTATTGGGAGTGGGATTTTTCGCGAGCACTAGGATCATCCACGTGATATGGTCATGGAATTGAAAACGTTTATATGTATGGATTATCCATCCATGTTACCATGAATAAAACCCTGTTGTTGGCAATATTTGTCGTTGTAGTAGTGGCGTTAGGTGTGACGGCCGCAGCAGTCTATCGATACAAATCGACTGGGAGTAAGCCGACTAACTCGAGCTATTACCCGGTTACCCTTAAAGACGCTAGTGGGAGGAACATCACGCTTTACGCTCAGCCTACAAGAATTGTGAGCCTTGCGCCGAGCGATACACAGATTCTTGTTTCATTGGGTTTAGGGAAGGAGTTGGTGGGCGTTGACTACTACTCCTATCTCCTCCTCAAATACTTGAACGATACCTCTGAGCTTCCGCAAAACGTGACTGTGTTCTCACCGTCTCTCTCCCCGAATATCTCGGGAATCGTTGCGCTGAGGCCTAATATCGTCATAGATGAGCTGGGGCTGATAGGAGACTACTCAGCCCAACTCTCTGAGGCTGGCCTCACCACGTTCTACACTAATGATGACTACGCAGGAAACTACACAGCCATAGAGGGGAGCATAGCCCTGCTCGGCAAGCTATTCGATAGGAACACTCAGGCTATGGAGCTAATAAACTGGATGAACAGTAGAATCCAGACTTATGAATCTAGGGGTTACACAAGCGTGGCGTACCTCCTGTGGATTAACCCAGACCACACGTTCTATACGGCTGGCTCCAACACGTTTATCAACACGATTCTAAACCTGTCGGGTGGTGTTAACGTGTTCTCCAACAGCACTGGCTACCCAGTACTATCCCCCGAGAGTCTTGTCTTAGAGGATCCCCAGGTTATCATAGCCCAAGAGCTCACAAATCTAAGTTACACCCTCTACATGATTAACACCACCCTAGGGATCTCCAATGTGAGCGCCTACGCTAACCACAGAGTTTACGTGATGTCTGAGAATCTACCCACCTTCCTCCTCGATGAGCCAGGACCCCTCTCGGTCTACGCGATCCAGATGATTAACTTGGCCATAAAGGGTGACGCGCCAAGCTATATCTCGAGTGCTTGGGTTGAGAGCGAGCTCAACGTGACGCTGCCAGTGTTCTAATATGAAGAGCACGCGCATAGCTCTATTCAGCCTCATATTTTTCTTTTCCATATTCGCTTCACTCATCTATGGCGAAGTGTATATCCCACCATCCGCGCTTCTGCACCCCCACGGGGTTTACTCAATCATCCTTGAGAGGATACGTATACCTACGGTGCTCGCCGCAGCAACTATCGGCGCAAGCCTTGGAGTGTGTGGGGCGGTGATGCAGATGCTCCTCAGGAATCCACTTATGGATCCGTACGTGAGCGGCACAGCGTCGGGGGGAGCCTTCGGCGCAGTCCTCTCATACTTTCTCCTAGCATTCAATCTTCCCTTCGCCTTCCTAGTGTACGTTTCCCCACTCATCGCATTCGCATTCGCCCTCCTCTCAACATTCATAACGATAGCCATAGGTAAGAGGACGGGGGTGTACGGGTTAGTGGTGGGGGGTGTGGTTGTTGCCTTCATATTCTCTTCGGCGGTCACAATACTCACCACACTCATATCCAACAGGTACCCCTTCGTGCCAAGCGTTACATTCTGGCTGCAGGGTCAGATCGTGGTTGTAGGGTGGAGGAGGGACCTTGGATTATTCGCGCTCACCGCCATTCTCGTCCTATTAGGGTTGAGACACGCGAGGAGAATCGACTTGGTGGCCATAAGTGATGAGATGTCCTACGCGAGGGGCATAAACCCCAACACCTACAGGTATGTGTGGGTCATTCTCGTAAGCCTCGTGAGCGGGTACATCGTCTCACTGGTGGGGATAGTGGGCTTCGTGGGTATAATCGTGCCCCACATAGTGAGGAGGACACTCGGAGGCTCCACTACAAAACTCGTACCATACTCCGCCCTACTAGGCTCACCCATACTCCTACTAGCCAACATATTGTCCAGCGGGATACTTGGAACGGTAATACCCGTGACAGCCATAACATCCCTTGCAGCCGCACCAATAATCGTGTACGTGATGGTGAGGGGGATTGCTGATAAGCGCTATTAGGGTAAGGCTCGGTGGGAGGCTTGTGTTGGAGGACGTGGGACTCGAGTTCACTAGGGGTTTAAACGTGATACTTGGCCCAAACGGTTCGGGGAAAACCACCCTCCTCAGATGCATAATCGGAATGCTCAAACCGCAGGCTGGCAACATTCGGATCGAGGAAGGTGAGACGTCGTACGCGCCCGCGGAATACTTCGGCGCGGAAATGAGTGTGCTCGACGTTCTGCTTTCCGGGGGCTCGGGGAGGGATTATGCGTCCTACCTCGAGCCCTTCGGACTACAAGCCTTCTTGGATAGGAATTTTTCAAGTCTGAGCACTGGTGAGAAGAGAATGGTTCTGATAGCGAAGGCTCTAGCGGAAGGCGACGTTGTACTCATGGATGAGCCCACATCGGGCCTAGACCTGAAGAATCAGGTCAAGCTTAGAGTGATCCTTGCTGGCATAAAGCACAAAGTAATTGTGGCCTCCACCCACGACATCACATTTGCGCAGGGAGCTGATAGAGTCACGCTTCTAAAGTCGGGGAGAATTCTCGCCCACGGGGAGGCTGAGAGGGTACTGACAGAGGAGCTGCTAACACAGCTGTACGAGGTACGGGTAAGACGGGTATCCGTTGACGGTCACACACTCTTCCTAACGTAACCTAAATAAGGAATCATTAGGAGACCGCACGCCGACACGCTATGGTTAACAAGCAAAGACTAATTTCTATTCTTGGGGTAAAGAGTGTTCAGAGGACTAGTCAGCACCCATGAGCAGTACCGTTCGAGTGCCCATTTGAGCCTCTCCTAAGAACACTATGATGGTGTCCATATCAGGTCCGGTTGAGTGAGTCGAGTCCGGCTACGCCAACCCTTGAGAATAGGAGAAATAAACCCTTCAGAGGAATGGAACCTTGGTGTGACCGTTCTGTGGAATCATGTAAAACGTGACAGCAAAGCCTCCCAAGCAGGTTTAGACCAGCATTTAAAGACATGCCTAGCTTTACCTCTTTAATTTCCAGCGTTTATAATTTGGGACCAAGCGATGTTATATCATTCATAATTATAGAGGCAGAAGCCTATTAGGGAAAGAGAGTATCGTTTCAATTATAGTTATTGCTGTTAGGATTGCCCCGACAATGCTATATCTATTCCCCAGCGCATTTGATAGCAATATCGATAGTTAGTATCACAATGAAAAGAGTGCGAAGTATATCAAGAACAGCGCAATCAATAGCGCAGTCTTGTGGCTTTTAAGCTTCATTTTATTAGTCTATGGAGGAGGTCCTTTAAACCCATCTAGACCTGAGTTCGTAGGCTCTTAATTTTGGTGCATTATTGTTTCTATGCTCATAGACCCACAGTCTTCTCCAACTTATTTGCGAAAGGTTTGCCTGCACAGTCTGGCCCGCTGGGATCTGAACCCGCGACCATCAGCTTTCCGCGCTACGCCATAGAAGACTGCTACTCTGTCCAAGCTGAGGTGCGGGCCCAGTATATTTCTAAAGGCCCTATTTTATATAATCTCCTGAACGCTATCGACTAAGCATATGTTTGAATATAAGATAGTTATATAAAGAGGAGGTGATCGAATGCAAAGAGAGGGAGCGGAGAATCCGTCAGGGATCAAAGGTCTTTTGAAGGAGTACTACGACGGCGTCGCCAAAGGGGGCGGATGGGGTCATCTTCTCTCTGAGAACTTCCTGCTGACAGGGACCATTGCTAGGGAGAGCAGGGGGAAAGGCGCCTACATGAACAACAACTTCTTCAAATTGGTCAAGGCGCTCAAGGTGGAGGAGATGATTGCAGAAGGCAACAGCGGGTTTGCTCTTGTCAGATACGACTTGGTGTCGCCGAGAGGGAAGCCTTTCTCGTTAAGAGTCGCCGAGTTCTGGAAGATGTAGGAAGGAGAACTCGATTCTGTTGCTATCTACTTCGACACAACATCTTTCAACGACTCCACGAGGTAGGCATCTAGGTGATCCGAATGGTTGAAATCAAGAGCCAGCCAACCTATTTTGTCGCCTTTTTGAAGACAAGATTCACCTCGATTGACGAGGTGAAGGCGAAAATGCCTGATGCCCTGGCCACGCACTTGTCACGGTCCAATGAACTTCACAGGCATGGCAAGGTGTTGATGGCTGGAGCGTTCAGGAGCAACCCAGGAGAGTTTGTCACAACCATGGCTGTGTTCTATTCGCGAGAAGACGCTGAAGAGTACGTGAGGGGTGACCCTTTTGTCATCAATGGAATGGTGAGCGATTGGCACATCGAGGAATGGGCCAACATCCTGAGGGAATGATTTGGGGATTAGAAAAGTAGTTGTTATAAGTAGTTGTGCTCATCTAATAGGGGTATTCGAGTCCTGGGAGAGCAGATTTAGTTTTTTGCGGTGGATGAAAGCTTGTTAGGTGTGTGCTTCTGGCTCGTGTCCGCCTACTATGTGAGTGGTACGCCCTCTGCCTCTAACCGCTTCGCGGATTGAGGAGCCTATCAGTCCCCCCGCGCCGCTCATAGCCCCGCTTATTACCATCATTAGTAATAGTAATATGTTCCCGTTTATTCCCGCTATGACGCCCACCACATACATGAGTTTGGGTAACCCATCTCTGAAGAGTGGGTATGTATAGATTAGGGTCGAAGCCACGCCTGCTACGAATAGTGTTAAAAACTGATGCAGCCATCTCCCAGAGATCAGGAGCCCTACTATTGCTCCGCCCAGTATCACAAGGTACCATATTCCTGATAGGAGTAAGAGGTATCCAAGCGCTAATCCCAAGATGAAGGATACGATGATGGAGAGCTTTGCTTCCACGCGTGTTCACCTCGGAGAGAGGATTATGGTGGCCTTCACAAGGGCTGAGGGGAAGGCTGTTGGCGACGCTATAAAGTAGAGTGGTAGGTATCCCCCCGACATCCACACACTGATATAATTGGAGTATAAAGGACTCGCGGGGTTCTCACTCTGCCCTCCCGGGTATACGCCGAAAGAGTCGGAGACATTCGCCATTGACACAACCATCGTCCAGCTTTGCCCACCGCTCGGCCAGTTGGATGGGGGTCCACCCCCGGATGCGTCGTTCGGCGTGTTGTAGTCTCCCCCACGTGGAAGTGGGCCTACGCTTAGAGCCGACACCCCGAGTAGGCTTGGGAAGTAGAAGCCGTAGAAGTGCCCCCACGTATAGTTGCCGTCGGGATACTGCGATGTTAGGAAACGCATGGCTTGGTTCACCGCTTCGGTTAAGAGGCTTGAAAGCGTCTGGTTCGAGAATGGTGATGGGTTCCCCGTCATAATGATGTATGCGAGGTCTACATCCAATGCGCTCAGCCCAGTTGTCCCCGGGAAGCTTCCTCCCATCCCTGATGGGTCTATCACGTCCTTATACTCTGGGAGCACCCCCTTAGCATATAGGTATGGGATGAACGTATCATTGAACAGATACATATACGTGTAGAACCATATCGACGCGGCGGTCGAATTCGTGTACATCTCATAGTTCCACGACTTCAGCTGATTCAGAGCCTGTATCACGAGTGGGTTGGTGGTGTTGGAGAGATCCTTAATAATGTAGGGAAGCGTCAACGCGGCCTCGTAGTCAGTATAGTTGTTGCCTTGCAGGCTCATCATGTCCTGCACACTCACTTTCGGGTGGGTTGAGAGATAGTTAACCTCCATGAATGCACGGTAGCCGGGCGAGGGGGTCATCGTGTTACCGAACCAATACGGATAGGCTGGACCCACCTGTCTCTGGTTAGAGCTAACAATGAATCCATTTGGGGGGTTGACTACCTGGGGCACCATGCTGTAGGGGATGCACCCAGAGATATACTCTTGGCCGTCCCCCGGCATTATGCTCGCCGGATTGTAAGGTACTCCAGACGTAGAGTTGAATATCGGGTAGCATGCGGGTGAAATATCCGCTATGGTTGTGTTGTCTTCAAACGCGAAGTTCTGGTAGGGCGCCTTCCAGATTTCGAGCGCAGCCCTGAACTCCTGCCAGTTCTCGGCCTTCATAACGTTGAGTAGCGCCCCTATATCGTTTGAGAAGGTGTTGCCCATCCAGGTTACCACGAGCGCGTTTGTCCCATTCTGATAGAGGATCGGTCCGAGGTTTGTCCAGTTAACTGTTAACCCGTTGATTGTGTGATGGATTAGAGGATGCCAGCTCCCATCCCATAGATATTCACCGTTCTCGACCGCCTGATCCCAGAAGTAGGTGCCGTCTGATATTGCTTGAGTGTCCGTGAGTGTCCAGCTGATATACCTATTGAAGCCTATAACCACTACGGGTGCGCCTGGGAGGATGACACCGTATACATCGTAGGTGGGGTCGACTAGCTGCACTTGGAACCAGATTGGGGGGAGGCTGAATGAGAGCACTGGGCCACCTACAAGGATTGGTGAGCCTGTGGTTGTCCTGTTTCCAGAGACTACCCATTCGTTGCTGTGTGTCTCAGGGTTGAGGAAGTAGTTGAGCATTGATAGTCTGAGCGGATCCCACACTTGGGCTACGTGGTGGGCCATAGATGCAAGGGTGGAGTTAACCGGGTACGTGTGGTGCGACATCGCGAGCACGTAGGGGTTGGGCGGCCCATTGTATCCACCATAGTAGTACTGCTGGATGGGTGAGAAGGTGGGTATTAGGGTGTATGTGGCGTTACCCAGCTTGTGGTATAAGAGTGCGAATATGAGTCCGTCATCCCCGAATTCGAGTGTTGTCTCAAGCTCCTGCACCGCAAAAGAGTCTACGGGGGTCCAGTTGAACGGTTTGTAGCCGAGCAGTTTGAACTCGAATGGGACAACGTTGTGGGCCTCCGCATATGCTATATACGCGTTCACACCATCGGAGTAGGCTTCAAGCGCGGTTGCGGTAAGGTTATCGGTTGGATTCACCGACGCGTTGGCCAACACGTTTTCCCAGTCCTCCTCAGCGGTGAGTGGGGCGCCTATCATAGTCCAAAACCTGTCGTAGCTGTTGTATGAGCTCCCAAGCATCGTGGAAATGTTGCCAAGACCAGTGAGTGCGAACACCTCCATCTCGAATAGCCTATTCTTCGCCTGAATGTACCCCAACGCGAAAAACAGGTCGTGGTTATTGGCGGCATAGATGTGGTAAACACCGTTGGTATCCTGGATGACGGTTACGTTATCAATGAGACCGCTGATCCTATAGAGGCGGCTACCCACCACAAGGTTGGCAGCGTTCTGAGCCACCCCCGTTGCCGGGTTGAGCAGGGTTATGAGGGGGGTAAACACCCCAATTAGTATAACTAATACTAAGACTATTAGGCCTGCGGCGAGCCTAAAATACACACCCCTGTTACTAGGCATTCTACAAGTAAACGTTTAGCTCTAACACTTAAGTCTTTTTGCATCGTTCTTTAGCTGTACGGATACCGTGGTGTCTGGCTTTCGCTATACCACTACCCGTGTAATTGCCCTACGGGTACCCGTGAGGCGGCCAAGGGTCGTAGCAACCAGCCGCAAGAAATGGTAGTGAAAGAGGATGTTGTGAGCTACCCCCACTCGAAGACCGAGGCC
>Ga0209012_1003758_pt1 | contig 11012 bp, 8 predicted proteins | sample RS3BMetagenome_FD_184735 | JGI IMG/M metagenome (GOLD analysis project Ga0209012, IMG submission 184735) | Ferric oxide microbial mat and aquatic microbial communities from Rainbow Spring, Yellowstone National Park, USA - RS3B (SPAdes) (version 3) ...
CACGGCATTCCGCCTGCTTACGCCACCAGTCGCATCCGTGTGTGCTCTGCCGCCCACGCCTATTCCAGACCAGGCCCTCCAGAAGAGCCGCACCCATATCGCTTTCCGGCTGTCCGTGTATCCGGCGGGCACGATTCTCCTCCTCGCCGGCCGCGAACTCGCCGTGGTCGTGGGTGAGGCCACCCCAGAGAGCATCCGCTTGCGCGTTCGAATGGTCACCGATGCGCAGTGGAACTTGGTGCCGGCAATTGAACTGTTCGTGGAGAGTGATACGGTGCACGCTGTGCTGCGTGCCTACCCGCGGCAGGTCCGAGAGGAGTTGCGCCGGGTTACCGGGACGTGAACATGGGCCGGTAAGCGTAAGCCTTGGCGGGCCGCGGGACGGCGACGACTTTGAGGTCGGAGGCCCCCGCGGATCTGAGCGTCGAGGCAGTCCGCGGCTTGATCCAAAGCGGATGTGTGCGGACAGGCGGCACGAGTTCGCGTTTGCCGTTGGGTGCCGTGGGAGTTGTGGTGGGTGTACAGGAGGTATCCCTTGCGGGCCCGCTGATGGCTCGCGAGGCGGCGTCGTGCTTGGCGAGTTGATGCGCGCTACCACCGGCACGGTGTCGGACCATGCGGGGGCGAAGGGGGTTGCGGGGCCGCGAGCCCGCAACGGCACTCAAGCAGGCGGAACGGCCGGGACTGGGGACCCGAGGGTCCGCCGCGGCACATCGACTGTCTCACTGGGGGTTTCGGCTCGGGGGGCAAGAGGCCCGCATCCGTCGTCGCCGGGCCGCCACTACTAGGCAAAGGAGTTCTGAGTTCCGATAGATCGTCGCACGATCTATTTCCGTCTGAGCGCGTCCCAAGCCCCACGCAGGTTTCCAAGCGCCCCGTCTCGGCATGTCCGTGGCCGGTGAGCCAAGATCTCGGCCTCGGCCCGTTGCTGGCTCGACGAGCACCCGCTCCTTCCACTGCCCCTTGAGCGGGACATCGTAGGCGCGCTCGCAACCGGTGATCGCCAACCAAGGCTCCTTGAGCCCGAAGCCTCGCTGGTGCAGCCTACGCGCGATGAACTGCGCGCAAGTGACCGTGATATCGTAGCGCCGTGCCTGACGCCCAGGGGCGGCACTCCGCCATCACCCAGGCCGTCTTTCGTGATGCTGCGGTATGCCGAGGCGCAGGCGAGTTGAGAGCGCAAACGGCGGGCCGGCGGCCGTATGCGTCAGACCTGTACCCCGGGTCGTACGGCTAAGCGTGAAGGATATCCAGCGTATCGGTCCGGTGCGTGCCCCAAGGCCATTGGGTGCTGGTGCCGAGCAAGGCGCTGCCTCACCAGATCCAGGAGGCGTACCGGCGCGCCCGGTACGAGTTCAGCGAAGCGGAATAGCCGGTCGTGGCGGCGATTCCGGGCCTTCCCGCGCCACCGCGACCCCCGGTACAACTCCGATGCCTACTGCGGTCAGGTCCTCGATGATCTGCTGCACCACCTGATGGCCGACGCCTGCGTGCTGCTGGGCCGCCCGATCCCCCTCGGGGCCCGGGGGAACCCCCTGGACATGACGGTTGGGGCCGCCGAGATCGTCGCCGCCGTTGCGGGCATCCCCCTCTCACGGGGAGAGGTCGCTCACCGACTGCCTGGCGCACGTGGCCTGGATGCTGCGCCGGCTACACCTGGGCGGAGAAGGCGCCCCCGCCGGCACTCACCTTTGTAGGCCAGGACGCCAGGAAGATCGTGGCGTTGCGACAGCGTGGGATTGAAGCGCCCGAGTGCGCTTGCTTCCAGGCGGGAATCTGTCTTCGGCCCGCCAACCCTTCGCGTACTCGCCGGGTCGCCGGGGTGGAGGGTGAGCGATGGGCGGTACGGGGAACGCCTTCGAGGACGCCGTGCCTCCCCTACTGCCGAGGGCAAGGAGGGTGGCACGCCAGATCCTCGCCAACCAGGCCCTAGCGGAGGAAGCGGTTCAGGAGGCTTTGCTCCGAGCGTTCCGCTTTTGGAGCGCGCGGCGAGGGGCGGAGGTCTGGCCCTGGCTCCGCAGGATGGTCATCCGCGAATGCATCCGGGCCATTGGCCGGGAGACGGCCGGCCGCCGTGGGGCCCCTGTCGATGCCCCTAGCGACACACCTGAGGACGTCGCACTGCGCCGGGAGGAATATGCGGAGGTCCGGCGGGCTTGGGAAGCGCTGCCGCGGCGGTCCTCGGGCTGGCGCTCGGTACGGTGAAGTGGCGCGTCAAGCGCGCGCACGACCACCTGCGGCAGGTCCTCATACGGCGCCCCACCCGACCGCTCGCCGAGACCCTGCGGGAGGTGGCGAAGCAGATGTCGCTCAAGATCGAGCTGTCGGTGGGTCGCCTGCCTGACGTTACCCCGGACCCGCCAGACTGGCCCGAGCCCAAGGAAGAGGCCCCGCCGTTGGTCACCTTGGCCGAAGCTCAGGCGCAGGTGCCTGAGTTCCAGGTGCCACTTTCGATGGTACGTACGTCCAAGAGCGTCCGTGTGCTGTGTAACCGCGATGGGGCTCCTCGGGGCGTGCAGTATGACGTCGACGGGGGCGGCTTCGGCGCGGATGGCGGGTTTACGGTGACCTTCTTGTATCTTCGCGGGCGCACCAACGGGATGCATTTCGTGTTGCCTTTCGCCCAGAAGGTCGTGTTCAACGAGCCAACACGCGTTGGGCAACACGAGGGCCGCTGGTGGAGAGTGGATGAGTATCAGACCGTTAGCTGGCGAGCGGCCGGTGGTCTGTGGATGGTGCGCAGCTACCTGCCGACGAGCGAACTGCGCCGCATCGCGGAGGAGATTGCGGCTCTACAGCCCCCCGAGGCCGAGGAAGTGGAGCAACCGCCCGTTCCTGCAGCACCGCCCTCTCCGGTGAGCGCGGCAGAGGCGCGGGCCGCGCTGCCTGGCTTCACCCTGAGCGACACGTTCCTGGAGCGTTATGGCACGAGGATCTTTCTGCTGCAGAGATCTGGAGGGCCATATCCGGACGGTCTACAGGCTTGGGGTTCCGGCTTTGTGGTCTGGTATCTCCCGCCGGGGTCCCAGCCGCTTCGGGTCCATGGATTCGAGATGCTCGATGACCACACGCCGGTGGCCGGGCGCGAGGCGATCTGGTGGAAGTCTCCGGATAGGCGCGCGGTGAGTTGGCCAGCCGCTCATGGGGGCCGTTGGCGTGTGGGTGGCCAGCTCCAGGAGAGCGAGTTGCGCCGCATCGCCGAGGAGGTCGCTGCGGCTATCCAATGACGCGGCCGCCTGCCTTGTGTCCTCAGCATGAAGCGACTGGGACATATGCCGGGGCGGATCACCGCCTCCCCGGCACCCCTCCACCCTCTACCGTTTCCCTCCGCCTCGGTCTCGTGAGGTATCCCCGGCGCCCCGGACAGCGGCAAGGGTGGGGTTGGGCGTTGCCCCGCCCCATCGCCGGTCTCCACCGCGCCGGCCAGCCGGGCCGCCCCATGCTGGCCCGCCGGCGGGCCGCCGCCTACGCCCCTGCCCCCGTCCCGCCGGGGACCGCCCTGCCCAGCCGAGGCGGTAGGACCGCCCGGTGGAAGGGTGGTCGCACCGGTGGCCGTGCGGTGGTGCGCAGTCTGTTCGAGGTGTCCGATACGGCCCCGTGTTGGGTGCGCGTGCAGTTCGTCCGCGAGGAAGGGGGCGCCTACCGCCACCGGATCGGTGGATCGGAGGATGTCGCCGCGCTGCTCACGGACCTGCTGGCCGGTGAGCCCCGGGAGCTTCCTGGCGCTGTGCCTGGACGCCAAGCACCGGGTCAACGCGGTTCACCGCGTCCGCATCGGGGGGGATGCCACTGTCCGGCGCGACCGCGGGCGGTCTTCCAGGTGGCGTTACTGACGAACGCGGCCGCGGAGGTCCTCGCCCACAACCACCCCTCCGGTGGCACCGTGGTGCCAGACCAAGGTGCGGCCGCCGTTGGCGGAAATGCCTTTCTCCGGATGGAGCCGGATGATCCCGGGCGGGCGAGCTTCGACCGTTTTTGGTGTTTTTGGGGACGGGCGTTGGACGGGATGTAAGGTCAGGGCCGGGGGGTGCGTCTCAGGGGCAGAGGCCGGAGAACACCCGCGGGAGGTGGAGCCGACGGAGGCCGAGGAGCGCCGGCACCTGCTGCTGGCCATGCAGGGCGACCCGGACGCCTTCGCCGCGCTGGTAGCGCCGCGACGGGCGCGGCTGCTCCTGTTGCTGGTCGCCGCCATCGGCGACTGGCACGAGGCGGAGGACGGGCTGCAGGAGGCGCTGTGGCAGGCCTTCACCCGACTGCGCACGCTGCGGGCGGCCGATGCCTTCGACAGTTGGCTGCGTGCGGTCGTGCTGAACGAGGCGCGGGACCGGCTGCGGAAGGCGGTGGCGCGCGGCCGGAGGGAGGGCTCGCCGGCGGGGGACCTGGGCGACATCGAGCGGCTTGCGGCGGTGGGAGATGTGGGGGCCGAGGCGGAGGCAGGCGACGGCCTGCCCACGGCGGGGGCCACGGGGGTACTCGCCGCCATCGCGCTGCTGCCGCCCGCCGAGCGCCGCGTGGGGACCCTGGTCTGGCTGGCGGGCCTCTCTCCTCGCGAGATCGCCGGCACGCTCGGCGTGCCGGCGGGACGGGTCTACACCGCCCTGCACCGGGCCCGCCGCCGCTTCCGCTGGCTGTTCTACCGGCCGGACGACTACCGGAAGGACGTGGACGCCGTGCCCGACGAGAGCATCGCCCTGGCCTGCTACGCGATCGATCCTGAGCGGCTGTTGGCGCACTGGAGCCGGACGCGCCCGGACCTGCGCGTCACGCCGGTCGAGGCCCACGACGAGGACGCTCCGGTGAAGATCGGACTCTTTTGGGAGGCGCCAGCCCTCGCCCCCGCCCCGCCCCCAACCTCGGTGGCCCTGCCGCTCGATCAGCTGGCCGAGGCGGCGGGGTTCGACCTCGAGCCCTTCGGGGACCGGCTGCAGCGATTCTCCTTCGGCGGCCGGCCGTACTTTCTGCCGTACCGGGACACGCCCCACGCCGTGCTGTACAACGCGGACCTCCTGGGCCGTCTGGGACTGCCGCTGCCGCCCGCCGACTGGACGTGGGACGAGTTCTTCGGCTACTGCGACCGCTGCAAGGCGGCCGGGGTGCCGGCGCTCACCCCCCAGACGCCCTGCGGCTTCGAGGTGGCGTACGTCGCGGAGCAGTTGGGCTGCAGCGATACCGACTGGACGGCGCTCCCCGAGGCGGTGGACTTCACGCGCAGGTGGAACGCCAAGGGGTACGCTGCGCCGTTCGGGCCGGGCTGGATCGGTCAGGCCTTCTTCGAAGGGCAGACCGCCTTCTACTGCTTCCAGGCGGGGCATCCGTCCTCGCTGATCGAGCGATGGGGCAGCCGCTTCCGCTGGGGCATGGCGCCGATGCCCCGGTTCTCGCGCTCCGATCCGCACGTCACGCTCTGGCACCGGGTGGCGGTCTCGGTGCGCGGGGTCGCGGCGGACCCGCTGGCGGCCTTCCGGGTGGTCCAGGCCCTGTTCACCGATGGCCCCGAGCTGCGGGGCGACGAACTGCCGGCGCGCCGGACGCCGGCCGCCATGCGGGCGTGGCGGGAGCAGGCGCTGCCGCTCGGCAAGGAGTGCCTGCTGGATCTGGACCGCGCGACCGGGCCCCTCGGCGTGACGCGCCTGCTGCAGTGCCTGCCGGATGCGGGCATGACCTTCTGGAACCTGCTGATGGACCGCGTCTCGATGGAGGAGGCGCTGGCGACGCTGCGGGCGGGTGGCGCCGCGCATATGGCGGGCGCGCGGCTGCAGTCCTCGGAGAATTGACGACACGTGGGGGTAGGGCGACGGGGCCGACCCCGTCGCCCTACCCCCACCCCACGGATCAGTCCACGCTCTCTACTGCCGTGATGCGCCCTCCTTGCGAGGATTGTTGCCGGATGGGGTGCGTTCCTTCCCGTCCCGTGCCGGGCTGGCCCGGGACGGCGCACCGACGGCCCGAGGGAACCCGGACCGGCCGCTTGGCGTCCGTTAGAGAACAGGTGCGGGTTCAGCGGCGGCCGGGAGGGGCCGTCGCCGCCGTGCGCCGCGAGGGGAGGGTAGGGCGGGCATGCGCCGCTTGCGGGTGGCCCTCGGCATCGGGGCCGCGTGTCTTCTCGTGATCGCAGCGCTCTGGGCCCCCCTGCACGCCACGCGGACTCTCCGGAGGTGGATCGGGGCGGAACTCCATAACCCCCTGCCCTGGACCGGGGCGCTCCGCGGCGCGGCCCTCGCCGGCGGACTGCCGGGCACCCCGCCGGAAACGCTGTGGGCCGACCGGCCGGGCGAGGGGCAGCAGGTGCGGCGGTTGCGGGCAGCCCTCCGCTTCGCCACGCCGGTCATCGGCGTGCGCTCGGGGCCCTGCGGACCGATGGAAGGGTCCACACTTGTGCTGCTCCCGCTCCACGGCGCCGAGATCGACGTCGAGCCCTTCTGGACCTGCCGGACGGTCGGAGGGGTGACCCGCGGCGTGCGGTCACCCGCCCTCGTCGTGGCCGCGGTGGGCCAGCGCTCGCTGGGGGTGTTCCGCGCCCCAGCCCTCGCCGCCGCCTTCACCGCCCAGGATTGGGCCCAGCCAGCCGATCCGCCGTTGGAGGTGACCCCCGCCGCCTGCCCGCCGGGGTGCCACCTGACCATCGTGGGACACGGCTTCCTCGACGCGTCCGTGCCGTTGCCCCTCGGTTCGGACTCGGGGTGGCGGACCCTGGGCAGCGTGCGGACGCACGACGGACGGTTCACCTGGAGGGGGACCCTGCCGGCCGCCGTTCCGCCCGGGTATGACGTCCTTCGCTCCACCTACCTCCCGGTGCGCGTGACGGTGCTGCCGCCCGGTCTCAGCGGGGTTCAGGTCGCCGGTGCACCCGCTCCAGCCGTGACCACGGTGGGGACGGGCTACCGCCTTTACCCGTCGCCCGACGGCGCGGGAGCCAATCCCGGTCGGGTGACCGCTGCCGCGGCCCGGGGGTCGGACCTATACGCCACCAACGGCGGTCAGGTGTTGGAGGCGACCGACGGGGGAAGGACATGGACGGTCCTGCACGTGTTCGCGGGTGCTGCGGTGAGCGCCGTGAGCTTTCCGGACGCCGAGCGGGGGTGGGCCGTCGTGACGCCGACGCCCGGCGTTCCCTTCACGCTCTGTCCCTGGGCGCCCCCGCTTGCCCAGTGGGGTCCGTTTCCCTTCTCCTGCCTGGTCGAGACCAGCGACGGCGGCCGAACGTGGACCCGAGCCCCCGGGGCCCCTCCCGACCCCGCGCAGGTGTGGTTCTTCTCCGCCGACTCGGGTGTGGTCGTCACGGCGTCGGGCGCGGTCTACCGGACGGACGACGGCGGGGTCGCGTGGACGCCCTGGGGGCTCCTGCCACAGGCGGAGGGCGCGGATCAGGCGCACTTCGGCGCGGCAGGATTCGGCGTCATGGCTCTGCCCGACGCACCGGTGCCCCCCCGGATGGCGGTTACGGAAGACGGGGGCCGGAGGTGGACCGTGCGTCCCCTGAACGTCCAGGACGTCGTGTCCGTGTCCTCGCCGGCCAGCGGCGTGATCTGGCTCGTGGCGCAGACATGCACGGGCCCCGCCTGTGCGGCGGTGGTCGAACGCAGCGTCGATGGCGGGGCCAGTTGGTCGGCCACCCGCCTGGGCCCGGCCCTGAGCACCGACCTTCCGAACCGGCCGTTCCAGGTCGTGGGGGCCTCGGCGCAGCAGGCCTGGCTGCTCGTGCCCGGTCACCGGCCCCTGCACACCGTGGACGGCGGGCGGACATGGACGGTACCCGTGGCGGCGAAGGGCTGACCGGGCGGCGTGCCACTCTGGACCGGTACGGACGGACCGGGGGAAGGCGGAGCGGTGGTCAAGACAGAAGAAGTGTACACCAGCCAGACGTATCCCCTGTGTCCCGCACGCTCCAAGACCGATGCCCGCCCTACCCGGACCTCAGTGGGCACCACCACGGCCGACCCGAGCCCGGTGCGCGCACGGCATCCCGTTTCGTGGGTGCGGGTGGTGGGCGGTCCGACAACCCGCACAACCGGCATCGCCCGCCCGGAGTGGTGGAAGGCGTGCGCGGGGTCCCGTCCGCCGGTGCGCCCCGCGCCACGGAGGCCCTTGCCGCCACACCGCGGCCGGCCTCGGGGCGCCCCCGCCCACCGCTCCTACGCCGGTCGGTCCAGGGGGGCGGTCCAACCGCCGTGGGGTGCGCCGGGCCCGACCCTTCGCAGGGGGAGTGGTGCTCCGCGCTCGCCCGGTGCGGGCGTCGGACCCGTCGGCGTGGGCGCTTCCGCCCCGCACGCTTCCATCCCGGCAACGCCGGGCGGCGTTGCCTCAGCGGCGCCATGAGGGACACGGGGGACTGCGCCGCGAGGGAACCGGCGCGGCCGCCCACGCGCGCCGCCCGGGCCCGGCGAGACTACTCGGCCCTCGCCCCCTGGTCGCGCAGCCAGGAGATCAGAATGTCCGACCGGGTGGCGACGCCGCCGGCGGCCGCCAGGGGGGGCTCCTTGGCGTAGTCGGGAATCCAGTGGAGGTCCGCGCCCCTGGATAGGAGGTAGGCGGCCGCGCGGGGTTGCCCGCCGTGGCATGCCTGCCAGAAGGCGTCGTTGATCTCTTCCCTGCCGGGGCCCGGCGGGGCGGCGAAGAATGCCTCGACGCGGGGCATCAGGCCCAGCGCGGCCGCCTGCCAGAGGGTTTCGACCCGGGCGCCCCGCTCGACCAGCCGGCGGGCGACCTGCCAGCAGCCGTACCCCACCGCGTTGGCCAGGGGCGTGCCGATCGATCCGCTTGGCGCCTCGATGTCCGCCCCGCCGTCGATCAGCGCGTCGGCCACCTCCAGGTCGTCGCTGCTGGCCGCCCAGTGGAGCGGCGTCTCCGGCGTCCCTCCCTCGCCGCGCGCGTTGGGATCGGCCCCGGCCACGATCAGGGTGCGGACGGCCCGGGCGCCGTCGGGGAAGTACCCGGGCCAGTCGGCCGCGACATGCAGGGGCGTGCGCGAACCTCCCCTCGCGCCCACCAGCCGCGCGGCCGCCACGCCGGGGTGCTCGCGCAGCAACCGTTCCAGTCCCTGCACGTCACCGGTGCGGATCGCCTGGACCAGGGCCGCCGCGAGGGGACCGCCGTCGGGAAGTCTCATCGCGCCGCACCTCCGCGCCATCACTCACCTGCAAGGAGCCCGCGGGTCCGGTTGCGGTCTGTGCCTCCGGCCAAGGACCGTACATGCGGCATACCTCGCAGCGGCGGGTGCGGTCCCACAGAGCCGGTTTGTCTTTGACCGCTCCGCACGCCGAGCACCGTCTGCTGCCTGGGTGAGTGACCGGCGCCTCCCCCCACGCACTGCCGTACCACACGTGCCTGCGACCCGGTTGGCGCCGGATTCCCGCCGCAGCGGCGTCGTGCACCGATTTGACGAGCCGGCCGCGCCCCATGCCGGGAGACGTTCAGGTGCTTCACCACCACCGTGCCGGTGGCGGTCCCGGGCCCGTCCGGCTTCCCGGCGTCCGGAGGAGACGCCTGCCGCGAACGGCCCGCGGTCACCGCCCCGTGGGGACGGCGGCACGCGCGATGCCCGGGTTGGCCGACAGGATCGCCTCTGCCGTCTCCCAGAGCCTCGGCAGAAAGCGGCGGACCGCCTCCGCCTTGCGCAGGATGTCGCCGGTGCCGGCGATGCCGAGGTCGGCGAGCAGGGAGTCGAAGGCCGGGGCGAGCGCGCGCTGGGCCTCCGGGGCGTCCACGGCCAGAATCGCGTGGCAGCGGGCGAAGGTCGCGGCGATCCAGAAGACCGCCTCGCGGTGGCAGCCGCTGCGGATGAGCGCACGGCTGCCGTCGATGGCGATGGGCCGGGCCGCCGGCGCGATGTCGGATCCGAACCGGTACGGGGTTCTGCGAGCGGCGGCCGCCGCGTCGAAGGTGAGTGTGAGCCCGTCGAGGTGGTGGGCCACCCGCTCCGGCGCCATGTCCGCGCAGCCGAGCAGCCCCGGCAACTCGGGGTACACGCCGGCCTGGCCATACTCCGCGAGGACGTCGCGGGCCCGCAGGTAGCGGAGGCGCACCGTCGGGTTACGCAGGGCGGCCACCAGGAGCACATGCGTGGTCACGCCGGTCCCGAACAGCCACGACGTGACCTGGTCGTGCCAGGGCGCGGAGGCGTCGATCGACCCCAGGAAGTTCTCGATGCCCTGGCGGGCGTGCGCACAGCGGCGCCGGACCCATGTCTCCTCCGCGAAGTGGCGCGACACCTGCGCCTGGACCGCCCGCAACGCGCCGGTGGGGTCGGCGAAGACCGTGTCGGCGCGCAGGCCGCCCGCGAGGTGGTAGTGCGCCAGCACCGCCTCGGGTGACGCGAGCAGACGCCAGGGGAGGGGCGAGACCTCCAGCAGAACGCCGCCGTGCATGAACTTGCCCGGGCGGGAGGAGGGCTCCGACTCGGCGGTGACGACAAAGACGTCGACATCCGAGGCCGCCGGCAGCTCCGCGCCGCCCGGCAGCGCCGCCGTGGAGCCGCCGAGGTACGCCCCGCGGAACCAGGGCTCCGGGGCGGCGTGCCGCATGACCCACTCCACGGCCACAGCGCGCGCGGTCTCAACCCTCATGCGGATCCGCCTCCACGCCGGGCGGAACCCCGGCCGACCCCTGTGTCGCCGCAGCGTCGGGCGCCGGCGGTCCCCCTCGCGCCGGGTAGCCGCAGAGCGCGACCCATGCGTGTTCACCTCGCTTCCAGCGTAGAGCGGTGCGGGACGGAGCACCAGACTGGCGTGTCGCGGGGGGCGGGGCTAAGATGGGGAGGGAGCCAGCACCGGACCCCGCCTCCCTCGCCGCAGAGGCAACCTGCATCCCGCGCCACGCGGGCCGTGCCGCACCGGATCCGTCGGGCGCTGGTGGCCGCGACGGCCCGACCGGCATGGAGATGTCATCACCGGCGCGCATGTCGAGGGCGTGCTCGAGGCGGTCTCCGCGGAGATCGGGGACGCGGTGTGGCGGTGGCTGTGGGCCGGCGACACGGTCGGTTGAGGCGCCCTCAAGGCCGATGGCGTCGCGCCCAC
>Ga0209012_1003762_pt1 | contig 11000 bp, 10 predicted proteins | sample RS3BMetagenome_FD_184735 | JGI IMG/M metagenome (GOLD analysis project Ga0209012, IMG submission 184735) | Ferric oxide microbial mat and aquatic microbial communities from Rainbow Spring, Yellowstone National Park, USA - RS3B (SPAdes) (version 3) ...
GACTCCGCCCGCCGCCAGTATCTGCAGCACTTCTACCGGGTGGACGTCCGGGAGCCGAGCCTGTACCACCTGTACGTCGACGCCACGGCGATCCCCACGGCCAGATGCGTGGACCTTATCGTGGCCGCGGCAACTGCCAGGGTGGAGGCCTGCGAGCGCCAGGACGAGGAGCCGCATTAGGCGGTCCGCCATCTCCCCCTGGCGATGGCAGCTGTTGCAGCGCCGATCCGAAATGGGCCCCACGAATGATCCGCCGGCGCTCGGGTCGGACCCCCAGGCGCGAGGTCATCCCCACGCAGACAAGACTCCCAGGCTTCGGGGCCGTGAGGCGCCCCGCCACCCTGATCAGATCTGAGGTGGTGCGCCGCCTGCCGCTCTCGGCTGAGCTGTGCCCCGTGGTCGGTGATCCTAAGGGCGCTCACTCTGGGCAAGACTTGCGGGCAGAAGAAGCCTGGCAGCGGTGACCGGATGACGACGCAGCACGCGACGCGACCCCCTACCCGGACCCGATGGTCAGCGCTGTGGTGGGCCAGCTGGCGCAGCTGCGATCCATAGAATTGGTGTGACGGCCCTCGGGCGAAGGGCAGTTGACTCTTCCGAGCGACCTGGGCCGACTCCGATCGCGTCTGGGTCCGGCGCTGGCGCGGTGGCGACGATCCTGACGATGCCGGGAGTCTCCCAGATCAGCCAGGACGCATTGCGCAGATCACCGGTCCATCACGGTATTTCCAGCGCGAGCCCGTCGGACCATGCCTGCGCCTCTGGTCGGTGGCTGGGGGGACCCGCACCGGCCGGGGATCGTGGCAGATGGAGCAGGCAGAGGTCTTACCGTGGGGCTCGCCGCGACCCAGGGCGCGGGGCGGCGTCAGTTCGGCAGGAGGCTCCTCGCCCTGAGGGCAACCCCGATGACCACCCTCGCCTCGGGGTCATCGAGGTCCATCCCCACCAGGGCCTCGATCCGCTGCCTGCGGTAGGTCATGGTGTTGATATGGATCCGCAGCGCCCGGGCGGTGGCACTTTGGTTCCACCCTTGGGAGGCGAGCTCCTCCAGCGTCGCGAGCAGGGGGGTCCGGTGGCTCTCCTGAAAGTCGAGAAGAGGGCCCAGGCTCTCGTCCACAAAACGGCGCAGAACCTCAGGATCTCGCACTTCCAGAAGGAGCCGGAACGCCCCCAGGGACCGGTATGAGGTGACCGCTGCGCGTTGCTTTGCTCGGTGGATGAGGCGCAGAGCCTCCCGGGCCTCCTCGTGGGCGCGATGCAAACCCTGGGGGGAGCTCGTCCTCCCGCCAATTCCAACGGAGAGGGAAAGGGCCTTCTCGAGCCCCCTCGCGAGGGCCTGAATTCTCCGGCCGAGCTCCTCCATGGCCCCGAGGTTTCGCGTGGAACCTGACTCCGCGGGAAAGATGGCGGGGACCAGGATCACCAGGGACGCGCCCCTCATCACCAGCATGGATCCGGGCGCCACCAGCGCACACAGCTGCTCCAGATCACGCTGGAAGCGGTCCTGAAGGGGATGCCCCTGCATCACCATGGCGGCGCGCTCGTCATCCGGCTCCAGCACCACGACCCAGGCCTGCTCGGGTATCCGATAGCCGAGGCGCTCGGCCGCCATGCCCAGCCTTCTGATCTCGGCCTGGTCCCGCGAATCCGCCAGCAAACCCTCCAAGAGGTCGCCCCTCAGGCGGCGCTCGACCTCGGCCGCCGCCCGCTCCTTCAGGAGCTCCAGAGCAACCACGGTGGCTCCGTGCTCCAGGGCGCGCCGGCGGCCGGGCGATGCCTCGGCCAGAGACCCCTCCAACGCCAGGACCGCGGTGAGCTCAGCTCCCGCGCGAACCGGGGTCAGGGTCATCGGCGCCCCCCCCCGCGGGCTGCGCTGCTCCACCGGCGTCGAGGCGGCCAGCAGAGCGGACGGTATCGAGATCCTGCGGGCTGGCAGCCCTCCACCGGCGCCGTGCTCAAAGCGAATGCCAGCCGGGTCATACAGGCCCACCGCGCCCTGGGCGAGGCTGGCAATGGCCTCCAGGATGTTGTCCAACCCGGCACCCTGGAGCACGAGCTGGGTGAAACGCTCGTGGACGGTTTGGGAGAGGCGGATCTCCGCCAGCTGGCCCTCCAACTGCCTCTGCAGCTCGCTGCGCTCAAGGACCCCGGCAATGGCTCCGGCGATTGCGGACAGGAAGGCGACCTCGTCCTGCCTGAAGTCGCGCCGGGCCGACGACTGCACGTTGAGCACCCCCACAATCCTGGGCCCGGCCTCGATGGGCACGGAAAGCATCGAGGTGAACCGCTCCTCGTCAACTCCCTCTATCCATTTGAAGCGGGGCTCCCTGGATACCTCAGGAATGACCAGGGCCCGCCGCTCCGCGGCCACGGTTCCCGTCACCCCCTCTCCGACTCGCATCAGAAACCGTCCCACCGCCTCCTGCTGCAGCCCGTTGGTCGCCGTGAGAACCAGCCCATCCTGGGCGCGGTCGTAGAGGTACAGCGAGCAGACGTCGGCCTCCATGGCGAGGGTGGTCTCCCTGATCACAAGCTGCAGGAGCTCGTCCCTCTCCATGGTCGAGGCCGCGGTGACAGAGAGGCGCTGCAGGAACAGGAGCTCCCGAAGTTGGCGGTCCTTGGCCAGGGATGCCTGCACTCAGCCGGCCCCTTCGGTGCTCCCGCGGGGGTGCCGGACGGTGCCCGAGCGGCCCCCGCTCTTTGACTCCATCCGGATCCCGCCGACCTCCGCCCAGGGGTCGAGGCTCTTGACCATGTCGATCACCGTGAGACCAGCCACGGCGACCGCGGTGAGGGCCTCCATCTCCACCCCGGTCGCGTCCCGGCAGCGGACCGTGGCGCGCAGGAGCACGCGGTGGGTGGCTCGATCGACATCGGCGTCGACCGAGATGTGGCTGATCGAGATCGGGTGGCACAGCGGAATCAGGTCGTGGGTTCGCTTCGCCGCCATGATGCCCGCAACCCGGCAGATCTCGAGAACATCGCCCTTGGTCACCTCGCCATCGGCGATGGCTCGGCACGCGTCCGGGCTCAGCTGAACGAAGCCGGAGGCGGTCGCCTGTCTGTCCGAGACGTCGCGGTCACCCACGTCCACCATCCGCACCCGGCCGGCCCGGTCGATGTGCGAGAGGCCGGCCCGGTCGCCTCGCTCCCCGGTCACGCCGCCGCCGCGCATGCCGTTGCGGCCCTGGGATCGGACTGAGACGAGTACAGAATCCCGACCGTGAGCGAATCGGGGGCCGCGGCGGAACAGGCGAAGCGGAGGTCCCGCCCGGGGGCGATCAGGGCGAGATTGAAGGCCGGGTGCAGGCCGTGGGAGAGGAGCTGGGGAATCAGCTGGGGCAGCCCCAGCTGTCCGATCCACAGCCCATGAAAGTTCAAGTCCACCACCGAGCCGCCACCGGAGGACAGGGTCACGGGTCCGCTTATCACCAGGGGATGCGACAGGACCGCGGTCTGCCCGCTGACGACCACCTCCCCGCGTTCGATGTGAACCTGCAGATCGCCCAAACCGACGTAGCCGTCCAGGGATTGCTGCAGCAGGGCCGTCGCCTCCTGGTCGTCCATCTGCACGAGGGCGACTGGTGCTTGCGTCGCCAGCGCCTGCTCGATCCCGCGCGCCGCCGACAGCTGCACGGTGCCCGCCGCGGCCGGGGATACCGGGGGGTAGGCCGGGGGGGTCGTCATCAGGTGCAACCCGTAGGCGATCACAGCGACGACTATGAGCACCGGAACCAGGCAGCCGAGACAGCTCATGGTGCAGCTTCGACGTACCATGCCCAGCACCTCACAGGACCTCGGGCACGCCGCTGCGCCAGGCGCGCACCGCCACTCGGTGCGACGAGAAGCCGAGCTCGGGAAGCTCATCCCGACCGAACCAGCCGAGTTCCGGCGCCTCCTCGGTGGGGCTCGGCGCGCCCCCCACGAACGATCCGCCGAAGGCGAGAACCAGAAGCCCACCGTCGGGGGTCAGCACATGGTGGATGCAGGCAAGCCTCTCGATCTCCACCAGGCAGTTGGTCTCCTCGAGACACTCGCGCCGGGCACCCTCGGCCGGGGTCTCATCCGCATCCAGGTAGCCGCCGGGCAGGGCCCACTGCCCAAGGCCCGGGGCCATACCGCGCCGGATGGCCAGCAGCCGGCCCCGGTCATCCTCCACGATCACCGCGACGGCAACCTTGGGATCCGGCCAGGCGACGAACTCACACGCGGGGCAGGCTGGCAGTGGTCTACCCTCCACCGTCCGCTCCACCAGGCGAGCTCCGCACCCGGGGCAGAAGCGATACTCGACCCTCATGGGTCCCAAACGATGCGCAGAATCGTGACCTCCTGGGAAGACCCAGCCATGGCCCTCACGCGCGCTGCCACATAGCGTCCGTCCCCCGGGCGCAGCAGAATTTGGCCCTGCGGATGATCGGGATGGGTCCGCCCTGGGCCATGGCGGTGGACCGTGATCGGTTCGGCTAGGCGCCGGCGCAGGAAATCGGCGAAGTCAGCATCCTCGGACTCCACATGACCGTCCTCCCGGACGATCGCCACTCTGCCGTCTCGCTCGAGCTCCCATCCCAGCACGTCGGTTCTCTGGGTCAAAGCCCATCGATGATAAGGCCCTCGGAACCAGGGGCCGGGCTCAGGGGGGCCCGAGCCCCCCCAGGTGATCGCGATTCCAATCCGGCGAATCGGCCAGAGCCGCGGTCCCGCGGGCAATGGCCGCTCCTCCAAACCTGCGGCGGAGCTCGTCCATGGCCCGGTCCACCCGCTCCGACCGTCGGTCCACCTGGTCGAACAGACCCATCTGCGGATCGGGCCGTACCAGCCCCTCCACCCCGACCCCCAGCAGCCGCACCGCCCGCCCCTCTGGAAGGGCCGATCGAAGAAGTTGCCGGGCGGCCCGGAAGAGTTCGACGTCGGCGCAGGTGGGCTGGCCGAGGGGGCCCCTTCTGCTCAAGGTCTCAAAGTCCGCGAACCTCACCTTTATCGCGACCGTCGCGGCCGCGAGGCCATTCGCCCTGAGGCGGCCGCCGACCGCCGCCGCCAGCAGGCGGAGCCTCTCCTCGAGGGCGGCATGGTCGAGCAGGTCCTCATCAAATGTCGACTCCCTGCTGATGGATTTGGCCATGGTCGGAACCAGGACGGGGGCTGGGTCAACGCCGCAGGCCCGCAGCCTGAGGCCCTTGGCACCGGGTCCGAGGACCTCGACCAGCAGGCTCGTCGGCGCGGCGGCCAGCGCTCCCAGGGTGTGAATCCCCACGAGCCTCAGACGCTCCGTGGTCCTGGGGCCGGCCCCGGGCAGGCGGGAAATCGGCAGCGGAGCCAGGAAGCGCTCCTCCTCTCCCGCCGGGACGACCACCAATCCACGGGGCTTACGAAGGTCCGAGGCTATCTTGGCGACCGTCTTGGAGGTGGCCACGCCCACCGAGGCGGGAAGGCTGAGCTCGCCTGCGATCCTGCCCTGGATCTCGCGGGCGATGTCCGGGCCGCTGCCGTGCAGGAGCTGGCAGCCGGTCACATCCAGAAAGGCTTCGTCGAGGGACCCGGGCTCGACCAGCGGGGTGTACGCGGCAAAGATGCGAAACACCTCCTTGGACACCGCCGCGTAGTGGGCTATGTCCACCGGCAGGACAACCAGATCCGGGCAGCGGCGGAAAGCCTCCGCCAATGGCATCGCCGAGCGCACCCCGCTCGGCCGCGCCTCGTAGGAGGCCGCCGCCACCACACCCCGCCCGGGCCGACGGCGCTCCCCCGGGTGCGACTCCAGGCCCCCGCCGACGGCCAGGGGCCGCCCCGCAAGCTCCGGCCGTCGCCTCAGCTCGCAGGAGGCGAAGAAGGCGTCGAGGTCGATGTGGAGGATGGTGCGCGGGTGGAGCAACGGCGATCCCTCAAAGCTTCAGCTGGGATCCCCCAGGGTTGTCGACAGAAGCTGCCCCACCGGCTCCATCCGCAGCCTCACCGATTCCGCCAGCTCCGCCTCCAGGAGCCCCAGCTCCTCCCGGATCGCACCGAGAGCGTGATCACTGGTCACCACGAACGGCTCACCCAACCTTCGCTTCAACTCAACCCCTCCCCCATCGAGGGAGCGCGGCGAGACCGTCACCCTGAGTGGCATTCCACGCAGGTCAGCATCGGCGAACTTCACCCCGGGGCTGATGTCGCGGTCGTCATAGAGAACCTCAACGCCGCCCGAGGCCAGGGCCTCGTAGAGGGAGTCAGCGGTGGCTCGGACATCATCACGTCCTCCAACCGCGACCAGGGCGACCGCGAACGGGGCCAGGGAGATGGGCAGGGCCAGCCCGCGATCGTCGTGATGCTCCTCGGCGGCGCAGGCCAGCATCCGTCCCAGGCCTATCCCGTACGAGCCCATCACGACCAGGCGCTCCCGGCCCTCCTCGTCGGCGTAGGTCGCGCCCATGGCGCGGCTGTAATCAGTGCCCAGTTGGAAGATGTTGCCGAACTCGATTCCTCGACGCAATTGCAGGGTTCCCGGGCAATTGGGGCAGGGCTCTCCGTCCTGCACCGAGGCCAGCCGTGCAATTTGGGCCTCCGGGGCATCGCGCCTGAGATTGAAGTTGCGAACATGCCAGCCCGGCCGATTGGCGCCGGTGACCAGGTTGCGGCGATTGGCGAGGATCTCGTCGGCGACCACGGTCACGCCCTGCAGGCCCAGCGGCGACATGTATCCGGCCACGCCGCCCCGAGCGGCGATCTCCTCCGCTGTGGCCGGGCGCAGCTCCAGGGCCGCGGTGGCGTTGCGCAACTTCGCCAGGTTGACCTCGGAGTTACCGGGCACCAGCGCCAGCACCAGCTCACCGGCCTGGTCGCGGGAACGCTGCGCCCAGTAGGCAACGCTCTTTGAGATCCGCTCCGGGTTGACGTCGAGGGCCCGGGCCACGTCGGCCACGGTCTCCGCCGAGGGGGTCTCGACCTCCTCGAGGGGAAGCTCCGCCTCCAGCTCCGCCTCTGGCAGGCGGCGTTCCGCCACCTCCTGGTTGGCGGCGTAGCCACAGTCGGGGCAGAAGATCAGGGTGTCCTCACCGACGTCCGACAGATACATGAATTCGTGGGCCATGCGGCCCCCCATCATGCCGACGTCTGAGAGCACGGCTGCCACCGGCAGCCCCGCCCTCGAGGCGATGCGGAAGTAGGCGCCGAAGTGCAGCCGGTAGGCCCTGCGCAGGCCCTCCTCGTCCCGGTCCAGGGAGTAGGCGTCCTTCATCACGAACTCTCTGGTGCGGATCAGCCCCCCGCGAGAGCGTGGCTCATCGCGGAACTTGGTCTGGATCTGATAGACGATGCGTGGCAGGTCCCGGTACGAGGAGACCTGGGAGGCGGTGAGGTCGGCCACCACCTCCTCATGGGTCATCGCCAGCGCCATGTCCCGCCCGCGACGATCCTTAAAGCGGACCAGGGTGGCGTCCACCTTATCCCAGCGGCCGCTGCGCTGCCAGATCTCAGCGGGATGGACCACCGGCATCGAGATCTCCTGCCCCCCGATCGCGTCCATCTCCTGTCGCAGGATGGTCCGGATCTTCGCCATGGACCTTGTCCCGAGGGGCAGAAGGCTGAATATCCCCGCCGCCAACTGCTGGATGTATCCCGCTCGCAGCAGCAGCTGATGGGATACCAGCTCCCCTTCGGGAGCGGACCTCAAAGTGGTGCCGAACATCTGACTTACGCGCATGGAGCACAAGTGTACGAGCGCCATCCGCAGCAGGGGGAGCGCTAGACCCGGCTCGCCCGCACCATTCGGGGAAGTTCATCCCAGGAGTGGAGCTGAGGCTGGTACGCGCCCCAGGGCACGGCTCCGGGGGCGGCGATGGCGGTCATGCCCATCGATCTCGCTCCCATCAGGTCCGCCTCCATCTCATCGCCGACGAACCAGCACCTGGACGCGGTCACTCCCAATCGGGAGAGCAACGCCAGAAACACCTGCGGCGAGGGCTTGCGCCAGCCGACCTCGCTGCTCAGGACGATGGCGTCGAAGCTTGGGGCCAGACCCTGACGCTGGAACATGGCGCGCATGGTCTTGGCTGGATATGGAGCGTTGGAGAGCATGCCCAGGCGAAGGCCCTGGCGCCTCAGCACCGGCAGGATGGCGACCGCCTCCGGGTCCGCCTTGACCGACTGGCCCCACGCCTCCTGCAGGAGTTCGCAGGCCAGCTGCACCTGCCCCTCCTCGAAGGTCTCGCCGAGGAGTTCTCGCAGCACCCTGCCATAGGTGTCGAAGATCTCCACCTCGCGCTCGGGATCCCGGCGATGGGCATCGTCCACGAGCCGGTCCACCTCCTCCTCGACCCGACCGCCGAAATCCATCTCCGGCACGGGCAGGTGGGCCCTGTCCACCTGGAGCAGGGTCAGCACGGCCTGGCCGGCCGCGGCCAGAGCCGCTCCTGGATGCGAAATGCTGGCGAGGGTCCTCCCGTAGTCGAAGCCAATCGCGTCCGGCGCGGGCAGGCTCAAGCCGTGGGGGCTCCGCCGGTCGGCCCGCCTCTGGGACGGCGGCGCCGTCGGCGGCGCTTCGGCCCAGTTCCGGCGGGGACCGTCCCGCTCGTCCCGGGAGCGGCCGTGACGGGTGCGGCCTTGGGCCGGCGCTGCTGGGGGGGGCGCTGGGAATGCGGCGCCTGCGGGGCCTGGTCTCGCGCCGGCCCCGGGCCCCGCCGACGACGACGCCTGGTTCGGCCGGGCGCAGGTGAGGAGAACCTGGCCAGCAACTGATCCTGGCGACCGGGATCCCATCCGGGCGTCGGCAGCTCTCCATATTCCCCAAGGCGCAGCTCCATCTCGGCCATGTAGTCGGCCAGCGGCCTCTTGTCCTTGGAGGCGTTGGAGATCTGTTTCTCTGCCCACGGTTGGTAGTGGGCGGACTCGGGGTTGAGGAACTCCGGCAGGGCCCCGGGGCCGCTCCCACCAGGTGCGGACGCAGGCTCTCCCGCTGCCTCAGTTGGAGGATCGGCTTCGGCCATCGCCTGAGTATATGGCTGCATCTGGCCTCACCCGGGACCCTGGGGCCCCGGCCACTCGAGTCAGGCCGGCACCCTTTCGGGCGGGGTCTGAGTTCGGAACAGAACCCTCTGGTAGAGGCCGAACTTCACCACCCAAAGAGCGGCGTAGGTGCCCAGGTAGGCGAGCCCCACCAAAGCCGTTCGGCCCGCGCCCTGACCAGCGATGTGTGCCGCCGCATCGCTGGTCACCCAAGTGGAGGCCAGGAGGCCCAGGACGGTTATGCCCCAGTAGAGGACGAACTGCCTGCCCGGACGCCCCCTGTCCGCCTCCGCCCAGATCCAGTAGCGGCTGAGGAGGTACGAGAGCATCCCCCCCAACACGGTCGCTGCCACCGCCGACTCCGCGGCCGTCGCCAGGTGAGACCCGAAAAGAGCCAGCAGCACCAGCTCGCTCGCGACGGTGGACGCGACCGAGGTCCCGGCATACCGCATCACTCGACGCACCAAAGCGGAGCTCCCGAACCTCGAGCGCTCGAGCCGACTCCCGGTCGGCGCAGGGCCACCCGCATAGGCGTTCTCAGGGCTCTCCTTGGCTGCCTCCAGCGGGGGCGCCATCTCTTGCACGGTCACGAGGTCTCCAAAGCTTCCGCGGTCTGGCCCTTGAGAGGGTTCTTCTTCAGGGTGAGCTGCCCGCGGTTGACCATTGCGGTCCGGGGCGCCTGGCGTGCCACCTTGGAATCGTGGGTCGCGATCACCAGTGTCAGCTCCCGGTTCGCCCGCACCGTCTGCAGCAAGCTCATGATCTCAGATCGGGTGCCCTCATCGAGGTTTCCCGTTGGCTCGTCGGCAAGAAGCACCCTGGGTTGCTTCACCAAAGCGCGGGCGATCGCCACCCGCTGCTGCTCGCCGCCGGAGAGCTCGGCGGGGAAGTGCGCGGCCCGATCGCCCAGCCCCACCCCTTCCAGCGCCTCCATCGAGCGCCGGCGCGCCTCGTCTCCGCCGATCCCAAGGGGTACCAGGGCCGCCTGGACGTTCTCGGCCGCGCTCAGGGTCGGCATCAGGTTGTAATTCTGGAACACGAAGCCCAGAGTCCGAGCTCGAAGCTGGCCAAGCCGCCCCTCCCCGAGCTTTGAGGTTTCCTGCCCATCGAGAATCAGGGAGCCCGAGGTGGGACGGTCCAGGGCCCCCATGAGCAGCAGCAGGGTGGTCTTGCCGCTGCCGGTGGGCCCCTGAATGGTCAGAAACTCGCCGTCCTCCACGGTGAGAGTCACCCGGCGCAGGGCGTTAACCTCGGCCCTGCCCTTGCGGTAGAGCTTGGAGACATCGGTCAGCTGATACAAGGGACCGCTCCTTCTCGCTTGTGAGATCCGGTCGCGCCCGGAGAATTGATCATGGGGCTACTCCACCCGCCTCAGAGCATCGGCGGGGCGCAGCCGGGCGACCCTCCAGCCCCCGATGGCGCCAGCCAGCAGGCCGCCCGCCAGGGCCAGCAAGATCGCCAACCCCACGACGTCCCAGGAGATGGGGGTGGTCAGGTGGACGGTGACGGTGTGCGCGGCGGCGCCGAGGTCATGCAGGAAGCCGGGGCGGCCGCCGCCGAACGCCCCACTCCCGGCCCCTGCCGCGGGGAAGTGGGCGGCCGTGGTGGCGCCGACCGGAACCTTGACGGTGCCACCGACCCGCTCGACCAGGAACGCGCCCAGGAAGCCGAGCCCGACTCCGACCGCCGCTCCGATAACACCCTGCACCAGGCCCTCGCCCACGATCTGAGCGACGATCCGGCGGCTCCTCCAGCCGAGCGCCTTGAGCGTGCCGAACTCCCGCACACGCCCGGACACGGAGGAGAGTGTCAGCATCGCCGCCAGGGCGAATGCCACCACCAGCACGATCGCGGCGAGCCACTTGCCCAGGGAGCTGGCCAGGCTCGAGGCCGTCCCCAGGGAGCTGGACACCTGGCTGGCGAGGTCCGCCGCCGTGGTCACGGTCAGGGATGGAATCGTCTTGTCGATCTCGCTCTTCACCGATCCGATGGCGGAGTTGTCGGCAGCCTCCACGTAGATC
>Ga0209012_1003767_pt1 | contig 10983 bp, 9 predicted proteins | sample RS3BMetagenome_FD_184735 | JGI IMG/M metagenome (GOLD analysis project Ga0209012, IMG submission 184735) | Ferric oxide microbial mat and aquatic microbial communities from Rainbow Spring, Yellowstone National Park, USA - RS3B (SPAdes) (version 3) ...
AGGCGTCATCCATCACAGCGACCACGGCGCCCAGTACACCTCGATCGCCTTCACAAAGCAGCTCGAGGAGTCGGGCATCATCGGATCGATGGGCACGGTGGGCGATGCCCTCGACAACGCCATGGCCGAAAGCTTCAACGCCACCCTGCAGGACGAACTCCTCAACACCCAGCAGACTTGGTCGACCCGCTCACAACTCCGGTCGGCCATCTTCCAGTACATCGAGGTGTTCTACAATCGCCGGCGGCTTCACTCGGCGCTGGGCTACCTGTCGCCCGAGGAGTTCGAGCGGGCTCACGCTGCCGGCCAGGTGGCAAGTTGATCAAGGCCAGCCGGCGGCCCTGACCGGGGAGAGGCGGCCGTGGTAGGCTCGCTCGCCATGGCGGACACCACCTGCCGCTTGCCGCCCTACACCACGGCCGCAGAGGCTCGCCGGCCAGGGCCGCCGGCGATGCCCCTCGGCACTACGCCCGCCCCTTACCTGACCTCTATCCGGCACCTACTACCCCGAAGTCGCCACCGTCCAAAATCGCGGGGCAAGTCCAGTACTGGCCCTGGGGGACGCTGTGCGTCGCCTCCATGAGGGCCTCGCACTCCGCGCACAGGGCCCGCCCGTCGAACGTGCGCCGCGAGCAGGTGCGGCACGTCGTCGTGAGCGCGCCCGTGAACCGCTCGCCGAGCGCGGTCGGCTCGTCCGCGTCCGGGACGAGGTGGCCCACGACGTCGGCGTCATCGCTCGCGCGCGGGCCGAAGTCCGCATAGGCAGCCCGGGCGACCGCCGCGTGGGCCTTCGCGTGCGCCACGGCCTCGGGTGCGGTGCGAAACGTGCGGTTGCACGAGCACGGCCGGCCGACGGGAACGCAGCCGGTCTGCACGCGCACGGAGAGCGGGTCGTCCGCCGTGATCGGCTCGACGCCCTGGACCTCCACGGCGGGTCGGGCTGGGCCGAGGCTGAGGTACCAGGTCACCCGTCGCGTCAGCCGGCGCGCAGCGTAAGCCATGGGAACGCCACCTCCAGTCGAGTGATGACGTCACCGACAGGGCTGCCGGCGACAGCGCGCCGTCCAGGCCAGCGGCGCCAACGGCGACGCTGCGGCGAAGCCGCTTGGCCTGGATCTGCGCGCCCGCCGGCGGCACGACCCGGCCCAACCAACGAGAAAGCGCCCACCTTTCGGCGAGCGCTGGTGCGTGAAGAGCGCCTATCCGGTCGTCGTTGCGGTCACGGACCCAAGAGGCTCGTCGGACGCGCTCATGTGGAACTCGAGCGCCTCCTTGAAGGACGCCAGCGTGCTCTCGGGATCGTCGCCCACAGCCACACAGCCGTCCACGTTGGGGCTGTACGCGCTCCAGTTGTTCGGTCCGGGCTCGAGCACGATCTCGATGAGTGGCCACGCGGTCTTGCTCATCGACGCCCTCCCTTCAGTCCGGCTTGCCGCCGAACGCTCCGCAGCGTGACCTCGTTCACGTCCTTGCCCAGGTTTCCCGGCACCGTGACCTTCCCGGGCTTGGTCGGGTGCTTGAACTGGCGGTGGTCGCCCCGGGTGGCCACCAAGGTCCACCCGTCAGCCCGAAGCATCGCGATGACCTCGCGTACCTTCACGGACTGCACCTCCAGTATACGCGTGACGCCCCGCCCGCTAGGGGCGAGGCGCCACACCGGATCCCTGATCCAGGCGCCGCGCACGACTCGTCAGGTGCGCGCGATCCAGGTGTTCTCGCCATACCGCCGACCGCAGATCACCAGGTGGTCCTGAAAGCACAGGCTCTCGAGCACCGTCTGGGCGACGTGGACCGGGATGCCCACGGCCTCCGCAACGTCAGACGTGCCCGGACGCTGCCACAGGTGGTGCTTGTACTCAGGCACGAAGTCCGGCACCTCCAGCCTCCGCGCACGTACGCCAGAACGCGCGGCTTCCACGTCCCCACGACCACGGGCGGGACCGCGTTGCGCGTCGCCATCGCCATAGCCGCCTGCCCCCTTCCTCGACTTCAGCGCAAACCCAAGCCCCGGCGGGAGCCGAAGTCAGGCCGAAAGGCTTGACGTAGGCGACCCACCGGGGCACCGAGAGAAGACGCCGCCCATCGCGCTTGCCGGGCATCCTCGCCGTGGGCGGTTGTTGATCGTGACCTGACGACCGCGCGCAGCGCCCGCCGGCGCCCATTCACCGGCTCACGTGCGCCGCGTCACCATCCCGTCTGGTCCCTCGCCTCTTGCCGAACCCGTACCCGCTCGGTAGAGCGCACCGGCCGCGGCCGACTGGGCTCCACTCGCGGAGCTGGCACACGCAGTCGAAGGCCGCTGCGCGCGATCTGCGCCTTCGAGCTCACCCGATACACCCCCATCTGCCGTAGGTCCGATCGTTGCGGTCAGCGGCACGCCGCCCGTGCCTTGGCGACACGGTCGACGTCGATCCGCCGCAGGAAGAACGCGCCGACCCGTGCGTGGTGCCTGGCCAGCGCCTGCCATGCGTGCCACGTGCGCGCGATGCCGCGACCGCGCACGAGCCGGCCGTCCGGCGAGCGCTGGTCGCGAAGCCTCGCTCCGTACGTGCCGGACGTCAGGCTCTCGCTGCGTACTCCCGTGCGAACCTGAGCGCGCCCTTGCACCACAGCCATTCAGCCCTTCCGGGTCCGTCTCGAACAGCGCCCACCCGGCCCCGGCGGGAGCCGGTGTCAGGCCGAAAGGCGTGACGCCGGACGACCCACCGGGGCACCTACCGGCCCGTGCTGAGCGCGTCCAGCTCGCGCCTCCCGGCCCGGGTCAGCCGGTAGCGCCCCTGGTCCTCGAGGATGAGACGCCTTCCCTCCAAACTCCCTGTGGCGCCGAAGAGCTCCTCGCTTCGCCCTCCGGGCCATGTAACGGCCCGCCAGCAAACCAGAATCCGGCGAGCGCCAGCGATCTCCTCGTCTACCGCACCACCGTCTGGGGATGGACCACCCGATCTACGCCGCCAAGGGCTGGCGATTGGGCCCTGGCATCGTCGAGTCCAGCGTTCGTTCGGCTCGTATCCAACATCCGCACCAAACAACCCGGCATGCGCTGGCACCGTCGTGCCGACCAGAACATCCTCAGCCTGCGTGCTCTCCTTCTATCTTGCGCCTCAGCCTGGGTCGACCTCTGCACGCGCGCACCCACCCGCCGAACCCCACCGGGTCGCCATCTCACGCACCCACCCGCTAGCCGCCCTCCCACAGATGTGACGCGCGCCCTCTTGGGTGGGCCTCGACACCGAACGCTGGAGGATCGGGCGGGGACAAAGCGCGACCAGCCCGGCCTTGACCCGTAGTTCGGCCGGAGCCGCCTCCTTTACCTCGGCAGGGCGACGGACGCGTACGTGCTGGATTCGCCTGTCGGCGACCCAACGGCGTGGATGTGGGGGCTGAGGGATAAGGCCCGCGGGCTCGTCTGTGACCAACGTGCGCGTCCATACGAGACACATCACGAGACACATCGCACCGCAACGCGGAAGGAAAGCGCGAATACTCAGAGAATTGTACGCCGCTTGACAGTGGGAGGGGGTCATTGGGTGCGCAATTCCGTCGTGGCACTTGTCTCGGCCGTGCTGCTCGGGTTGCCGTTCGGCGTGGTCGCGTCGCCCTTCGTGGCGGCGACTGGCGTGATCGTGGTGGGCGGTACCTGCACCCTTCCGGCGGCCGTCGACTTGGCGGATGGCCAGCCCCTGAGCGGGAGCGGATGCGTGGGTGCGGCCGGATCGGTCGTGGACGTGCCCGCAGGGACATACACCCTGGACTGGCTTTCCGGCCGTGTCGCGCCTGTGGGGACCGACACGACCACTACGATCGAGGGGCAGGGACAGGACAGCGTATTCATATCCACTCCGTCCTACCAGGGCTGCGGCAACTGCGACGGAGTCTTTGTTTCCCCGGGCGACACGCTCAACCTGTCGGGCGTCACGCTGCTCTACGGGGGAATCGATAACGAAGGAACACTCAACATGTCGAACAGCACGTTATCCCACGTCAGCAGCTACGGCGCCCTTTACAATCAAGGCGGCATCGCAACGCTTACGGACGTGACGTTCACGGCCGACGTGGCCGTGGGCAGCAAACTTGCATTGGCGCCGGACGTCGCAAACAATGGCGGCACGGTCACCATTGTCGGCGGCAGCACCGACTCCACCGCCGCCTGCCCCGTGTTCTCGGAAGGCGGCAGCGCCACCGTCACCGGGATGGCGGGATACACGGTGCCGCCGCCTGGCGGCTGTGTGCGTGATGGCGGCAGCATCACCGCGGGCACCGCGAACGCAAACACGGCGCCGTCGGTCACGACCCAGCCAACGTCCCAGACCGTGACGGCCGGTGACACGGTCACCTTCACCGCCGCCGCCAGCGGGTTCCCGACCCCGACCGTCCAGTGGCAACAAAGCGCCGACGGCGGCGCGACGTTCACGCCTATCCCCGGCGCAACGTCCGGCTCCTTGTCGGTCACGGCGAGCGGGCCGATGACGGGCAGCGAATACGAGGCCGTCTTCACCAGCTCGGCCGGCACCGTGACGACAAGCCCGGCGACGCTCACGGTCAACAAGGCCGCGACGACCACCTCGGTCTCGTCGAGCGCCAACGCCAGCGTGGTCGACCAGTCGGTCACGTACACCGCGTCCGTCAGCTCGCCGGTCACCGACCTTGGCCCGCCGACCGGCACCGTGACGTTCTCGGACGGGACGGCGGCCATCTGCAGCGCCGTCCCCCTCGCCAACGGCGAAGCGACGTGTACGCCCGGCCCGTACGCGGCCACCGGTGCCCACGCGATCACCGCCAGCTACAGCGGCGACACCAATTTCGCGGGCGGCAGCGGCACGCTCGCCCAGCAGGTGAACCAGGAGGCCACCACGACCTCGGTCTCGAGCAGCGTCAACCCGAGCGGACTGGGCGAGGGCGTCCAGTTCACGGTCACCGTCGCCGTCGTGGCCCCCGGCACCGACACGCCGGACGGCACGGTCAGCCTGGTGGACGGCTCGACCTCGCTCGGCACCCAGACCCTGTCCGGGAGCGGCGGCACCGCCACGGCGACGTTCACGGTGCCGGACCTCGCGGTCGGCAGCGGCCAGGCCGTCACGGTAACCTACGCCGGCGACGCCACGTTTTCGGGCAGCAGCGGCAGCTTCAGCCAGGGCGTCGGTGCCGCCACCGCCACCATCCGGACGAGCATCTCGCCGTCGGCGCCCGAGTACGGCCAGCCCGTGACGGTCTCAGGAACCCTGACCAACCCGTACGGCAACACCGCCGTCGCCGCGCCCACGGGCAGCGCCTCGCTCACCGACCCGACCGGAGCGACCATCTACGACACGGCGTCGCTCGCCGCGTCGGGGTCGTCGGGCACGGTCAGCCTGACCACCAGCGACCTGCCGACCGGGAGCGATAGCCCGCAGCTCGCCTACGCCGGCGACGGCAACTACGCCCCGGAGACCGTGCCCGTGCCGGTCACGGTCGCGCCCGCGTCCACCAGCACGTCCGTCTTTGCGCCCCCGACCTCCGTCTATGGCGAGCAGGCGCAGCTCACGGCCACCGTCCGCGACACCGCCGCAGGATCGGTGCCCGCGCAGGCGCCGACGGGAACGGTCACGTTCTACGACGGCGGCGTCGAGATCGGTGCCGCTTCCCTCGCCGCCGACGGAACCGGCGTCGCCCAGGCGACGTTCTCGACGACGGCGCTTGGCGGCGGCAGCCATACGGTCACCGCCAGCTACGCGGGCGACACGAACTACCTAGCCAGCAACGACGACGCGTCGCCGGCCAGCATGACCGTGACGCCGGACACCACGACCACCTCCGTGACCACGAGCGCCTCCTCGACCGTGTTCGGGCAAAGCGTCACGCTGACGGCCACGATCATCCCGACCACGCAGCTCGCGGCCATCACCGGACTCGCCTGCGAGAAGATCCACACCTGCCAGCCGAGCGTCACGCTCACGCCCGGGGCAAGCCCCACGGGCACGGTCACGTTCTACGACGGCACGACCGTGGTCGGCACGGGCGCCGTGGTCGTCACCACGACGCCAGGGGTCAGCGGCCTGGCCTGCGAGAAGATCCACACATGCGTCCCCGCGACGACGACGTACACGGCGGCGCTGACCACCGACGCCCTGGCCGTGGGCGACCACCCGGACATCACGGCCAGCTACGGCGGCGACACCAACTTCGCGTCGAGCGACTCGACGGCCAGTCCCGTCGACGTCACCGTGGGCAAGGCCCAAACCACCTCGACCCTGACCTCGTCGACCGGCGGGGCGTCGGTGTCCGGCCAGCCCGTCTCCCTCACCGACACGATCGCGGTCACGGCGCCCGGCACGACCGACGTTGCCGACCCGACCGGCACGGTCACGTTCGTCGCCCTCGACGCGAGCGGCAACACCCTTGCCACCGCGGGCAGCGAGCCCGTGTCCACGACCGACGGCGTGACCAGCGCCACCCTCACCACCAGCACGCTACCGACCGGTACGGCCTCGGTGCGCGCCACCTACGCCGGCGACGCGAGCTTCGCCGGCAGCGTCCAGGCCACGGCCCAGGTCGTGACCCAGGCCGCGACGACGACCGCGCTCACGTCGAGCGCACCCACCGCCGCGTACGGCCGGAGCGTCACGCTCACCGCCACCGTGGCTGTCGTCTCGCCCGGCACGGCAAGCGTCGCCGCCCCCACCGGCACGGTGACCTTCTACGACGGGGGCCAGTCCATCGGCACCGGTACGGTCTCGACGACGGGCGGCGTCAGCACCGCGACGCTCACCCTGGATACGTTCACGGTCGGTAGCCACACGCTGACCGCCAGCTACGGCGGCGACACCAACTTCGTCCAGAGCCAGACCGCGGCCGGCCTGACCCAGACCGTGGACCAGGCGCCGACCACCACCTCGGTCACGGCCTCGCCCGATCCCTCCACGTACGGGCAGACCGTCACGTTCACCGCCACCGTCGCGGCCGCCACCAGCGCGGGCGCGCCCCAGGGCGGTCAGGGCGGCCAGGGGTCCGCGCAGGGCGGTCAGGGATCGAGCTCGAGTTCGAGTTCCTCCAGTTCCAGTTCTAGCTCGTCCAGCTCCAGTTCCAGCGCCCCCGCAACGCCCACCGGCACCGTCACGTTCTCGGACGGCACGAGCGTGCTGGGTACCGGCACGCTGTCGACCGACCCGGCGACCGGCGTCACGACGGCCACCTTCACGACCTACGCCCTTGTCGCCGGCACGCACGCAATCACGGCCAGCTACGCGGGCGACACCAACTACCTGAAGAGCGACAGCACGAACGACCCCCTCACCCAGACTGTGAACCAGGCGACCACCACCACCACCCTCACCTCGACGACGGCAAGCGCCACCTACCCGGCCTCGATCACGATCACGGCCACGATCGGCGTCGTCGTGCCGGGCACCACCCAGGCCGGCTCGCCCACGGGCAACGTGACCTTCTCCGTCACCGACGCGGCCAACGGCTCGACCCGCACCCTGGGCACCGAGCCCGTCTCGACCGCCTCCGGCGTCACCACCGCGACCCTCACCACGACCGACCTGCCCCCCGGCAGCGACTCGGTCACCGCGAGCTACGCCGGCGACGCCAACTTCCTAGCCAGCGAGGCCTCCGGCGCGTCCGCCCTGGCCGAGGCGATCGCCTTCCCGTGCGCCCTGTGCGTGATGAACCCGTCCGCCCGGGGCGCGCTCGTCGTCACCGGCCGCGCCGGCTTCTCGATCACCGGCGGGAGCGTCGTCGTCGACTCGAACGCACAGGACGCCGCCGTGTGGACGGGTAGCGCCTCGACCTCGGCCACCGCCATCGACATCGTCGGAAGCTACCGCGCCGACGGCCGCGTCTCGCTCGAGCCGACGCCCCAGACCGGCGTGGCGCCGATGGCCGATCCGCTGTCGGGCCTCACCGCACCGGTCCTCACCGGACCCGCCCAGCCCGACCCCAACGCCGACGGCCGTCCGTCCGAGCCCGGCCCGCGCCAGGACCGGACGCCGCGCGGCCAGTCCGACCCGCACGGCAAGCCGCAGAGCGGACAGAACGGCAACCAGCAAGGCGGTCAGCCGAACGGGCCGCAGCCCCCCGACCACACCGCCACGCCCGTCACCCTCAGCCCCGGCATTTATGACGGCCTCACCGTCGGCGGCGACGCCCAGGTCACGCTGTCGCCCGGCGTGTACGTCATCGCCGGCCCGGTGAACGTGAGCGGCAACGCCACCCTCACCGGCACCGGCGTCACCGTGTACGTCACCTGCCGCGCCTACTCGGCCACGAACACGTCCGCCTGCGGCGGCCCGGGCGAGCCGGGTCCGCGCCCGGACGACCCCGGCCCCGGCGGCTTCCACCGGTTCACGGTCTCGGGCAACGCCACCGTCGCCCTGAGCGCGCCGACCTCGGGCACATACCAGGGCCTGGCGCTGTTCTTCGACCGGTCGGGAGCGGGCGTCCTCAGCGTCGGCGGCGGCTCCCATCTGAGCGTAAGCGGCACCGTGTACGCGCCCAGCGCCGACGTCGTCCTCACCGGTAACGCCCAGCCCCAGTTCGACTCGTGGCTGTTCTTCGACCGCGCCCTCGCCTCCGGTCGGGCCAACCTCCTGGACGCCTTCGACCCCGCGCAAACGTACATCCCGTAGGCGATCACTGGACCCAGGCGTGGGGCGCAGTGCGAGTCGGCACCCGGGCAGCTGCCCGGGTGCCGACTGCAGCAAGGGCCGTCACTCCAGCGGCGCTCGTTGCCGGCTCTTGGGGAACCGGGTCCATTGCGCTCGCGACCGAACCGTCCCTGCCCCTGGCTCGGCTCAGAGAGTTGCTCGCCGCGAGCAGGGGCGCGGGGGATCTGATGAACGGCGGCCCGCCCGACGAGCGTCGCCGGCGATGCCCTGCGACCCAGCCGGGACAATTCCACCACCCGGCCATCCTTCAACCGCCAGCCACGCCGGGCGCGCACACGCGCGACCACCTCACCAATGAACGCGCCGGGCAACCCGCTTCCTCGATGCCGCACCCTCAGCGTCACGTGCCCGCTCACCACCGAGACAGCGTCCGCCGAGCCGCAGCGACCTTCTCCTCCACCGGCCGCCCGTCCGGCGCCACAATGGCGAAATCGCTCCGTCTGTACGGCCGGTCGAACACGTCGCGCACCACCACGGTCCACCCCGGGTGACCTTCGATGACGTAGTTCCCGCTCGCCTGGATCGCCAACCGCCCCTGCACGCCCATGTCTCGCAGGTCCATCTTCACCGCGACGAGCCCAGCCACAAACGAGTCCCGGCGCCGCGATGCAAATCAGCGCACGCCACATCACTCGCGCCAGATACCCCCACAGGCGCGACGGTACCAGCGAAAGCACCCACGCCACCACCCGCGATCACCTCACGATACGCAAAAGCCCGGGCCGTGCCGTCGTCCAGGTCCCCCCTGGACGACGGCACGCAGCCCGGGCTACGTACGATCACGACGCTGGTCACCGCTTCGGCGCTTTGCCCACCACCGGAAGATGCGCAATTCCCTCAGTCGTGATCACCCACATCAGCCATCGGCCGATCCTCTGTCCCTTCGCAAAGCCGTGCTCCTCCAATCTCCTAAGGGCCCGCGCCGCCTGTCTCACCTCCGCCTCGGCCGGCTCCCGGCTGTGTCTGCCCAGCTGCATCCAGATGACCTGCCGCGCCACACTTCTCGCCATCACGTTCGTGGTCATTCGGTTCAACGCGCGCAGCACTTCGTCGTCAGTCACCCAGATCAGTCATAAGCATCGCCTCGACTCGCACGCTACCAGATCGGCTACCGGCCGCGATATGGACCTTTTGGGTGGTCAGTCGCGCTCCTCCGCCCCCGGTGGCATCTACCAGGCGCGACGCTATGCGTTCGGGGGCCACTACAGCGAACGCCCACGCCGCCCGGGCCACCCAAAAACGGGACATGTGTCGGGCGCTTGCTCAACCGTCACCCGCCACGCCCAGCCGCACCAGTCCCGCGTGCGTGATCTGCCAGCCGCCCACGGTCACCTTGCGCACGAGCCCCTGACTTTGTAGCTGCCTCAGTACGCGTTGGATTCGCCGCCGTTCCGTCACGTCGAGGTCTCGACCCACGCCGTCGCGTGTGACGATCGCCCACACCACGTCCCGAGCGATGCGCTCCACCCACATCGGTGCGTTGCGCGTGCTTTCAAGCACTCGTACTACGTCGTCGGCCAGCACGCCATCACCCCTACAACGCCGTATACCGCAGCCGTCCGCGACCGAGGCCCGACAGGTACTCGGTCGCGGACTCGAAACCCTCTCGGTCGGCCGCCAGCTCGCCGCGGTGTCTGGCTCTTCCCCGCGCTCCCGTTCCACAGCGGGGTCGTCCACCCGGTCGCCCGCGCTGTGAACCTGTTGGGCCGTCCAGGGGACAACAAGGCTCGCCCAGTCGCCGTTTCCTCAACGCACGCACAAGCCCCGGCCAAAGTCCCGCCCGGGCTACAAGCACTCGCAACACGTGTCGCGCTTTTGCCGCGCACTCACAACCCGAGACCACGCAGGCGACCCAGTCCAGCTTCGGTGATCTGCCAGCCCCCCACCAGCACCCGGCGCACAAACCCCTGCCTCTGAAGCCGTCTCAAGACACCCCGCTCCCGACGCGCATCTACTCGTGCGCTGCGCCTTCCAAGACTCTGGCCCGCGTCCTTCGCTGCTACGTCCTGCGCGATCCGCTCGACCGAACACCAGTACACCACGCGTCGTTCCCCAGGCATCGAAGCACGTCGTCCTCAAGCACACGATCACCCTCGCCCGCGCCGTCGTCACACCCGCCCGCGATCGAGACCCGTCAGGTACTCGATCGCGTCCTCCAAGCCTCCTCGGTCGGCCACCACCTCGCTCCACCATCCACCTTCGCCATCGCAAACGCTCTCACCACTCCGATGTAGGTGCCAACGCTTAGTGTCGCGATCGGGGAGCAGTTGACCGACGGCAACGCCGTGGAGCAAGGGCAGGGCCCGATGGCGACGAATCGCCATCGGGCCCTGCCCTT
>Ga0209012_1003768_pt1 | contig 10981 bp, 10 predicted proteins | sample RS3BMetagenome_FD_184735 | JGI IMG/M metagenome (GOLD analysis project Ga0209012, IMG submission 184735) | Ferric oxide microbial mat and aquatic microbial communities from Rainbow Spring, Yellowstone National Park, USA - RS3B (SPAdes) (version 3) ...
GCAATGCTTACAAGATACCTCCATTCAACATTATAACAAGGAAGAGCGAGCATATAGTAAAAATATCCATTTCCGATGCTAAGAAAAGGTATAATGAATTATACAACTCTTCTACAAAAATTGAGAACTATTACTCTATAGAAGGCTCTAAGTCTGGCTAGTCTGATCAAGTTCCATACTTTCTCTTATCTCTTTAAGCGCTTCCTGGTCGTTTGTTGCTATATATGGCGAAAGGTCAAGGTTCTTTGGACTCTTCTTTGGCTTTTTATTATATATCTGCCTAAGCAGCTTGCCAAGCTCAGCATCATAGTCTTCCCATTTTATGCCAAGTGATGTTATGTAATCCTTTTCAATGCCTGTTGCTATAAGATGCGCATACTGGTAATCGTATGCATCATCGATAAGCCACTTTTCAGGAAGCTCGTGGTGCAGGCCTATGCTTTGGACAAGGTCTACATCTTTGTCATTAATCTTGATGCTCTTTGGAAGATCCTTGTCTAGGTAGATAATTTTTCCATCTTTTGAGTAGCCTCCTGTATATTTTATATCATAGTCTGTATTTACAACAACATCGTTGCTGCTCAGCATGCTTGAAACCTCGCCTATCTGCTTGTCTTCTAAATACACTTTCTTATCATCAACATTAATCTTCGTCCCAAACTGCAAGTCTGTAGGAGAAGCGAATACAACAAGTGAAGGCAACTTTGAGTTTACCGCCTTTATAATAAAAACTTTTTGATTATTGCTTCCTTCACCATTTGGGGCATCATTATTGCCCTTTTGGCGATGCTCTATAACAACATATTCTTCCATTTCTTTACACTTTTGGTCACTTTTTATATTATGTTTGCATTAAAAAATAATAAACTTATGCAAGAAAATTCGTCTTAAAATAAAAAGATAACTTTATCTTTTTTTCTAGAGCTATATTATTGAACCCGGTACCGAGGCGAGCATATGGTTAGAAAGAGAAAGGCGACCAATGGTGTGGGAAAAAGGTCAAATAAATTGGAAATAGTAAAAAATAAAAAAGTAATAAAGGGTAAAAAGAAAATTAGGCTTGCACCAAATAAGTTGGGAAGAGTAAAAAGTAAAAAAGTAATAAAGGGCAAAAAGAAAACAAGGCTTGCGAAAAAAATATTTAAAAGAGAGGAGAAAAGAGAATTACCAAGAAGTTTTCAAGAGCTATTGGAGGAGAGGATTGCGAACAACAAGATTGCTTTTGTAAATGCACCCGCGATACAAGATATATTATACAATGCAACACCCACGCTCAGGCAGCTTGCATACAATTCCGGCTTCTCATTTGGAAAAGCTCTTTATGAGAAATCAGACAAGAGTATAGGCAAGCTCGTTGATGTGCTACAGGCTGCTGGATTCAAGAATATACTTTATTATCCTTTTGAAGACAAGGCTATAATAAAAGTAAAGCCTGAGAGTAGTTATAACATAGGTAAAGAGGTGCATATCTTCGAGTCAGGCATAATAGCAGGCTATATGAGTGCTGCATCTGGCAAGATAATACATGTAAATGAGAGGAGATGTGCATTTAACGGTGCCGATGTTTGCGAATTTGTTGCAGAGCCTATAGCAAGCGTGAAGATAGAAGAAGATTATGATGAGAACGTTGTTGAGAACCTTGCGCAGGTGCTATCAAAGAGTGATTCAAAGCTTTCTCAAGAATATATGCTTTTTTCACTTCTCCCGTTAATGAAGGAACCGGTAAAGAGCGAGATCTCAAAGCTTTTCTATGCTGCAGGCTCTTTTTTGGGTAAATCAAACCCAAACATAGATAAGATAGCAGAGAAATTTGGCGTTATTGCACGCAAAAGAGGAAATGGAATATTGCTTAGCTACGCTCCAACTAATTCTATGAAGGGATTTGTTGATCTATCCGCAGCGTTCTTTGCTGGATTGGCGAAGAGCGTGTATAACAAAGGTGTTGAAATAAAGGAAAGCCTTTCAGGAAATGCATACAAGGTATATATAAAGCCACAGGCATAGCATATATTCCTTAGCAACGCTCTAGCTAATGTTTTTTCTATAGCAGCCAAAGGAAAGCTTATAAAATAAATTGTTTTAATATAAAAATACAATCTATTAATTGTGAGTCTTTATGCTTGAGAAGCTGGATCCGATACTTAAGTTTGTTCCTTCTATTAAGAAGCCAGAGGGTCCTCTCGGCTTCAAAGAAAAGCTTAAGTGGACTGCCTTGATAATGACAGTATATTTTCTAATGTTTAGCATACCCGCTTATGGTGTTAACTTAGTAACAGTGACAAGCGGTGTATATCAGCTTATAAGTATAATCTTTGCGGCTAGGATTGGCAGCCTTATAACAGTAGGCATAGGGCCGATAGTTCTTGCAAGCATATTGCTTCAGCTTCTTATGGGTGCTGGCTTAATAAAACTTGATATAAATAATCCTGAGCAGAAGGGTAGGTTCCAAGGTATACAGAAGCTTACAGCAATAATAATAGCAATCATAGAAGCATATATCTTCGCGGCTACAGGCTATGTACCTATAATAAATAATTCATTCTTTAGCATTGTTGTTTTGCAGCTTGCTCTTGGTGCAATCTTTGTAATATTCCTTGACGAGATGATGACAAAGTATGGCATAACTTCTGGCATAAACCTATTCATAGCAGGCGGTGTTGCATACTCAATAATAGCTGGAACAATATCTATAATAATACCTGAATCAGTAAGCGCAATATCAAGCGGCGGAGCAGCAGCGATACCAAATGCTATAATGGCTTTTGGCCCATTATTCTTTGCATTAATTGTATTCTTAATCAGCGTATATGTTTATGATATGAAGGTTGAGCTTCCACTTGCTTTTAGCCAGTTTAGGGGTGTTGGTGGCAGACTACCTATACCTCTTCTCTATGTAAGTGTTCTGCCTGTTATACTTGCAACATCATTCATACTGAGCCTTGATGTATGGTTTAGATTTCTTGCGGGCGTTAGCGGCAGCTTGGCAAATCTTGCAAAATTCATTGCATTATATTCTCCTTCAGCCACAGGTAGTGTTCAACTTACTGGCGGACTTATTTACTTGATCTCGCCTACATTCCCACTTCCTTACGCTACACAATATGGTGGAATAGGTAGCTATGCAACATACTTTGCAGCACTAATCAACTATCAATCACAGTTATTCCTTCCATGGGGCGGCTACATTTTTGTGCCTGAGTGGGTGCATGTAATTGTATATACTGTAGTACTTGTGCTCCTATGCATAGTATTCGGCAAATTCTGGGTGGAGATGACGGGCCAGAGCCCTAAGAATGTTGCTGAGCAGCTTCAAGATGTCGGCTGGCAGATACCTGGTTTTAGAAGAGATCCAAGAATAATAGAAAGCATACTAAACAAATATATTCCTACCATAACCGTTATAGGCAGTATAATTGTGGGCCTTCTTGCTGCACTCGCAACCCTTACAGGTGCTGTTGGTACAGGCATGGGGATTTTGCTTACAGTGGGCATAATGTATATGACATACCAGCAGATTGAGCAGCAGCATATGCTTGAAGGCTACCCTGCATTGGAGAAGTTACTCTCTTAATATACTATTTCTACAGCTAGTTCCTTTGCCTCGCTAAACGGCATTGCTTCGTAGCCAAGCTTCTTTAGATTATTGGCCATTAGCTTTGGGTTGCTTCCATATGTATATACAATCTTTGCCCCTACTAAATCAATGTAGCTTGCAGCCTGGTATATATCAGCATGGTCGCTGAGCGGGAATTGAACATCAGTATTAAATCTAAAGAGCTTTGCAAATCCCGTAGCCACTCCTGTAAAGACTTTTTTATTATAAGCGATGCTCATCTTTTCGGCAAGTTCTCTTAAATCTTTTAAGCTTACTATCCCAACAAAGTTGTGCTTTACTATTTTGTTGAATCTCTCTTCGTCATCATATATCGACGCATATTCAAGGCTGATGCCAAAACTGTTGTAAACCTTATTTATCTTGCTTATCCTTTTATCGACTACAGGAATTATGCTTGCATTATTCAATATTTTTATAAGTTCCTGCGCCTTGCCAAGAGGATAAGCTCCAAACAACACAATACCTTTTTCTAGTTTCATTAATACATACTTCCTTATCGCATCCTCTACTTCGCTTCTCTCATCAAATTTTACATTGAGATATGGGTATGTCGAATCTATTATTAGTATGTCTGCCTCTTTAGCCTCTATCTTTTTTGCAACGCATGACTCTTGCAATTGGTAATCGCCTGTATAAAGAAGAGAGTAGCCTAGTGAGGATTCTATGAAAAGCTGCTTTGAGCCGAGTATGTGTCCCGCATCGAGGAGCTTGAAGCTGCTTGGAATTGATTTAATATTAAGCTCTATACCATTCCTAACCTTTATTAATTCATGTGTTTCATCGCTTGCTATAGCATTGGTATTTTTCTTTGCACCCCTTATGTGGTCTGCGTGTGCATGCGAGATAAAATTTAGATCAGCATTTTTGTCACTAGTGTCTAAAGCTATCTTTCCCTCCGGAAGGTTCAGATACATAAGGTCGCCTAATCTTATTTGGAGGATGAGCTTTAAATAATTTTTCAAAATTCGACTTTGATCTAAATGAAGTAAATTATAAATATTATATTCCGCCTATTTTCTATTTGGTGATCTATTTGGAAGACTTAATAATAATTGGTTCAGGTCCAGCCGGCCTTAGCGCAGCTATCTATGCTGGAAGAGATGATATTAAACCTCTAGTAATAACAGGAACAACTGCAGGTGGACAGCTTCTGCTTACAACAACAGTTGAGAACTTCCCAGGATTCCCAGATGGTGTTGATGGTTCTGAGCTTATAGATCTAATGCGAAAACAGGCAGAGAAGTTTGGAGCAAGGTTTGTAGATGGCGATGTAACTAAGGTTGACTTCTCATCGAGGCCTTTTAAAGTATGGGTTGGGAGCGAAGAATATGAAGCTAATTCGATAATAATAGCGACAGGTGCGTCTGCAAAATGGCTCGGCTTAGAATCTGAGAAGAAATTTATTGGCAGAGGTGTCTCAAGCTGTGCAACATGCGACGGTGCTTTCTTCAAAGGAAAGAACGTAATAGTGGTTGGTGGCGGAGATACCGCACTTGATGATGCTCTATTCCTTACAAGGTTTGCAAACAGTGTTACAGTTGTGCACAGAAGGGATCAGCTTAGGGCTAGCAAGATAATGCAAGAGAGAGCCTTCTCTAATCCTAAGATTAAATTTATATGGAATACTGTTGTTGAAGAGATTAAGGGAGATGCAAAGGTAAATGGGGTAAAGCTAAGAAATCTAGTAACAAACGAAGTAACGGAGATGCCTATAGACGGCGTTTTTGTAGCTATAGGAAATCAGCCAAACACAAAACCTTTCGAAGGTCAGATACAATTAGATGAACACGGCTACATTATAACGCATGATATTGTCTTTACAAATATCGAAGGTGTATTTGCTGCTGGCGATGTTGCAGACCATTTCTATCAGCAGGCTATAACAGCAGCCGGCACAGGCGTTATGGCTGCATTAAGGGTAAGGGAGTATCTTAGCAAGATAAAATATGAAAGTTCAAAAAGCTAGAAATATTCATTTATCTTCTTCTGGCCTCTTCCTTTTATCAGGTTCGATACTCTTAAGCCTATCTTTCTTACCTTCTCACCAGTATTGTTTTTCTCGAAAAGCATTATTGCTATTCTTTTTAGCCTGTCTACATCTTGCGTATAATAACCTAAGCTATCTGTATGCAGATGCTCATCAAAGCCTTCATACCTTATCTTTAGCGTAACTGTCTTAAAGTAAAAGCCTGCCTTATTTACCTCGTTTGCGACTTCATCCGCTAAGCTTAATATTTCGTTTTTTATTTTTTCACTTTCATCTGTATCGTGCTCAAATGTGTGCTCCCTTCCTATCGATTTAATCTCAGTCTCTTCGAAAACCTCCCCGTTATCTATTCCATTTGCATGCTCATAAATTTCTAAGCCAAATGAGCCAAACTCATTTATGAGAAGCTGCTTGTTTGCCTTTGCAATATCACCTATCGTTTTGAAGCCAAGCTCCTTGAGCCTTTCAGCGCTTTTCTTGCCCACGCCATAAAGCTTTTCTAATTGCAAAGGTTCGAGAAACTTTTTTGCCTCTTCTTCGCGCACAAGTTTTATTCCATTAGGCTTTGCAGCCTCGCAGGCCATCTTAGCTATGAGCTTGTTCGGGCCTATGCCTATTGAGCATGGTAAGCTAAAGTTTGCATAAATAGAATCTTTTATCTTCTTAGCATATTCATATGCCTCTTCATAGCTCTTTACTCTATTTGATATGTCGAGGAAAGCTTCATCGATGCTCACCTGCTCGAATTTATCTGCAAAATTCCTGAGCAATGCCATTATCTTTGCTGATATGCTCTCATAATAAGGCTCATCTACACGCAAAAAGATCGCATCGCTCTTCAGCCTATAAGCAACAGATATAGGCATGCCACTTCTTATTCCATAACTCCTCGCTATATAATTGCATGTGCTTACAACGCCCCTGCCATAGCCGTTCTTTGGGTCTGCCCCAACAACCACAGGCTTGTCCTTTATGCTTGGATTTCTAACCTCTTCACAAGCGGCAAAGAAATAGTCCATGTCTACAAGTAGGACAACCCTCATCTCATCTTTCCATTTTTATCTCCACAACCTTTCCGTTTGGCTCCTCTTCTCTAAATACCTGTGTCTGGAATTTATAAAGCACTATATCGCTCCTTTTCCACATGTTTGGGTGAAGTCCTGCCTTAATGCACACATTTTCAAGAAATTCCTCAACGTTCCATTTCTCTTCTACAGCAACTATTGGGAGGAGAAGTCCACTATAATAACCATATTCTATTATAAGCCCGTCCCTTCCTATCTTTATCTCCTTCTTAATCTCTTCCGGAGTTCCTTTTATCTGCTGCGGCTCGCTCAATATACTTACCTCTATTATAACATCATTGAGCTCCTCAACAGAGAGCGGCATAAATCTTGGGTCTTCTGTTGCTGCGGCTATAGCTGCATCTACAAGCAATCTTTTCACGGGCCCAATTGCTCTAGGGTAGCCTATACAGCCACGCAAAGTCATTGTTGGATAATGATTTATTGTTACGAAAACACCCGCTCTTTCGTTGAATTCTGAAAGTGTATTTTCTATCATACTCTTTTCAAACCTTGGTGACTTTATATAAAGCTCTATAGCATTCCTTGCAGCCTTTACGAGCTTCTCCCCATCTTTTAATGTATAAGTTTTCAAATTCTCACCTAATATAATGTTTGTTAGTTATATCTGGCTTAACAGCTATATTTATCTTAGTTCCGCATTTCGGGCATCTAAGGTCATTTGTAACGTTATATTCCAGTATATCAAATATAAACCTCTTTATCAAGAGCGTGCCACACTTTGGGCAATATGTATTCTCATACTTATGCCCTGGCACATTCCCTAAATAAACATATTTCATGCCAAGCTCTTTTGCAAGTTTATAATGCTTTTCAAGCGTTTCAACAGGCGTTGCTGGAATATTCATCATTTTATAATCTGGGTGAAACCTAAGGAAATGTATTGGTGTTTCATCGCCTAAATTATCTCTTATCCATTCAATAAGTTTTTTTGCATCATCTAGCGAGTCTCCAACCTTTGGAACAACGAGATCTGTTATCTCTATGAATACTTTCTTTTCTTTTAATACCTTGAGCGTTTCAAAAATCGGATCTTCTGAGAATATGGTGATATATTTTCTTGCAAATTCTGTATTTGCATTGCCTTTGAAATCTACAGTCATCGCATCTATATAATTTGATGCAAGCTCAGCAGCCTCCGGGGTCATATAGCCATTTGTGACAAATGTGTTGAGGAGCTTGTGCTTCCTTGCTTCTTTTGCGACATCAATAGCATATTCCATAAATATAGTGGGCTCGTTGTAAGTATATGTTATACCATCAACCTCATATTTCAAGCCCAGCTCTACAAGCTTATCAGGCATTATCTCTTCACCAAAATGCTCATGCACATGGCTTATGTCCCAGTTTTGGCAATAAAGGCAGTTAAAATTACAGCCTACTGTGCCTACGCTCAGCATGCTTGCTCCTGGCTTAAAGTGAAAGAGTGGCTTTTTCTCTATCGGATCTATATTAAGTGCTGCAATCTTGCCATAAATAGTAGAGTATATCTTTCCTCCAATATTCTTTCTTACCCCGCAAAAGCCTATACCCCCTTCAGGAATATTGCATCTCCTTGCACAAAGATTGCATATTGCTCTTTCATTTGGAAGAGCACGATAAAGCACGCCTTCTTTTTCCATCAATAATTAATATGCAATATAAGATATTTAAAACAGAGCAAAAAACAAAATGAAAAACAGTCAAAATTAGAGATGCTTCTCTAGCACTTCGTTAGCGAATTCCCAATTAGCAACGTTCCACCATGCATCTATGTATGCATTTCTGTTGTTCTTGTATTGTAGATAATATGCATGTTCAAATTCATCTACAATCTGCACAATCGGTAGTTCAGCGATGTGGTTTATAAAATGATTCTCTATAGTGGAGATCTCAAACCTGTTTGTCTCTTTGTCAAAAAGAAGAACAGTCCATCCTGTGCCCGTAAGTGATTTCATTGAATCTGTAAACAACTGCTTAAATACGTCAAAGCTTCCATACTGCTTGTTTATGAGATCTTCTAACGCTCCGCCCGGCTTACCGCCTCCCTTGCCGTTGGGTGCCATGGCTCTCCAGAATAAGCTGTGCAACTTGTGCCCGTTTACGTTAAAGACCAGATTCTTTAGCACTCCTGCAAGGTCATAGTCTTTAACATCGCCTTTTATGATCTGATTTATCTTATCTATAGTTGCATTAGCTCCATTTACATATGCCTTATGGTGGCCATTATAATGCACATCCATGATATCTTTGCTTATATATGGCTCAAGAGCATCCAAATTATATGGTAAACTAGGCAATTCATATTTCTTTAACTCGTAGTCCTTTTCCATGATATCACATTTATAACTTTGTTATAAGGTTATAAAAATTTATCTTAAAAATCTGTGCAAAAAAGGATTAATATTTGTGGACTCGGCGGGAATCGCACCCGCGACCTCCCGCTTGCGAAGCGGGCGCTCTGCTACTGAGCCACGAGCCCGGATATGCTATTAATTTTTAAGCTTTATAATTTTATAAGCTATTAGTGCTTGCATGGAGCAGGAGAAAAGGAAGAAGCTTGAGAAGATTTTCGAGCATATACTCAAGGAGGTAAAGCCTGATGAGCTTGAGGTAAAGAGCACTATAGCCCATGCCAATGAGATAATAGGAAGGCTTAAGTCTATTGTACCGCATGATGTCGAGCTGAGAATTGTTGGCTCTATTGCAAGGAGCACAAATCTAGCAGGCGATGCTGATATTGACATATTCATGCTATTCGATAAAAAGTACAGCGAACAAGAACTAGAAAGGCTTGGGCTTGATTATGCAAAGAGGATTGTAAACAAGGAAAAGAACGAGAGCTATGAAGTAAAGTATGCTGAGCACCCTTATACAAGAATTCATTTAAATGATATAGGCATGGATATTGATCTTGTCCCGGCTTACAAGATAACAAGTGCAGAAGAGCTTGGCACTACCGTTGACAGAAGTCCTTTGCACACAGAGTTTCTCAATGCACATCTTACAGATGCGCAGAGAGACCAGATAAGAGTATTAAAATTCTTCTTGAAGATGCACCACATATACGGTGCAGAAGTTAAGGTGAAGGGCTTTTCAGGCTATTTATCTGAACTTCTTGTCTATACATTTGGCTCGCTTATTGATCTTTTTGAAAACGCTTCAAAATTCAAGCTTCCTTTGGTAATAATACCCGCAGAGAAGAAAGTGGTGAATGATGCTAGCATAGCAAAGAAGTTTAACTCACAGTTTGTTGTAATAGACCCTGTTGATAAGAATAGAAATGTTGCTGCGGGAGCATCGATAGAATCATTGGCTAAGTTTGTTCTTTTATCTAGGCAGGTTATAAGCAAGCCAAGCTTAAAGCTCTTCTATGGGAAAGGTTTTTCAAGCAAAGAGGCTCCAAGGCTACTCAAAAAATTTGAAAATGACTCAGGGCTTAAGCCCATACTCATATACCTTAAAGTTCCAGACAAAAGCGACGATATAATATGGCCGCAGCTCAACAAGGCGGGCAGAATACTGCTTGATCTTCTCGCCAAAGAGGAATTTAAGGCATGCATCTTTAATTCGTGGGTTGAAAAGGGCAACGGCTTTATACTATACTTCTTTCCAAACGACTTGTCGAAGGCTAAGCTCGTTAAGGGGCCAGATGTATTTCTTGGCGAATACTCAAACAGTTTTGTCGAAGTACACAAGAATGCTTTTGGAATAATAGTAAACAATACGCAGCTCTTTGCGTTAGAGAAGAGGGAAAAGCTCGAAGAATTAATAAAAAAGCTTTTGAAGAAGAAAGAGCTAAACGGTAGTGCAGACATAAAAATGAAGAGTGCAAAGGTGCTAAGTAGAATACCAAGGCGCTTTGCTGAAAGTGCCTATATAGCTCTTATCGAGAAGATTTCGTTATGAATGGTATTAGCTCTTCAAGCAATTCTATATTCTCTTTCTTTACTTTTTTGCCATTCAATATATCAATAACCTTATTCATTAGATTTTTATCGCTTGAAAAGAATTCATAAACTTCTCTATAGTTTTTTTCAGCATTTATACCAGAATAATCTAGAGCCTCGCTCTCAATATTCTCAAGTATTTTCTCATCTGGATAGCCCCTTGCCTTAAGCCTTTTGTATATTTTTTGAAGGTGCTCCCTCAATACTATAGCTATCGCCCCTTTAATTTTTATATCAGCAAGTATGTGGCCTTCTATTATTACATTGCCATCTTTAGCTAGTTTGTTTAGCACTCTCTCAAGTTCTTTCATCTTTACTATCTTTGTGCCAAACTTGTCAAAGCCAGAGTAAAGCTTATACTCTT
>Ga0209012_1003779_pt1 | contig 10957 bp, 4 predicted proteins | sample RS3BMetagenome_FD_184735 | JGI IMG/M metagenome (GOLD analysis project Ga0209012, IMG submission 184735) | Ferric oxide microbial mat and aquatic microbial communities from Rainbow Spring, Yellowstone National Park, USA - RS3B (SPAdes) (version 3) ...
CCTACATCTACGGCAAACGCAGCCTCAGATCAGCAGCCTTCGCTGCCTCGCTGCACGTCTTGACTGCAGCCGTCCAGTCAGCGACTCCAGGGCGGCCGCTTCAACCGAAAATCTTCGAGACGCTACAACAACTGATTGTGGTGGTTGTGGCTGACCCCGACAGCCGCATACGCGCAGAGGTACTGCTGCACTTGGCCAAGCCGGCGTACTTTCCAGTCTTTGAACGCTACCTTGCGCAACCGGAACTCTTGCGAGCGCTCTGCTTGGCACTTCACGATGAGGATGCCACAGTACGCGAGCGAGCACTGAGCATCGTCGGCCGACTCTCCACGGTGAACCCAGCGCATACGTTACCCTCTCTCCGTCGCCTCTTCATGAATCTACGCATCATTCTCGAATGTGAAAGCGAACCGCTGCAGGGATCCCAGGAGGATGCACTCCGCCTTTTGCTCCGCCTCGTCCAGGATGCACCGCAGCTGATCGAACCCTACACACCCACAACAGCCAAACTACTGGTGCAACGGCTCCAGCAAAACTCGACTAGTGCAGTTGCCGTCGACACTTCAGTGATACACACACTCCACAGCATCGCATGCTTGGCAGAGCGTGGCGTTGCAGCAGAACTCCAAACGCTCCTGCATGATGCCATGCCGCACCTGCTGCGCATCCTGCAACACACCTCGGTAGAGGCGGACCTTCGGGAGGCAGTTTGTCGGGCGCTTTCGAGTCTAGCGCGAGCTGCAGGTGCAACCACGGAGCTCTACACCCAATACCCCAGTTTGCTGTCGACGCTGCTGCGCATGCTGCGAACCGAAACCAACTTGTTCGTGCGTCTGGAGATAGAGCGAACGCTGGGGACGCTCGGAGCGGTGGACCCCGACCGTACCGCACCGCTACTGCTCGACCGGACGCGGTATCCGTATACACGACTCGAGTCGCTCACGGAGGTGTATCACCAGCAGACCGCTCCAATGCATTACGCGCCACGCCCAACCGCTACCGGAACTGGAGCTACGAATGCGTTTACAACGGATACGCGCTGCGGACTCGTGGCCGAGGAGCCGGCCTTGCCAGGCACTGCTGCTGCTGCTGCTGCAACGACGACGACGACAACGACGACACTTACTGGACAAGCACTGCGTGCCCAGTTGCGCTTTGAAGCGCCGAACGAGCTCGAGACGCTGGTAGGTCGACTCCCGCACCCGTTCACGGCAAACGAGGAGTACTTTCCCTCGGCAGCACTGGATGCCTTGCATCGCATCCTCGCGAATGCCAAACTGACGACACTTCACTACGACACTGTCGGTGCGATTGTGAACATCATGAGCAGTCTCGGGATGAAGTGTGCACCTTTTCTATCCGTGGTGGTGCCGCGCCTGCTCTGGATGCTACGGCCGCGAACCGAGGATACGCATGACTTGGCGTTCCGCGAGTACGTCATCCGAGGCCTGGCTAGTGTCGTGCTCTCTGCCCGCCAATACATACGCCCGTACGCAGCTTCGCTGGTGGCGCTCATTCTCGAGTACTGGCCGCTGCAAGTCCTGCATCGCTCGATGTTCGCCCTAATGGAATGCCTCCGCGTAGCGCTCCATGATGAATTCCGACCCTTTGTGCCGGTTTTGCTGCCGCTCATCCTGCCCTGGATGTCGTTGCGGGTGCTCAAGGTGCTCTTGGTGTTCGGCACCCACACCAGTGAGTACGTGGTGCTTGTTTTACCGCCCGTGATGCGTTTCCTGGAGGATGCCACCCGTCCGCTTGCGGCTCGCATTGAGGTTCTCAAGCGCTTGCCGCGACTCTTCGCCATGCTCGATCTATCGGATATGGCGAGCCAGCTGATGCACCCGCTGTGTCGGATGCTGCGCACCAGTGAATTCCAGTGGCACGCTCGGCAACTGCTCGAGTCGCTGCTCCCGCGTCTGGGATTAGACGCGGCCTACTACACGTTGCTGGTCCGTGAAATGCTCCTTGGAGATGCAGCATCGGCATCAGCAGCAGCAACCGGCAATGACGACGAAGACGATGACGGCAACGACGACGAAGACGATGACCAGCACCCAACGGATGAAGCCAGTGCTCGTGGTGCAGCGGCATCGACCGAGTCTGCCTCGACACAGGCCGGTGCTGCCCTGCAGTCGAGCAGTGCGAGTGCACTTCACCGCCTCGCACGCTATCGCCATGAACGCACGGCGCTGAGTCGCTCCGAGTCGCTTGACTCGTTGAATGGTGTACCGCGTACCACGTCACTGGGTTCACTCGCTGACCTAGCCTCTGGGGATGCGTTGCTGGCTCACAGTCCCGACTCGTTGCTCGACAGCACACACGTATCGCTGGTTGCGTCAGCGTCGATGTTGGATTTGCAGCAGCAGCTACAGCAACAGCAACAGCAACAGGCGCTCCTGGGAAGCGGTGCCAGCAACACCACCACCACCAACACCAACAACAACAACAACAACAACAGCGGCCACAATAGCGCCCGTCGTCACCACGTCAATGAGAAGATGCTCCAAAAGGCGTGGCAAGTCGGTCGACGCACCACCCGCGACGACTGGAACGACTGGATGATGGCGCTTGCGTCGGCGCTTTTCCGGGAGAGCGGCTCACCGTCGCTGCGCTCATGTGCGCGACTCGCTGAGGTGCACCCGCCACTCGCTCGTGAACTCTTCAACGCTGCCTTTCTGAGCTGCTGGACGGAACTCTCGGATCCGTGTCGTGCGTCACTGGTGCGCAACCTGGTACTTGCGCTCTCCAGCGAGTCCATACCACTGGACGTGCTGCAGGTGCTCCTGAGCCTCGTCGAGTTCATGGAACATGACGAGAAGCCCTTACCCATTGACCTTCGACAACTAGCTGCCATGGCGTTCCGCTGCGGTGCCTACGCCAAAGCGCTCCGCTACAAAGAGGCCGAGTATATGCAGAACCCGGCATCAGCCATGGAAGGTGACGATAGTCTCATTGCGATCTACGAAGCGCTGGGTCAACGGGAAGCAGCAATGGGCGCCCTGCTCGATGCCGAACGTCACCAGGTCACGATACGCCACGAGGCGTGTTACGAGCGGCTCCAGCAATGGGACCTCGCGCTCAGCGCCTACGAACGTCAGGGACCAGCGCACTCGTTTGCAAACCGGCGCGGTCGGATGCGCTGTATGGCACAACTCGGCGAACTGCACCGCATGGAGGCGCTCTGTAACGACCTCTGGTCCGAGGCAGCCGAGCAGCCGTCGCTTCGCCAGGAACTCGCTGAGGAAGCGGCTCAAGTGGCGTATCAGCTCCAGCTCTGGGACAAGTTTACGGAACGCGTTGCGTATACGAGTCGCGACAGCATCCGCGGGAATGTGTTTCGGGCGATGCTGGCTATTCATCAGGGCGACGATGAGGCTGCTCGCGGCTATATTCGAGCGGGGCGTCGACTGCTGGATACCGGGGTCACAGCACGCGTCGGTGAAGGCTATCCCCGCGCCTATGGCGATATCCTCCTGACCCAGCAACTGGTGGAACTCGAGGAATGCCTCATGGTAAGGCAGCGTATTCTACCGCAGCGCCACGTGGTGGAACAGCTCTGGAATACGCGCTTGTACGGATGCCGTTTCGATTATACCACGTGGCAACAGACGCTGCTCGTTCGACGGCTCCTCTTGGAACCTCGACACGACAAGGACGTGTGGTTGCGCTTTGTGAGCCTCTGTAGGCGGGCGAATCGACTCCCGATGGCCAACGAGGCACTCGCCATGCTCCAGGATGAGCAGCATCCCGATCCCGAGGTAACGTATGCTTCGCTCAAGTTGTGCTGGTCGCAGGGTCGGCATCACGAGGCCTACGAATGCCTCCGGCGTTGTGCGGAGCAGCCGGTACCCTCCGCTCGGCTCGCTGCACGTCGTTTTCTCAAGCTATGCGTCTGGGGTCGGGCGTTACGCGCAGAAGGCACCAGCACGTTCGTCTCTTCGCCTTCGTCATCGCTACGGTGGCATACGTTGATGGAGCACGCGCGACGAGCGGTGGTATCGGATCCGTCGTGGTCATCCGGCTGGCATACCTGGGCAGCGTTGAACGCTGATGCCGCCGCAGCACACAGTACCGGGCATCGCTTCGGGGGTGCCTGGCCTGCTCGACCGACAGCGGTAGCGGCGGCTGAGTCTAACGTGCTGGTTCGAGCGTATGTGCTCAACGCGGTGAACGGCTTCTTCCGAGCGATCGCACTAGGTGAAAGCTACGCGGAACAAGCGCAAGATGTGCTCAAGCTGTTAACGCTCTGGTTCCGCTACGGTGCGGTCCCTGAGATCGAACAAGCGCTCCTGAACGGTTTTGCGGAGACCAATGTCGACATCTGGGTCGACGTGATTCCCCAGATTGTCGCTCGTCTGCACTCGCCGGTACCACCGGTGCAGGCCGGTGTTCGAGCGCTCCTAATTCGCATCGGGCGAGCACATCCACAAGCGCTGGTGTTTCCGCTCGCAGTGGCCGCCAAGTCCAGTAATGCGCGTCGACGTGAGGCCGCTATCGACGTGCTCCAGGCGCTGCGTCTCGAGTCACCGGCGCTGGTTGCCCAGGCTGAACTCGTATCCCGCGAACTGGTGCGTATCGCGGTGCTCTGGCCCGAAATGTGGCATGAGGCACTCGAGGAGGCCTCGCGCGTCTACTTTGGCGAACACAACGTGCCGGGCATGTTGGCGATTCTGTCGCCGCTGCACGACCTGGTCGAGGCAGGCCCTAGCACCGCACGTGAGGCTAGCTTCATTCGCGAGTTTGGCCGTGAACTCGCCGAGGCTCGCGAATGGTGTCGGCGCTATCTGGCGAGTGGACGCGACTCCGACCTGAATCAGGCCTGGGAGCTCTACTACTCCATCTTTCGCCGGATCAACAAGTCGCTCTCCAGCATGACACAGCTGCAACTCGCGGAGGTGTCGCCAGCGCTGCTGGAGGCTCGGAACTTGGCGCTGGCGGTGCCCGGCACACGCGAACAGGTCACCATCGTCTCGTTTGCACCGGTGTTGAACGTGATCAGTTCGAAACAACGGCCGCGAACGCTGACCATCTACGGTTCCGATGGCCACGAGTACCCGTTCCTGCTCAAAGGACACGAGGACCTGCGTCAGGATGAACGTGTGCAACAGTTTTTTGGCCTCGTGAATACGCTCCTGCCGCCCGAGATGTCCATCGTGACGTACGCGGTGCTGCCGTTGAGTCAGCAGGTCGGCCTCATTGGTTGGGTCAAGAACTGCGATACGCTGCACGCGTTGATCCGCGAGTATCGCGAACAACGCAAGATCATCCTGAACGTGGAACATCGGATCATGTTGTCTGCAGCACCGGACTACGATAACCTGACGCTGCTCCAGAAAGTAGAAATATTCGAGTATGTGCTCGCGAATACCTCGGGCAATGACTTGGCCAATATCATGTGGCTGCGTAGTCGCAGCGCGGAGATGTGGCTGGAGCGACGCACCAACTACGCACGTTCGCTGGCGGTCATGTCCATGGTAGGGTATATTATCGGCCTCGGGGATCGACACCCGTCGAATATGCTCATCACACGCGACACCGGCAAAGTCATTCATATCGATCACGGTGATTGTTTCGAGACCGCGATGCATCGCGAGAAGTATCCCGAGAAAGTGCCGTTCCGGTTGACGCGGATGTTGGTACGGGCACTGGGTGTCTCGGGTGTCGAGGGCATCTTTCGGGTGACATGTGAGTCGACCATGGAGATTCTGCGTGCCAACAAACCCGTGCTCATGGCTATGTTGGAAATCTTTGTGCACGATCCGTTGCTGGTACGAACGCTGCAGCCGGCGGCGGCACCGGGGGCAACAACCACGGGCCTCGAGGCGACTGGGTTGGCGGCTGTTGCAGCCGGCTCGCCGCTGCATACACCGGCAGTGTGGCCTCGGCAGGCTACTGGAGCAACAGCAGCAGCAACAGCAACAGCAGCAGCAGCAGCGATAAGCGTATGACGCCAGATACAGCGTCGCATATCGAGCGATCCAAAGTGCTATGCGCCATTCGCACGAATACCAGAGCATTGGATAGCAACAACAACAACAACAACAACAGCAGCAGCAGCTGCTGCAGCATCAGCAGACCCGACATCGACTCGTACGAGGCACGTGATTCGCCGTCGATCGCTCGTCGCTCTGCCGCCGAATACTTGTTGCCTATTGTACGCAGACTGCGAACCCGTCTTCCGCTCTATATCTGGTTTGTCGTGCTGCCGCAGCTGCTCTCAAGGGTCACAGCACATCACTCGGCCGCAGTTCGCGCTGAACTATGCAGCCTGCTCGCTGATTGTGTCGTTGCGTATCCAGGACAGGCCGTCTGGTACGTCGTGCCGCTCGCGGGGGCGCTGGACGCCAACCGCGCCGCTACCGCCCGAGCGATACTGGATCAAGCGCGTCAGCGCGGTGACCTGGGCCTCAGCACGCTCCTCGATGCCGGGTTGGAGCTTTGTGCGCAGCTCGCACGCGTCTGTACCCAGGTGCCACCACGCGGTCTAAAGCAGATGACTGCCTCGGTGCATTTGCGTGCACTCCGGCGGTTGCTGCGAGAGCGTCTCCAGGGACTAGCGATCCCGGTGCCCTATCAAGCGTACTTGCGTCTGTTTCTGCCGACGAGTGGACGCTTTCGTGACGACCTGCACGAGGGATTTGCGGTGAGCGTCCCGACCCTGGTCGATGTCGATGAACCCGTCTGGGTTATGAACTCGTTGATGCGTCCGAAGCGCATCGGACTGCTGGCCTCTGACGGCCACGTGTACCCGTTTCTCTGCAAACGCGAGGATGCCGGCGACATGCGCAAGGATGCTCGAATGATGGACCTCTTGAACGTGGTGAATCGTTTGTTAGCCAAGACTGCCGACGCTCAGCAGCGGCGCCTCGTGCTGCGGACGTACGCTGTGCTGCCACTGAATGAAGAGTGTGGTATTCTGGAGTGGATGCCACATCTGGTGCCGTTGCGCGCAGCGGTGGCGATGCTGCATCGGGCCCTGGGTTACGAGAAGACGGCCACCTCCAGCACCGAAGAGATCCGTCTGGCCTATGAACGGCATGCGAAAGCGCGTCCCGAACCAGATCAGGTGCGCTGGTATACCGAGTGGCTCTTACCCCGATTCCCGCCTGTGCTCCGTCACTTTTATAGCATTCATTTCGGGCGGAGACATTCACCGGCTGCGTGGTTCGCGGCGCGGCAGGCATTTGCACGTTCATGCGCGCTCTGGTCCATGGTTGGTTATGTGGTTGGCTTGGGTGATCGGCACGGCGAGAATGTGCTCCTCGATACCAGGTCCGGCGAGTGTGTGCACGTGGATTTCGCTTGCCTGTTTGATCAGGGTCTCCGTCTCAAGGTGCCGGAGACGGTGCCGTTTCGACTGACGCCGAATATGATCGATGCCATGGGCACCGCAGGCTACCAGGGTGTCTTCTATCGTAGTGCCCAGATCGCGCTTTCTGTGCTGCGGAATCACCGGGAAACGCTCTTGAGCGTCCTTGAAACGTTTTTGCACGATCCGCTTCTCGACTGGGCGGCTGCGGCTCGCGATGCACGCACCGCTGCGGCCATGGAAGCGAGCGCAACTCGTGGACCGGTGTTGCTTCCGGGGCCGGCTGCCGCTATGCGGCTGCCACGCGAGCCCGCGGATACGGCGCGCCTCAGACGTCCAGCAGACAAACGCGGGAAAGCAGCGCACCCCGGGAACGACATGCCACCGCGCCAGCAGCGGCAGCAATGCTGCGAGCGCAACGCCCAGGCTCTCGAAATGCTCCGCGTTGTCGACCGCAAGTGCCGCGGACTGCACGGCGCTCAGAGCGGCACGCCCTTATCCGTCGAAGGCGACGTGGCTCGTCTGGTTGCTGAGGCAACCAGTGCGCGGAACCTTGCCCGAATGTATATATGGTGGTTACCCCATGTCTAGGTTGAGGCCCGCTATTCGATTGCGCGTAAAAGCGCCTACGTATGCGCATTGTGTTGATGCTTGCAGCGAAGCGCAGCAGTACCGTGGATCACTGCAACACACAGGCGTGACAACCTGTGCGAGGACATGCGCTGCACGGTGTTGAATGCAGTCCACGGAGTCTGAACGTTTCGTCGCATAAGCGCTGCTGCTACCTGCCCGGTATGCGGTCCAAGTTGAGGCCAGACGTCACGGCGCCAGGATCGCCCTTGTTCGCCATGCGCATCCTGCGTATTGGACTGCGGCGATGAAGCGAAACGCTCCCATTTCTCGGGCGGTGTTTTCGGGCGAAGCTCATCATCAATGAAAATGCTGGGCATTGCCACATCCACGCGCACATAACCTGCGAGCGATCATGTCAGGTCGCGTTCCTTACACCGAATACCAACTGGAATCGGCAGGCTGGCATGGTGCCACCAGGGCGTCACGCCGTGCGGCAGCGCCATTACCGCCCAGTGCCTCTCCAAGGTATCGGGCAATGCCATCCCTATATCGGCGTGGTCACGCCTCAGTGAACCGATCGGTCGCCTGTGGATACGCGGCATGCGTTCCTGTGCCAACAGCAGCAGGTACGGCAGCAGGCGCCGGCGAGTCTCCTTGGGCGACTTTTGCCGCCGCGCTTGAGCGAATTCTATATCAGGCCGCTGCCTTTCACCGGCTGGTAGCATGCGTAAAATCCGCCGACGACCTTGACCCAACGGTCGAAAACTTGCCCGATCGTGCCTTTCTCCTAGACGCTGATGCTGGAGTGCCGAGTTCGAACGCCAACGCGAAAGCACGTGGCGCTCGATGAGGGCGCTGGTGTATCTCGAAGCCGCCAGCAGCGGCGGAAATCCGGGCGCTCGGCTCCAAGGGCCGCGCACGCGTTGACGCACGCTCTCTTACGGCTTGCTTTTCGGTGGTACGCGGTACGTGCCGATGACCACCGCATGATCTCGTTCGTACGGCTCTAAGGTCAACTGCTCAAGCGGTCGAAATCGCTCTTTCTGGAGGTTTTCTACCTCGCTCGCGAAGACGGCGGCGGGTGCCGCTGTACTGTCAATGCAACTTGCCTTGATCGAAATCATAAAGTATCCTCCGGTTCTAAGAAAGTACGCTGCATTCATGGCTAGGATACGAGACTGATCCGGTTGCGCGACATCGGCGAAGATGGTGTCCACCATGGGCACCAGCATGCGGTATCTCGCTGGGTAGCGGGCATCTTCGACAATGGGAACAATATTGGGCCGACGCTGTGCCAGCGCTACCAGCTCCCGCCCCGACCGGTGCGAGAATTCGACTGCGTAAACAACCCCGCTGGCGCCTACAATGTCCGAAACATGTGATACGGTGGTTCCGCTCGCTGCGCCCAGGTAAAGCACTTTGGTACCGGGCCCGATGGGGAAGCGCTCAATGCCACCGAGAATCGCCGCCGCCATCTTGGACCGGAACGGGTTCCATATTCGGTACTCGATCTTGCGCTTTTCGTCGGTGTTCGGATCGACGGCCTCAACGGACACGCGTTTCTCACCGTAAACCGTGTCGCCGGGAATCAGGTTTCTCGTGCAAAGCGCATCCTCTTTACCGCGAACGATGAAGACACCCGGGAAACGGTGCGGCTCAACAAGAACCCGTGATCCACCTTTCAACGAGCGACCCGGGGCGCCACGACCTGCAGACCCGCCACGTCCTCGAATGGCGCGGCCTCGACTGGCGCCGCCTCGCCAGCCGCCGCCGCCGCGTCCCCTGCCTGGACCACCACCTTCACGACGAGCGTTCGCACCGGGCTTGAATCCTCCACCGCCCCGCGGTGCCAGTCCACCAAAAGATCCGCCGCCACCACCACCACCACCAGCACCACTATTCCCACCACCGCGACGACCTGCGCCTCGACTGTAACTACCACCGCGAGAGAAAGCGCCCCGGCCGTAACCACGGCGGCTGTCACGCTCCATGGAACCTTCCAAACACCGGTGATCGTCACAGATCACGCCCGAGACAGCACGCGTGGACGTAGAATGTGAGGATTGAAAGCGTTTCCAAATTGGTTAGCAGGTCCAAAGATAAAAAGTTGAGTGAAACTCTTGGCAGTTTCAGACGCAAGCACGCATGCACGCACGCAAGTGTCCTCGTACACGTGTCCGCAACATGCACGGATATCCGTGCGCAGTGCACGCATGTGTCGTCGACGCCGCCGCCGCCGCCGCCGCCGCCGCCCAGCGCCGATGCGGCGACACCCTCGAAGCGCAATCGCTGCTGTTGCGTTGCAACGGGCGCATAGCCGCGTCTTCCTGGCGACGCTATACCGTGTCCGATGAACATGGGGCACTGAACTGTACGCTCTAGTCCAGGCTCGAGACTTATTTCCAAAGTATCCCTTTGATGTACAGCATCGTTGCTTAGCGAGCAGCAGCGACGGCTCGTCATTTCCCAGGTCGTTCTAGGATTCTTGGTCGAAGTTTGGAAGTGGCTCCATTGACGCGCTGTTCCTGGAACTCGTTAAAACCGGAATCATTCTCAATCGCGACAATCTTGGGCAATGGTCGCAAAATAGACGATATCATTATTTAAATCATACGTAAAGCGTCCACGCGTTTCATTTCTTTATAAACAGCAAGCACACATCGCGGATGCGTCAAGCTTTCGACCTACGCACGGCAAGTATTCGGTGCAGCAATGCGCGCCGCCGATTGGATGACGAAATCATGGGGTGTTCTCTCTTGGGCGCCTGTTCATAAGCTCATTCCGAAAGTTGATTGGGATTTTCCCAGCACATTATCGATTCCGTTCAAAAGACAAATCGCCTTCTAGTCAACGCATCTCGCAAAGCCGAATTCCACAGCAACTTCATCAGACCGATCATTGATTCGCAGTTGAGTCATCACAGTGATCGCTTCCGTTTCAGCGTGCGTCTGCGCCTTGCACGAGGCGAGCGTAGACAGATCGCAATTCCGCGCCTTGTTCCCCGGCGTCGATTCGCCTTGTGGCACGTGTTTCTCCACAGACAACACCCCGTTCCACGAATTACGTATCGAATGG